>JRYD01008334.1_pt1 | contig 15022 bp, 8 predicted proteins | sample 235311 | NCBI WGS metagenome assembly JRYD01 (sample SAMN03074213, study PRJNA261472) | activated sludge metagenome | biome: Common Effluent Treatment Plant; feature: Wastewater; material: Activated sludge; isolation source: activated biomass in a lab-scale reactor treating industrial wastewater at... | reverse complement strand
ACCGGCGGCATCGCGCACGATTTCAACAACCTGCTCGGCGTCGTGCTGGGCAATCTGCAGCTGCTCGAACGCAGTCTCGCCGAGTCGCCGAATCTAGCCCGCAAGGTTCACACCGCAATGCGAGCCGCCGTGCGCGGCGCCGATCTGACGCGGCGGCTGTTGACCTTCGCGCGCCGGCAGATTCTCGATCCCACGGTCGTCGATCTGAAACGCCAGCTCACGGCATTCCAGGACCTGGTGCAGCGCACGCTCGGGGATTCGATCGAGGTGCGCATGGTGCACGCGTCGGATCTTTGGCGCGTGCGCGTCGATGCGGGGCAGCTCGAGAACGCGATCCTCAATCTGGCGATCAATGCGCGTGATGCCATGCCGCAAGGCGGCCGCCTGATGGTGCGGTTGGAGAACACCGTGCTCGATGCGGTGTTTTGCCACGACCACCCGCAGATCGAGCCGGGCGAGTACGTGTCGATCGCGGTGAGCGATACGGGAGCGGGGATCGAGCCCGAAGTGCTGAAGCGCGCCTTCGAGCCGTTCTTCACGACCAAGGAATCCGGCAAGGGCAGCGGCCTGGGGCTGGCGATGGTGCATGGCTTCGCCGAGCAGTCGGGCGGCGTCGCGACGATCGAGAGCCAGCCTGGCCGCGGCACCACCGTCAACGTGTATCTGCCGCGCTGTCATGAGGAGCAGACCGAGCGCGAAGACACCATCGTCACGAAGGTCGCGCCCGGCGGCAACGAGACGATTCTCGTCGTGGAGGACGACGCCGATCTGCGCGAGACGGTCGTGACCGCGCTCGGCCAGCTCGGGTACCGGGTGCTCGCAGCGTCGAATGCCCAGACCGCGCTGCGGATTCTCGCCGGCACCGAGCACATCGATCTGCTGTTCACGGACGTCATGATGCCCGGCGGGGTGCTGGGACCGACGCTCGCGAAGCGAGCCCGTGAACTGCGTCCGGACATCGAGGTGCTGTTCACGACAGGCTATGCGGATACGACTGCGCTGAGCAGTACGGCGGGGCTGTCGGGAAGCGACGTCATCCACAAGCCGTATCGCAACGAAGAGCTCGCGCTACGCATTCGCTGCGTGTTGGACCAGGAGGCGCGCGTTGCTTGAGGAAACGAACAAGCTGCTCGTCATCGACGATCAAGTCGATTTGTGCGAGTTCATTTCGGAGGCCGCGACGGTGCTCGGTTTCGAAGCCCGTGCGGTCACCGAACCCGATGCGTTTCGGCGCGCCGTCCAGGAATTTCAGCCGACGGTCGTCGTCATGGATCTGCAGATGCCAGGCGCCGACGGCATCGAGCTGCTGCGCTTTCTGGGCGAGCACGGCAGCAAGGCGCAGGTCCTCGTCGCCAGCGGCATGGACCAGCGCGTGCTATCGACCGCCGAACAAATCGGCCGCGCGCAGGGCCTGAGCATGCTCGGCGCGCTGCAGAAGCCGATCCTGCTCGCCGATCTGGAGGCGACGCTGCGACGCTGCATGCGCGGCGACGCGCCGATCACGCAGGAGGCGCTCACAGCCGCGCTCGATAAGCGGGAAATCCAGGTGTATTACCAGCCGAAGGCGACCCGCATCGCGCCGGGCCGCTGGATCGTCGAGGGCGTCGAGGCGCTCGCGCGCTGGCAGCATCCGCAGCTGGGCTTCATATCGCCCGTACGCTTCATTCCGCTCGCCGAGAAAAATGGCTTGATTCGCCGCCTGACGGCGCAGGTCCTGGAGACGGCGTTGACTCAATGTCGCGAGTGGGATGCCGCGGGTCTGCATCTGTCCGTGGCGGTGAATCTTTCCCCGCAGCTCCTGAACGATCTGTCGTTCCCGGATCACGTCGACCGCATGGCCTCCCAGATCGGGGCTGACGCACGCCGCATCGTGTTCGAGGTGACCGAGAGCGCGGCGATGTTCGATCCGGGCACGACGATGGACGTGCTCACTCGCATGCGCGTGAAGAACTTCGGCCTCTCGATCGACGATTTCGGCACGGGTTATTCATCGCTGAAGCAGCTGTATCTGATGCCGTTCAGCGAGCTCAAGATCGACACTTCGTTCGTCCGCGACATCTTCGCTCACGAAGATGCGCGCACGATGGTCGAAACCATGGTGCTCCTTGCCCACAAGCTGCGCCTGACCGCCTGCGCCGAGGGCGTCGAGTCCCAGGAAATCCTCGATTTCCTTGACGGCGTCGGCTGCGACCGCGCCCAGGGCTATTACATCGGCCGCCCCATGGCAGGTACCGACCTCGAGGGCTGCGTCCACGAGTGGAACGCAAAGCAAAAGTAGCGAAGAGACCGGCTGGCCAGAATTCAGAGCCGACCCCCTCCCTAGCCCTCCCCCGCAAGCCGGCGCTCCGTTCCGATGCTCTATTCTGGCCAGCCGGCCAGCTGACCCCCTTGCCAGCTGGCCTCTTGTAAACCTGCCCTCGCGCTGCCGCATCCAACGCTCATGTTTGCCAACTCGCCTGCTTCCGTTGCCGCTGGAGCGGCCGACGCGGCGTCGATTTCCGACGCGCGGCTGGTCGCGGCCGCGCGTGACGGTGATACGCGGGCGTTCGAGCGCTTGTACCGCCTGTACAGCGGCAGGGTGTTTGGGCTGTGTCTGCGCATGACGCGGCAGCGCGAGATCGCGGAGGACTGTGTGCAACAGACGTTCGTCAGGGCATGGCGCAATCTGGCGGCCTTTGAAGGTCGCAGCGCCTTTGGCACCTGGCTGCATCGGATCGCCGTCAACGAAGTGCTGACGCACGCCCGCAATCACGGGACACGCAGCGAAGGCGTTTCGCTGCCGCTGCGCGATGAGGACGAGGATGCGCTCGACACAGCCGCCGATGCGAACGACGCTGCCGACGGCGCCGACGTGATGGATGTGGAAAAGGCGCTCGCGACGCTTCCGGCGGGTTCGCGTCACGTCGTCGTGCTGCAGGCGGTGTACGGCTACAGCCATGAGGAAGTCGCCGAGATGCTCGGTATCGCAGTCGGAACCTGCAAAGCGCAGTTGCATCGCGGCCGCAAGTTGTTGCGCGAGCGCTTGGGGCTACAGGAGCTCGATTCATGAAACGATCCGGCGATCCACTCGATGCATTGCTTGCGCAAGTGCCGCAGCACATAGCGCTGGCGCGCGATTTGTGGCCGCAGATCGAGGCGCAGATCGCTGCCGAGGTGCCCGGTGCGCATGTGTCTTTGCCTGCGCGGCGCTGGTTTCAGCTCGCGGCGGCCGTCGTGCTCGTCGTCGCATCCTCTCTCGTCACGTTCCTTCTCGTGCAGCGCTCGATGCAGCAACAGATCGTGCAGGCGCGTAACGAAGTCGTGCAGCGGATGCAGCCCGTATTGAGCGCGATGCCGGTGCGCTTCGACGGGCATGAGAGCGTCGGCATGAGCTACGAGACGGTGCGGGCGCAGCTCGATGCGGAATATGCCCAGCACATCGGCCATCTGCCGCCGCTGGTGCGCGCGAGAGTGGAGCGCGACATTGCCGATCTGCGTCGCTCGGCGCGCGAGATCTCGGCGACGCTCGCCCAGTATCCGAGCGACTCACTACTGCAGGATCTGCTCGTCTCGACGTATCAGCGTGAGATCCGTCTGATGTCCGCAGTGAACACTATGGCCGCATCGACCGCAGCAGGAACCGATCTATGAACGCTCGCTCTTCGAAACTCCAATTCATGGCGTGCATCGGTAGCGCCGCCCTCGTACTGTGCGCCAACGTGGCGTTCGCTGAAAAAATCGAAAAGCGCGCGCCCGCCGACCCGCGCGGCGAGGTGGAGATCGTCAATGTCGCGGGCGCCGTGCGCGTTACGGGATGGGACCGTGCCGAAGTCGACGTTCGAGGCGATCTCGATACTGCCGTGGAGCGCCTGGAGTTCGTGACCACCGGCAATCACACGACGATCCGGGTCGTGCTGCCGCGGAATCGCTCGCGCTCCGGCGGCTCCGATCTGCTCGTGCGCATTCCGGAGTTCAGCACGCTGCGCGTGAACACCGTGAGCGCCGATCAGACGATCGAGGGCGTGCGCGGCGTTCAGCGCCTGCAGGCCGTCAGCGGTTCGGTGCAGACCGAAGCTGCGGGTGAGGAAATCCAGGCGAAGACGATCAGCGGCGATGTTCGTATCACGAGCACGAACGATGCCAAGCCTGCGATCCATACCGTGACGACCGTCAGTGGCGACATTCGTCTCGTCAATATCGCCGGCGAGATCGAAGTCGAGACTGTCAGCGGCGATATGAAGATCGACGCGGGCGAGCTTGCGCGCACGCGTCTGCGCACGACGAACGGCGATATCGACATCGCCGCCCGTTTGCCCCAGCACGCGCGGGTCGATGCCGAGACCATCAACGGCGACGTGACGCTGCAGGTCATCGGCAAGGTCGATGCCGAATTCAACATCCACACCTTCAATGGCGATATCGAAAGCTGCTACGAGGGGGAAGCCGTACGCCGCCGCGAGCATGGGCCCGGCCGGGATCTCAATTTCAGCCGCGGCAGCGGCAGTGCGCGCGTGACGATTCGGACATTGAACGGCGGGGTGGAGGTATGCGGGAAATAACGGTGAGCCGCCGCTCGATCGCGTAATGCGCCGCTTCGGGTAGCGTCCCTTGCGCTGGAAGGTTACGATCTTCCGGCATGATTGCTCCCACGCTTGTGAATGATGCGCCGACGCCGACCGATGCGTGGCGAATCCTGCTGGTCGACGATGAGCCCACCCAGCGTCTCATCATGGCGCGGCTCCTGAAGCGCGCCGGCTATGAAGTCGAAACTGCCGGCAACGGGCGCGAGGCGCTCGCGAAAGTCGAGGCCGGCGATTTTCAGCTGATGATCACGGATTGGGAGATGCCGGAAATGGACGGCGTCACGCTCTGCAGCGCTGTCCGCGCGCTGCAGAACAAGGCCTACGTGTACATCATCCTGTTGACGGCGCGCGATGCCATCGAGCACGTGGTGACGGGTTTGCAGGCGGGGGCGGACGATTATCTGACCAAACCGGTCATCGAGCCCGAGCTGATGGCGCGGCTCAACACCGGCAAGCGCATCGTGACGCTCGAGCGCTCGCTGCGCACGGCGAACGAAGAGAATCGCCGCCTCTCGATCACCGACCCCTTGACCGGCGTCTACAACCGCCGCTATCTCATGGAGCAATTGCCGCGCGAAATCGATCGCGCCGCGCGCTATGGCCGTCAACTGGCGGTCGTCATGTGCGATGTCGATCACTTCAAGAAGATCAACGACACCCACGGCCATCAGATCGGCGACGAAGTGCTGAAATGGTTCGTCGGCAACCTGAGCGACACCGTGCGCACATCCGATTGGGTCGCGCGTTACGGTGGCGAGGAATTCGTCGTCGTGCTGCCCGAAACGAACGTCGCGAGCAGCGCCGTGGCGGCGGAGCATCTGCGCGCCCGCGTCGCCGCCGAGCCCTTCAATGACGGCTCGACCAGCTTTTTGGTGACGGCGAGCTTCGGCGTATCCGGTTGGAAGGAGCGCGTCCCGAGCGGCTCGACGCTCGATGCCCTGATGGCAAAGTGTGACGAGGGCGTATACGCGTGCATGGCATGGGGACGAAATCGCGTGACGACACAGAGCATGGACTAGCGAGCGCGTTTCGCGCGCTCGCGGCCAGCTGGCGAGCTGGCCATCCGGCCATTCTGCGCCTATCCCGCTTTCGCCGCCGGCGGCGGCACGTTCTCGCGCATGAACGCGGCAGCCGCTGCGAAGCTTTCGTGCAGGTCGCGCGTCAACTCCTGCAGACGCGGTTGATCGAGGCTCGCGGCCTGGCTTTCCAGGCGGTAGGCGAGCTCGCGCAAAGTGTCCGCGTGGATGTTCGCGCTCGCGCCTTTCAGCTTGTGAGCGGCGCGGCTCAGCGCATTGCGATCCAGCGCATCCAGGGCCGCGTCGATCTCCCGGAAGACCTGCTCGCCGCTCGAAATGAATGTTGACGCCAGCTCGTAGGTGAACTCGGGGTCGCCGTCCGTGATCTCGCCGAGTCGTGCCAGGTCGACCGGCATGGTCGCGACCTTCGCCGTCGTCGCAGCGATGTCGCTCGTCCGCACTGCCAATCCGTAGAGCTCGAGCGTCTCATGCAGGCGTGCAATCTCCAGCGGCTTGGTCAGGAAGCCGTTCATGCCGGCCTCCATGCAACGCTGCAGCTGGCCCGCCATGGCGTTTGCCGTCAACGCCACGATGGGCGTCGCCGTCCTGCCTTTCTCCAGCTCGCGAATGCGCCGTGTGGCGGACAAGCCGTCCATGACCGGCATCTGCAGATCCATGAGAATCAAATCGAACCGCCCTTCCTGGAAGGCGCGCACGCCCGCTGCGCCGTTGTCAGCGACGCACACGTGACAGCCCATGCGCTCGAGGAAGCGCACGGCGACCTTCTGATTCACCGGATTGTCCTCGACGAGCAGCACGTGGCCTTCGTAGCGGCGCACGGACTCGTCGCTGACGAGCGTGCCGCGCGTGATGATCGGTTGGCTTTGCAGATGCCATTCTTTCGCTTCGCGCGCCAGCACGCGATCGAGACAATCGAAGAGCTCCCGCGCGCGAACCGGCTTGGTGAGATAGCCGGCAAAGCCGAGCGAGGCGAAGCGGCGAATATCCCCGTGCCGATCGAGCGAGGTCAGGATGACGATGCGTGCATTCGAGATGCTCGGATCCGCGTTGATGCGCTCGCCGAGCGCGGCGCCGTCCATGTCGTCCATACGATAGTCGGCGAGCACGATGTCGTAGGGATGGTTGTCGGCGCGACCCTGCCGCAGCAGCTGCAATGCGTCGTATCCCGTCTGAGAAAGGCTCACTTCATAGCCCGCGTGCATGAGCTGGCCGGCGAGCACGCGTCGATTCGTTTCGTTGTCGTCCACGATCAGCACGCGGCGTCCGAGGCGATGCAGCTCGATCGGCGGCGAGGATGCGGCGCCCGCGGCCGGTTCGAGTGGCAACGTGAACCAGAACGTCGAGCCCTTGCCGAGCTCGCTTTCGATCCCGACCGCGCCGCCCATCATTTCCACCAGCCTGCGCACGATCGACAGTCCCAGGCCCGTGCCGCCGAAATGGCGCGTCGTCGAGGCGTCGGCCTGCACGAACGGTTGGAACAACGTCTTCATGGTTTCGGGCGCGATACCGATGCCGGTGTCGCGCACCTGGAACTGCGTCAGCACCTTGCCTTCGCGACGGCCGACCGTGCTCACCTCGATCACGATCTCGCCTTCGGCGGTGAACTTGATTGCATTGCCGACGAGATTGATCAAGCACTGGCGAATACGCTGCGGATCGCCGATCACGCGATCCGGGATGTCCGGATGTACGTGCACGACGAGCTCCAGGTTCTTGGCGGCTGCCTGGAACGCCATCATGCCGCCCACGTCCTCGACGTTGCCGCGCAGATCGAGCTCGATCGCTTCGATGTCGAGCTTGCCTGCCTCGATCTTCGAGAAATCGAGAATGTCGTTGATGACGATCAGCAGCGAATCCGCGCTGCCGCGAATCGTCTCGGCGTAGTCGCGTTGCGTGCGATCGAGCGCCGTATCGAGCAGCAGGTCGGTCATGCCGATGATGCCGTTCATCGGCGTGCGGATCTCGTGGCTCATGTTGGCGAGGAAGTCGCTCTTCGCGCGGCTCGCCGCCTCGGCGGCCTCGGTGGCCTGGACCAGCGCCTCGCGTGCGGCGCGTGCTTCGGTGACGTCCTGCACCGAGCCCGACATGCGCAGCGGTCTGCCGTCCGCATCGCGTTCCGCCCTGGCGCGCGCGCGATACCAACGATACTCGCCGCTCTTCGTACGCAGACGGATTTCGACGTCATACGGCTGATCGCTTTGAAAATGTGCCTGCGTCGCCAGCGCGACGGCCGCGGCATCGTCGGGATGCAGATGATCGCGCAGGAAGTTCGTGCCGCTGGAGAATTCGTCGTTCGAATAGCCGAGCAACTCGCCCAGGCGCGGCGAGCACCATGCATTGCCATTCGCTTCGAGCTCCCACAGGCCGTCTTGCGTGCCATTGATCGCGCGTTCGAAGCGGCGCTGCGCGAGTTGCAAGGCGGTCTCGGCCAGCTTCTGTTCATGGATGTCGTGAATCGAGCCCGACACCGTGATCGCCCGGCCCGATGCATCGCGCTCGGCGGTGCCGCGCTGGCGGAACCAGCGGTATTCGCCGTTGCCGCAGCGAATCCTCGTATCGAACACGTACGGAACGCCGTCCTTGAGGTGGCGTCGCATCACTTCCTGGTTCGATGCGACATCGTCGGGATGGAAGAGCGCCATGATTCCATCGGAGTCGTTCGGCAGCTCGCCCTCCTTGTAGCCGAGCAAGGTGTGATAGCTCGACGATAACCAGACCTTGCGGCTGGCGAGGTCCGATTCCCAGTGGCCTTCCGAGCTCGACAGCGAGGCGCGCTCCAGACGTCGCTCGGCGGTTCTGAGCTGTTCGGCCTGTTGCGCCAGTCGTTCGGCGGCTTCGATGTCTTTCGTGATGTCCCAAGATACGCCGAGCAGGCTGCGCGCCCAGCCGGTCTCATCGCGCATCAAGCGAGCATGGGATTGCAGGTGCACGATCTGCCCGGTGGGGCCGATCGCCCGGTAGCGCAGCGAGAAGTGATCGCTCTTGGAGCGCAACGCATCGCGGATGGCATTGGCGAACAGATCGCGGTCGTCTGGATGCAACCGTGCCGCGACGAACGCATTCGCGGAAAGCGAATGCTCGGGACGCGTATCGCCGAGCGCCTCGAGCCAATTCTCGGTCCAGAGGAAGCGGTTGTTCTCGATGTCGACTTCCCACGAGCAGATGCCGGCGGCGTCCGTCGCCATGCCCAGGCGCGCGAGCAGCATGCGCTCGTGCCGTGCCTGCTGTTCCACGCGCTCCTCGGTTTCGACATCCTTGGTGACGTTCCAGGACGCACCGAGCAAGCGCACCATGTGCCCGTGATCGTCCGGCACCAAGTAGGCGTGCGAGTGCACGTAGATGAGCGTGCCGTCCTCGGCGTAGATGCGATAGCGGAACGAGACGCGCGTCGAGCCCTGCTCCGAGGCTTTGCGCAGCGTCGCGGTCAGCACGTCGCGATCTTCCGGATGAATGTACGATGCGTGCTGCGCCAGCGACAGATCGTCTCTCAGCAGGGACTTCAATTCCTTGATCGGATTTTCGATCCACAAGTATTTCTGAGCGACGAGATCGATTTCCCACGTACTGAAGCCGACGGCCTCCGTCGCGATCGTGAGCCTATCGTTGAGCGCGCGCTCGTGCGCTGCCTGTCGCTGCAGCAGCTCGGTCGTCTGGACCTCGTTCGTAACGTCCGTCGTCGCGCCCAGCAAGCGCGTCGCATGCCCGGCCTCGTCGCGCAGGATGTGGGTGTACGACTGCAAATGGCGCACGGTGCCGTCCGGTCGCACGACACGGAAGCGGCTCGAATAGGTTTGTTTGCCCGTGGCGATCGCGTCCGCGCGCAGCCGCTGGATTTCCGCGTCGTCGTCGGGGTGGATCTGCTTCTCGACGAGCTCGCCGAATGTTTCGGGCGAGGCGCGTTCGATCCCCAGGGCCAGCGTGCGGTTCTCGAGCCATACATATTTATTGGTGGCGAGGTCGAACTCCCACGCCGCAATGCCTGCCGCCTGGCTGGCGACGCTCAAGCGCTCGAGCAGCGATTGCACATGCGCTGCCTGCGCTTCCAGCTGCTGCGCGTGCTCGACCTCGGCGGTCACGTCCCAGGTCACGCCGAGAATGCGTTGCGGCTTGCCGCTGTCGCTGCGGAAGACGCGGATATGCGTCTGGACGTGCCGCAGATCGTCGTTCGGATGCACGACACGAAAGCGCGTGGAGACGATGTCGTCCGTTCCCGTGGGGCTGTTGACTTCATGGTCGATCGACCACCAGGCCTGCTCGAGATCTTCGGGATGAATCGCGGCGCGCAGCTCCGCATCCGTCGCCAGATCGCGGCCGAGGATTTTCACGACGTTCTTGTCGCAGGTGATCTCGTGTGTGGTGAGATCCATGTCCCACACGCCGATACCGGCGGTCTCGGTCGCGAGATTCAAGCGGTCGCGCAATGCTCGCTCGAGCTCGGCGCGGCGATGCAATTGTTCGGTGCGCTCCACTTCCGCCGTCACATCGATCGTCACGCCCAGCACACGCGTCGCGCACTCGCTATCGTCCCGGAAAATGTGCGCATGGGACTGCACGTGATGCGTCTGGCCACTCGCGAGCGTGACGCGGTAACGATGCGACATCGACGTTCCCGAGGCGAGCGCCGCGTTGATCACCGCGCTGAACCCGTCGCGATCGTCCGGATGCACGGCGTTCGTGCAGAACGCGAGCGCGTCGTGCTCGATGCTCAGACCTGGCAGGGCGTAGGCGCGCGCAAGCGAGGGGTCGAGCGTCATGCTGTCGCTGGCGATGTCCCAGTCCCACACGCCGACACCACCGACTCGTGTGGCGAGCTTCAGGCGCTCGATGAGCTCGTCTTGTTCGCGCGTCTTTTCTTCCAGCGCATTCTGTGCGCGGACCAGCGCGCTGATATTTACCGTGACGGCGACGCTGCGCACGGGTTTGCCGTGCTCGTCGCGGAAAATCCTGCCGTGATACTGGATGTGATTGATCGAACCGTCGGGGCGGATTTCGCGAAGGCGGTGCTCGATCGTGGAGCTGCCCTGCACGCCGGCCAGGAGCGCTTGCTCGAATGCCGGAAAATCCTCCGGATGCACCGCCCGCTGCAAGAAGTCTCCGACGCTGGGGAAGGCATTCGCATCATGCTGTTCCCAGGCCTTCGCCATGTTCGTGTCGCCGGCGAGCTGGCCGGTCGTGAGATCCACGTCCCAGATGCCGATGCCGGCGGTTTCCGTGACGATGTTCAGACGCTCGATCGTGCGCTGCTGCTCCAATGTCTGCTGTTCGAGACGGTGCAGCGCCTCGACCTGCGCGCTCACGTCGAGGGTGAGGCCATGGATGCGTGTCGCGAAGCCATTCGCATCGCGCGAGATCAGGCCGTGCAATTCCACGGGCCGTATCGTGCCGTCGCGATGGATCGTGCGGTACGAGATGACGAACGAGGTCTTCTCCTTGAGAGCCTGAGTCATCTCGCAGCTGTAGCGCTCGAAATCGTCGGGATGAAGGATGTGCCTGATGAATCGGCTGGGGTCGTCGATCGAGGCGATGGCCTCATCGCTATAGGTGCTGAGCTCGCTGCGGTCGACGGTGAGCCTGCCGCCGGCAATGTCCCAATCGAACATCCGGATGCCCGCGGCTTGACCGGCGATGCGCACCCGTTCGAGCGCATCGCCGTCGAAGGTTGCGTTGAGGGTGGTTTCGGCGTGCGCAGGCGCAGCTGGCCGTGCGCGCCTGCGCAGTGCGGCCAGCGTTACGGTGACGCCCAACGTGAAGACGAAGGCATGCGTCAACGCTGCAGCGTGTGCGCCGGCGATCCCGAATAGCCATGCGATGCCGAGCGTGCTGGTGATGGCGGCGGCCCATCNNCCCAGCAGGGATGAGCGCCATCGGCGCGATGCAGCATGGACGATGTCAGTCGTTCGGATCACGATCGATGTAGTGTCACGGTGTCTGGGTTCAGACCAATCGGCGAACCGGCGTACATCATCATCCGGCGCGCGCCCATACCAGGAACGCCGTCCCAACCCTGCGCACTTTCAGGGATCGCCTGCACGGCGGCCGTCCCGCGCTTGCGGGGGGAAGGCGTTTCAAGATGTTCCGAAATCCTCGGGTCGACGTACTAGACTCCCGTCTGTGAACTTGCGCACAGTCGTGCGTTGCGAGGTTGGTGCATGCGTATTGCGAAAATCGCGGCTTATGCCATCGGCGGCTTGATCGGCCTGATCGTGCTCACGCTCGTGCTCATCGTCGTGTTCGTCGATCCGAACGACTATCGCGACGACATCGAGCGCATCGTGGAAGCCCAAACCGGGCGCAAGCTCACGCTGAGCGGCAAGCTCGAGTTGTCTGTGTTCCCCTGGCTGGCGCTCAAAACCGGCCCGGCCAGTCTCGCGGACGCGCCTGGATTCGGCGATGAGCCCTTCGTGTCCATCCAGGACGCGCGCGCCAGCGTGCGCGTCCTGCCGTTGTTGCGCGGCAAGGTCGAAGTCGGCAGCGTGACCTTGGAGTCGCCGCGTATTCGCCTGATCACCGATTCGAGCGGACGCAACAACTGGGCCGATCTCGGCCAATCCGATCCCGACCAGTCCGCGGACGCCGATACGCCGTCGGAGACGGCCAGCCGTCCGGCGCAGCTGCCGACGATCGCCGGGCTCACGATCAAAGAGGGCGCCGTCACGATCGAAAATCGCCAGGAGAGCTCGCGCAGCGCCGTGCGCAACTTCAATTTGCAGACCGGCCGCCTCGCCTCCGGCGAGCCGTTCGATGTCGAGACGGATTTCGTGTTCGATCAGGACGAATCGCTATCGGTGAAAGTGGCTCTGAAGAGTGGGGTCACGGCGGATCTGGAGCGCAACGTCCATCGACTGACCGGCCCCGCAATCGATCTCACGCTGTCGGGCACGGGTTATCCGCAGGCGGGCATCCCCGTCAGCATTCGCGCGGATCGGATCGAGTCGGATCTTGGCCATGAGACGCATCGGCTCGATGGCTTCAAGCTCACGACGACGTGGCAGGGCGAGGGATGGCCTGCGCAAGGCGTGCCGGTCACGCTGCAAGCGCAGGAGCTCACGGCGAACCTGGCGAATCAGACGCTCGAATCGCAGGACCTGTACGCCGAGGTTGCCGGTGCGAAGCTCAATGCGATGCTGACGGGCCGTGAGATTCTCGATGCGCCGCGCTTCGACGGGCGACTCGCGCTCGCGCCCGTCGAGCTGCGCACCTGGCTGCCGAAGCTCGGCATCGAGCTGCCGCAGACGCGTGATCCTTCGGTATTCAAGAACCTGAGCTTCGCGAGCAACGTCGTGCTGACGAAGACGAGCGCGGAGCTCAAGAACATCACGCTCGATTTCGACGATACCACCGCGACGGGAATGCTCGCCGTCGCGGATTTTGCCGCGAAAGCGCTGCGCTTCGATTTGAGCGTGAATCGCATCGATGCCGATCGCTACCTGCCGCCGCCGGTCGAGCAGCCGGCGAACGCGAAGACCGAGCCGCCGACCGAAATTCCGGTGGATGCGTTGCGGGCGCTCAATGCGCGCGGCGATCTGAGCATCGGCGAGGCGACGTTCGCCGGCATCAAGTTCACCAAGCTGCGGCTCGGCGTGAACGGACGCGACGGCAAGGTTCGCTTTCATCCCGCCGAGGCATCGATGTATGGCGGAACCTATCGCGGCGACATCGGCCTGGATGCGACGGGCAGCGTGGCGCGCGTCAGTCTCGACGAGCATGTGAGCGACATCGATTTCGCACCGCTGTTCAGGGACTTCTTCGAGACCGACCGTGTCTCCGGCAAGGGCCATGCGAACGTCAAGCTGGCCGGCAGCGGGCGCACCACCGAGGACATCATGAAGACGCTCGACGGCAGCGTCGATTTCAAGGTCGTCGACGGCGCGCTCGAAGGCGCGGATCTGTGGTACGAGATTCGCCGCGCTCGCGCGCTCATCAAGCAGCAGGCGATTCCGGAACGCACCGGCGCGGCGCGCACGCCGTTCGATGCGCTCACGGGCAGCGGCACGATGAAGAACGGTGTCCTGACGAACAACGATCTGAACGTGGCGATGCAGTACCTCAAGGTGACGGGCCGGGGCACGATCGACGTTCCGAACAGCGCGCTCGATTACCGCCTCGTCGCGACGGTGCTGAAGATCCCGCGTGAGGGGGCGGACACGGCGAACGAACAGGACCTCATCGACGCACAGATTCCGGTGCGAGTCACCGGCGCGCTCACCGATCCGAAAGTACGCCCCGATCTCGAAGGCTATTTGAAGGGCCAGGTCAAGCAGCGCATCGAAGAGGAAAAAGAGAAGCTCGAAGAGAAGGTCAAGGAGAAGGTTGGAGACAAGCTCAGGGATTTGCTGCGCAGATGATCTGCGCCGCTGAGAGTTGAGAGCTGAGAATTGAGCGTTGAAAGATACCGAGTTGTCGGGCGGCTGGACTGTCGTCATGGGAAAGCAGGGCGATTCTGGCCGGCAAGCCAGCCGGCACGCTGGCCAGCCGGCCCGCTGCTGCTTCTCCTCCTTCTGCNNCAGCAGCCGGCTTCGAGCTGCAACGCGTCGAGCCGCGATTCGTCGATGGCGAGTATCGCTTCGAGATGATTGCCGTGCTCGATGCGCCGCCCGACGCCGTCGAGCGTATCCTGCGCGACTACGCCAATTATCCGACGCTGGATTCGCGCATTCTCGATGCGAAGGTCTTGGAGCGACCCGAAGATGCAGTCGCGATCCTGGCCACGACGCTGCGTGCATGTTTTGGTCCGGTGTGCCGGACGGTGAAGCGTGTCGAGCGCGTCGAGGAATCCGAGCGTGCGCTCGTCGCGATCACGGATCCCGCGCGCAGCCAGATGAAATCCGGCGAGACGCGCGTGCAGATCGCAAGCGAGGCCGACGGCCGGACACGCGTGGTCTATCGGACGCGACTGCGGCCGGGTTTCTGGATTCCTGCCTTCGTTGCACGCCGCCTGATGCTCAAGACGCTCCAGGATGCGACCATCGAGCTGTTTCGCCGCGTCGAGGAGCAGGCGCGATGACTGATTTCACCGCTCGCTTGCTGCACTGGTTCGATCGGCACGGCCGCAAGCACTTGCCGTGGCAGAGCGAGCGTACGCCGTATCGCATCTGGGTCTCGGAGATCATGCTGCAACAGACGCAGGTGACGACCGTGATTCCCTACTACGAGCGTTTCATGGCGCGATTTCCGAATGTGGCGACGCTGGCGGCGGCGCCGCTGGATGAAGTGCTGCATCTGTGGACCGGTCTGGGCTATTACGCCCGTGCTCGGAACTTGCACCGCGCGGCGCAGATCGTCGTGCGCGATCACCTGGGCGTATTTCCGCAGGACATCGACGCCGTGGAGGCCTTGCCGGGCATTGGCCGTTCGACTGCCGGTGCGATTCTCGCATTGGCGTCGGGGCAGCGACACCCGATTCTCGACGGCAACGTCAAGCGC
>JRYD01008108.1_pt1 | contig 15112 bp, 18 predicted proteins | sample 235311 | NCBI WGS metagenome assembly JRYD01 (sample SAMN03074213, study PRJNA261472) | activated sludge metagenome | biome: Common Effluent Treatment Plant; feature: Wastewater; material: Activated sludge; isolation source: activated biomass in a lab-scale reactor treating industrial wastewater at... | reverse complement strand
AGCGCGGCGCAGCGCCTCGCTCCACCAGCCTCAACATCGTCGGAAGGATCAACCGGGCCACAGGTAAGCGCGAGGGCGGCATCCTGGGCCTCTCAGGCCCGCAGGAGCGGGCGGTCCGCACCGCGCGCGCTGAACTGTCCAGCGGCGAGGCCGACAGCCTGAGGGCGTTCCTGGGGCGCGAACGTCGCGACCGCAGGTTCGACCGCACCATCGAGAAGGCCATCCGCGAAGGCAAGCCGCTCCCCAAGGCGCAGGCCGACAAGATGATCACCGCCTATGAGCGCCGTCTTCTGGAGCTGCGCGGGCAGATGATCGCCCGCACCGAGACCCTGACCTCGCTCAACGCGGCCCAGCAGGAGAGCCTGCAGCAGGCGGTGGACACCGGGAAGATCGCCGCCAACCAGGTCCGCAGGGTCTGGAAGGCGACAGGAGACGCCCGCACCCGCGACACCCACGCCGCTATGAGTGGCAACAGCGTCGGCCTGAACGAGGCCTTCACCAGCCCGAGCGGCGCCCGACTGATGTTCCCCGGCGACCCTTCGGCCCCGGCTTCGGAACGGATTTCATGCCGGTGCTGGATGATGCCGAGAGTGGATTGGGCCGCAAATCTGAGGTGATCCCATGGCGCAAGGCAGCTTTTCCGCAAAGGTCAGCGCCTTCGTCGCCGAAACCAAGCCTCGCATGGTCGCGGCGCGAAACATCGCCGTCGAGAAGGCGGTCGAGTTCATGCAGACCCCCGTCGCGGAAGGCGGGAACATGCCCGTCAAAGACGGTTTCCTCCGCAGCTCCATCGTCTTCACGACGGGCGGCGACCTTCCGCAGACCCGGCAGAAGCCGGCCGAGGGCGTGCCCTACCGCTACAACGCCGACGGCCTGAGCCTGGTCCTGGCCACAGCCGCCCTCGATGACCAGATCGTGGCCGTCTACACCGCCGCTTACGCGAAGGTGGCAAATTATGGCGGCGAGAACCGGGCCGCTCGCCAGTTCGTCGGCCTCACCGCTCAGAACTGGCCGACCTTCGTCAGCCGCTCCTCTTCGGAGGTTCAGCGCCGGGTCATCCTGAACCGCAGAGCAGACCGCCGCGCAGGAGGCTGATCATGGCCGCATACGCCGACATCATCCTGGCCCTGCTGAACCGAGCCGCAACGCTGTCGGTCGGCTCGCCGGCCCTGCCGATTTCCATGCCGGAGCCCACGACCACCTTCGTCCCCCCCAACTCGGGCAAGTATCTGATCGCCGAGGTCTTCACCAACCGCCCCCGCTGGGAAGGTCTGAGCGCCGGGCGGATGGATCAGGGGCTTCTGCAGATCACCGTCGTCTGGCCGAAGGGCAAGGGCCTGATCGCCCCGGCCGCCGCGGTTGATGCGGTCCTCGCCCATTTCCCCAAGGGCCACGTCATGCGCCAGGGCTCGGCCGGCGTGAAAGTGGTCAACGCGACATATCCGACCAGCCCGATCATCGCTTCCGATGCGCGTTGGCCGATCACCATTTCCTGGGCTGCGTAAGGCGCCCTGGAAGCCTCAAACGCCGCTTGGGCAACGGCCTCGGCCCGCAGTGATGCGCGCCATTCCCATAGAAGGAGCCTCCTATGGCTATCGCTTCCACTACCGGGGCCAAGATCTACATTGGCCCCGTCAACAACGCCGCCAACACCAGCACCGCCTATGCCGCGCTCAGCTACGTCGAGATCGGCGAGGTCGAGAGCATCGGCGAGTTCGGCGACCAGGCCTCGCCCATCACCTTCACCTCGCTCGGTGACGGCCGGGTCCGCAAGCGCAAGGGCGTCCGCGACGCTGGCGATCTGAACATCGTCGTCGCCAACGACCCGCGCAACGCCGGCCAACTGGCGATGATCGCGGCTGAGGCGACCGAGTTCACCTACGCCTTCAAGATCGTGGTCGCCGACGCCCCCGACGGCAACGACACCGACTCGACGTTCTACTTCCGCGCCCTGGTCTCCTCGGGTCGCCTGAACGTCGGTGCGGCCAATGAGATCGTGAAGCGGACCTTCGCCTGCCTGATCGACAGCGCCATCGTCGAAGTCCCCTCGCAGGCCGTCTCCGGCTCCTAAGACCGCTCCACAACAACCAGAACACCCCCGAATAACTCAACGCGCCAGGTCGCACCTGGCGTGCTTTTTCAGAAAGCAGAACCATGTCCCTCACCAGCCTGAACACCGCCAGCGCCGCCAACGAAGGCCGCGTCCTGACCGTCAAGCATCCGGTCGAGCGCACCGCCCTGAAGACCGCCGACGGCACGCTCGTCACCCTGACGCTGCTCGGCCAGGACTCCGAGGTCTATGTCAAGGCCGACCTCGACATGCAGCGCGCCACGTTCGAGCGCGTCACGACTGGCGCCCCCTATTCGCCGGCCGAAAGCCACGAGGAGCGCAATCGCGTCTATGCGGCCTGCACCGTCGCCTGGACTGGCGTTCCCCAGGGCTGGATCGACGGCACGAAGGACGAAACGCCCGCTCCCTTCACGAAGGCCAACGCCGCCAAGCTCTATGGCAACCCCGGCGTGAAATGGCTCCGCGATCAGGTTGAGAAGTTCATCGGCGAGCGCGCCCATTTTTTGCAAGTCGCCGACGACAGCTGATCGCGTTCGCCTCTGCGGCGATCAAGGGGGGGCGTGACCTCCCGCCACTCCCCCCTGAGCTTTCCTACCTCTGGACGTGGTTTCGCCGCCTGTCCCGCCGCCGACAAGCGGGCATGGCGGCCAGCCCTATCCAGTACGAAGCCATCATGGCCTTCTGCCGGCTGAACGGCATCCGCATGACGCCATGGGAAATCGAAACCCTTGAACTCATGGATGACGCGGCGCTTGCCGGCTCACACGAGGGCGGCGCATCAAACGAAACCGTCGCCCACTCTGGCCCCGATATTCCGGTGAAGAACGGCCCTGCCATCGGCGCCCTGCTGAGGGGCTTGGCTGTTGTTCACAACAAAGGCTAAGGTGCGGCAATGCATCGCCTGATCGGCTTAACCCTCACCATCCTTGTTCTCGCCGCCTGCGGTGACAGCGAAGCCGTTCGCGCTGCAAAGGCCGAGGCGGCGGTCGAGGAGCGGCGGCAGGGGATGCATTGTCTCAGCGCCTGGGATGGATCGCATCGGGATCTGGCCCGAACCGTCAAGGGCGTCCTTCGTGAGCCGGACTCGTTCGAGCACATCGAGACCCGCATCACGCCTGTGGACGAAGCTGGCGATCATGTCGTCGCCATGCAGTACCGCGCCCCCCTGCGCGTCCTCACAGCACCACAGAACGACCGGAGGCGCGGATGAGTGATCTCGCAACCCTGGGCCTTGTGTTCCAAACCAAGGGCGCGGAAAACGCTGTCCGCACGCTCGATCAGGTCGAGCAGAAGGCCCGCGGCGCTGAGAAGGCGACTGATGGTCTAGCGGGCGGCTCTGTGCGGGCGAACTCTGCGCTCGGCCAACTTGATGGCGCGGCGGCTAAGGCGGCCAGTGCCCTCGGCATGATCGCCAAGGCCGCCGCTGCTGCGGGCATCGCCATCGGCGCCATGCAGCTGGCGAAGTTCATCACCGAAAGCACCGTCCTGGCCGCGCGTTACGACACCCTGTCGGTCGTGATGCGTGTGGCGGCAAACAATGCTGGCTATCTCAGCTCCCAGGCTCAGGAGCTTGAGGGCCAGCTGCGCAAGCAGGGCATCACGGCGATCCAGAGCCGGAACGCCATCATCCAGCTGGCGACCGCCAACGTCGATCTGAAGTACGCCACCGAACTCGGCGCGGCGGCCCAGAACCTTGCCGTGGTCGGCATGATCAACTCATCCGAGGCCTATGACCGCCTGATCTACGGCATCAAGTCCGGCCAGGTTGAGGTGCTGCGCACGCTCGGCCTGAACGTCAGCTTCGAGAAGAGCTACCAATCTCTGGCCAAGGAACTGAAGAAGACCACGGCCGAACTCAATGAGCGCGAGAAGTCGCAGGCGCGGGTTAGCGCCGTGCTTCAGGCCGCGGCGTCCTACGAGGGCATCTACGAAGAGAGCATGACCAAGGCGGGCAAGGCCGCCGCGTCGCTCAAGCGGTATTGGGAAGACCTGCAGGTCTCGCTTGGCGAGAACTTCCTACCCATCGCCGCCGACGGCGTGTTCATGCTCACGGACGCCCTGAAGGAGGCTCAGAAGGCCGTTGAGGAGCTTGGCCGCTCCGAGCTTATCCAGGCCATCATCGTGGGCCTTGGCGGGGCGTTCAAGGCTGTGGCCATCATCGTTTCGGCGGTCACCTACAGCGTGGGTCAACTTCTGCGCCTATTGGGCGCCACCATTGCGACCGCCGCAGCGCTAGCGAGGCTGGATTTCTCCGCGGCCGCCGAGATCGGCAAGTCGTTCCGAAAGGACTGGGACGCCGCCGCGCAGTCTTACGGCGCCCTTTTGGCGAAGCAGGTTCAGGGGGAGAGCGCCCGTCAAGCCGCCATGGCGATGACGGAAGAGGCCCGCATCGCAGCCTCGGCCGCCGCCCGCGCCGAGCAGGAAGCGCAGGAAGCCGCCGCTGCTGCGGCTGAGAAGGCCGAGGATGCCGCAAAGAAGGCCGCGGCCGAAGGCAAGCGCCGGGCCGAGGCGGCGGCCCGCGCCGCCCAGGCCGAGATCGACCGCGCCGACCAGATGATCAAGTCGATGCGCGAGGAGATCGAGGAAATCGGCAAGACGGAGGCCGCCGTCCGCGCCCTGAAGCTGGCCCGCCAGATCGATGCGGCGCCGCTGCAGCGCCAGAAAGAGTTGATCGCGCTACTTGGTCGGGAGCGCGAAGCCGCGCTCGCCACCGCCGAGGCCCACAAGAACCTGAGAGACCTTCAGGAGCGTAACGCCGAGCGGTCCATGTCTCCGACCCAACAAGCCGAGCGTGAAGCACGCCGGCTGATGGAGGCGGCTCGCGCGGAAAACCAAGAGGTTCAGGAGTGGACTGAGCGGTACGCAGAGATGGAGATCGTCCTGGCCGAGGCGATACAGGCGGCCAGCGTCGAGATCAAAGAGCTTTCCGACGCGCAAAAGCAGATCGAGTTCGACACCTGGTTCGACCAGATGCACCGCCTCCTGGCCGAATACGAACAGGTCCGCCGGGCCGGTGACGACCTCTTCTACGGCATCAAGAACCGCGACTGGGCCGGAGCGTTCTCGGGCCTTCTGCGGGCCATCGAGCAGGTCCAGAAGGCGTTTAGCAAGACCGGAACGATGGCCGATAAGGTCATGGCTGTGGCGGGCGTTGCGGACTCGGTTGGCCAGGCCATCGGCGGGAAGACGGGCAGCGCGATTTCCAGCGCGGCCAATGCTGGCGCTACAGCCTTTGCCGTGACGAAAAGTCCCTTCGTTGCGGCTGCTGCTGCGGCTGCGGCCGGCGTCGCCGAACTGCTCAAGCGCCAGCCGACCAACGCCGGGGCCGGTTATGACCTGGTGACGGACCAGATCAGCGGCAACAAGCGCACGACTGAGACTGAGCGGGCCGCGGTGGACACCGCCAAGGCGATCCGCGCCATGCAGATGGCCCTGGAGAGCGCCGGCCTTGGCCTGTCGGACTCGGTTCGCGGCCTAGTCATCGGCACGCGCGACGCCACCACGATCTATCTCCAGTCGGGCCAGGAACTGAAGTCTGCCGTGGGCGATGGCGCGGCGGCGGTGGACGCGGCGATGCGCGCGCTGGTCTCCAGCGCCAAGTTCGCCTCGGAAGGCCAGGAGCGGGTCGCGAAGGCGGCGATGGCGGCGGGTGGCGGCCTGGAAGAGGTGTCGGCCGCCCTGGAGACCTACGCCGCGGCCCAGAACATCAGCGCCAACCTCGCCGACGAGATCATGCGCCTGACCGATCCCAAGGCCTATGACCTGCAATCGGTGAGCCGGGCCATCGAGGAGCAGCGCAAGGCCTATGAGGCCCTGACGAAGGAAGGATATCTGACCGCCGAACAGTTCGCGACGATCACTGACCAACTGTCCAAGCTGGAAGGCCTCCAGCTCGACGAGGTGATAGGCCGCTACACCGACGCGGTGAACGACAACGCTGAAGCCGCTGAGAGGGCCGCCGCGACCCAAGCGACTCAGATCGGCCTCATGCGTCAGTTGCAGGCCATGGATGACGCGGTTCTGGGGACGAACGTCGCCTTGCTGGCGACCCGCGCCGACGAACTCGCCAAGCTCGACGATGTGTCTCAGGGCCTGCAAAAGATCATCTGGGCGCGCGAGGATGAAGCCAAGGTCATCGAGGCCAACGCCGCCGCGATGGAAGCTGCGAACGCCAAGGCGGCCGAGACCCTAAAGCAGCGGACCAGCCTCGAAGACCAGCTCCTGACCGCCATGGGCAGGACATCAGAGGTCACGGCCCGCCAGCGCGCGGCTACCCTGGAAGGCCTCGACCCCAGTCTGCGCGGCCTGCAATCGGCCCTGTACGCGGTGACGGACGCCAATGCCCGGGTCGCGGCGGCTGAGACCGGCGTGGCCGATGCTCGCTCGGCTCTCACCGAGGCGTATCAGCGCGAAAGCTCGGCGCTCAAGACCACCATCGATCGGTTCAGGGGCTTTGCGGACAGTCTGAAGGCCTTCCGCGCCGAACTGATGACCGGCGACCTCGCCGCCAATTCTCCGAGCCTGCAATACAGCCGCACCAAGGCCGATTTCGAACGCGTGGCGTCTCTGGCCTCGCAGGGTAACGAGGAAGCCCTGGGCGACCTCCAGGGCGTGTCGGAGGCTTACCTCAAGGCCTCGGCCGACTACCAGCGCACCAACATCGGGTATTTCCGCGATCTGTCGGCGGTGAAGAACGCCACCAAGGCCGCCGAGGGTTACGCGAGCCAGCAGGTCGACCAAGGCTCGGCCCAACTGAACGCCCTCAACGCCCAAGTCTCGGCCCTTGGCATCCTGAACCAGTCCACGCTTTCGGTGGGCCAAGCCGTGAGCAACGTGGCGGCGGCGGTCGACGCGCTTGCCCGGGCGATGGCGGCCAAGTCGGCGGCGGACGCGGCGGCTAGACAGGCCCTTTTGAGCGCGGGCGTGATCCCTAAGGCTTCGGAAAGCATCGCCATCGCGGCAAACGACAACGCCGACGTGGCGGCGGCGAAGTCCATTTACCTGTCTACCCAGGGCGGCATCGGCATGGCCGCCTTCAACCGCTACGTCGGCGCCGACCCCTTCGCCACGATGCGCCGGGTTGGCTACGACGGCGACCCCGAGGCCCTGCGGAAAAAGTACGGCTTCCAGACCGGCGGCTCCTTCACGGTCGGCGGGACCGGCGGGCCCGACAGCCAAATCATCCCCCTGCACGCGACGCCGGGCGAGATCGTCAACGTCCGCCGGCCGGGCGATGGGGGCGGGGATAACTCCGAGCTGATCGCCGAGATCAGGGCGCTCCGGGCCGAGGTCTCCAGCCTTCGCGCCGACACCGCCAAGACGGCGCAAAACACCGCCAAGACCGCCAACACCCTGACCCGCGTGACCCGCGACGGCGACAGCCTGATTACGGAGGCCGCATGAAGGCGATCCCACCCCTAGAGATCACCAATAACCGCCTGACGTCCTCCACTGTTGCGGAGCCTGGGGTGGGCGAGGTGGCCTGGACCTCCGGGGCGACCTTCGCGGCGCAGGAGAGGGCGCTCCTCGGGGCTCCGGCCTCGCCCGTCACCCTGACCATCGCAGCGCCCTGCGTCGTCACGTGGGCGTCGAATGGCCTGCCAAACGGCACGCCCGTCCACCTGACCACGACCGGGGCGCTCCCGACCGGCCTGACGGCGAATGTGGTCTACTACGTTGTCAACCGGGCGGCCGGGACGTTCCAACTCGCGGAAACCCCGGACGGCCTCCCCCTCACCACCACGGGATCGCAGTCGGGAACCCACACCGCGACGGCGTTTGTCCACCGCACCTATGAGAGCCAAGCCGACGGAAACACCGGCAATCCGCCCGCCATCGACGATGGAACGAAGTGGCTCGACATCGGCCCCACCTTGCGTTGGGCGATGTTCGACCTGGACCGCAACACCGCCACGACGGGAGCCTCGCCCCTGACCGTCGTCCTCACGCCGGGAGTGCGAACCGACGCCATCGGGCTGCTGGGGCTGGTGGCTGATGATGTCGAGTTTTTTATTTCGAGGGGGTCCAGCACCGTCTACACCGAGACCATCAGCCTGAACCGGCGCGAAGTCCTCGACTGGTACGACTACTTCTTCGCGCCCTTCCTGACCGCGCCCAGCCTGGTTCGATTTGAACTCCCTCCTTACACGAACGCCGTCATAACGATTGAGGCGACGAGGTCCTCCGGGCTGGTGAGCATTGGCGGCTTGGTGCTCGGGACCGCTGTCTACATGGGCCAGGCGCAGCACACCGCCCAAAGCGGCGCGCTCAACTTCTCCACCATCGCCCGCGACAGCTACGGCAATTCGGTTCTGCCCCGCCGCCGCACGGTCCCGAAGGTCACGGCGCAGATCTGGTCCGACAAGTCCCTGGTTAACCGCCTGCGTGACCTCCGGGCCGCCACCAACGCGGTTCCGACCCTCTGGTCCGGCCTCGACGATGACACCCACGACTACTTCGAGGCCGTCCTGATCCTCGGAATCTACAAGCAGTTCGAGATCGGCCTGGACCATCCCGACACCGCCATCACCACCCTAGAGCTTGAGGAAGTCTAGTCCCATGCCGATGACCCCCCTTCCGACCGCCCCGAGCACCAGCCGACCCTCTGTTTTTGCGGCCGAGGCCGACGCGCTCCTCGGCGCTCTAGCCACATTCGTCACCGAGGCGAACGCCCTGGAGACGGCGGTGGACGCGAACAAGACGGCGGCGGCCGGGTCGGCGTCGGCCGCCTCAACCTCGGCCAGCACGGCAACCACCCAAGCCGGGATCGCTACGACCAAGGCTGGGGAGGCGTCGGGCTTCGCGAATGCCGCTGCCGCCTCCGCCGCCGCGGCCGCCGGCTCGGCCTCGACCTCCGCAGGCTGGTCCGCCACCTCCACCACCTCGATGGCGCTCACGGCAGGCTCCAAGTCCCTGACCATCCAGACCGGAAAGCAGTTCACGGCGGGGACCAATATCAAGGTCAAGCGTACATCGGACCCCGACGCATCGCACGCCTTCACTACGGTCTCGACCTACACCAGCGGCACGGGCGTGCTGGAATTTACGCTGGACGCCGACCTGATCACGGGGTCTGGAACCTACACCGATTGGACCGTGGAACTCTCGGGCGCGAGGGGCGCGACGGGTCCGATCGGGACCGGCGTGACCGACCAAACGGTCGGCTTCACGGTCACCGGCGGCACCTCGCCGAAGACCCTCACCGTCGACGCCGACGTGACGGTCAGTGACCTGTTCAGCAAGATCACCCGCGCCGCCCGCACGTCGAACACCGCCCTGACCTCTGCCGACAAGGGCGCGTTCATCGAGATCACGGCGAACACGTTCACCCAGACCTTCACGGCGGCGGCGACGCTGGGGGCGGGCTGGTTCTGCTACCTCTACAACTCGGGCACAGGCGACATCACGCTCGACCCGAACGGGTCCGAACAGATCGACGGCCTGACCAGCTATGTCATGTACCCCGGTGAGGCCCGGCTCGTGCTCTGCACGGGCACGGCCTTCGAGACCGTCGTCCTCAAGACGTTCCTGAAGGAGTTCACGGCCTCCGGCACGTTCACCAAGCCCCCCGGCTACGAGGGCTTTGAGGGCCTGCTTTGGGGCGGCGGCGGCGGCGGGGGTGGCGTCGATAACTCCGGGTCATACAACGCCGGGCATGGTGGCGGCGGGGCGTGCGTGCCGCTGACGTACAAGGCGAGCGCGCTATCGGCCACCGAGACGGTGACGATTGGCGCAGGCGGTACTGGCGGCGGGAACCACCAACAAGGTCAAGCGGGCGGCAGCAGCACGTTCAAGGGCGTAACAGCTTACGGTGGCGGCGGCGGTTACGCGGGCTGGAGTGTAATCGGGGGCGGCGGTGGCGGCGGCGGCCTTCATGGGCCAGGCGGAAGCACTACGACCACCAATGGAGGGGCGGCGGGCGCGCCCTTCAGCGCCGGCGATAGGGACAACATCGGCTTCGGCGGCGGCCTCGGCGGCTCCAGCGGCAGCACTACTACGGGGGGGACCGCGATCTACGGCGGCGGCGGTGGAGGTTCGGGCAACGGTTCCGGCGGGGCGTCCATCTACGGCGGCGGCGGTGGCGGTGGCGGTGGCGGCCAATCTAAGTTCGGGGGCAACGGCGGGAACGCCGGCGCTAATGGAACGCAACCCGGCGGCGGAGGCGGCGGCATGTATGCCAGCGGCTACGGCACTCCAGGCGGTTCTGGCGGAGCCGGTATGCTCCGCATTTGGGGGATTTGCTGATGAACATCGCACGCATCGACGCCGCGACCGGCGCGGTAGTCAACATCGAGCTTTGGGCTGAGGTGCCCGAGGACACCGCCGACCATCTGTTCCGCGAGTTGACGCAGGGCGCGGGGATCGGCTGCACCTGGGATGGCGAGGCTTTCGTCCCACCGACCCCGCCTGACGCCCCGGCGCCGCTCGCCCCGGCGGAAGTCGCGATGCACAAGGTCCACAAGGCGGCCCTGCTGACCCCTTGGGACGGCCACGACAACCTCAAGGCCGCTATCGAGGCGGCGTTCGAGCAGCTTCCGGCCCCGTCGAACACCCTGGCCCGCATCGAATGGGACAAGGCGCCGAACTTGGTCCGCGACGGGGCTACCACGGCGGCGGTTGTCGCCATCCTCGGCATGACCGAGGCCCAACGCGACGAGCTGCTGATCTTCGCCGCGACCCTGCCCTAGCGCGCCCCACACCCCCGCCGACAATCCAGCCGACAGGAGGCCCACGCATGGCCATGACTGACCACGCCTGCGCCGGGGGTACCGGTGCCTGATAGCGCCCGCGAATGGCTTGCGCCCTTTCTGGCGCTGATCGGAGGCGGGGGGATCGGCGCCCTGTTCCAGGCGTGGCGCAAGCCGTCGTCGAAGGCCGAGGACAAGACCGCCGAGGCCGAGGCCAGCCGAAGCGCGACGGACGGCTTCGTCGCCCTGGTCAAGGAGTTGCGCGAGGAGCGCCGGGCCGACCGGCAGGAGCTTGAGCAACTCAAGGACGAAGTGCGGACCCTCCGAAAGGAGCACGCTGACTGCCTCCGCGAGAACGCCGAGCTTCGCCAGGAAGTCGCCGGCGTGAAGGAGGAGCTGAGAGAGCTTCGGGCCAGCCAGCTTTCCCGCGATCTCGCTGCCGCCGCCGAAATCCTCCCCGGAACCATGGCGGTCATCGAGGACGGCCGAAAGACCGTGATCCGCCCGCCCCGGAAGCCGAGGAAGACGCAATGATCACCCTGGATCAGTTCAAGGCATTCGTCGGGGATCTGGCCCGGCCCTACGCCATCGTGGTCTCCGCAACAGCGTTCGCGACGGCCTGCATCATCCTTGCGCTTCGCGACATCGACCTGGACGCGGCGGCTTGGTTCGTCGGCGCCATGGGGGCGACGGTGACGGGTCTCTACGCCGGCAAGGTGGTCGAGAACCGGGGCGTGAAGAGGGCCGAGGCCGAGGTCGAGAAGGTGCGGGCCGCGAAGGGTTCGCCGGCGCCTGATCCCGAGCCCGAGGCCGCCGATGATCCGACCATGTTCGGAGGGCCGCGCGCGTGAGCCTCGCCCTGACCGCAGAGGAGGCTGCAGAGGCCCGTTCCCTGATCGCCCGGCTACGTGTGCTGCTGGCAGAGCGTGACGCCGCTCCTGCGCCGCCTGGGCCCGCCGACAAGGGCGCCCTGACCCTGGCCGACTTCGAGGCCGCCGCGAAGATCATCGGATGCGACGTGGCGACGATCCGCGCCGTCTGGGAAGTCGAGAGCAACGGCCAGCCCTTCGGCTTCGACGGCCGGCCGACCATCCTCTTCGAGCCCCACGTCTTCAGCCGCGAGACCGGCCATCGGTTCGACAAGACCCATGGCGGGGTCAGCTATCCGAAGTGGGGGCAGAAGCCCTATCCGCGCGGGACCGCATCGGAGCGCCACACGGCCAACTGGGACAAGGTGATCTATGCCGCCCGGCTGGATCGGGACGCGGCCTATCGATCGGCCTCCTACGGCGCGCCCCAGATCATGGGCTTCAACCACGCCGCCTGCGGTTTCACAGACGTGCACGCCTTCGTCGCAGCCATGAGCGAGAGCGCCGGCGCCCAACTGCAAGCCTTCATCACCCTGATCCGCGCCTGGAAGCTGGATGACGAGATGCGCGAGCGCCGCTGGGCTGATCTGGCGCGTCGGTACAACGGCCCCGCCTACGCCACCCACGGCTATCACACCAAGCTCGCGGCGGCCCATCGGAAGTGGAGCCAAGCATGATCGCCCAAGCCCTCAGTATCGCCCAGGCCTGGTGGAAGCTGCTGCCCGGCTTCGTGCTGGGCGCGCTCATCGCATTCCCGCTCGGGCAATGCAGCGGGGACGCGCGCGCGACCAAACGCCATGAGGACGCCAACGCCAGCGCCCAGGTCAAAGCCCTCACCGAGGACGCCCGGGCCAAGGAAACCGCCGCCGCCGAGCGGCTGAATGATGCCGCCGATCTGGCGGAAATGAAGGGAAGGCTCACCGATGCTGTTTCTTCCGCGCCTGATAGCGCCCCTGGCCCTCGTCGTAGTGCTCTCAACTGCCAGCGGCTGTGCGAAGCCGGGGCCCGTTCTGCAGACCTTCCCGCCGGCTGCCGACCTTGCGGTGACGCCCAAGCCGCTCCCGACCGCTGAGATCGTGACGTCGGAGGCGGCTGCCGTGGCCTACGACATCGAGTTGGAGGCCTGGGGCGAGGCCGGCTGGCGACAGGTCGCCCGCATCTGCCGCTGGGCCAGGGCCCGCGGCGCCGATGTCAGCTGCCCCGATGTTTGACGCCGTTCTCGCGACGCTGGCCTTGGTCTGCCTGGCCGGTGTCGGGCTCGCGATCATTCTGACCCGCTGACCCATGCTCGCCGGCCTGGCCCTAGGCTTCGCGGCCGGCTTCCTGTCCCCGATCTTCGCGGCGGTCCTGATCTATCTCAGGGTCGCCAGCCCGCCGCGTCGCCGATCCCGCAAGCAGAGGAGGGCCCGCCCATGCCCCGCACGACCGAACGCCTGACCCGCGCGTGTGACCAAGCGCCTATGCCCGGGGTCTGTCGGCCTTTCGATCCGGGGGAGCAACTTGTAAGGACGGCTTACACGTTGCCCGGACGTGTTAAGAAATATGCAGATTTTGAACATTTCTCTCGCCGGCCAACTTGTGAGGAATCCTCAATAGTTCGCGTAGAGCCTACGGGCTCCGCATAACACGGCGCATCCGCCCGACCTTAAGCCCTCGGCTTCACCGCCGAGGGCTTTTTCGTGCGCCTACCAAGCTACGCCCGTGCGCCGGTCAGCTCTGAGAACTTGGCGATCAGGACGTATCGCGTCATCGCTCCACGTCCCCCTGCCGGAACCCAACCGCCCTAGTCATCCCTGGCCCCCTGGTGGCGGGGGAGCGGCGGCAGAAAGCGGCCGCCACCCATCCGCCGGGGAGAAGAGGGCGAGGATGGCGTCGGCGGCGGCGAGGTAGTCGTCCTGCATCGGCTCGTTGATGTCTCGACACCGACCGCCTTTCTCGCCCCGCGCCCTGTTCCACTCGGACTTGTTGACGAAGGCGTGGTCGAAATCATCACCTAGGGCTGACGCAATCACCCGCGCCAACTCTTCCCGCCCTACGGGTGACGGGCGGGGGTCGGGGCGGGACTCTTCGCGGGCGGCGGCGAGCCTGCCGATAAGCTGGACGGCTTCAATGATGTCTTCGTGTCGGTAGTAGCCCTCGTGGCCGCGCAGCATGAGGTTCGGCTGGCGCGCCATGAGCCGCGCGATTAGGGCGTGGTCTTCCGGCTTCAGCGTCATTGTTCGGTCTCCAGGGTGCGGAGGAGGGCGATCAGGAGGGCCAGGGCGAGACTAGCGTTGTGCTCACCCTCACCAATCACCGCCCCGTCTTCGTCGCCCGGCACGTCGGCCAGCATAAGCTGGGCTCCGTAAAGGGGCTCATCGGGGTGGTTGCGGCCTCGCCCGATCCGATACCAGACCCCCGGCTGCACCCGCTCGACCAGCGCCAGGGCGGCGTCCAGGGAGGCGGTGTAGGCGGGGATATCTTCGTCGCGCACATAGAGCGCCGCGGGTCCGCTGGGATGCACCTTCGTGGGGTGCTGGAGCAGCCCATCCAGCTCCCGATCTGCGCCCGTCGCCTCCTCCAGCCGTTCAATCAGTCCTGCGATGTCAGTCATGGGGATGTTCCTTGATGGCTTGGCGGCCGGCGATGAGCGCCAGCTTGGCCTCGATCTGCTCTGCCTCAGAGCGCTTCAGCGCTGCGGCACGTTTCAGGGCGGCCTTTACCTTCGCGGCCGGAACCGACACGTCGCGGCGATGTCGCTTGGGTCCGGTGTCGTGATAACCGCGAGCGGTTCGTTCATCGAAGATACCCGCCTGCGTTACGTCGTTCGTGTATCCAGCCGCCCCGCCTGTGCTGGAGCGCATGTGCCAGCAGTTCCAGTGATACGACCAGATCAGCCAAGGCCCCTTGTCGGCTTGAAACGGTCGAAAGCGCTTGGGGGGCGTGAACGCCTGCTTCACCCGCTCAACCATCTTCACGCTCCCCGGTGAGGGCGGCAGCGTGGGCCATCCCTGCCGCATAGACTTCAAGCAGCACGTCCTCTTTCCCGGCGGCCAGGGCCGCCATGGCGACCCGCCGCGCGATCTGAGACATGTGCTTGCGGAGCCGGACGTGGGCGCGCTTAGGTCCGTCGCCTTGAGGCATCGGGGCGAGAAGGGCGATCTCACCGGCCATCGGCTTCCCCTTCCTTCTCCCCGGTGAGGGCGGCTCGGGCCTTGGCCTCGGCAGTCTTCGCGGCGGCATAGGCGTTGATGACCGTGGTCTGCTGGATCGCACCCGGCTCGACCAGCATGGCGAGGACGCTTTGCGCTTCCCGAAGCGCCCCCTCCAGCGCCTCCACACGGGCCTGGAGGGCGGGCGGGGTGGTGATCTGGCTGGCGTAGAATTCGTGTGCCCGCTCAAGTTCGGCCCTGATGTAGTCGTGCCACCAGCCAACGTCGCCGCCACCGCCATCGCCAAGCAGTCCGGCGTCGTATGTGTCGAGCGCCACCGGCTCCGGCTCCGCT
>JRYD01005095.1_pt1 | contig 15128 bp, 14 predicted proteins | sample 235311 | NCBI WGS metagenome assembly JRYD01 (sample SAMN03074213, study PRJNA261472) | activated sludge metagenome | biome: Common Effluent Treatment Plant; feature: Wastewater; material: Activated sludge; isolation source: activated biomass in a lab-scale reactor treating industrial wastewater at... | reverse complement strand
GCAAAGCACACACAGCAGTTTGGCAAAATGGCGGGTTTAGTGCTAAATTCAACGGTAGTTCTTCAATTGAACTTTTGTGCAAAACTGAACATTTGTGCTTCGATTTCCGCCACTTCGCCAAGCTGCAAAACGTTACCGGAAACCCTATTTGACGACATCACCGACATTAAACAGGCTGACTTTGACAACAAATTTCCATGACTTTGGACAACAACCTACACCGCTTCTAATGGCAAACGCTTCTGAACAAAAAACAAATAAAAATCCCACCGCACTAAAAAATTCTATGGCAACCCGCAAACGGCACATTTGGCTTTGCCCCACCCGCAAGCCGACCCTTCAGCAAAGCCAAAAGAGCCGTTTCTTGCCCACGCTTTGTTTCGGATAATTCGGGGTAATTGGTAAATAGCGACCTTAGCTCCCGATTTGGAAACAAGCATACAAATATTATTAAACAGCATTGTATCAGGACTGATTCTCAGTCTTGTAGCTATCGGTTTTACCTATATTTTCAGGGTGACGAGGGTGTTTCACCTTGCACATGGAGGCATTTATGTAGCGGGAGCATTTGCATTTTGGTCGATGCTGACAGAAACAAACAACTGGTTTGCAGCAGTTGCCTTTTCTGTATTGATGGTTGCAGCACTTATCTACCTGATTGAGAAAACGGTTTACTTACCACTCAATAAAAAACAATCCAACCAAAGCATTTCACTGATTGCATCTATGGGCTTGTATGTAGTAATCGTAAATATTTTGGCTTTGCTTTTCGGAAACGAAAACAAGACAATTGAAAATTCAATTACTGGTTCATTGGAATTTGGAAATATCATTTTCACAAAAGTTCAAATGATTCAAACAGTAATAGGAATTGTGGCTACCGCCACATTCCTAATTTATTTGAAACTAACCAAATCAAATTTGGCTTTGCAATCCGTTTCAGACAATGAAACTATCAGCAAAGTCTTTGGCATCAACACAGAAAAAGAAAGGGTGAAAGTTTTGATTGCAGGAAGTGCCTTGGCTTGTATTGCTGCCATTCTGAAAACTTTAGAAACAGGCATTGACCCGCAAGCCGGAATTGGCATCGCTCTGACGGCAGCAGTAGTTACAATTCTTGTTTCAAGATTGAATGTGCTTTTGATTATTGCGTTTTCAATCGGATTGACCATTCTTCAAAATTCCGTTGAATGGTTTCTGAATGCACAATGGAGAGATGGAATTACATTCCTGCTTTTGTTGCTCGTGATTTTATTCCGAACCGAGGGTATTATTAGTTACAACCTAAGAAAAGACAGAGCATGAACTACCTACTCCACATATTGGTAATGCTTGAAATCTACATACTGCTTGCGTTGAGCGCCAATCAGAAAGTGGGTTTGTCGGGTTTGCTGAGTTTGGCACAGGCAGTTTTTTATGGTATCGGGGCTTATGCAGCAGCCATCACCATTACAAAATTTGGATTCTCATACTGGTTGGCATTGCCTGCGGCAATGCTCGCTTGTATATTGGCTGCTTTGGTTTTCAGTTATATTGCAGGGAAAGTCAGAGACCTCTATTTCAGTTTGGCAACATTGGCGTTGCAAATCATTTTCTTTTCAGTTGTATACAACTGGATTCCTGTTACAAACGGAGCTTATGGCATTTCAGGAATTTCCAACTCTGAATTTTTCGGTATGAAAATAAGCAGCCCCGGAAGCTTCGCTTTGTTCGGTGGCTTTTGGGTGTTGATTGTTATTTTGTTTTATGCTTGGTTTCTAAAAACTCCAATCAGCCGATTGATTCAGGCGACAAGAGACGACCAAATTGCCATTTTAAGTTTGGGTAAAAACCCCAACTATTACAAACGCATCAGCATTATGCTTTCAGCCGTGATTGCAGGAATTGCCGGAACACTTTACGCCACTTACACCACCTACATTGACCCCACCTCATTCACGTTAGATGAATCCATTCTCATTTTGAGTATCGTTTTAATAGGTGGCGCGGGTAGGATAATCGGACCCGTTACCGGAGCAGTCATTTACATTCTGCTTCCCGAATTGTTGAAATTTCTGCAAATGCCTGACGGCATTGCAGCCAATATGAGAATGATATTGTTCGGTTTACTCTTGGTGCTGATTGTTCGTTTTAAACCCAAAGGAATTTTTGGAAAATATTTAATTCAATGAGCGAGATTTTGAACATAGAAAACCTGAACAAAACCTTTGACGGTGTTGCACCCGTCAAAGATGTTTCGTTTACGATGGACAGACAAAGTATTACGCTTATCACCGGTGAGAACGGAGCGGGTAAAACAACTTTGTTCAATCTCATAACGGGCTTGGAAAAGCCCACAAAAGGAAAAATCACTTTCAACGGAATAAATATCACAGAAAAATCAGCTTTGGAAATAGCACAACACGGCATTATCCGGTTGTATCAGCAGCCACGTTTGTTTAAGAATCTCTTGGTCTGGGAGAACCTTGTTTCGGCAGCACATCAAAACGCAGGAAACAGTTTTCTAAATCTCATTTTCAAGCCCAAAACAGCAAGACTGGAAGATGAAACGCTAAAACAAAAAGCCATTGACTTGCTTACAAAATTTGGCTTGCAAGATTTGAGCAACCAAACAGCCGGAGAACTTTCTTACGGACAACAAAAGCTAATTTCTTTTTGCATGATTGCCATGAATGGAACGCAACTGGCTTTATTGGATGAACCTTTTGCCGGATTAAATCCTCAAACCATTGAAAAGTTCAGTAGCATGATTTTACAAATGAGAAGAGAAGGCATCACTTTTCTGATTATTGAACACAACATCAATAAAGTTTTAGAGATAGCTGATAGCCATATAGAAATGAAGGACGGAAACATTAAAACCATTAACGACATTATCACAGCATGAGTGAATTACTCCGCGTAGAAAACCTGAGTTCCGGCTATGATGGCAAAACCATTTTACAGGACATTACCTTTTCAGTAGGGAAAGGCGAAGTGCTGGCAGTGATTGGACAAAACGGTTGCGGCAAAAGCACTTTGCTCAAAACCATAGCAAGGATAATTACGGATAACGCAGGAGATATTTCCTTTGCAGGAATGAATCTGAACAACAAAAATACCTGGGACTTGAAACAGCACGGCATATCTTCGTTTGTGCAGGGCGGTATGGTTTTCCCTACCCTTAAAGTGAGTGAACATTTTGAATTGGCGTTAAAAGACAAAAACAAAACAGAAGCAGCAAACATTAAGGAAGAATGCCTCTCCTACTTTCCTGCCTTGGCAAACTGCATGGACAAACGAGGCGGCAACCTTTCAGGCGGACAAAGGCAAATGCTTTCGTTTGCGATGCTGATTTCACAGCAAACACAGTGCTGGCTATTAGACGAGCCAACTGCCGGACTTGCACCCGAAGCAGTAAAAGAAGCAGTTGAATTTTTGAAAAAGATGAAAGAGCAAAAAAATAGAACCATGATATTAGTAGAGCATAATTATCAGGTTGCTTTTGAGTTGGCTGACCATGTTGCCATAATTAAAGAAGGAAAACTGTATGACAGTTTTCCGAAAACAGAATTTCTTAAGGATAATTTTTTAAACACTCATTTGTATAACTAAAAACAAAATAAAATGACAAACAGATTTTTTCAATTCATTATAGCGATTGCATCAAGTGTATTGCTTTTTAGCAGTTGTAACAACTCATCTGAAACAATTAAAATCGGTTCAACACTTGACCTCACCGGTCCAAATGCGGTTTATGGTGAGCAAGTTAAACAAGGGCTTGATTTAGCCATTGACGAAATAAATAATGCTGGAGGTATTGAAGGCAAAAAGATTGAAATAAAATATCTTGATTCTAAAAGCGATGCAAAAACTGCTGTTACAAATGCACAACAACTTATATCTGTAAATGGAAGTAAAATTCTAATAGGTGAAATTTCAAGCAATGCGACACAAGCTATGATTCCAGTAGTTGAACAAAATAATGCATTCCTGTTTGCTCCTGCTTCATCAAGCCCAAAGCTAACGGGTATAAGTAAGAGCTTTGCCCGAAACTGGCCATCTGATATAGCAGAAGCGGTTTCAGCAGCAAAATTTGCATTAAATGAATTTTCAGCAAACACAGCAGCCATCATTTATGTAAATAGCGATTATGGAACTGGTCTAAAAGAAAAGTTTTCAAAAACATTTGAGAATGGCGGTGGCAAAATCGTATCAGCAGAAACATATACTGTGGGAGCAACTGACTTCAAAACCGTTTTACTTAAAATTAAGGCAACTAACCCTGATTGCATTTACCTTGCGGGTAACCCGAAAGAAATGGGGGCATGTATAAAGCAACTCCGTGACAATAATCTTACAGCTAAAATCATTTCAAATACAGGATTTCTTCAAACAGATTGCCTTTCACTTGCAGGTGCGTCTGCAAATGGTGTAATTGTGCCAACCCCTGAATACAGCCCTAACGATTCCACTAAAACAAAAGTGTTTGATTTTTTCAAAAAGTTTAAAGTTAAATACAATAGTGAGCCAACAATGGTTAATGCTAATGCTTATGATGCAATATACCTGATTAAGGAAGCAGTTGAAAAACATGGGTATGATGCTCCTAAAATAGCTGAGTTTATTAGAAACAAGCAAGGTTTTGATGGTGCAACGGGCTTAGTAAACTTCGTGAATGGTGATGTTGAAGTTGGTATAGTTTTCAAAATAATTATGGACGGCAAACCCGAAATATATAATCAATAGAATGATCCGGCTTGAATATAGACTTAAAACAATGTCCACTGTAAATCGGGAGTTGAGCAAGCGTCCTGACTTAAAACAGTTCTTGTTGGGCAATGGTAAATTGAATGATATTTTTCAATTACCTAATGATTTGGGTAGTGAAAGAATTGGCGAATACAGAAAAGCATATTTTGGAGTGGGTGATTCAGAATGTTACAAGCTGAACCTTCCCAACAATAACCAACTGTATTTAAAAATGGAATACACCAATGCGATGGGTAATAATCACTATTCAAGATTTTGGATAGTGCATTTATTCATCTGCGAAGTATTGGGATTAATTACACCAGGAGAAACTAAAATCATTGAAGTAACAAGTGGAAGTTCCGGTATTGCATTAGCAATGGCATGTGAAGTTTTAGGTTTTGATGTGACAATTCTCGTTCCTGAGATGCTGCCAGAAAACAGAGTTCAGCCAATGATGCGGTCAACAACAACCATCATAAAGGTTAAGGGATATATAAACGACTGCATCCGAAGATTAAGAGAAATGCTTAAAGAAGATGATTACTTTGCCACTAATCATTCAGAAGAAAAAGCTGATATAATTACTTATGTGTTTTCAAGAATTGGTTATGAGTTAGAAAGAGATATTCCTTACCCTATTGATTATGCCATTCTTGCTATGGGAAACGGGACTTCAACCATGGCGATCAGCAGGGCATTAAAGGAAACGAACCCCGACATACATATCTCTGCCTATCGTCCTAAATTTGAAGAGAATCCTAATGAAATTGTTTTTGGGTTGATTGCTGCAAACATTGATTGTAGACACATACCTTTGGCGATGGAGTATATTGATGATTTGAAATATACATCAGGCATTGATTTAGAATCTCTGAAATTTCACTACCGCCATGACACTGAAATCAAAAACCTTGGTTACAGTTCATTATATGGAATATATCTTGCACACGAATTGGCAAAAGAGGTGGAAGAAAAAAAAATTGTTACATTAGGATATGATAAAATAGATAGATATTAAGAATGATTAGCACAAATAGACTATACCGTGAAATATTAAGCAAATTCAACTTCTCTATTGTTGGCTATGGTTCTATTGATGAAGTAGTTGATGATTTCTTTGAGTCAATGGTAAGTTCATCTGTGCTATATGAAAAGAAACATCTGGATTTTGTTTCTTATGCCTACGCAATTTTAAAAAATATTGACCCCTTTGAGTTAGACACCTCCGTTAAAAGCGAGTTTTTCTTCAACACTTTCAAAGAAAGAAGTTTTGAATTATTTATACTTCATGAATTCTATGCCTTTAAAAGGCATATCCTGTCTGAATGCATAAATATAGCTAATCCTTCTACAACTAGCCTAAAATCCGCTGAACTTTCCTCTGCGCTATTTCATTTTCCAACACCTTTCAGAGTAATTACTACTGATGAAGAATATACTACAGTAAAATATGATCAACATCGGGATGTCCTCACTTTTGAGATTCCTATTACAACAATATTTAAAGGCAAAACAAAAGATGAAAATGTATTGCAATTTATAAACATCCATAAAAGAAAGGTTTATCAAAAATTTGAAGAGGCAATAAAGAAAGGCGACTACTCACTATTAGTAAAAAAGGAAAACAATATTTACACAGTTCAAAATTCCACTTCCATTACATTTTACAATAAAGATTTTGTTTGTGATAATTTAGTTGAGCTTGTTTTGATTGTAGCTTCAAAATTCAAATTACTCAATGAAACTAAAGAGTATTTTTTCTTCAATAAAAATCTAAGTGATACTACTCTTAATGAGTGGGTAATGTTTATTCTATCTCATGCTTTCTTATCCTACTTCCTAAATGGCTGGATAGAGAATATTCCGAGCATAATTAAAGATGAAGGAAATAATGCAGAAAAAAGATGTCTTGGTGTTATGATAATCGGATATGAAAAGGAAAACGAAATTAGTGATGATGAAAGAGCCATGTTAAGAATTATTGCAGATAAAGTGAGCGCAGGTATTTCCACGCAAAACTTATTGAACAATCACCTTGAGAATAAAATGCGGCAAACCTACCATGATAGAACCAACTTACGGAAAGACTTTATACAAACCTGTAATGCTCTGGATGAGAAAACTTCTGAAAAAGCCCTTAACATGGTTCCATCAAATGGGAAAACTGATAAACTTCATGGAAGAACAAAAATTGAATCTTCTGATAAAAACAGCATTTTAGAAATAATTGATTATAAAACATTTGGGCAGGCGTTTAAGCACAAGATAAATGAGTGTCTCAATCATGATGTATTTAATAAAAATTGTCTTATCCGTATTAAAAAAGATGATGAAAAAAGAAATCATCACAATGTAAAGTTGCCCATATATACATTTTATAAAGTAAATGAGGATGAAAATTTATTACTAAAACTTATAGACAGTCAGAGTAGCAATATTGACTTTGTAAACCTTGCACTTATCGAAGACGTTCTCAAAATATTTGATGGTATTGGAACTTACACTTTCAGTTGGAACAAGACTTATCGTTACTTAGACGTTGTTGGTAGTAAACCTTTTGACCTCACAAATTTCAAGAGGCGTTTTATTGAAGAAAGAACGGGAAGCATATTCAATAAAATAATAAAGGAATTGAGCACTCCTTTGATTGCCCAAGGTAATTTTATAATACTTTGCTGTGAGACAACAGAAATTTTCAATTTAGAGAAATACTTAGAAAATAAGATGTATTTAAATAATCTCACCGCACAATGCGAATGTCAAAGTTTCACATTAAGATTTCAGCTAACAAAAACTAACTGATATGGCCAAAATAATTATTTGGGATAGCAATACAACCCGTGCCACTGAATATGTGACCAAATTTACAGGCATTGCAAATGAAATTTTAAAGGTAACTACCTCACAAAATGATTTGCAAGATTGCAAACTGTTCTTTCGCCATTCAAACGACAATATTGACGATATAGAGAACAACGCTTGCTATACAAACGCTATAAAGATTGAATTTAGTGGTGGCGGGCTTAACGATGAAATAATAAAATCTGAAAATCCAATTGAAGCAAAAATTGCTTCTTGGGAAAAGATATTTCGTGTATTAGATATACTTGATAAGGACAACTATACCATAGATGACGTATTTTATATTATCGGCTTTGACCCAAAACTCGAAGCACTTTTAACTCCGTTTGCCACATTAAATCCTTTTAATTCCAAACTTCCTGCTGCAATGGATAACAATAACAGAGAAATCAAGGACAAAGATGGGCATACACTTAATATAAAAGATCTTCTAACAAATTATGTCAAAGATAAAATTGCCAAACAGTGATGCAGCGAATTTTTATATCAAATAATACAGCAGTAGCAACAAAGGAATTTATTGTTAATGAAAATTTTGATGTTGCTTACATGCCTGTTACCGATACACATAAAGACGGCAAGACCGTTTTCATTATAGATGTTCATTGCACTTTCAAAGAAGCAAAATATATGCAGCCGCAAGGCGGTGTAATCATTTACCGCCATTTGCTCAAAGAGTTTGAGAAATGCCAAGACAAACTGAAAGTAGTTTTCTATTCACCAATTCCTAAAGAAGATTTAGTAAAACTTAAAGCAGAAAATTATGTATTGAAACTATTGCCGTTTATAGAGTGCAAGTATGAAGAAGGACAATTTGAAAGTGAACTTTCAAATATAATATCGTTTAATAAGTTCCCTCAATTTAACAATGCTTCGGAAAATTTGTTGAGTGGATGGGCAGCATGCGGAGCAGAACCGTTACAGTTACAGTCTGATAAGAAGCCACTAATCATTGATGACCAAATAGAGGAATGGACAGAGACATATAACAAACTTTTTGGCGAAAATGGCTATATGTCATGTAGTAAAGAAACGATACTAACTGACGTAGATAAAATCAAGCGTAATGAAAGCTATGAGTTGTTTGCAAGCATAAGAGATAGCCTGTTCGTAATCTCAGATTTTTATCTGATAGAAAACCATGATGCCGATTTATGGAAAGATAGAACCACTTACAAAACAATTTCAGGATTTCTTTTATATGCAAAAGCAAAATCGGTTTTCAGGTGCAAACCGTGGATGCTCCAAACAAGCAGTAATAAAATTTACAATTACGAGTTATTTGACGATTGGGGTATTGATAAATGGGTAGTTAAAGACATACGTCCTGATGTCAACCTGAATGAAAAAATCCAAACATATCATCAATTCAACAGTGGAGTTGAGCTACTTAAAAACCTCACTTGGTTGGATGAACTTTGGAAAAAGTTTATGCCTTTGGAGAAGAAGCTAAAGTCCAATAGTGTTGATGATTTACTAAAAGATAAGTGGTGGGTGAAAGAATTGTTTTATTACTACGATTCAAAAAAGAATCAAAACTTCAGAAATAATCAATCTGATAATAATTATAGAATTGATTGTTCTGATGCCGCACTTAAAGGTCAAGTAGCAAAATCTCTAAATTTTATTGTAAGAAAAACCATTGTTGATACACTTCTTGGAATAAGGAGGCAATATAGAAAGCCATTTCAGTATGAAAGAAATCGTTTAGGTGCGGATGATATTACAGTAGAAGAACTCACAAATCTTGATGAATTTACCTGTTATGCAGGAATATTATACCTATTCACCGTTGTTGAACTTATTTACAGAATCAACACATACCATCCGCAAAAGGACATGCATCTTACTACTTGGGGAAGTGAGCCTACAAAATCACGAAAGAATAAGCAAATTGAGGATACCGACCCCGGGAAGCTTCTTTATAAAATAAGAAATGATGTTACACATATTGACCGCCCTTTTTCGCCAAACATCGGGCATCTTAAAGTTTATGTAACATGCGTTGTTGATATACTTCTGCTTAAAGAAAGAAACAAAAAATCATTTGAATACTTAATTGGGAAATTGAATAATACCTTTTATCCAGAAAAAATAGTAATACCAATCACTACTACAATAACACAATAAGCTAATGCTTAATATTCCAATAACGATATATCATATAACGAATGGGGAAGCAGAAAAATTTTCAGCTCATCAAGTAATATGCTCAAAGGAAAGCATTGATTCCGTAAAGAAAGAAGAAAGACTCGTATGGTTAATAAACATTCATCTCAATTGGAGTAGTAGAAAACTTAGTAATAATTACGGTTTTGACATTGCAAACTTTATCAGAACAGAAAAGAAATCCAAAGCACCAATCATTTTTTACAGTCCTATTTCTAAAACATATTTTGAAAAGAGTAGCGAAAAGGAAATGAAATACAAAATTCTTTTCGGCAGAGGTTCTGCATTTTTGGAAGCACCTTTTACGGAAGCTGATTTAAGCAAACTGGCAGAAAGCATTGAACCATTAAGCAATGCGGCTTTGCACGATGTGGCAACCATGCTTTGCGACCTGAAAGGAATTGTAATTGATAAACTAAACCATGATTTAAAATTTGGTTCTGATGTAATTTCTGTTATCGCAAGCATTAGCCCTTATCTTTCTTCCTATCAAAAGCAATCCATTCAATTGAATGAGTTTGCCGATAGGTTGCAACAAAGAACAAAGGAAGCTGATAGTGTTGGTTTCTTTACGGACAAACAGCAATTCATTACGCTTTGCAATTTACAATTAACGGCTTCGGGTAACCCTGAATCTGATACAAAGAAATCTAAGCACAAAGTCTTAGTAATTGATGATAAGGAAGATGAACTGAAAGGGATAGTTGATAATCTCTCTGATGTTTTTGAAGTAATTCAAGTGAACCAAGCTACCAAAGCGATATATGAACTGAAGAATGACACTGCCAACAAGATAGTTGCAGTTGTCTCTGATTGGAGGTTATATGAACAGGATAATCTAAATCAATGGCAACCTTTACAAGGATATGAAATACTTGAATTTGCCTCCAAGAATGGAATAAGAGCATTGTTTGCGCTAACATCACAAGCCGACTTTGTAGTGCATCACATTCGCAACTTGATGGGAGTTCGATTTTCCATGTTCAAAAAAGAAAACCTGAGAACAGCAGAGCAATGGAAAGTATTTGCTGATGTCTTAAATGAATCTTGCGAGCAAATAAGTCAGTTAAGAGGCACTATTCCTAACGATTCTGCACAATGGACGAAAGTGCTTTATAGAAAGGATGAACCACTTAAAACGTTGCAGCAGCAATACATAGAGATTTGGAATTCCGAAGAAAGGGAAAGCTATTTTTCAAAAATTACAACAGCAGCAAACGAAATTTGGAACTATTTAAAAACAACTCCCATGAATAATGCTCTTAATATAGAATTTGGAGTAACAGTTCCAACGAAAGTTTTGGAGTTAGAGCCAATTCTAATTTACAGGAGAATATGGTTAGCACTTTGGTTTAGCAGAACAGATATTGGAAAAAGAATTTCAAAAGAAACCATTAGCAAATATTCGGAAGAAATTTACAAAAGAATGTTTGCCCCCGGAATTACGAAATCTATGTCGTCAAGTGCAACAGCCCTATCATTTAAACTTTGTCTTGAAATTAACAAGGTTCAGCAGGGGAAATTTCTTCCTGAAGAAAAAGAGTGGCTTAACAGTCATAGTCTTTTGGAGTAATTGCGGGTAAGTGCAGAACATGAATATTTGCATCGTGAAATCAATGCAGAACAAAATAGTAAACGGAGTAATTGAGGATAACGCAAAGCTGAATAAGTTTGCATTGTGAAACAGAAATTGAAAAATAAAATACAACAGGGTAAGCAGGGGTAATTTGCAGTCCGCTAATTTTGTTTCGTTCTTTGAGATACTGAATTGAGATAATAGATAAGGTGAACCGCAATGCCAACCTGAAAAGGTTTGCAGAGCTAAAACAAATCAAGATGAAACAATTTAATAATCATCTTAATCTACAAATCAATGAGGTATCTATTCTTTATCGTATGGTATCGCCAGTGGTTCAGGAACCACGAAGGCATCAAAGCATTTGCACAGCAATGCATGAACTGGCTGCTTCGCAGCACCCTTAACCTTGCTGCCAAACTTAAAAGGCAGAACAAGCAACTGGCAGAGAAAATCAAAGAGCTTACAAAAGAGCTTAATGAACGCCTGCTGCACCCCACCATCAATGCGGATGAATTTCCCGCCTATCAGGGAAAAATCCGCAGCTACAACATCATTATTGCCATCTGCATTATCGGAGAAGCATTTTTCAACTTCTTCGCTTCCAAAGCCCTATTCAATTTTAGCGGCTATTTGGCAATTACCGCTCAAACCATTTTTGCCATCCTGATAACTTGGATAGCCATTGCACTATTTGAGAACCTTTTCTCCCAATTATTAAACGAACGCCCATACAAAGGCGAGCAAAAAGAACCCCGCCATTGGGGGAAACTGATTGCCCTTTTCATTATGGCAATCGGCTATGAAGCATTTACCTACTATATCTGCAAGGTAAGGGGCATCCAGATTGAAGGAGGCGAAGGCAACGGCATTATTGCCACTGCCATGATGATTGCCGGAATGCTAATTCCCATCATTGCGGGCTACTATGCTTACGAAAAGCGCAGATACATCAGCCCCTACAAGAACACCCGCAGGATTGACCGCCTGAACCAGCTTATTGCCGCTAAGACCAACAAGATTAAGGCAAATGAGCAACGCATGGAAACGCATTTCAAACAGGAATGCCAAAGCTGCTGGGCTTACCTTCAGGAATTCAAAACCTATAAGGAGAACTACAACCGCAAGCACAGCATCCCGGAGGAAAACCTTGCAGGACATTTTTGCGAAACGCAGGACAAATTCATTCTTGAAGCAATTGAACGCTATAAAAAAGAGGCGATTCAACATGAGGCGATAACACCGCAACTGATAATCACCCCTGCCCAAAAGAACGGGCATGACGAAGCCATTAAAGAATTATTTGCTCACTAATCTCTAAACTGAATAGCCATGAGAAATTTCATCATCATTTTAACAGGTGCGCTGGTCTTAATGACCGGCTGCACCACCACCAAGCGGAATAATTACATTCTGCTTATTGACAACAGCCGCAGCATTAAGCCGGAACTGATGGACAAATACATCAGCATTATGGAACATAACATTCTTCCGCATATCGGCAGAAAAGACCGCCTCACCATTCAATTCATTGATGAATGCAGCATGACCCAATCTGAAAGGGTATTTCATCTTGACCTTGCCAAGATGGATTTTTCCAAGACAACTGACGGATTGAATCATGCGGAAGATTCTATCAATGCCAGACGGCAGCGATTCCTGACTGATTCCATTCAGGCAATGCTCAAAAACACGATTCTTCAAAAGAGAGCGGAGCGGAAATCATGCGGAAGCTATACGGACATTATCAATGCTTTGAAAGAATGCACATCGCTGATTTGCCACGACAAGAGCTACAAAACCACTTGGGACAAAATCGGGAACGATGCCCAAGGCAACGAGAATTACGAATACCAAAATAACATCATCATTTTCTCGGACATGGTAAATGAGAACAGGGAAAAAACCCTTGATTTTACCCAAATGGGAAAATTTTCACCTGAACAGGTTTACAAGAAATTGGAAGATCTGAGAGCCATCAACAAAATACCGGATTTAAGCGGCTGCAACATTTTCATATACGGAGCTACTTCAACAGCAGAAGCGGGACCTTATGCCAACAGGCAGATTGAGAATGTCCGCCTCTTTTGGGAGATATTCTTCAAAGATACCGGAGCTAAAATTCAGGCATACGCTTATGACAGCCAAAGGGAAATACAAGAATACATTTTAACGGCAGCAAAATGATTTTATCACACTCAAATTACTCAGCATGAGAAACACAAGAATGATACAAGCATTTTTTATCGGGCTTATCTGCATTCTCTCCACATGGAATGCAGAAGCCCAAACCTGGGGCAGCACTTCTGCATCAACACAAATGAGCCGGACATACATTTGGTATTACGGAGGATATAAATTCACTCAAACATTGACTTTCAAAACAAGCGACTACAACTACTATCGCTCATTATCTAAAGCAAGCCCTTATTCAGAATACGCCACACAACACAACAGCAATCGCTACCTTGAACAAATTGCTGCAAAATTGGATGAAGATGCAGCCGACCTTGGCTATACCGGAATTAAACTGGTAGAATACCTTGTTGCCTTTGTGCAACAAACGATTACTTACACTCTCGACCCGACCATTTATGAATATCCGAAATATCCGATTGAATCTTTAGTGGAACAAAAAGGCGATTGCGAGGACAAGGCAGCCCTCTTAGTTGCCCTTTTGAAAACCTTCGGCTTTGACGCTATTATGGTAAACCTACCCGGACACATGGCAGCAGCAGTTGCCTGTGACAACTGCGGAGGATATTACAACCATAACGGACGGAAATACTCATTCATTGAAACAACTCAGCCAAATTGGAAAATCGGACAACTGACCGCACTAAGCAGCAACAATAGCGCGACATTGCTTGACATTCGCAAAACGGCTTCATATAGCAGAACTACTTCACCCAAGCCGGACAACATTTACGCATTCAATACAGATAAGCCCATTGTTCCCAAGACAATTCCTAATACAACACCAACATGGAATCAAAATCAGAATAGCACATACAATATCAACTACTCAAACAACGGCACAAACATTTATGTATCCGGTTCAGGTAACAGCCATGTTACCATAATTGTGAACGGCAAAACAATTATCAACCAAACCTTTTAGCAGCCATGAGATACACTTTGATTTTATTAGGAATGGCAGCTATTCCCCTGACAGGATGCAATGGAACAGACTTTTTCGCTCGACTTTTCCAACCGCCCATTACCATTTGCGACTTACACGAACATCAATCAGTATTCGCTGATTCACTGGTTTACTTGGACAAAGTAACAGTAACAAAAAGCAAAGGACTTTTTTCCATCTCTTACACAGAATTGACAGACGGGCAATGCTCAATTTCGCTTCTGACGACAAAGCCTTACGCTGTTAATGAAACTGTTTCAATAAGAGCGAGATATAAAGTTCTCTATAACAGTAACGGACAAACTATTTCTGCTTTGATAACGGACGACTTTCCACTTCATCCGAACAAAATATTCAACCTATAAATAAGAACATCCACCCGCAAAAGCACACACATTTTGCAAACCGCTACAAGCCTACCCGCAGACCAAAGTTTGCAAAAAGAGTGTGCTTTTCTGCCACCCAAGAAGAATTTTTTCCCACCCTATTTTTATTTGTTTTTTGTTCCCCATCGCACGGGGAATTGCGTAACTGGACAGTTTGTGCTTCTAATATACTTCGCAAAATGGACGGGTTAGAGCATAACATGGGCAGACACAGCTTCGGACAGACAGAAGGGCATCCGGTAATCGAGTAGGCGGCTCC
>JRYD01000334.1_pt1 | contig 15130 bp, 20 predicted proteins | sample 235311 | NCBI WGS metagenome assembly JRYD01 (sample SAMN03074213, study PRJNA261472) | activated sludge metagenome | biome: Common Effluent Treatment Plant; feature: Wastewater; material: Activated sludge; isolation source: activated biomass in a lab-scale reactor treating industrial wastewater at... | reverse complement strand
GCGGCGCCGGCGAGCGCGGCGTCGGGATCGCCGTCCTCGCGCAGCGCCGTGCCGCCGCCCTTCGACAGCGCGGCCTGCGCGGTGGCGTGATAGGCGGCGCTGCTGTGCCCCTTCGCCTTCGAGACATCCCACTCGACCTCGAGCTTCGAGCGCGCGGCGTTGGCGAGCCACCAGTGGGTGGCGAGGATCGCGACCCCGTCGGCGAGCCCCGCGTTGGCATCGCCGTCGCCGGTGATCGGCACCACATGCTGCACGCCCGGCGCGGCCTTCGCGGCCTCGAGGTTCAGCTTGCCGAGGCGCCCGCCGTGCGCGGGCGCGACGACGTACACCGCGTAGAGCATGCCGGGCAGGCGGGTGTCGATGCCGAAGAGAGGCTCGCCCCGCAGCACCCGCGCGCCATCGATGCCGGAGATCGGTTTGCCGATGATCGTGAACGCTTCGGGCTTCTTGAGAGTGAGGGTCGCGGGATCGGGCGGGGTGAGCTTCGCGGCGTCGGTCGCCACCTCGCCGTAGCCGATCGAGCGTCCGCTTGCGCCATGGAGGATGCGGCCCCTCGACGTGGAGAGCTCGCCCACCGGCACCGACCAGCGCGCGGCCGCCGCCTGCAACAGCATGGCGCGCGCGCCGGCGCCCGCCTGGCGCATCGGCAGCCAGTTGGTCGGCGTGGAGGTGCTGCCGCCCGCAACCTGCCGGCCGTAGCGCGCGGTATCGGCATCGGCCTGCGTGATGCGCACCTGGCTCCAGTCGCAATCGAGTTCATCGGCGACGATCATCGGCAGCGAGGTCTTCACGCCCTGCCCGATCTCGGGATTCTTCGCGGTGATCGTCACGAGACCATCGGGCGCGATCGCGACGAAGGCGGAGAATTCCGCAGGGGTCGCGGTGGCCGCCTCGGCCCCGCCGGCCGCACTGGCCGCGAGCCACCCACTCGCCCCCCGCGTAACGGGCGCGAGAAACACCTCGAGCGCGAGGCCGCCTCCCGCGAGCAGCGACCCCTTCAGGAAACTGCGACGTTCAGGCTGCATGGCCGCCCTCCTGCTGCTCGAGGCCCGCCGCCATGCGGATCGCGGTCTCGATGCGGTGGTAGCAGGCGCAGCGGCAGATGTTGCCCGCCATCGCGGCGCGAATGTCCTCGTTCGAGGGCTTCGGCGTCGTGGCGAGCAGGGACGCGGCGCTCATGATCTGGCCCGCCTGGCAGTAGCCGCACTGCATCACGTCGATGTCGAGCCAGGCCTGCTGCAGCTTCGCGCCGACCTTGCTCGCGCCCATGGCCTCGATCGTCGTGACTTCCGCATCCCCGATGCCCGACACCGGCAACTGGCAGGATCGCACCGCAACCCCATCGACATGCACGGTGCAGGCCCCGCATTGCGCCACGCCGCAACCGAACTTGGTGCCGACGAGCGCCAGACTCTCGCGCAGCACCCAGAGGAGTGGCATGTCCCCCGGTACGTCGACGGTGTGGACCTGGCCGTTGACATGGAGTCGATAGGGCATGGGTGATCCTCGGTTGGGAATGATCCCGGGCGCGGATACGCCTACATAGTCGCTCGCGCGCCTCAGCGCAACTGCGGGGCCTTCGGTTCGTCGAGAGGTGCCGTGAGTTCGCCCTCCCACTTCGCAACGACGCTCGAGGCGATGGAGTTGCCGACGACATTGGTCGCGCTGCGGCCCATGTCGAGGAACTGGTCGACCGCGAGCACCAGCAGCATGCCCTCGTCCGGGATGCCGAAGTGCGGCAAGGTCGCGGCGAGCACCACCAGCGAGGCGCGCGGCACGCCGGCGATGCCCTTGCTGGTCACGAGCAGCAGGAGGAGCAGCGTGACGAGCTGCGCGCCGGAGAGGTCGATGCCGTAGGCCTGCGCGATGAAGAGCGTCGCGAAGGTGCAGTACATCATCGAGCCGTCGAGGTTGAAGGAGTAGCCGAGCGGCAGCACGAAGCTCGCGATGCGCGGCGAGACGCCGAAGCGTTCGAGCTGCTCGAGCGTCTTCGGATAGGCGGCCTCTGAACTGGCAGTCGAGAAGGCGAGCAGCAGCGGTTCGCGGATCATCGACACGAGCGTGCGCACGCGCGGCCCGATCACGAGCGCGCCGAGGGCAATGAGCACGGCCCACAGCACGATCAGCGCGAGGTAGTAGCCGCTGATGAACTTGCCGTAGGTGGCGAGGATGCCGAGGCCTTCGGCAGTCACGGTGGCGGCGACGGCGGCAAATACCGCGGGTGGCGCGGCCCACATCACGTAGCCGGTGACCTTGAGCATGACGTGGCCGACCTGGTCGATGACCGCCGTGAGGCCGCGGCCGCGCTCGCCGAGCGAGGCGAGCCCGATGCCGAAGAACACCGAGAAGACGACGATCTGCAGGATCGCGTTGTTCGCCATCGCTTCCGCGATCGAGCGCGGCACGAGGCTGTGCATGAACTCCTTGAGGCCGGGCTGCGCAAGCTGCACGCCGCTTGCGCTGTCGCCCGTGGGCATGGCGAGCCCGAGCTCGCGGCCCGGCTCGAGCAGCAGCACCATGACGATGCCGATGAGCAGCGACAGGATCGAGGCGAACAGGAACCAGCCCACGGTGCGCAGGCCAACGCGCCCCACTGCCGCGCCCGCCCCCATGTTCGTGATGCCGACGACGAGCGTCGAGAAGACGAGCGGGCCGATGATCATCTTGATGAGGCGCAGGAAGGCGTCGGTCACGAGGCCGAAGTAGCCCGCGAGCCGGGCGAGCGCGGCAGGATCGGTCACGTTGACGTGGCAGGCATAGCCGACGACGACGCCGAGCACGAGCGCGAGAACGAGCGAAAGCGTGAATCCGCGGGACACGTCCGACCCCCTTGTCCCGGCACTCTGGCGACATTCCGGCTCACCCGCAAGGGCTCTTCGGTATGCTGGGCGCCACCGTGCTCACTGTCCGCAACCTGCACAAGAAGTTCGCCGACCTCGAGGTCGTGCGTGGCGTCAGTTTCGAGGTGAAGGCGGGCGAGTGTTATGGCCTCCTTGGCCCGAACGGCGCCGGCAAGACGACGACGCTGCGCTGCTGCCTCGGCCTCACGGCGCCGGATGCCGGCGAGATCCGCCTCGATTCGCTGCCCGTGCCGGCGCGGGCGCGCGAAGCGCGGGCGCGGGTCGGGGTCGTGCCGCAGTTCGACAATCTCGACCCGGACTTCACCGTGCGCGAGAACCTCGCGATCTTCGGGCGCTACTTCGGCCTGTCGCGCGGTTCCGTTGCCGCCCGCGTGCCGTACCTGCTCGAGTATGCGGGCCTCGTCGAGAAGGCGGACGCGCCGATCGAGGCGCTGTCGGGCGGCATGAGGCGGCGGCTCACGATTGCGCGCGCGCTCGTCAACGATCCGCGCGTGCTGTTCCTCGACGAACCGACCACCGGCCTCGACCCGCAGGCGCGCCATGTGGTCTGGGAGCGCCTGAAGCGCCTGCTCGCCGAAGGGCGCACGATCATCCTCACCACGCACTTCATGGACGAGGCGCAGCGCCTCTGCAACCGGGTCGCGATCATGGACCACGGCGCCTTCATCGCCGAGGCGCCGCCGCACTCGCTGATCGAGCGCGAGATCGAGCCCGTGGTGATCGAAGTGTACGGCGAGGGCGTGGCCGACTGGTTCGACGCGCACGCGAAGCGGCTTGCGGCGCGCGCCGAGCTCTCGGGCGACACGGCCTTCTGCTACTGCCGCGACCCCGAGCCGCTGCTCGCCACGCTCAGCGGCCACCCGGACCTGCGCGTGCTGCGCCGGTCGGCGAACCTCGAAGACGTGTTCCTGAAGCTCACGGGGCGCGACCTGCGTGACTGACGCGCTGCGCTTCCGCCACGTCGTCTATCGCAACTATCGCGTGTGGCGAAAGCTGTTGTACGCCTCGCTCGTCGGCAACCTCGTCGATCCGCTCTTCTGGCTCGTGGGCCTCGGCTTCGGCCTCGGAAGCCTGCTGCCCACGGTCGGCGGCATGCCGTACCTCCAGTTTCTCGGCACCGGCATGGTCTGCTACGGGGTGATGTACTCGACGAGCTTCGAGGCGCTGTGGTCGGCGTTCGCGCGGCTGAAGCAGCAGCGCACCTGGGAAGGCATCCTGCATGCGCCGATGACAGTGACGGACATCGTCGTGGGCGAGTGGGTGTGGGCGGCGCTCAAGGGCACGCTGTCGGGCGTGGCGATCCTCTCCGTGATGACGGTGCTCGGCCTGGTGCGCAGTCCCTCGGCCTTCTTGGCGCTGCCGGTGATCGTGCTCACGGGGCTCGCGTTCGCGGGCATTGCGCTCATCGTGACCGCGGTGGCACGGACGTACGATCATTTCGTCTACTACTTCACGCTCTTCATCACGCCGATGATGCTGGTGTCGGGCGTGTTCTTCCCGACCGCACAGCTGCCGCCCGCCGTGCAGGCCGTCGCGCAGGTCCTGCCGCTGTCCCACGCCACGCAACTCGTACGCGGGCTTGTGCTCGGCCGGCCGGTGGCGGGCGCGGCGGGACATCTCCTCGCGCTGTTCCTCATCGGCCTCATGGGGATCTGCGTCGCACGATGGCTCGTGGCGAGGCGGCTGCGATGACCGGGGATCCCGATTCCCTGGCCGAGCGGGGCAGACGCCTCCTCACGGGCGACGGCGTAGCTGCCTCACCGCGAGAGGGCATCACCTGTCTCAATCGCGCGGCGGACCGCGGACACGCGCAGGCGACGGCGCTGCTCGCGTTGATCGCGGCGTTCGGTGTGCTGCGGCCGCGCAGCCTGTCCGACGCGATCACCTGCCTGCGGCGGGCTGCGGCGCTCGGCTGGGCGCCGGCGCGGCTGGAGTTGCAGTTGCTGACCCGCGGTGTGACGGACGTAAACATCGCGGCGCTCACGGCGCCCCCACCCGTGCGCATCGTGGCGGAATCGCCGCGCATCCGCGTGTTCGAGCGCTTCGCGACAACCGCCGAGTGCGAATGGCTGGTCGAGAGCGCCCGGGGTGGCTTGCGACGCGCGCTCGTGTACCGCAAGGACGGCGAAGGGCACCACGCCGCCGATTCGCGCACCAACACGGAAGCCGACTTTACCTTCGACCACGCGAGCGTGCTGCTCGCGCTGCTGCGCGATCGCATCGCGGCGGCGAGTGGCCAGCCCATCGCGCACTTCGAAGTGGCGAAGCTGCTGCACTACGACCCCGGGCAACAGTTCGCGCTGCACGGCGATTTCCAGGAGACGACGACGCCCGCGCTCGCCGCCGAAGTCAGGCGTCACGGGCAGCGCGTCGCGACTTTCCTCATTTACCTGAACGACGACTACGAGGGCGGCGNNGCGGCGCGCGCGGCGATGCGCTGCTCTTCTTCAATGTCGACGCCGCCGGTCGGCCGGACTTCAACTCCGTGCACGCGGGCCAGCCGACGACGCGCGGCGAGAAGTGGGTGTTTTCCCAGTGGATCCGCGGCTCACCGGTGGGCTGAGCGGGCGTCAATCTCGAGGCGTATGGTCAGGCGTCCGCTGCCCAGCACACGGCCGGACTGCAGGGCTTCGAAGCGATAGGTAAGAGCGTCTGCGGTCGCGGCTTCGCGGCGCGCGAGGATCTCCATGCCGGGCGGCAGGTCGTCGAGGCGTTCCACCTGCCACTCGCAGTCGCGCACGGCGACGATCATGCCCGCGCGCGGCCGGCCGTCTTCCGAAGGCGCCTGCAAGGCTGAATGCAGCGCCGCCGCCTGCGCCCCGTATTCGATCAGCGCGATGGCCGAAAGCTGGCCGTCCCGCCACAACGGATGCGCGGGATCGCGATGCGAATCCGTGCGGCATTCCACCTCAATCTCGCTCCAGCGAATGGCGCGATCGAGCAGGCACATGTGGCCGGCATGCGGCAGCAGCGCGAGTATCTGCGCGCGATCCATCACCGCGGCTCCACGCGCACGGCCAGCGCCAGCCCGCCGTGCACCGCGAAGTGAACGAGCGCGGCTTCACGGCGCGCGATGGCGCCCAGCAAGGGCAGTGAGCGCAGGGCCGGGTTCGATCGGCGCAGTCTCTCGAGTTCCGCGTCCCGCATCACGGATTCGGGACCCGGCATGCCCTCGAGCGAGAGCTGCGCGAGCGTTCGCTCCGTGGCTTGCCGGCGCAGCCACATGGCGATCGCGGCGGCGTGCGGGACGGGGCGGGCCGCCAGCAGCGGCGGCGGCGGCGAAACATCGAAGGCGACGAGCAGCACGTCGGTGTCGTCGATGCGGGCCTGGATCAGCGCTTCGCGCAATCCCGCCGCGAAAGTGAAGTCGTGGGCGGAGAGGGTCGTCGAGGCACCGCGCGCCTGCGCGCCGATGCTCCAGTAGCCCGAGGCGGCGTTGTGCACCGAATTGTGGAAGTCGGTCGGAGATACGCTGCGATTCGGCTCCGCCAGCGCGACGCAGAGCCGGTGCACGACATCCATGTCGGCGTCCGAGGTCGCAAACACCGTCGCCAGCTCCGCGGCGGCGGCGGCCGCGCCGAGCGTGGCCTGCTCCGCGGCCAGCAGTGCGAGCTTCACGCCGAGCGGCGCGCGCCGGCGTTCATTCGGCGGCAAGATGCCCGGCTGCAAGGCGGGCAGGGGCTGCCGCTCGAATGCAGCGTCACCCGCGAGCACCGCGCGGCCCTCGGCCCACGAGGCGAGACCGGGCGCCACGAGCCCGACGGCTTCGACGAAGACGATGCTCATGCGCCCCCCCCGAACACGAGCACGCAATTGCTGCCGCCGAACCCGAAGGAGTTGCTGAGCACATGGCGCACGGGCGCCGCCCGGCTCGCCAGCAGGATGTTGCCGGCAATCGCCGGATCGACGGCGCGCGTATGGAGGCTGCGAGGCAGCAAGCCCCGCTCGATGCACAGCAGCGACAGTGCCGCCTCGACGACGCCGGCGGCCCCGAGCGTGTGGCCGGTCCAGCCCTTGGTGGAGCTGCAGGGCAGGCGCGTGCCGAACTCGCCGCACACGGCACGGTCTTCCGCGAGATCGTTGGCTGGCGTCGCCGTGCCGTGCAGGTTGATGTAGTCGATGTCGCCCGGGGCGAGCTGCGCGCGCGCGAGTGCCGCGCGCATCGCGGCGCGCGCGCCGCGGCCTTCCGGATCGGGTGTCGACATGTGGTGTGCGTCGCTGCTCTCGCCGTAGCCGAGCAGCCTGAACGGCGCATCACCTCGCTCGAGCAGGGCAAAACCCGCGCCCTCGCCGATCGAGAGCCCGTCGCGCTGCGCATCGGCGGGCCGGCAGGGCGCGCCCGACACCAGCTGCAGCGAATGAAAGCCGTACAGCGTCGTGAAACACAGGCTGTCGACACCGCCGACGACCGCCGCATCGCACTGCCCGACTGCCAGGGCACGGCTCGCGGCAGCGAATACCTTGGCGCTCGACGAGCACGCCGTCGAAATGGCGCACGCGGGACCGGCGAGACCGAGCACGATGCGCACGAAGTCCGCCGCGCTGAACGCGTTGTGGGTCTCGCGGTGACGGAACCACGACGGCAGCGTCGCGGCGGCGGGATCACGCTCCCGGTAGGCGCGTTCCGTTTCCCGCACGCCCGCCGTGCTCGTACCGATGAACACGGCCACGCGCGCAGGTCCATGTCGCGCGCGGCTGCGCGCGACCGAGGCGAGGAAGTCGTCCTGTTCGAGGGCGGCCTGTGCGAGGCGATTGTTGCGACAATCCCAGCCGGCGAGCGCACCCGCGAGCGGCGCGTCGAGGCCCGCCACCTCGCCGACCCAGGTCGACAGCCCGCAGCCCTCGATCGCCTGCGGCGCCAGCCCGCTGCGCTCCCGCGACAGCGCGTCGGCGTGGGCGGCTCGTCCACGGCCCAACGCGGTGGTCAGGGTAAAGGCACTGATGGCGAGCGGAGTCATGGTGCCACCGGCCCGTCGAGCCAGTATTCGTGGAAGTTGAACCAGTTGTCGGGATGCGCGCGCACCTGTTCCTCGAGCCGCAGCGCGTAACGCTGGGCGCAGGCCTGCAGCGCCTGCGCGCGCGTCGCGCGCGGCAACGCGACGCGCGCCTCGAACAGCTCGAGCCGGCACTCGTAGCGATTGCCGCCAAGGAAGACCCCGAACCCGATCAGCACGGGCACCTCGAGCGCCGCCGCGACCAGCCAGGGCCCCGCGGGCAGGCGCACGCGCCCGCCGAGGAAGTCCACCTCGATCGCGCGTTCGTCGGCGCGCGCGCGATCCGCGAGCATGCCGACGAGGTCGCCGGCCTCGATGGCCTGCTTGATGTCGAGCACGAGATCGGGACCACGCCGCGCGGCATCGATCGTGCGGGAGGCCAGCTGCGGATCGAGCCGTTCGAGGAGCGACATGGCCATGCGCCCCACCTCGCGATCGAGCACGATGCGGATCGGCGCCGCGTCGCGCAGCTTCCCCTTGATGCGCAGCACCTCGAAGCTGCCGAAGTGCGCGCCGAGCAGCAGGCAGCCGCGCGATGCCTTGACAGCCTCGAGGACTTCCGCGGGCACCTGCGCGCTGATGTCGAGCGCGGCCGTGCGCCCGGCGAGCAGGTAGACCCGATCGATGAACACCGTGGCGAAGGTGTGGAAATGCCGCAGGATGTCCCGCTGCCGCGGCGATCGGCCTCGCGCCCGGCGCAGGATTTCGCGCGACGCGGCGCGCAGCCGCGGGCCGGTGAGCCAGAAGTAGAGCACGATCGGCCACAGCAGCGCGCGTATCGCCGGACGACCGGTGAGCAGCGTCAGCCTGACGAGCAGCGCCAGCATCACGGGCGTACTGCGCTCGCGGTGGCTGTCCCAGGAGGGCGGATTGCGTCCGCTTGTGGGCCCGCCGCTCATGGGTGGAGCCGCCCGAAAGCGCCGAACGCCACCTGGCGTGCGTCGACGCGGCAGCGAAACGTGTGCGCCGCGCCGCTGCGCTCGACCTCGATCGTCAATACGTCGCCAGGCCGCACCGGCGCGACGAACTTCGCGAACTGCAGCGGTTCGCGGGCCCATTCGGCGGGCGCGCAGGCCCGCACGAGGTCGAGGATCACGACGGCCGGCACGAGCGGATGGCCGGGAAAGTGGCCGTCGAAGTACGGTGCGTCCTGCGGAATGCGGACCTCCGTGGCCACCGTCATCGCACACCCAGGGCCGCGAGCAGGGCCGCACGCGGGGTCTTGCCGCTCTCGTTGCGCGGCAGGGTGTCGACGAACCGCAGGGGCCGCGGCACGAACACGGGATCGACCTGGGCGGCGAGCGCCGCGGCAATCGTCTCGCGCGAGATGCCGGGCGCGACCACGAGCGCCGCGGGGCGCGCACCTTCTTCAGGCAGGAATACGACCGCGTCATGCACACCCGGCACCGCCAGCAAGCGGCGCGAAAGCTCCGCCAGCGACGCGCGCTTGCCGGCCACCTTGATCATGTCGCCGGCGCGGCCGATGAGCCGGAAGATTCGCGGCGTCTCGGACTCGAGCAGGTCCTGCAGCGGGATGGGCGCGGGCAGGTGCGAACCGTGATAGATCGCGCCCGATTCCCGCGATTCGAACCACGCTCCCGCGTGGGCGAGCCACGCGTCGCCCTCGACGGTACGCCGCGTCGCCATGCTGCCCGCTTCGGTGCAGCCGTAGATTTCGTGCACGCGCGCGTGCCACAGCGCCTCGGCGGCCTCGGCGAGCGGGCGCGCGAGCGGCGCGGTCGCCGAGACGATCCGCTCGAGCGCCGGCAGTTTCAGCTTCGCCTCGACGCAGGCGCGCAGGTGCGCGGGCGTCGTGACGAGCACGCGCGGCGCGGGAATGTCCGCGAGCGCCTGCCGGACATCGGCCGGCAGCAGCGGCCGGCCATCGCTCACGGCGCCACCCGTCAGGAGGACGAGCGAGAGCGTGGTCTCGAGGCCGTACATGTGCTGCGAGGGCACCGTGGCGACGATGTTGCAGCGCTGCCCCGGCGGGAGCAGCCGTTCCTGCGCGCGCGCGGCGGTCGCGAGCAGGCAGCCCCAGTGCTTTTCATGGGCCTGCGGGCGGCCCGTGCTGCCGGAGGTGAAAGTGAGGGCGACGAGCCGGGCGGCATCGATCTGCAGCGGACCGCGCCATGCGTGAGTGCGCACGCGGCCGGCAAGGCTTTCATCCGTGACGACGCAATGATCGGGATACTCGTCACGCAGTTCCGCCAGCGCCTGCGGTGCGCGGCTCGCGGGGAGCAGGCACACGCGCCCCGAGTGCGCCGCAGCGAGGAATACGGCCAGGAAATTGCGCCGGCTGTCGCACAGGTTGATGACATGGCGGGCATCGGGGAGCGCGACCGCGAGGTCCCCGGCCTGCGCCTCGAGGGTGGCGGCCGTCACGCCCGCGCCGCCCTGCCAGACCACGACATCCTGCGGCGCGTGCGCACCGAAGGCCGGCATCGCCGCCCCGTTCATGGAGAACGCGGCCGCATGGACGCAAGGCTCCGCAGGAAGCGCAGGAAACCCTCGTGGTCGTGATGGGCGTAGGCGATCCGCCGGTACAGGTATTCGCCCGCGAACACCGCCCCGAGCACGACGTAGTGCAGGACGTTGGTGACGAGCGACCATGTTTCGCGCGAGGCGAGGAGCGCGCAGGCGACTGCCGAGGCCGTGAGCAACGCCAGCACGACGACCCACACGAGGGTGACCCGGCGCGTGTAGGCCTCGAGGTCGGCGGGCAACCCGCCGCGCGCGAGCCGCGCGAATCGGGTGACCAGCGGCACCTCACCGGCGCGCAACGAGCCGGCAAACACGGCGAGCAGGGACAGCGGGATCGCCACCGGCGGCAGGAACAGCAGCCACTGCCCGTAGCCGCCCCGCACAACGAGGAGCGACACCGCCAGCGCGGCGGCAAGCGCCCCCCAGGCCCAGGGCCTGCGCGCGCGCAGGCCGCCGAAGAGCGGCAGCGCACAGAGCACCGCGAGCGCGAGCCACTGCAGCCAGGGGCGCGGCCAGATCACGGAGAGGTGGGCGAGGACGGGGTAGGCCACCGCGAGCGCAGGCATGGCCCGGTGTCAGCCCCGATCGAGGCGCCCGTGGACGTGGGCGGCGAGGTCGCGCAGCGACGCGAACGCCGAGCGCGTGTCCGGCTCGGCCGAGCGCAGCTCCACGCCATACTTGCGCTGGATCGCGAGCGCAATCTCGAGCGCATCGATCGAATCGAGGCCGAGGCTGCCGTTCTCGTGCCCGAAAAGCGGCGCGGTCGGCGTGATGTCCGCCGCCTTCACGTCCTGCAGGTTGAGCGCGTCGACCAGCAGCGCGGCCAGTGCTGCTTCGTTGCCGGTCTGCGCTAAAGTCGCGGTCGAATCGGGCACGTTTCGTTCCCCGGAAACAAGTGGAATGCGTCCAGCGGAGACTAGTTTACCCGGATGGCTCGACCGGAGCCTGCGTCGGATCGGCACCGGCGTCGCGTTCGCCGTCTTCGGCGTCGGCGGCACGCTGCTCAGCTTCACGCTCTTTCCGGCCATCCGGCTCGGGTCGCGCGACGGGGCCGTGGCGCAACGGCGCATCAACCGCGCCCTGCGCGGCTCGATGGCCCTTTTCATCTGGTTCATGAAGCGGCTCGGCCTCATGACCTATGAACTGCACGGCCTCGAGCGCCTCGGGCGCCCCGGCGTGCTGATCGTCGCGAACCATCCGACCCTGATCGACGTCGTGTTCATGCTGTCCCTGGTCCCCGATGCCGGTTGCGTGGTCAAGCGCGCACTGTGGCGCAATCCAGCCCTGCGCTGGCCGGTCATTTGGGCGGGCTTCATCCCGAACAGCGACGGCCCGGCGCTGATCGAAGACTGCGCGCGGATGCTGCGTAGCGGGCGTTCGCTGCTGGTTTTCCCCGAAGGCACCCGCTCGGTGCCGGGCCGGCCGCTCGAGTTGAAGCGCGGCGCCGCGCAGATCGCACTCGCATCGCGCGCCGACATCCTGCCCGTCAGCATCGTCTGCGATACGCCCTTCCTCACCAAGGACTCCGTCTGGTACCGGGTGCCCGCGCGGCGGCCGCACTACACCATCCGCATCGAGGCGTCGATGCCGGCCGATCGCTACCTGCCGCCAGACGTGCCGCACGCCGCGGCGGCGCGGCGCCTGACGGCCCGGCTCGCCAGCCATTTCACGCGGGAGATCGAGTCGGTACTCGGTGGGGTACGGCCGGCCGGTCTATAATCGCCACCCGGGGGCCTCGGCTGACTTCGTGGCGATGCAAACAGAGCAAGAGATTTTCCAGCAGGTCAGGAGTGTCCTGACCGAACTGTTCGAACTCGATCCGGCCAAGGTGGTGCCCGAAGCCCGCTTGTACCAGGAACTGGACATCGACAGCCTCGATGCGATCGACCTGATCATCGAGCTGAAGCGGATCACGGGGCGCAAGGTGCAGCCCGAGCAGTTCCGCCACGTGCGCACGGTCCAGGACGTGGTGGTCGCGGTTCGCGACCTCATGCAGGACCCGACGACGACGTGACCGCGGCGCACCCCCTCGTCAGGGAGTCGGCCATCACCCCCGGCGGCATCGCACTCGAACTCGGCCTGCCGGAGTCGCTTCACTGGTTTCGTGGCCACTTTCCCGGCCAGCCGATCCTGCCGGGCGTGGTGCAGCTCGCCTGGGCGGCCGGGTTCGCGCACTCGCACCTGCACCTGGCGGCCGCGGCCCGCGAAGTCAGCGCCCTGAAGTTCCGGCGGATCATCCGCCCGGGGGCCAGCGTGCGGCTCGAGCTCGACTGGACGCCCGCCATCGGCGCGCTCGACTTCCGCTACAGCGAGCACGGCCTGGCCTGCTCGTCGGGCCGGATCCACCTCGAGCCGTGATGCGCACCTGCGCCGTCGTACCCTACTTCGAACACGCGCGCACCCTCGCGGCAGTGGTCGAGGCGCTGCTCGCGAACGAGCTCCCGTGCGTCGTGGTCGACGACGGATCCGGCGCCGCGGCGCATGCCGCCGCGGCGACGCTGGCCGCGCGCCATCCCGGCAAGGTCACGCTCGTGACACATCCGCGCAACCTCGGCAAGGGCGCCGCGGTCCTGAGTGGCATGCGGGCGGCCGCGGCGGCCGGCTGCACGCATGCACTGCAGATCGACGCCGACGGGCAGCACGACACCGCGGATGTGCGGGCGTTCCTGCAGCAGGCGGCGCATCATCCGGACGCCGTGATCCTCGGCCTGCCGGTCTTCGACGCCACGACGCCGCGTACCCGCTTCTACGGCCGCTATCTCACGCACGCGTGGGTGTGGATCAACACCCTGTCGTTCGAGATCAGGGACTCGATGTGCGGATTTCGTGTCTATCCGCTCGCGCCCGTGCTCGAGCTTGCGGATGAGGAGCGGCTCGGCAGCCGCATGGATTTCGATACCGAGGTGCTGGTGCGCCTGCACTGGCGCGGCGCCCGCATGGTCGAAGTCCCGACGCGGGTGACCTATCCGCGCGACGGCCAGTCGCATTTCCGCCTGTGGCGCGACAACGTGCGCATCAGCGCCATGCACGCCCGCCTCTTCTTCGGCATGCTGCGGCGGCTGCCGACGCTGCTTCGGCGCCGGCACCGCGAGGTACTGCACGCATGACCGCCCCGCCCGTTCGCGAAGCGGAAGTGGCGGTCGAGATTCCCTTCCACGACCTCGATCCAGCGGGCATAGCCTGGCACGGGCACTACGCCAAGTACCTCGAGCTCGCGCGCTGCGCGCTGCTGCGGCAGATCGACTACAACTACGACGCGATGATGCGCTCGGGATATCTGTGGCCGATCGTCGACATGCAGCTCCGGTACCTGCGCCCGTTGCGCTTCGAGGACCGCATCATCGTGCGCGCCCGCCTCGTCGAGTGGGAGTACCGGCTGCGCATCGAGTACCTGCTGACGAATGCGGCAAGCGGCGAGCGGCTCACGAAGGCAAGCACGGTGCAGGTCGCGGTCGACGCCAGAACGGGCGAGCTGTGCCTGCGTTCGCCCGACATCCTGTTCGAGCGCCTGGGGCTGCCGCCGTGAGCGCGGCGCTTCGTTGGCTCCTCATGCTGGCCGCCGTCGTGGCCCTCTGCGGCGCCGGGCCTGCGCGCGCGGCCGCGCTCTTCGACCATCCGCGCACGCCGCAGCAGCTCGTGGACAGCGTGCTGGCGGGAGTCGCCGGGAAGATGGCCGCGACGCGGGTGCTCACCGGCCGGTTCGTCCAGCACCGGCAGATCAGCGGCCTGCCGCGCCCGCTCGTCTCGAGCGGGGACTTCCAGCTGGCCCGCGACGCCGGCATCACCTGGCGCACCCACAAGCCGTTCGAGTCCGAGCTGGTGCTGGCGCCGGACGGCATGACCCTGCGCAGCGGCGGGACGGAGCAACGGCTGTCCAGCACGGAGCAGCCGGCGCTGCAGGCGGCGCTCGGCCTGCTGTTCGCGATGTTCGCGATGGACCTCGACAGGCTCGATGCAGCCTTCGAGCTCTTCGGGCAGGCGCAGGACGGCTCCTGGCAATTGGGCCTGCGGCCGCGCGCGGGCGGCCTGGCGCAGGTGTTCACGTCGGCCGTGATCACCGGATCCGCGCAGGTCGATCGCATCGAACTCTCGAGTGACGGCGGCGACAGCACGGTCATCGAGTTCAGCGGCGTGGTCGCGCAGCTGGGCCGATGAGGCATTCCCGCCCGACGCTGGCGCGCTTCTGGTGTGGCATGGCGCTGCTGGCCATCGTCGCGGCCACCTTCGCCTGGGTGCAGCCGCGGCTGCGCGTCGAGACCGATCTCCTCGACCTGCTGCCGCGCGCGTCGGGCGATGCGGGCGTGGAGGCGGCGATCGACGCCTTTGCGACCCGGGTTTCGCGCAAGGTGATCTTCCTCGTCGGTGCCGACGACGCGGGCGCCGCAAGCGCCGCCGCCGCGGCCTTTGCCGGCGCGCTGGCGTCGAGCGGCGCGTTCGTCGACGTGCGGCAGGAGATGGGCGCCGACGTCTCCGGTGCCATTGCGCTGTACATGGCGCATCGGGGGACCCTGCTCGCCGAGGCCGATCAGGCGCGGCTCGCGGCCGGCCACGGGCAGGACATCCTGCAGGCGGCGCGCCTCGCGGCCTACACGCCGGCCGGGCTCGTGCGGCCGCTCGACCTGCGGCGCGATCCACTCGGGCTCGGTTCCGCCTGGCTGCTGGGCCAGGTGCCCTCGATCGGCCGGGCACGGCTGCGCGGCTCGCAACTGACCGTCCAGGAGGGTGCGAAGACGTATGTCTTCCTGACCGCGGAAACGGCGGGCAGCCCCTTCGGGGCCGCGGCGCAGGACC
>JRYD01002107.1_pt1 | contig 15160 bp, 12 predicted proteins | sample 235311 | NCBI WGS metagenome assembly JRYD01 (sample SAMN03074213, study PRJNA261472) | activated sludge metagenome | biome: Common Effluent Treatment Plant; feature: Wastewater; material: Activated sludge; isolation source: activated biomass in a lab-scale reactor treating industrial wastewater at... | reverse complement strand
GCATCGAGCAGAGTACGCGCGAGCTTCTGAGCGCTACTGCCGCTCTGACGAAAAGCGCACATTGACAGTATACAGATTAATCTGATATTTTTGCCCTCGCGCTGTGAGATTGATGCGGAGTCTTCTTCCCAATCTTTGCCCGGCGCAGGGTGTATTATGGTTCTGGTTCAGGCGCAAAAAGTTGAGAACACTCGGCTAAGTCGTCGTTCAGAGCTTCTAGAAGCTCCAGCAAGTTGTTCGAACTGGTGCTCAGCGGGCGCGCCACTCTCGAACAGAAGAGAGAACTCCGGGTGAAGTCTTGTCCAGGCCCAGACGACTGAGTGATATGCCGCTTGCCAGTCGGCCACCGATGTACTGTTATTCTGCAAAAGGTATTTGATGCGCCGTTTGGCGCCGTCGGACGGGACGACCTGTCTTGACGCATGAGGAGGGGACGGCCCCGCTGAGGCGGTAGTTGTGGCCCGGTCCGATCCTCTTACGGAAATCTCGCAATCTCGTCCGTCTCTTCGAGAGCTGATGCCCGGCCCAACTTATTGCGGTCTGGCGCTGACGTGGGTGATTGTTGCGGTGTTCCACTTCGGCGCGAGCTCCTGGCTCGTTGTCCCTGTCTNNCGCTCCTGGCTCGTTGTCCCTGTCTCTTCGCCTGTCGCCATCGTCAGCTTCCTCGTGCTCTTTTCAACAATTATGGGGGCGGCCGTTGGCGTTGTCTGGTTCGCCGATAAGCTCGCCCATGAACTGGGCGAGCCCTATGGAACGCTGATCCTCACGCTTTCCGTTGTTTCGATAGAGGTTATCCTCATCGCGGGTGTGATGATCGTATCAGCCGACGCCGCCACGATTGGCCGCGACGCAATCTTCTCCGTGATGATGATCATCATGAACCTCGTGGTGGGGCTATCCATCGTCGTTGGCTGCCTGCGTCACGGAGAGCAAGAATACAACGCGCAAGGCGGTGTTGCTTATGTCTCCATGATTTTGACGCTCACTGGCATCGCGCTCGTATTGCCGAATGCACTTGGGACAGGTGGCGGCAGCTTTGGTCACGCCCAGGCAATCGCACTTTCCGCAATCACAATACTCACCTACGCGGTCTTTCTCGCCGCGCAAATGGGAGCCTATCGGCGCCTCTTCATTCAGCCCAGCCCAGGTACGCTTACGGTTTCTCATGGCGCGGCCAGGAGTGAGAAAGCCAAGGCGCGAAACACGATCAATCGCCGCTCCGTTGTGCTTCGTTCGATGGCGCTTGTTTTGTTTTCTTGTTCCCATCGTCCTGCTATCTCACCATCTCGCCCTGCTGATCGATATCGGCATCGAACATACAGGCGCTCCAGTTGCCGTAGGCGGCGTGATCATCGCCATCATTGTCTTTACGCCTGAATCCATTACCGCCGTGAAGGCGAGCCTCAGGAACGAGATGCAACGCACTATCAACCTCTGTCTGGGTGCGTTTGTATCGACGGTGGGACTGACGGTGCCGGCTGTTCTGATCGTCGGACTTGTCACCGGCAAGACAGTCGTGATGGGCCTCACTGCGCCCGACACAGTTCTCTCGGTGCTAACAATCGGACTGAGCGCGCTGACGTTCTTCGGCCAGAGAATATCGCTCGTACAAGGGATACTGCATTTGGCGCTTTTTGCTGTCTTCGTGCTCTTGCTGTTTAATTCTTGATGCTCAAGGCCGCCCTGCGGATTACATCATGAATGCGGTCCGCAGCTCCATATCGCGGGATCGGCCGCCATCACTGCCCGAAGTTTTGCTTCTTGCTCGGGCGTTATCGGTCCTACCGCGTAGGCGCGCACCAGGAAGAGCTTGCCAATGATGTGAACAAATCGGAGTGCCGTCAGCGCCAACGATCGCATGCGACACCTCATATCGCGCCGGGAGAGTTGTCCTTCGACTACCTGTCTCCGCGCCAAAACTTGACCACGCGATAGGTGTTGAGACACGTCCCTGCGATCTATTTATCGCATCAAAAAACGTAATGTTCGCCAGCGCTGACGCCAGCGCGCACTCCACGGATTTCGTATAGCGCCGAAAGCCGGCTGCTCTTGGTGTCCACGCTTCATCTGGCCGTGCAGTTCGGTGACGAGCTACATTTGGTGCGCCGCGTGCCGCCTGCCGGCATAGGACATTTCGCCAGATCCTTCGGAAACCGCTCTTCGCACTAGAGCGGGAGCCCGCTCCCCAAAAGCATTGACTGGCCGAATGATTTGCATGAGCGGTCGGGGGCTTTTGGCGGCTCTCCGCTGAACCTACCATTGCATGCCTATCGGATGGCGACCGAGCCTTCACAACGCATCGATAGCGGGGACTTTCTGTGGGGCGACGCGATTGCAAAAGGACGCTGATCAATTCACCCGCAAGTTGGACTGGAACCTACTTAAGGTGTTCCACGAGATCGCTCGGGGGCCGGGAACTACCGCGGATCAGTACGTCAATGCATGAGCAACGTCTGCGCTGGAAATTCCGTTCGGATTCCTCGTGGCCTTGACGCCGCCGCCGCTTGAGCGCGCCCACATGGGATTTGAAACGGTGCGCTCGGAAGAGCGATAGGGGCGCATTTCTCCACCTTCGACAGCAACGACCCTCGAGCCTCTCGCGCCACAGGGCGTAGATCTTACGATGGAGTATCCGGGATGAGGTATGTTCTGGCGTCCGTCGCGACGGTAATGACGACCAATTCCATGGCTTTTGCGCAATCGCCCGTCGAACTCCCACCCGTGGAAGTGACGACGCAGGCCCAGAAGGCCGCTAAAGCGAAAGGGCAGCAGCTCAATTCGGCAACAGTGCCGCCGCCCGATAGCGCGCCCCTATCCGGAAACGAGCCGAGCTTCTCCGCCGTCCAGTCGATCGATTCCAGCGCAAACGCCGTTGGCATCGCGCAATCGGCAAGCCAAGGCTACGTGAGCCCTCAAGAGATCGCGGCCGTGCCAGCTTATCGGACAGGTGAGTTTCTGGAGGCCGTGCCTGGTCTTGTCGTCACGCAGCACAGCGGCGACGGGAAGGCGAACCAGTACTTCGTGCGCGGCTTCAACCTCGACCATGGCACCGACCTCGCCATTACCATCGACGGGATGCCCGTCAACATGCGGACTCATGGCCATGGCCAGGGATATGCCGACACGAACTTCATGATCCCGGAAATCATACGCGGCCTGACGTATCGCAAAGGCCCGTTCTTTGCGCCGGAAGGTAACTTCTCATCAGCCGGTGCAATCCATCTCGACATTTTTGACGAGCTCGAGAAAAATTTTGGACGCATCGAAGCTGGAAGTTTCGGCCACCGACGCGCGGTTGCGGGTATGTCGTCCCCTGTGGGAGTTGATGGTACCGTTCTCGTTGCCGCTGAGGCGCATCTTTTCGATGGTCCATGGGAGCGGCCGGACGATCTGGATAAATTCAATGGTGTGATGCGCTATTCGAAGGGCAGCTTCAACAACGGCGTCGCGCTAACCGCCATGGCCTATTCCGGACACTGGTCCTCAACTGATCAGATCCCGTTGCGCGCAGTCGAGTCCGGCATCATCGATCGCTTCGGAACACTCGATCCGACTGACGGCGGCTCATCTCACCGCTATAGTCTCTCGGGACGCTGGAACCAAACGGATGCCAACTCGCAGACCCGCGTCAGCGCCTATGTCGTGAAAAGCGACATGTCGCTCTTCAGTAATTTTACCTACTTCCTCAATGATCCGATCAATGGTGACCAGTTCCAGCAGAGCGACGACCGTGTGCTGACGGGCGCAAGCGCGAGTAGGACGGTCTTCGGCACGCTGGTTGGAGGCGTTAAGTCGGAAACGACTGTGGGGATCGAGGGTCGTTATGACGACATCGACGTCGCGCTGTTCAACACCGCAAAACGTGCGCGCCTTTCAACCGTTCGCGCGGACAAGGTGCAAGAAGGAAGCGTCGGCGTCTTTGCGGAAAACACGCTGCGCTGGACGGATTGGCTTCGCACGACGACCGGCCTCCGCGCCGACCTCTACACCGCCAGCATAGATAGCAATATGCCCGTGAATTCGGGGGATGATACCGATTCTATTCTGAGCCCAAAGTTCGGCCTCGTCCTCGGTCCCTGGGCTGCGACAGAGTTGTATCTCAACGCCGGCACCGGTTTTCACAGCAATGATGCGCGCGGCACCGTCACGACGGTTGATCCCGCGAGCGGCGACCCCGCATCGCCGACACCATACCTCGTGAGATCGAAAGGAGCCGAGATCGGAGTGCGCTCCACGCCAAGCTCCTGGCTGACCAGCACGCTCTCGCTGTTTGTTCTCGATTTCGATTCAGAGATTGTGTTCGTCGGCGACGCCGGAACAACGGAAGCGAGCCTCCCAAGCCGGCGGATCGGGGGGGAGTATTCATTGCACGCCAAGTTGCTGCCATGGCTCTCGCTGGATTTTGATGCGGCCTATACCCATGCTCGCTTCCGCGAGGAGGACCCCGACGCTCCGGGCCGATACATTCCGGGTGCCGTTGAAGGAGTCGTTGCCGCCGGACTGTCGTTCGATAATCTCGACAATTGGTTCGGAAGCATAAATGTGCGCTACTTCGGACCGCGCCCACTCATCGAGGACAACAGCAGGCGCTCTGGGTCCAGTACGCCCGTGTCGGCGAGCCTGGGCTACCAATTCAGCGATGGTTTGGTGGTGAGGCTGGACGGCTATAATTTGCTGGACCAGACAGCGAGCCAAATCGACTACTACTACGCATCCCGCCTCCCCGGTGAGCCAGTCGATGGGGTTGAGGACTTCCACTTTCACCCATTGGAGCCTAGATCCTTCCGGCTATCGCTGACCAAGGAGTGGTAATGTACTCGGACTGCCTTGCATGAATTACAGCGGGTTCGGTCCACGGGGATTGTGACTGGGACGTCGACCAAGAGCGAGCGGGCGAGGACAAAGCCGTTGGGATCGCGTCCGGACTTTTTTCAAGCCCGGCCCGTTGTCATTGCAGATCTCGCGCCGGACGATTGATCAAACGCAAGCTGATGGAGCAACGCGGATCAGGCGCGGCGAAAAAGGTCGGCGNNCGGGCGGAAGCTTCCGCCCGTTCGCGTCTCCTCAAGGAACTTGATAGGTGGCTAGCAGGTGACCGACATAGATAGTCGCCCCTCCTGCTAAAAGCGTCAGGTAAGGGAGGAAGCCGGCGCGACGCGGAATAGGTTGGCCATTTTCTTCCAGATCGATCTGCATCCACCGCGGGAATTTACCCCCGTCGGTCACATAATGGCGGTATGCGAAGATCGGAATGATGCCGGCCACGATAAGAAGGCTGGTCAGCAGCACCCGTTGGCCCCAAAAATCTGCTCCCCAGCCCATGATCAGCAGATTCAAAAAGCCACACACTGCACCCGCTGCCAACAACCAGGTTGAAGCACGGTACGGCCGTTCCTGGTTGGGCCTATCAATCCTATGCAGCCAACCGGCCTGCAGATTGAGAAACACAAAAATCATGTACGTCGTGTTCGCAAGGACGATGAGGAATACATAGTCCGAGATTGACAGCAGTACGGTGTTGACCGCGAGATCCGTCCACATAGCCGCTACCGGCGCTCCGTGGGTATTCACGCGGGAGAGATATTTCGGCAGCCAACCGTCATGCGAGCCTTGGTAGAGCGTGCGCGAGGAGCCTGCCATCGCCGTCATCACGACAAGACAAATTGAAAGAGTCAGTGTCGCGATAATGACATTGCCTAAAACCGGGCCTGCACCGACCATCCTGACCATGACCTGACCCACGCCGGTGCCGTCGTAAATTCCTGGATCGAGAAGGCCGTCGAGGCCGAGGTATCCTTGGAAGGCAACCGGAACAAGCGTGAAGAACAGGATGCATAGCAGGCCGGAATAGACGAGTGCTCGAACCGTGTCGTACCCGGGGTTCTTGAACTCGCTCACGTAGCAAACAGCTGTTTCAAAAGGGTAGGTCGACCACGCCGCGAGCAAAAGACACGCCATAAGCGTGGTCATTCCCACCATGTCCCATGCCCCGTGCACAGGCTTGCCGGCCGCGTCGATAGTGAGCGGAACGAACGGCGTGAAGTTCTGTGTTTGGATGTCCCCGGTGAGTAACGGCACGATGCCGACCAAAAGAAGCGGCAATAGAACGGCGATCGCGATGATCATCTGCACGCGCGCCGCTTTCAATATTCCACGATGCTGGATGGTGAAGACCGTCAGCATCAACGCCAAGCCAAGGAAAAACGTAGCGTTGAGCCGAACGACGACGCCCTCCTTGATGAAGGAGAGATCGAACAGCGTGACCTGCCAAGTCCTGATCAAAGAATCGGCGGGAAAAAGCAGGTTGAGGACGTAACCAGCCGCCAGACCAGAGCCAATAGCGAGCACCGGGGACCAGGAAAACCAATTTGCCCAGACGGAGATCGGCCCCAGCATCTTACCGTACGGCACCCAAGCAACGGCACCATAGACGGATGCTCCGCCGGACTTTTTCGGAAAAAGCCCCGAGATCTCAGCGTATGTAAAACACTGAACGAAGCCGATGAACATCGACAGGATCCAAATGCCCGCCGAGATATTACCCGCCGCTGATGCCACCGCTCCTATCGAGAATAGCACAAGCACTGGCGTGCCTGACGCGATCCAGAATGCGTGAGTCCAGTTTAACGTGCGGCGCATAGTGCCCGCGTCTATTGGTGCGTCTTGGACAGATGATAAAGCTGTCTCCGACATCCCCACCTCCCAGTATAAGTTTCTTTATTTCCGAGGCTCGGCTTCTCGACTTCCGAGATGCCAAATCCCAGTTTGTAGGAGATCATACGGCTGCGACGGAAAAACTCCCCGAGCGGCTATTTATTGCATTGAGCAATTTGATGCTTGAGGGAGAGGGAACATTGAAGCGCAACAATATGCGCGCGGTGCACCGCGATTATTTCGCTTTTGCAACCACGTCGCCCGCTGCAACATCGCGGGCTAAGAAGGCGTCTTTTTCTGAGCAGGCCGCTTCCGCGACGGGGCGGATGGCCTTTCGCCTTACTTCTTCCATGAAGATTTCAGTCACGAGCCGCTTGGGCGCATTGCGGTTCGAGATAGCATAGATATCGCATCCGGTGGCAAGCGATTTCGATGTGAGCGGCCAGAGGTTGCCCTTCCGTACATCGGCCGCCGCCATTCGCTCGGGTAGCAAACAGATGCCCAATCCCAGAACTGCGAGTCGCCTTGCTTCTTCGAGGTTAGGAGTCGATGCTGCGACGCGTTTTCCAAGCCCGTGGCGCAGACGGTAGTGGGTCAGGCTGTCCGGTTCGTCGGCACCAGTAAGGATGAGGGGTTCGTTGGACAGGGCTTTCACCGCATCCAGCGATACTCCAAACAGATGGTGGCTCTTCCCGCAGTAGACGAGGTGTACTTCCCGGGTAAGGAACTCATACAGAAGTTCTGAATATCTTGCGTGTACGGGCGCAATGCCGATATCAACCTCATTGCGTAGGACCGCGAGTGAAATCGTTTCCCAGGTGGCCACCTCGATTTGCAGCTCGACAAGCGGACACCGCGCTCTGAATGCGACCAGCAGCTTGTCGAATTTCGTGCTCACGAAGTTGCTAATGGTGCGCAGCCGAAGCCGACCGCGAAGTTCCTGCGATGCGTTGTCGAGGCTGTCGGGAATCCTGTCGAGCTTGGCATAAACCTCGCTCACGCATTCGTACAGAATTCGGCCTTCGTCTGTCAGCTCAAACCCCGCAGGCCCTCGGCGGCAGAGCTTCTTCCCGAGATGCCGCTCGAGCCTCTGTAGCGCCAGACTGATCGTGGATTGCTTGCGCCACAGCGCGTTCGCTGCGGATGTCACACCATTTGCCTCGACGATGCCGTGGAAGATCTTCAAGAGATTCCAGTCGAGGTCGAGGCAGAACTTCTGACGCATTCTCATGCACGCTCCAGAGGGGGCACAGGGCGGGACCGTACGCCCACTCCGCGCAAGAGCGTACAGATCCCTCAACGTCGTGCAAGAGACAGTTTCTCTGCCGAACATTGACAGAGTCAATGCTCATCATGAGGCCTTTGGGAGTTTTAATCACTGCGCTCGCGCCTATCATCCTACCTCAGTGCAGCAGCGACCAAGGTTACGTTGATGGCAGGCAAGAGAGACGATCACGGCCACGATCATGGCCACNNTCATCGACCGGAACATTTCTTTGTTCAGCCGAGGCCATCAGCCGGCCTTTGCCGGCATCAATACCTTCATGAAGGCGCCCTATTGCGAGGACATTCGCAAAATTGGCAATTATGAAGCGGCCTTCGTCGGCGCACCGTTCGATTCAGCAACGACGTATCGGCCGGGAACGCGTTTCGGCCCGCAGGCCGTGCGTCGGATTTCCGCGCTCTACGACGGCTATTGGTTCGACGGCGGCGTAGACATCTACGAGGAACTTGATCTCTGTGATGCCGGCGACATTTTCGTAATTCCAGGCAACATCGAGAAAACTTTCGATCAGGTAACGAAGGCGGTGTCTCATATCTACACGTCTGGTGTTTTCCCGATCATCTGCGGCGGTGATCACAGCCTCGGGTTCCCCAATGTGCGCGGGATCGCGCCCCACATCGACGGCAACGTGGGCATAATTCATATCGACCGGCACATCGATATCCAGGAAAAGGATATGGATGAGCGCATGCACACCACTCCGTGGTTCTGGACCACGCACGAAGGCACTCACGGCACGCATCGCGACCACAGCCATATGCATGATGTCGGGCTGTCCAACTGCCATCCGAAAAATCTGGTCCAGATCGGCATTGGCGGATGGTACGGCAATCGCCCGGGAACAGCAGTCGCCAAACGACGCGGCACGAGCGTGCTTACAATGCACGATGTGCAGAAGCACGGTCCGCAGAGGGTCGCCGAGATCGCATTGGAGATGGCGTGGGAAGGCTGCAAAGCCGTGTACCTATCCTTCGACATTGACTCGATCGACCCCGGATTCGCGCCCGGGACCGGCTCGCCGGAGCCTGGCGGGCTTCTTCCGCGTGAAGCATTCGAAATGATCCACACCATCGCCCGCGAAGGCCTGTGCGGCATGGAGGTCGTAGAAGTTTCTCCGCCGTATGACGTCAACGACAACACCGCGCAGCTTGCGTGCCGCGTTGTGCTGGACGTTCTCGGCACCCTCGTTGCCGAGGGGCATCTCGGTCATCGCAACAAAGTTATGAAGTGAAATCCCATGACAAATCGTTCGGTCGTTCGTTCGGCAATCGCCGGTTTTTTTATCGTGGCGTCTGCAGCTCCAGCGCTGGCGCACGTGGGTCATGGCGAGACTCACGGTCTGATGCACGGGTTCATGCATCCGATCGGCGGTGCCGATCATATGCTAGCGATGGTGGCGGTCGGCATATTAGCCGCAATGTTGGGCGGCCGCGCACTCTGGATGGTGCCGGCTTGCTTCCTGGCCATGATGGCAGGTGGAGCGGCGCTCGCGATCGGGGGAATCCAGTTACCCTTTGTCGAACTCGGCATCTCGCTGTCTGTCGTCGCACTAGGATTGGTGGTCGCGCTGCAGTTGCCATTGCCGATCGCCGCCGCTATGGGGGTCGCCGGCTTTTTTGCGGTCTTCCACGGTTATGCGCATGGATCTGAGATGCCGCTCGACGCGTCGGGCGCGAGTTACGCTCTGGGTTTTCTAACCGCTACTGGAATTCTGCATCTCACCGGGATCGCAGCTGGTAAGGGTTTTAGCGCCGGACTCGCGACACGCGGCGCAGCTTCGAGAGTCGCAGGCGGCGCGATAGCCCTTGCGGGCCTGTTTCTGTCCGTATGAATGACGGCGTTTCCTGGGGAGCAGCGCAAGTGGGTATAACGGACCACTCGTGCGGCTCCCTTTGGTGTTGGGACGAGAGAGGCAGTCTCTGGCCTGCTTTCTCGGCCTAGCGGAAGATCCTTAGGTCTACCTTGGACCCGAAGTTCTCATCTTCATCCGCCCCGGCGCGCCATATCCTCCACTCAATCACGTCAATATCCCGGGCTCCTCTCAGGTCGAGCCACCAGCGCGAGCGCACGTCGGCGGCATTCTCTCCCGCTTCTCTCTACAAATCGCGTGTCGACTGCGCGATCACGCCGGCGTAGTGGGCCAGCCCCTCGAAAAGGTCGATCATGTCGCTCGCGAGCCGGAAGCTCAGCACGTCGCGCTGGTTATCGAGGCGCAGACGCGCCAACACGCTCTGGCGGGCCGCCGCCGCCAGCGTCTCGATCTCCTTCCGATTTTCCAGAAGTCGCGCGATCGCCTCGGGCTGATGATCCTCGATCAGGTGAACGGCTTCATCCAGCAGGGCAAAGACTGCCTTGCCGAAGGCCCAGGTCGTCTCGTCGTGCAGAAGCTTGAGGTCGGTCCCGCCGGCAAGGCGTCGCTCGGCGACGGACACCATGTGTGTCATGGCGATCTGGTCCACGCTCTCGAGGGTCGTCGTGAGGCGGACGAGCGCGGTCATGACGGCGCCCTCCCCTTCGGAATGCGATTCCGATCCGATCCGGCCGATATAGGTGAGGATGTCGGTCGTGAGCCGCTCGGTCTGATTGTTGCGCTGTACGAGAGACGCGACGTCCTGCACGTTGCCGCGCACGGCCACGCTGGCGCTCGCGCGCACCAGGTCGACAATCTGGGTGCCGAGCCGTTGCAGTTCGAGGCGCGCACGCTGCACGGCCAGCGCCGGAACCTCCAACGCGGCCTCGTCGAGGAATTGCGGCGCGAAGGTCTCGCGCTCGGCCGGTTTCGCGGGAACGAGCCACTCGGCGAGCCGCGCGATGGGGCTGGCGAACCAGATGAGCGCCAGGGTGCTCGCTACGCTGAAGATGGTATGCGCGTTCGCGACCTGGCGTGGCGTCTCCGCCGCGAGCCGCGCCACGCCGTCGAGCTCCGGGGCCACGGGTGACACGGCGCGCACGAAATCCGCGAACTGGGGAATGATGAAGACGAGCATCAGCACCCCGAAGACATTGAACAAGAGGTGCACGATGCCGACCTGCAACGCCACTGCCGGCTTGCCGATGGCGGCCAGAAGCGCCGTCCCGCACGTGCCGACGTTCGCGCCGAGGATGAGCGCGATGCCCGCCTCGAGCGGCATCAGCCCCTGACTGCCGAGCGCGATGATGATGGCGAGCGTTGCAGCCGAGCTCTGCACCACGGCTGTGAACAGGGCGCCCGCCAGGATGCCGATCCAGGGGCTCCGCATCTCCTGCATGGCGTCGATGAAGGGCTGGAAGGTGCGTAGCGGTCTCGTTGCGTCGCCCATGAACTGGATGCCGAGGAACAGGAGCCCGAGCCCGAGCAGCGTCCGGCCCGCGAGCCGCAAGGTCTCCTGCTTCGCGAAGGCGTGGGCGAGGAAGCCGAACGCCAGCATGAAGGGCACGAGGCGGGAGACGTCGAAGGCGATGATCTGCGCGGTGAGGGTTGAGCCGACGTTGGCGCCCATGATCATGGGCACCGTTTGGCCGAGCGTCATCAGGCCGGCCGAGACGAAGCCCACCATCAGCACCGTCGTGATGGTGGAGGAGTTGAGCAGCGCGGTCACGCCCGCCCCCGCCAGAACGCCGCGGAAGCGGTTGGCGCTGAGCTCGCCGAGGACGGTCTCGAGCCGCGCACCGGCCAGTTGCTTCAGCGCCTCGGTAAGCAATTGGAGGCCGAACAGAAACAGCGCGAGTCCACCGGCGAGCTGACCGATGGTGGCGGCGAGGTTGAGCCCGCCGGGTGTTTCCATGGTTCTCTTCCTTCAGGACGGGCGTGTGCGCACCGGGGCCTGCGCCCCCGGGCGTCACGTCACCGGAACACTGGTGCTGAGGGCGTCGATCTCGCCGGCGAACCGCTCGAAATCCGGAGACTCGGGCGCGGCATAGTTGAGGTTCTTGAACAATCCGGTCATGCGCGTGAAGAAGTTGCGCGCCGCCTCCTTGTCCGCGAAGCGGTATCGGCTGGTGACGATGGCGTAGACCCGGTCGAAGAGCTGCTTCTGCCGTTCGAGGGACATGGAGCTGTCCACCGCGTCGAAGGCATCCTGCTGAAGGAACACCATGTCCAGGAACTTCGCCGCCTCCATGACCGCGAAATCCTCGAGGCTGACGCCGTCCTCGCCCGCGACCTGCTCCATGCGGTGAATGTCCTCGCCGCGGTTGAGGAGGTCGATCATCTCGTCGATCCGCGCGCTCCAGTCGGCGCCCATGTGCTCGGTGACCCAGGAATCGATCTGCTTGCGGTAGCGCGACCAGGAGGTCAGGGGATCGATGGCGGGATAGAAGCGCTTGTAAGCCCGATCATAGGAGAGCCCGAGGAAGCATTTGACCGCCGCCAGCGTCGACTGGGTGACGGGCTCCTCGAAATTGCCGCCGGCCGGCGAGACGGCGCCGATGAGCGTGAAGGCGCCCACGGATCCGTCATTGGTCTTAAGCACGCCCGCGCGCTCGTAGACACCCTTGATGGCGCTGTCGAGATAGGCGGGGAAGGCCTCCTCTCCGGGGATTTCCTCGAGCCGCCCCGAGGTCTCGCGCATGGCCTGCGCCCAACGCGACGAGCTGTCGGCGATCATCAGCGTGCGTAGTCCCATCTGGCGGTAATATTCGCAGAGGGTGATGCCGGTATAGATGGACGCCTCGCGCGACGCGACCGGCATGGAAGATGTGTTGCAGATGATGATCGTGCGGTCCATCAGCGATCTGCCGGTCTTCGGGTCCTTGAGGCGCGGGAAATCGGTGATGGTCTCCACCACCTCGCCCGCGCGCTCGCCGCAGGCCACCAGCACCACCACGTCGACGTCCGAATGGCGGGCGATGAGATTGAGCAGCACGGTCTTGCCGGCGCCGAAGGGTCCGGGAATGCAGGCCGCTCCGCCCTGAACCACCGGGAAGAAGGCGTCGATGATGCGCTGGGTGGTCACCATCGGTTCGGATGGATAGAGCCGTGTGGAGTAGCCCTTGTCCAGAAGCCGCCGCGGCAGGGCCCGGCGCACCGGCCAGGGCTGGGCGAGCGTGACGGTGCGCACCGCCCCGTTCGGGGCCTTCAGACGTGCCGCGGGCTCGTCGACGGTCATCGAGCCTTCGCGGATCCAGTCCACCGTCCAATCCTCGTCGAGGTCGAAGGGCACCATGATCTTATGCAGGATCGGTCCCTCGGGCACGGTGCCGAGCGTGTCGCCGGCGCGGACCCGCTCGCCCACCTTGCGGGTGGCGGAGAAGGCCCATCGGGCCTGCGGGTCGAGGCCGGGCGCGGCCACGCCCTTGGGCAGGAAGACGCCATGACCCTGCGCCAGGGCCTCGAGCGGGTTCTGGAGCCCGTCGTAGACCTGGCCGAGGAGCCCCGGTCCGAGTCGCACCGACAGGAGGAGCCCGGTCTGCTCGACTCCGTCGCCGAGGCCGATGCCGACGGTGCTCTCATAGACCTGCGCGTCCGCCTCTGCCCCCATGACCCGCAGCACCTCGGCCTTGAGGCGCTGCTGTGGCTCGCGGGCGGGACGGATATAGACGACCTCGTTCTTCATCAGCCGGCCCTTCTCGGGATCGGCGAGGCGCAGGCGGACAATGTCTTCCTGGACGGCGATGATGGATGCGGTGACGTCGGCACTCATGGGGGGCTCTCGATCGAAGTAAGGGCGTCTGCGGTCGCCGCGTCGAGCAGAGCCTCGAAGCGACGTGTGGCGATGGCCACGTCGTAACGAGCCCAGCGGTCCGCGAGCGCCCACCGGATGAAGTAGAGGGCGACCGCCTCGAAATCGAAGAGATGACCCTCTCCATGCCGATCGGCCGAATCCCAGGCGGCTTGCAGCACAAGCCGCTCAAGCCCCATCGCATCGCCGGCTTCGAGCTTCGCGCGGGCGGCGGCGATCCAGGGGAAGGTGCGGCCGAGGCCGAAATTCGGCTCCGACCAGTTGTTGCGGATGGTCTCGACGATGCCGCCGTAGCCCCAGCGCAGGTCTGCGGCAGGCGCCTCCTCCCCGGCCGCGCGGCGGCGCAAAGCTGCGATGATGGTGCGCAATTGCAGCCGGTCGTGCAGCACGGCCTTGAGCGACGGGCTGTCGAGCCGCGCCATCAGGCCGTCGATGCGATCGAGGAAGGTCGCATCATCCTCTCCCAACTTGAGCCTGCTCCAGGCGAAGCCCGAGCGAAGAGCCTCCAGGGTGGCGCGGTCTTCGGGCGTCAGCAGGCCGAGCCGTGCCTCGAGCCGCGTCGCGCTGATGGCCGGCGTTTGGCTTCCGAGCAGCGGTCCGAGCGACGGCAGGCTCGCCATCAGCATGATGTAGGGCTCGCGTGGCCCGCCGATCATTTGACGACGCCTTCGAGCAGGGCCCGGAAGCGGGGCTGCAGGTGGGCGAGAAGCAGATGCGCCACCGCCTTGTCGGTGAGGTCGATGCTGACGCCACGGTCGAGCAGCTTCAGGCGGATGCCGCTGTCGTCTCCCTCGGCGCGGGTGAAGACCACGCCCTCCCGGAGCATCCCGGCGGCCGAGGCGGCGACGAAATGGGTGAGCGAGCCGGCCTTGAGCTCCTCGGGATTGCGGCGCAGATCATCGAGGCCCACCACCGCGCGCGGCAATTCCACCTCGACGCTGTTGGACTTGTCCGCCTCGCCCTCGGTGCGCGCCCGCCCGGCCACTGCCAGGATGAGGTGCTTCAGCATCTCCTCGTCGCGCAGGGTGCCGGAGACGACCTTGCCCACCTCGTCGGCGAACCGGCGGGCCAGATGCTCCTTCAATTCGAGAACGGCGTCGCGGGCAGCGATCCTGAGCGCCTCCTCACCCGCCCGGCGCAGCGCCGCGGCTTCCTCCGCCGCGCTCGTCACCTGCGCCTTGGACGACGCGTCCGCCTTCGCCAGGATTTCGCGCGCATGCGTCTCGGCTTCGCTGACGAGGCGCTCGGCCTCGCGCCGCCCGGAGGCGACACCTTCGTCGCGTAGGCGTGAGATGAGCGTCTCGACGCCCTTCGAGGCTTGCGAGGCAGCCTGATGGTCGCTCATGACCGTCTCCCGGATCAGATGGTGCGTGCGAGCACGAGGGCGAAGACGAAGGTGAAGACCGCAAAGCCTTCCACCACCGCCGCCGGGGCGAGGCTGAGGCCGAAGATCTCTGGCTTGCTCTTGGAGGCGGCGATGGCGCTGGCGCAGGCGCGGCCCTGCCATATCGCCGACAACACCAGCACCAGCGCCGTCCCCGAGCCGCTGCCGAACAGGGCC
>JRYD01005448.1_pt1 | contig 15385 bp, 21 predicted proteins | sample 235311 | NCBI WGS metagenome assembly JRYD01 (sample SAMN03074213, study PRJNA261472) | activated sludge metagenome | biome: Common Effluent Treatment Plant; feature: Wastewater; material: Activated sludge; isolation source: activated biomass in a lab-scale reactor treating industrial wastewater at... | reverse complement strand
AGCAATCTGAGTACGGAAGTTATGCTTACCTGTCAGATACAGGATGGGAGGGGCCGTAGCCCCAACAACACCGCAGATGTTCTGAATTCTCATATCCAGCAATTCTGCTGCATAATCAAATGGAGGAACACCGTCTTGTTGCCATCCTGCTTCAGCAGCAAACCCGCATTCATATCTCAGCACGTCGGCGTCGATAAGAGGCTGCATTAGTAGGGGTTATCCTCACTAGCCTCATCCTCCCAAGGAGCCTCTTCAGCCTTCGGATCAGGTGCTTTCTCAGCCGCAGGGGTGCTCTTAGCCCCGCCTAGCAGCTTCTCCAAAGGAGAGCCAGCGAAGTTCAGGTTGCCCTTAATCTTCTCACGAATCCACTCAGGGAACGATTCAAAGACAGCCTTATCAGGATTATCCAGATCAAACACCTTTGGAGGATTCTTCAGCTCCGGGCACTTGTCAGCATCACGGGGACGCATCGGAGCGATAGAGGCCACGTTGTCATAGACCTTCTCACCAACCTTATTGTTAACGATTGTGACGTTAACAGGTTGTGTAATGGCTTGAGCGAAGTTACCACCCCATTCTTGGTTAGGATCGAATGCCAGATACCGCTGAGTGCTCTTAGCCTTATCAGCGTACAGACCATAGAACGGAAGGGTTTCGCTAATCCAGCGCGGCTTATCTTCGATCTCATTACCCTGCTCATCGAGCATGAAGGTATCGACAAGCTCATATGTCAGACCAATCTCATGGGCTGGAGCCTTGTCCTGACCCTTGTATGGCTTCTGGGGTTGCAAACCAAAGTCAATGATTTGAACCAATCGACCTGGGTAGACACCAGCCGCAATGTTAGGCTGCTCAACAAACTTACGTTCCTTATTACCTTTAGGTGCAATCAAAGCCATATATTATTCCCCTTGTTGTTCGTTAAGCTTGAAAGAAACTCGGCTAACCAAGTCCAACGGAATGATTTCACTCTCGTTGCTTTGTCGTGTAACACTCACAGCGTTACCACCAATCTGATAACCAATCACATCACTATAGATCAGTGTGTCTTGAAAACGATCACGGAAGGTAATCGTAACTGTACCAATTGCACCAAATTCTGCGTTCATTTATTTCCTTATATTAGTGGATTTCCCACCAAGATTTACCAATCTTACCATCTCCAACATGAGGGCAAGCTATTTTGTAGTAATTAGCAGCTTCTGCGATACACTCTTCAGAAATCTTCTTTATATCTTCAGCGATGTCTTCATCACATTCGATATTGACTTCATCGTGCATCCAGCAAACTACACCGAACTGCCTTGGATATTCATATTTTGATGATACCTTCTCCCACATTAGGTTATAGGCTTTACTCATCATAATACTCTCATCCGATTGTAGAACATACACCAAGATGGCATGTTCAGAAGCAATGTAGATTGGGCGACCGTCAAGACCTGTTACCCATCCATCGAAATACTCCATACGATTCCATTGAGGATTGAATCTTTGTTTAGCGTTACGTCTCCATTCTGCTTGAAGATTCTCCATCAATCTGCCAATGGCAGGAAGTCCGTTAAGGAACTGCTCTTTAAGTCTCTTACCGTCTTGAGCGTTTCCTCTAACGATCTTTCCAACCTTCGCATCTCCTGCACCGAACAAAAACCCGTAGAAGAATGTTTTTGCATCATCTCTGGAATTGAGTCCAGCAGCACGCATATTAACTGAATGGATGTCTGTCCCATCTTCCTTCTTTCCGTTAAGTACGTTATCTGTATAGACTGGATCATTCATCCGTCCACACAACATCCGAATCTGACAACTGTCTGAGTCCGTACCCACAAGCACTTTACCTGCTCTGGCTACGAACGTCTGTCTCATCTGCTTGCCGTAGAAAGACTTAGCACCAGGGATGTTAACGATTCCACGATGAGTAGCACGTCCGGTTTCTGCCAGATTAGCAACGCAACTAGCAATAGCGCCGTCGCTCCTGACAATTTCCAGAAGACCTTCGATGATCCCTTTTCTCTGGCGGCATTGTACGCGCTTTGCAACAAGGCGACCAAGAGATCCAGATATACCTTCGAACGGATCGTCTTTGTTGAGCTTTGGACTGGTTCGTTCTCCATCGTCATTTGTGTTCCACTCCTTCGGTTCCCATCCTAACGAGAGAAGAAAGTCTTTAGTTTCATCGTTTGAATTTAGGTTAGTCTTGCGAAAATTGATTCGAGAAAAGCACCCCCCAACAGATACACTATTGAAATCGATGCCATTGCGAGAATACCAATCAACAACACTGTTGCTGTATTTGCCAGATTTGAGGAACGGTTTCTTGATATAAGCATACTCTCCTTTTGTTTTTGTCTCTTCAACCTCCAAAACAGTTGGTAGAAATTTGTAGATGGAACGATCAATGCGCTCAATCCAACGCTCAAGTTGATGAACACACTTGTGCATGTGTTCCTGATCAACTAGCCATCCATAAGCTTCTTGCTTCTGTAGGTTCTTGAACAACTCGAATGTTAGAAGGAAAGCATTTCTCCAATTCTTTCCCTTAGCCTCGCCCATCAGTACATCGTACACAAGTTCAAGGATTTCAACATCTTCAGAGCAACGATGGAGCATCTCAGGTGAGAAGTTTTCCCAATCGTTGTGCTCTGGCTTACCTCTCCCAACTCGGTAGCCCCAGGCTTCAATCGAGTGTGGCCCGATCTTACGTCCAGTTGAGACTTCCTTGGGAATGTTGAATGGTAACTGTCGCTTAGGTTTAAGCAATCGAGACATGATGAGTGTATCGACTACCTTACCCTTGAACACATATCCATAGAGCTTTTCAAGCAGAGGGAGGTCGTACCCCAGTCCGTTGTGCATGATAAGAACATCCACAGTATCTAGGTATTCAAGCATTTGCCTGATTGTGTCAGGTGTGAATTTGACAACTTCCTTTGTCTTCTGATCCTTGAAAACCCCACAATGTACCTTGGTGGCTTGAGGAAGAAGCCCGTTTGCTTCTAAGTCACCAAATACAATCTTCATCCGTACAAGCTCTTCAGTTCTGCCTTGAATCGGCTAATCACCTTGTGCACATTGGCATAGGTGTGGTCAGATACATTTGCGATGTCTGTAGGACTGTAGCCATGTTTGAGGTGAAGCAAAAGGATCTCTTGCTGGACAAGGCTCTTGGTGCTGATGATGTCGTAAACTTCTCTACGAGTTTGCCTGTTGACAAGCCCGCATTCTTCCAGCCCAAGGGGCTCGTCTTCATCTTCAATGTAGGAAAGTCCAATTTCATCTCGCTTTGCATCGTTATAGGCATTGTTTAGAATCATCGAGAACCATCGGTCAAACTCCTCGATACGGAGTTCGTTGTAATACTTCATGGCTCTGCAATAGGCTTCCTGAACAATGTCCTCCGCTTGGTGAACACCTCCTGCACGGAATGTCATCCGCTTAAGAATGCGTCCATAGTTTTCTCGATAGTGTTTCTCGATCTGTTCGTGCATTTACACCTCGTTAAATAGTCCAGTCTGGTTCGACCAATACAGTTTGAACCTCCCTACTTCCCCGAATTCACGATCTTCAAGAAGAACCAGTGTCCGCATATTCCTTTCTTCAGGAGAGAGGTTTGGATCTTTATTTCCTTCGAGACCGAGCATCATATTACAGCTTCTGCTCATAGCTCTAGAACCAGCGAATTGGCTAGACAAAACCTCTCCACCTCTCTCATGAGGCGGGCCAGCATCTGGATTGCGAAGATGGCAGAAGATAAAGATGAGCACATCAAGATCAAGCGCCATAGCAGAGAGCTCTTGAGCGATTTCTTGAAGCTTTACGTTAGCACTTGCTGCATCCATCCCGTTAGTTAAGTTGGTGATCGGGTCGATCATCACAACCTTACAACCCTCTACCGTACAGGCATGTCGAATGTCTTCCTTAAGAGAGTCCCATCCAACGTGCTGATACAGATTGAGCATGAACAAGTGATCTTTCATAGCCTCACCTGCTCGGTTGTAAGCATCCATATCGAATTCCTTTTCAGGGTCGTGGAAGAACTTACCTTCGAACTTACCAGCTACTAGCTTGTATGTCTTTTTATTACTTTCCTCCGGTTTCACCAAAAACACTTTTAGATCGTACTCTTTGATGAAATGAGCTGCTAGTGTGTTTACAATCTCTGATTTCCCCTGCTTCGCCCCAGCACCGATGTAGATCGTCTCTCCAAACCTGAGACCGCGAGTTGTCTTAGTGATGTGTTTCCAAGGCCACCGCATTCCGATCTTAGGCATTTCTTTAGCACTCTCGTGCAATTCATTACCGTTAACCAAACGTGTATTCTTAGGCTTGGCTGCATTGAATTGACATGCGTTATAGCAAGCTTTAGACTTGCCTTCTAGCAGACATTCGTTTGCATCCTTACCTGGCAGGGTGGCAACCATCACATCAGGAATAATCTTCAAGACTTCTTCTGCTGCTTTCTTACCAGGCTCATCCGTGTCGAAGACAAGAATGATTTCCTTGAAGTGCTGCTTCAGCTTCTTGATGACGATTGGCAGGTCTTTCTTGGCATTTCCAGCTCCAGTACGAAGCGAGACAATTGCCGGATCGAGATGACCATATGCTGTCAGTTTGTTCTGATCCTTGAAGATTTGGTACAGAGCTATCGCATCAAACTCTCCTTCTGTAATGAACAGTTTCTTTGCTCCTGTCTTGATGGCCTGATGCCAACCAAACAGATCACAGTCTTTGATCTCACCTACAGCCCACATCTTCTTTGGATTGAGGATGCGTGCCTTGTATCCAGATAGAACACCGTCCTTGTGATATGGAAAGTACACAGAGTATGGCGTTACACCATCTTCCTCTGATACACCTACCTTCACACCAAAGTATTCTAGTGAACTCTTTCTTAGCTTACGATCTGGGAGATCAACAGTTTGGTACTCTGCGTACTCCTTAATCTCAGCTTCGATTTCTTCAGGTGATTTGATCTTAACTTGAGGACGGTAGCCAGGAGGTTTGTCTCCATACGGGTTGGGTTCCGCCTTGCCACAAGCGAAACAGAAAGCATCGTATGTACCGTCATCCTGTAGGAACACTTGCAAGGCATGTGCTCCACATGAATGTCTTAGTTTTTCAACTGATTTACCCATCAATCTCCTTTCTGCGCAGGTGAGGCGGCGAGCATGGCGGCGTCGATGTAGGTATCTGGATCGTGTTCAAGAACCCACTGACCGCTCCATCCTTCGTCAACCCACTTGCAGATGCCAATGTCTTCGCTGTTCTGGTGATAGGCTTTCAGCCACCGATACCGCTCCGCATTGCTCTTGACCTCCTGAGAGGCCTTGAGGGCCGGCACCAGCTCGATCGCAATACGCTCGCGCAGGCTTTGGTGGTCATGAAACATGCGGGCGATGTCCCGCACCTTGTTGACCAGGGCGGCGATCTGGAGATCCTTCAGGGCGTCCGGCACACCCGGAGCGGGGTGTGTGTAGAGCACCCTTCGTACATACTCAGGATATAACGCGGCATCCTCATATTGTTGCTTTTGCACGTTAACCCATGCAGTACTAATCGACACACTATCAGCTCTACAAATCTGATACACAGGCTCATCCGTCACCTCTGCCGGTTGCGTAGCATGGGCGATGGCTTGCAGTACGTATTCACGCATCAGGTACTCGTGCTCTGATACAGAAATGCACGGGACTCCGTCAACGATACGGGTGTGCAACAGCGTCGGTAGTGGTGGAAGTTGTTTGTCAGTCATGTTCGATCCTTGTATTCAGCAAGCCTGCATGCCATGCCTTCATGTCAGTTCCAGTTCCTTGGTTCGCATGGCGGCATAGGTGATCGCCACGCTGTCGATGTTGCCCTCCAGGTAGGCCAAGATGTACGGGCGCACGTCCTCGTCGAAATCCTCGATCCAGAAGTCCCGGCAGCCCCCCAAGCCTCCCATTGAGTGGCGAATCGACGCGTCGTACATCGCCTCATTGACACGCTCGCCGAACTCCTTGACCTCCTGACGCGGGAAGTTGTGGATGGTCACAGCAGCTCCTTCAGTCGTTGTCTGAACCGCTCGGCATCCTTACGATACGAGGCCGCACGGGAGTTATCGTGACCCTCCCAGTACGCTGCCTGCTTATCGTAGTAAGCGATGCTGCGCTCACAGTCCTTGACCTTCTTGACCTTTCGCTGGGCGGCGAGTTCGGCCTGCTCCTGCTCCGTATGGGGGCACTCGTAGGTCAGCTCGGAGCTGATCTCGACCCCGTGGTCGTCACCGTTGCTCTGCCAGTAGTTGAGCTTGTGGTCGCTCGGCAGGGTGCTCAGGTAGGCGATGGCGTCGGCCACGGATCGTCCGTCGATCTCGTTGAGCCAGTCGGTTGGCACGCTGATGGTTTTCATGTCTGCTCCTTCTTAGGTTTAAGCAGGGCTGCTGTCTTATCACTACCTGCCATAGCTGCAAGTGCTTGTCTCTTAAGCAGATCATTCTGAGACTCAAGACGAGCAATGTAGTCTCCTCGTTGAACAACTTCCATACGAAGAAGCATGATGTCAGCCTCCATGCTCTGAATCTCGTCTTGCAAGTCTTCGATCTGAGTGGTTAGCTCGTCAATACGGTATTCGTCTTCAAGGCTCATATCTACCTTTCGTTAGCAGGGAAAGGATAAGACTCCAATCCCAGCAATTTTTAGACAATATTCACGAATTAAACTTCATTCCGGTGGAATGGATCGCCATGAATGTACGGATCATCGAACAACTCATCATCGTCTGGCACATCATACGGCTCATCAAGAGCCTCCTTGAGTTCAATACGTTCGATCTCTCGTTGCAGTTCTAGTGCCATAGGGTCTTTCTCCTTGTACTTGGTACGACGAATAGTGTTACTCATCACAGACCTCGCAGCATGTTGGTATAGGCTGCCAAAGTGGAACCAGTCAGACCTGGGGCGGTGTTCACTTCCAGAACATAGTGTTTGTTGTGCTTACGATTGTAAACAATGTCAACAGCACCGAAATCCAAGTCCAAGGCTTCAAGGGCCTTTTCGCACTGACTGTATGCTTCAGCCGAATTGAATACATCTACCTCTTGATTGGCGTAGATAAATCCGTTCCCGTGGTTGCGAACCTTCCAGTTCACTTTCTCATCAGGAACATCTTTATCACGAGCCTTGCGTTGGATGAAGAACACTCCAAAACGGTTGCTGATGTGGATGCGGTATTCCTCCGCCTTCGGCACATACTTGGTGTAAAGCTTGGCATCGGGGATCTGCTCTCCCTCCTTCATCTTGTCAGGATCAAGGATGACGATGCCTTCTCCACTATGGGCACGCAGCTTGGTACGAGCCACCACAACAACACCCTCAGCAAGCCACTTAGAAACCTCCTCACGGCTCTCAGTGAACTCAGGGGTACATACCCCATGTTCCTTGAAAGCACGGAAGCTCAGGAGCTTATCTGAAGCAATCGCCACTGCTTCAGGTTTGTTGATGATGATACCACGCAGCTCACGATTGATTTGCGAAGCACCCCAATTGATGAAGTGATCGGCTTTCAAAGCCTTGCCTTCGTGCTTGATTCGCTTAACCCCCAGGGCTTCAGACAGCAGCTTAGCGGATTGGGACTCAAGTTTGTAAGGATAAATGTTAGCCATGTCAGTCTCGATTAGATTAGGGATTAGAAGTCAACAAGCAGATCGTCAGGATTCGCTGGCAGAGCAGGTTCGGCACCTCTGGCATTCTGCTCGAAAAGAACCTGAGCAATTCGGCGGTTAACTTCTCCTGCGATATTGAAATCCCGTTCGGCAGCAGGGATTACATTAGCCACTACACGATCAAGCTGGAAACGCTTCTTAATCGGATTCGGAGGTTCCACACGATGAGCAACAATCCGCTTATAGGAGAACGGAATGTTGATCGTCAAGCTCAGGGCTTCTTCAAGGTTACGAACAGAGTCGTTATTTGCAAACACATCAGCTCGATCACCATAGCAATCAACCACAAATTTTGCAGAATCATTGAGAGCTGCCTCGTACACACTGAAAGGATTGCCAAACTTGATTGCCAAGTCACGGAGGTGCAAGAGCTGATTGATCCAGTTCATCAACACATCTTTGTCCAGGCTTCCACGCATACCTCGGAACTCAAGCGTCCCGTACTTGACCAATGCTGCCAGGTTGCAAGCAGCATATCGCATACCCTCGTCCACAAAGACACGGATGTCTCGGAACCCGTTCTCCATCAAGCCATCGAGGATGTCAAGTTGGAACTCAGAATCCACCATTCGCAAGCAGAAACGATTGTTATTGCGAGCAGGCCCACAGTAACGCATCATATCACGCTCCATCAGATAGTAGATGTAAACGAACGTGCTGATCTCATCCGGGGTCATGTCAGTGCAATTGACATGGACATGGGTGCTGGTACGGAAAGAGAAGTTGAAACGAGCGTCTTTCTGGAGATTGATCAGCTCGTCAATAGCACCTTCGATCTTATCCTTCGGGAGTACCGAACTCACGAATTCGTGACGCTGATCTGGGAATCGACCACGAAGGGATTGGTCGTCTTCGCTCCTCCAGTTGGGAGATGCAACCAACGTCATTCCTTCGCCTTCAGCCTCGATCTCAATGCCAACATGGGCGCCGGACAGTTCTTTAACGCCCAACAGTGCGGACAGCTTCTTCATGATTGAATTCTCCGATAACAGATTTCAAGTAGGTGTAGCCTTTACTGAACTCAAGACCGCGTTTATCGATAGCGCCACGAAGGACACGACCAACACGTTTATAACGGTAGTACAGGTTACGATCTTCGTCGATAGCGAACTGACGATCAAAAGCACAAGCCCCACCAAAAGTCTTGACTTGATCAACAGCCTCTTCCAGGGAAGGGTATTGACCAACAAGTGTACGGTAGAACTCCATGCTCGTAGTGCTGAGGTTGTGAACCTCACCACGCTCATACCGCAGACCTTCGATAGAACGAATCTTGATATTGCTATCCGAGATACCCATCATGAACTTGCGAACAGGTCGGCGTTGAACGTAGTAGACAATCCCGTTCAGGTTGGCAAATCCAAGACGACCATCAGGAGGGAGCAGAGTGTTCTGATCCATCTTGATCTTCTCCATTCGACCGTCGCTAAGGAACTTGACGTGGGCTACAATGCCTCCTGCCGAAGCTCCAACATTGATGACGAACACGGGCTCACCATTATTAAGAGCGATACAGCCCTTCCAAAAGGTTCGCAGGTCGTCAATCGAGACACGTTCATCAAACATTCGGCACCTCCAGTTTTTCAGCCTTGATGATCTTCATAGCTTCCTTTCGATTGGAAGTGTTGATGATCTCTTGAATGTCGCCATACTTGTCAGCCAAGTCACGGCCATTCATCAGTTCGTGCATACCCTTCACAGCATTGCGATACACCCAACGCATCAGGTTCTCGCTAGACAGCCAACGGTTCGAGAGCGTCCGATACTCCACACCGTAAGGCTTGATGCGAATACAACCACCTTTGCCATACATCTCACGACGCTTGGTGTCGTTGTCGTACAGCAGGGAGCCGAGGCCCAGGAAGAAGTCCATCTGACGACCAGCCATACGGGCTTGGTTGATGTGGTCGTAGTTGTTGATGTCCTTGCCGTTAGTCCAGCCAATGTGGATGTGACCGGAAGCTGTACGCATCGGACGATCAGCATTGGGCTTGATGTTGGCAGCGCCTGTCCAACTGTTGTAGTCAGGATCGCAACCGAGTTCAAGAGCTTCAGCCGGTTGTTGCTTCATGTATTCAGGATCGAAGTCAGCCACAGGAACGGCAACGACTTCATACTCCGGGACCATCAACTTGAGCTGAGAGAAAACATCAGTGACAAGGAAAACAAATTCATCTTCGGACTTGGCCGGGTCGATGTTGAACTCCAAAGCCATTCCGTCAACCTGAACAGCACCAGAGCGAATCTTCTGAGGATTCTTCTTGTCGCCTGGAATGAGGCCATGTGCCGAACGGAAGATGCCGTTCTGTTTGACGAAAGCTTCTGGATCGCAGCCAATGAGAATTTGAGTAGTCATGATTTAGTGCTCCTTAAACACAGTTACTTGAATTTGACCAGTTGTTTCACATCTTCATCGTGTTCAACACATTCGTGGCAAATTGAATCACCTTCTTGAGTGAACTTGAAATTGAGAGTGGGGTTGACATGTCCTTGACACCATGCACAGGTGCCGTACTTCTTGTTCCATTCCAGCTCAGAAATGAGCCGTCCTTTGTCATCATGAAAAAATCGACCAGCGTTGCTGTCCTCCTTCTTCTCCTCGACGTTCTTACCCTCCGTAAAGAGACGGACGGTGTTGTGAACGACCTTGTAATACAAACCAATACGATCACGAATCGAATAGGTGTGCATCTCACCAATGATGTACTTGTTCATAAGATCAACACGATCTGCGGGGCTGATGAACAGTCGGATAGAAACGGTTGGATTGGCGCTATCCTTGCATAGATAGTAACGACCGCCGCTCTGGTCCGTACCTTCACCGTACACCAGCATCTTGACTTCTTCACCCTTTGCATATGGGTTAGAAGTGTTACTGTAAGTTAGAGCATTGCTTCCAGAGCTTTGCTGTTGAACACCAGATCCAGTTCCCTCTGGAGTTGTTTGCGCTGCCTTCTGGATAGGCGTTTGCGCTGGGAAGTAAGTTCCGTTGACCCAGTTACCTGTTTGGACTGAGGGACGAAATCGGGACGCCAGCGGCACCACATGAGGCTTGCCAAGGGTTCCGTCATTGAACACTTGGATTTTGTGCCAAGTATCCACCGGAATCAATTCAGGATCGCTGAATTCAATCTGTTCACGATTCAGAGCCACCTCAATCATCCATGCTTCAGATGCCCAGAACAACTGGCCTTCCTTGGTAACGGAGACATACAGAGGACGCTCAGAATTACGAAGCATGTTGAGGGTGCCTTCGTCCTTGTTGTACCAGACAATAGCCCACGCACCGTCCAGCTTGTGAACAGCATCCTCAACACCGTGCTTGTTGATGTGATTGTAGAACGCTTCGCTGTCCACGTCAAACTTGTGACCATCCTCAAGAGCATACTTATTCTTAAGTGTGCCGTTGTGAACACCGACAACTGTGTCGAATTCAAACGGGTGGGCATTGCGGATGTTCACCTTGCCTTGTGTGGCGTAGCGATTGTGACCCAGCAAAACACTGTGAAAACCTTCCATAGCTTTTGCAAGCACACGGGATTCCAACAGATAGAAAGGGTTGCCGACAGCCTTCGGCAAGTCACAGCTCCCATCACGATGAACAACAAGCACGCCAGTGCTGTCAATTCCACGGAGAGAGTCAAGGATGAGCATTGTTTTGAACGCTCGCTCATGTTTTTGGTTGAGCTGACCGGCTGCACCCACGATTCCACACATAATAGATTCTCGCTTAAGTTAGAGGAAGTTACTTGGAAATGAACTCAAAAGAAACGACTTTGCCATCGATGCTGGTGCGTTTCAGATACCCTTGGTAGTTGATTGCAGGGTAATTGTATTTGAGATCCGCGATCGTAGATATGAAACAGACACCTGGGCGTCCGTCACTAAGGACAATAGTATAATCTACAACCTCTTTGGGCTTGATACGGTACTCGTAATCTTTTACGAATCCAGGATTCTCAATCGAACACCACTCTTGTTCAGGAGACGAACGCCATTCAACAGGTAATCCATCAGCCCATGCCTTAATCACTTCAGCATGAACATGTGGCGTATATTTTTCAGTCACTTTGACATCCCTTCAATAATTTGAACGACTTTGTTCATAAACATTTCGGTGTATCTGAAAACAGAATCAGGCACTACTTTTGAACAGTCATCCTTCTGTCGGATCATTTCGGCAACGTGCTTGTTGTGTCCTTCGACTAACAAGATAAGGAACTGTTTATTTTCATTAGAGATCATTTTCCACAAACTCGCTTTCTAAGTTGTGCCTTATCTCCTGGACCAAACCAGAAAGACAAGAGTTGTTGATCTGTTGCAGGAAGGAACACCTCTACAAGCCTCATAGAAGGCTCAGGAGGAGGTTTTAACCACCAACCAATACCTACCCCTAGGGACAGGATTAAAATGGCTTGTAGGGCTTGTTTCATGATGATACCACACTAGGTTGCTGCGTAGTGGAATCGAACCACTGACTATATACTTTAGATGCGCGTTCTTCCCTAGGACTCGTATGTAAACATACTCTGCCGTCAATTGAGCTATCTATTTCTATACACATTTCCCACTAATGTTAACGCAGCACATGGATGGCCTGCCAGGAGGGATTCGAACCCCCGACCGTCTGCTTAGAAGGCAGATGCTCTATCCTACTGAGCTACTGGCAGATTGTTAATCACTTCTTTCCTGTTACCGAAAAGCCTTTTGTGACAGGGCTCTTGTTCTTAGGCTGGGGAAATGCACGACCATCAGCACGACCCACAACCCACACAACCTTGTATCGACCATGACGAGAGCCTGTTGTAATGGTTTGGAATCGAGGACTGTCCTTGATGTACTCCATGATCGCCTTGTAAGCAGGCTCTTTCTCAGTCACAGAGAGACCGAATGTTGGGGCACAATCTTCACGAGCAGAAAGACGAGCTGCTGCAAACAACACTTCAACATTCTTCTTTAACCAGTTTCCATAAGAATCGAAACCGATGAAACAACAGTTGCAAGGTGTGTCATGTCGTCCCAATTGTTCTGTAATGGATTCTATCGAAACCTCGACCGTCGGGTCTAGTCCCATCAATTCCATGGTTTGTTCAATCTCTTTCTTAGTGAAAGCCATGTCAGTTCTCCAGGTAACGATCAATCAATGACTTGAAATAGGAGGTCATGCCTTCATAAGGCACGCCAGTGAATTCAGGGTGAGGCTGGAAGCACAGGCACTTGGTACGTTCATAGAACAACACCTCATAGTCTTCATCAGCAACATCCTTTCGGAAGATTTCGAGGTCGTACCACTCACGGTTGCCCTTGAGATTGGAGGTAGCCACCACTTGAGCATCACCACCCGGCATCATCATCTGATGGTGAGTGGATGAAACGTAGATCACCTCGCCAGTGAAATGGTCAGTGATGTAGTGAGGGGCTGTATGCTTGGTCACGTCCTGGTACATACGACCACCAGACATGACGTTCAAGAACTGACCACCACGACAGATGCCAACGCAAGGGATGTTCTTATCCTTGGCAAAGGCAAACAAGCGTTCTTCCTTAGCGTCACGGTAGGTGTGGTTGAACGTAGCTGGATGAGCCTTGTCACCGTACATGTGAGGAGATACATCAGCACCTCCAGTGAACACGATCAGGTCAGCTTCTTCAGGTTTAGGCACCACAGTGTATCCGAGAGTGATGAACATGAGTTTGTAATCAAAACCACCTGCCTCAATGAAAACATTCTTGATCTTATTAGGCATTTTTCCATTCCTTCTTAAAGGCGCTGATGAATTTCTTGTAATCGAAAATCGTTCTAGCATCAAAGCCCTTACCTTCGGTTTTCAAACACTTGTTTGCCAGTTCTTCCACACTGTTCGTATTGTCACTAGTGATCTGCTTGGCAATGTAAGAGTAACGACCCTTTTTGAAGAGGGGCTTGTCACGTCCCTCAAAGAAGAACCCTTCCTTGAAGAACTTGCACAGATGGCTGATGTTCTGAGTGTACTCCATGAAGTGATGCCAGTTCGTATTACGGAAGTAACGGAAGCTCCCTTCTTTATGGACGAGATGGCCGGACAACAGGAACGAGAGAGGGATGTTGATCCTCATAGAACGGAGTTCCTTGTAAGTGTCCAGTGTCCACTCATGTTCAGTGACAACACGCATTGCAACACAGAAGCTCGCCACTTCGTTAGCCGGTGCTTCAATGTCGATTGGAACAGCACCATTCAACGCTCGATCAGTACGCTCCGTTGCAGAGAGAATATCCCAAGAACGTGCAATGCAATGCAGCCAGGGGCTGTCATTCATAATCCAATGGATCAGTTCTTTGAACGCATTCATGTTCTCATCGGTGACGTACTTACGATTGTGATTGGTGTAAGTGGCGGCTGCTGTAACACCTTTCTTACCAGAAAAGGAAGCATGACATGGGATGTTGTTACGAACGACATGTACACCACCGATAGTGACCCCGGTAGTTCCAAGACCTTTACGGGTAGATTTCATGTTGACGTACTCTTCGATGGTGTACTTGGCTTGTTCAGCCAGGAACGCATCAACCTCTTCCTTCGTAGCAAGATCGAAGAACCCGTAACGAAGGTAGACATTCCCTGTTACATCGTAGTAACTGTAACCGCTAGCAATCTCGTATTCTGAAAAGAACACATCATTACGATCAATCTTTTCGTAACCGAAGTACACAAGGTCTTTCTGTGGAATGTCTTTTTTCAACTTGTAGTAGTAGAACATGTCTAATTTTCTCCAAATTTGGGGTCTTACTCTCGGTAAGAGAGAGAATCGAACGAACGCAATCGATAGAGTGGTGAGTGAGAGTCTATTATACTAGAGTTATACGTTGAATTTAGCAATCTGTTCTTGCAACCAACGAATACGCAATTCACGCATTGTCTCCAAACGCTCGAAGAAGAACCAGTGCTTGACCTTCTTGCGTTCAATGACACTGTGCAGATAAAGGTAGCTGCTGTGATTCAGCTCTGCTGAGATCATTGCACGGAGGAAGGTGGCTTCTCCCTTCGTCAACAACTTACGATTGAAAAGCTCTGAAATAAAGTGGCACAGGAATACATGGTCAGTGTGCAGAATGTAATGATGCAGCAGCTTCATGAACGCTGCCTTGCGTTGATTGTTCGTCATGAAAATCTCCAATAAAGGAAGGAAAGCCAGCCGGCCTGACTGTTCAGTGCGTTTGTGGTATCATCGTAGCCTGGCGAGCAGGTCAATCGAACCAGGGGGATTGGAGCCGATCAACAGAGAACCACATGGAAACATACTTGAATTGTAATATGTACCAACGTGATGTGACAGAATCATATTCGCAATCTAACATTTCAAATCCCCAATAGGAAAAGCCCTACCGAAGTAGGGCATTTGTTTTTTAGATTGACCGATTACATCGGGGCTTCTTCGATCAGNNTCACCATCCTTGACGGACAGCATAGCCTTAAGAATCTCAACGTTAGAGATGTTAGCCTTATGGGCTTGTTTCCAGGTACGCTTGAACGAATCACTCAGACCAGCAATGGTCATGGGCTGGCGCTCAACTTTCAGGTTGTCACGCTGCCAAGTCCAAATGTTGTTCAGAGGATCTTCGCTGAACTTACCCCACAGCTCCAATGCAGCTGCGTAACGCTTCTTGGACTTAGTGGTAAAGCTCATAGTTTCTTCTTCGAACGAATAG
>JRYD01002150.1_pt1 | contig 15509 bp, 9 predicted proteins | sample 235311 | NCBI WGS metagenome assembly JRYD01 (sample SAMN03074213, study PRJNA261472) | activated sludge metagenome | biome: Common Effluent Treatment Plant; feature: Wastewater; material: Activated sludge; isolation source: activated biomass in a lab-scale reactor treating industrial wastewater at... | reverse complement strand
TGGTTTTTGTGTGGGTGACCACCGAGATCCTGCTCATCGGGGTGGGGTTGGCGATCCTGCTGCCGGTGGTCCCGTTCGCGCTCGAAATGTTGGCGCTGCGGCGGTTGACCACCGCCGCGTTCGGCACGTTGATGAGTCTGGAACCCGCGTTTGCCATGATCGTGGGACTGGTGATGCTGCACCAGATTCCCGGGCCCGCGGGCGTTGTCGGGATCTGCTTCGTGGTCGCCGCGGGTGTCGGCGCGGCCCGCACCGGGGCACGCAACATTCCCGTACCCGCCGAGGTCGGCTGATCCGGCCACCGTTGCTCAACCTTGACGGCCGCGACCGCACTGGGCATGCGATCGCCCACCGCGACACCGAGGGCGAGGTCAACACTAATGACGGGGAATGTGTCGCTTGACCGAATGGTGTTGTAGCTAGATGTCGATACGCTTGCGCCGGTACAGCGTTCCCACGGCCAGCAGCACCAAGCTGATCACCAGGATCGCGGTGGCCAGCACGTTGATCTGCGGTGGCACCGCGGCCTTGACCGCGGCGTTCACGTCGGCGTCACCGGCCTGGGCGATGTGCGAGAGGGTGGATTCGTTCGCCGGGTTGAGCGTGGGGAAGTAGTGGTCGGAGGACTTTGATCCAGACTTGGCGCCGCGTGGAGCAACCCAGGTGTTGTTGATGAAGAGGTTGTAGCGATCGTGGATGCGGACCTTGGCCGTCTCGGGCGCTGGGGCGTAGGCGAGATCGAGCGACTCACCAGCAATTCGCGTGGGTTTGGTGGCGGTCGAGGAGCCGTTGGCGTGGGTGTGTGTGGTGCTCATGGCGTGTGGTTCCTCGCCGAGTCCGCGGAACTGGGCGTTGGATCGAGAGATGGTAGGGGATCGGGGCTGGATGGCTGATCGAGGGTTGGAGGAGAGAAAGGCACACGCAAGACGCCTGTGCCACGAGGGGATGGAGTGCCGCACTCGGGGCAGGTGGTGAGGGTGTCGAGGGAGTAGCCGCAGTTGAGGCATTGATTACGGGCGAGGCAGCGGCGGTGGATGGCGCGGGCGCGGAGTTCGTAGAGGCCACCGGTCAGGAGCCAGTAGAAGGTGATGTCGGCGAGGAGTCCATGCCAGACGGGGAGCGCGGGGACGAGCGCGACGCCGCGCCAGCCGGGGGTGGTGAAGCCCAGGTCGATCTGCAGCCCGCCTCGGAAGCCGTTCCACGTGAAGGGGCCGAGATGTCGGGGCGTATTAAACCAGGGTTGTCCCTCATAGTCGCGACGCTCGAAAGCGTGGAAGGGCCAGCCGGCGCGGTAGCGGGTCTGCCATTGCGAGAGGCGACTACGCACGATCGACTCTGCATATCGGTTCTCGAGGGCGTAGCCAAAGGTTCGATACGTCATCGAGGCGGCCGGCTTGGGCCAGTGGGGCGCAGGCCACATCCATCGGATCTGGGTATCCCAAGACTCGGCGTACGTCTGGTTGGTCATGGCGCGATCGCGCCAGCAGTGATGGATGGCCCCGGCGACGGCGCTCGCGAGCGTGAGGAGGAACGCGAGGAGGACGAGCAGGATTCGCGTGCGGGTGTGGGGCATGGTTCATGAACTTTGCGAAGGCGCGGGTCTGCCACACTCGGGGCAGGAGGTGAGGGTGTCAAGGGTGTACCCGCAGGTGACACACTGGTTGCGTCGGCGTCGGTGTACTCTGCAAGCGAACGCAATCGAGTTGAGAATCGCGAAGAAGAGTGCCGCGTAGGTGAGTGATGAGAACAAGAACTGCGGCCAGACCGGCTGGAGCGGGAGTCGCGGCTCGATGCCCCAGGAGCCTTTGGTTGGCGCTGGCCAGACGTTGGTCATCCTGGGGATCTCAAGTCCTTGGAGGTATCGGCGTCGGAACGGCGAGGTCGTGTCGAGGGCGGTCTCGCTGTTGTATCGCTCCCAGCGCATGCTGAGGAACGGCCAGCCGACGCGGACGGTCTGGATCGTGCGCTGCGGGCGATTGTCGGTGGTCATAACGAGTGCGGAGCCGTGCCACTCGGCCTCGCTGACGAGGTCGTGGCGGATGCCGAAGCCGGTCCACACCTGGTGCGTGCGCGGCTGCCAGTCCTTGGGGATGAGGCTCCGTGGAATGCTGTGATTCGGCTGGTCGTAGCCGGCGTTGAGATCGCTACGAGTGAATCGGCCCGTGAGGCCGAGGGTCCAGCAGGTGAGGATGGTGGTGAGCATGCCGAGCGCGAGGTAGAACGCGACGAGGTGGGCGGGGCGTCGCGGTCGGCTGGGCATGGGGTGGCCCCTGGGTTTGCTGTATTTGGAATTTGGTGTGCGTGGTGATCGCCGGGATGAATTGTCGATTTCGTAGACACAGGCGGGACGCCTGTGCCACGAGAAGGGGTAGGGGATTCAAGCTTCGGCGAAGTCGTAGTTCGCGGTGTACGTGCCCGTGGCGAGGCGCGTGAGCTGTCGGAGGAGGTCGTTGCACAGGCTGCTCGCGCCGAAGCGGAAGTAGTGGGGCGTGAGCCAGGGGTTCTCGTGCGAATCGTCGAAGCCGGGGACGCGCAAGGGGCCCATCGTCTCGTGGACCATGATCAGGTAGTGGACGGCCTGCTTGGCGGTGCGTATCCCGCCCGCGGGTTTCATGCCGATGAGCGTGCCATCGCGGAGATACGCGTCGCGGATCGCCTCGAGCATGACGAGTGTGACGGGCATGGTGGCCGCGGGAGAGACTTTGCCCGTGCTGGTCTTGATGAAGTCGGCGTGGGCGCCGATGTCCTTGGTCGGCACGGGGGCGCGGCGGAGCGCGTCGATCGCGAGATCGCTGGCGCGGCGGACGTGGTCGAGTGTCTCGAGTTCACCGGTCTCGAGGATGACCTTGAGGCCCGCCGACGAGCCATCAGCTCGGAGGCAGGCGGCCTTGGTCTGGACAATCTCGTCGGCGACCTCGTCGTATCGCCCCGCGAGGAACGCGCCCCGATTGATCACCATGTCGATCTCATCGGCCCCGTCGGCGACGGCGCGCCGGACATCATCGAGACGCACATCGAGCGGGTACTGCCCGCTGGGGAACCCCGTGGCGACCGAGGCGACGTTGACGCGCGTGCCCCGCAGCGCGTCCTTGCAGGTCTTCACCAGCGACGGATACACACACACGGCGGCGGCGCTGGGAAAGCCATCGGGGAAATTGGCGGCATCGACGTGCGGCGTGACGGCCTTGCGACACAGGGCCCGGGCCTTCTCGGGAGAGTCCTTGCCCTCGAGGGTCGTGAGGTCCATCATGGACATCGCGCGGAGCAGCAACTCTCGCTTCGTCGTTGTCTTGATGGATCGTTTCGTAAACGAGGCGGCGCGCTCGGCGACCATGACGGCGTCAACAGAAGGAGAAGTACTCGCGTGGCGGAGCATGCCGAATGCTAGGGAGTCGGCGTCTGTGGCTCGGGGTCCGGTGTACGAGGCGAGGGCGGGGGTGCCGATGAATCCTGAGGTCTGGCGTGACTCGCGAGTGTCGAGAGGAACTCGGCGACGCCCCGGGCCGCCGCTTCCGTGTGGATGGGTTCGTTCCACAGGTCGTTGTGCCCGGCGTTCTCGACGAGGGCGAGCGTCGCCTTGGGGGTCGCGGCCGCGATAGCCCGGGCGTCCTCGGGGGGTGTGATGGTGTCGGCGTCACCCTGCAGCACCAGCATGGGCACATCCACACGTGCCGCCCACATGGCTCGATCGAAGAACTTTGGATTCAGCGTGAGGCGGGAGGCGTTGAGCGTGGTGGCGTATCGGGCGCTGGTGATGGCCAGGGCGGCGGCGAGTGTCGGTCCATGCGGCAGGGCCTGTGCTCGCAGCACGTTCCGCGCGGGCGTGAGGGCGAGCCTGTACGGACTCTCGGCGATCACGCCACACAGATTGGGGATGGTTTTCGTGGCGGCGACGACGATGGAGACGCCCGCGCCCATGGACCAGCCGTAGAGCACGATCGGCGTGTCTGGCGGGAGTCGCAGATGCTCGATGAGCGAGCGGAGTGCTTCGGGTTCGCGGAGGCCTTGTGTGCAGACGCCCGGCGCCTCGCCGTGTCCGGGGGAATCCCACAGGATCAGGCGTGAGGCGTGCTCGATGAGGTGCGGAAGGCGTGCGAGAGCGCCGACTCGGGAGTCGCCCCAGCCATGGGTGAGGATCACGACGGGCGCGGTGGAAGCCGTGGCGCCGGCGTGCCCGGGGACGTCCCAATAGGGCAGGTCGAGCACGCCGTGCCGGAACGTGTGCTCGGTGAACGTGATCTCCCGTCCCGAGGCGGGGGCGATCTCGTCGGGTGTGCCGGGACGATTGCGGGCGAGGGCCGAGGCATAGGTCCGACGCGGAGGATGCGCGAGACGCCAGGCCGTCGCAAGGGTCGTTACGCCCACCACGAGGACCAGGCCCAGGATCAGGAAGAGCGCGAGGTCGAGAGCGTCGGCGTGCATTCTGTATGGATGGGCCTGCGAAAATCGGGAACGCGAGGAGAACGGGGCGAAGTCTACATCCCAAAGAGGTTCCGCACGTCGTTGTACGTCACGACGATGAAGACCGCGCCGATGAGAACGAGGCCCGCCATGGTGAGGGCGTTCTGCACCGACGCGGGCACGGGCTTGCCGCGAACCTTCTCGGCGCAGAGCAGGAGGAACTGCCCCCCATCGACGATGGGGATGGGAAGGAAGTTGATCACCGCGAGGTTGATGGAGATCAGCGCGAGGAACCGCAGCAGACTCATGAACCCCTGCTCGGCGACGATCGTTCCGATCTGGGCGATGCCGATGGGGCCTTTGAGATGCTTCACTTTCACGGAGTTCTGGAAGAGGCGGACAAAGGTGAGATAGGTGGAGCGCATCGCCGAGCGTGTCTCCTTCATGCCAATGGCGATCGCTTCGATCGGCGTCTTGCCCTTGAGCAACTCCTGCTCCATTGCGAAGAGGTGCGTGGGTATCGGCGAGTTGTACGACAACGCGCGGAGGCGCTCCACGTCGGCCTGCGGGACAGAGAGGGCAACCGTCGTCGGGGCGGGATCCGGATCGAGCGTGGTCGCCACCGGGCGGATCCGAAGCGTCACGCTCGCCCCGCTCGTTGCCGATGCGGTCGCCTCGCGGAGGGCGCTGCGGAGCGTCGCGAAGTTCGTGACCGGCGTCTCATTGACGGCCAGGATCGTCGAGCCGGGTGGCAGCACGTCGAACGAGGGCAGAACGCGGGGCTCGGCGTCCTTGGTCTTTGGGTCCAGCGCCTTCGCGGGCGATCGCGCCACCAGCGTGGATGTCGTAGCCGTGGTCGTCGCCCGGAATCCGATCCTTCCCTCGCCCGAGACCTCGACCGTGAGCGCGTGCGTGGAGTACGACGCGCCTTTTTCCGAAGTCGCGCCGGGCCGGAGGACCACCACGTCGAGCAATCGCCCCGCGTTCGCGTTGATCTCGCGGATCCCCTGATCCAGGCGCGGAAACTCGATCGGGCCGATTCGTGCGAAGATATCGCCGGGCCGCAACCCGGTGCGAGCCTGCACCGACTCGTCCATGGTCGAGATGGACAGGACGGGAGCAAGCCCGAGCAGGTGCTCGATCACGACGGTGCCGTCGGCGAGGCGCTTCTCCGCTTCTGACTTGGCGCTCCAATCGTCCAGACCCGGGCCGACGCGATCCAACTCCAGTTCAGGGCGCGCCATCAGGCTCCGCGCCTGCTTGGCGTGGGTCACCGGATTCTCGAAGACGATCTCGATCGGGGTCTGTGGATGGGCCTTCGCGGCGGCCTCGAGTTGTCTCGGAGTCGTCGCGGGGGCGCCATCGATGGAGACCAGCACCGAGCCGGGGGCCACGTCGGCGATTCCCGCCTGCTCGTACTCGCCCTTGAGCAGCGCGAGCGTCTCCTGGTCCTTGGTCGTGGCGAGCGTTGTGCTGTGCGGCGGCTCGATCCCGAGTTCTTGGAGATCGGAAATCACGCCCGTCTCGGGGCGAATCGCGAAGTGCAACTCCGAGGCCATGCCGTCACGCTTCACGCGAAGGTCGATCGGGGTCCCCGGTTCGGCCATCGCGGTCTCGACCATGATGTCGCCGAACTTGTTGGGCTTCACGCCGTTGATCTCGACGATCTCGTCCCCGGGTTGCAGGCCCTTCTCGGTGATGCGCAGGGCCTCGGCGTTGAGCGGCATCGCCACGGCCGCGGGCGACGCCGGGCCTACGGCGCCGATCCTCGCGGGCTCGGTCGGAAGTCCGATCATGAAGACGATCACGAACAGGATGGCGGCGCTGATGAGATTCATCACCACGCCCGCGCAGATCACGACCATGCGCTTCCAGATGGGGGCGTTCTGGTAACTATCCGGCGCGGCGCTGGTGGCCTCGGGGTTGAGATCCTCCTGGCCAAGCATCTTCACGTACCCGCCCAGAGGGAGGAGGTTCAGGCGATACTCGGTGGGGCTGACGCCGGGGAGAAGGCCGCCAGACTTGCGTGCCCGCTCGAGGTACTCAGGCTCGGATGTGCCTTTGCGGAGGCCCATGCCCTTGCGATAGGAGAGCGTCGCGGGCCCAAAGCCGATGGCGAACGCGAGGACGCGAATACCCGCCCATCGGGCCGCGAGAAAGTGCCCGAGTTCGTGGATGAAGATGATCAGCCCGAACCCGATGACGATCTGGGCGAGGCTGGTGAGTGTGCCAAAGACGGCGAGTGTGGGCGCGTGATGCATCGGATCAATTATCGGCACTGGACCAAGGCTTGGTGACCCCGAGTGGGGGAGAGCGTCAAGAAAAAAACCCGCGGCGTTCGAGGCCGCGGGCACGGGGTCTACGGGACGTAGAGACTCACGCGATCCTCATCGAGTCTCGCGATCACTTCGCGTACTTCACCGAGCAGCCGTACGCCTTGGTCTCGGTCTTCTCGACCTTCTTCCCGGCGAGGAGCGCGTCGAGGGCGGCCGAGACGTAGTTCATCTTGCCGACAGTCTTGGCGTCGTTGTTGTCGTCGATGGCGCCGTGGTAGGCGATGGTGCCATCGGTCGCGATGATGAAGAACTCGGGCGTGCGCTTGGCGCCGTAGGCCTGCCCGACCTTGCCCGACTCATCGAGCAGCACGGGGTACTCGATGCCATAGTCCTTGCGGGCCTTGACGTTGCGGTCCTGGCCATAGCCCTGCTCACCGGGCGCACCGGAGTTGATCGCGACCCAGGAGACCTTCTTGTCCTTGTACTTCTCGTACGTCTCCTTCATCGTCTTGGCGTGGTCGTGGTGCTTCTTCACGAAGGGGCAGTCGGGGTTGAACCACTCGAGGACGACGATCTTCCCGTCCTTGGAGAGGTCGGCCAGCGAGACCTCCTTGCCATCGATTGAGGTGAGTTTGAACTCGGCGGCCTTGTCTCCCACTTTCAGTCCTTTCGCTTTGGCTTTCTCGGCCGATTTGTTCTGGCCCTTGTCTCCCGGATCGGCGAGTGCAAGGGCGGAGGCCCCGACCACGGCGAGTGACGCCGCGGCGATGAGACCGGTGAGCATCCGACGAGAGGCAAACATGCGAGTCATGCGATCCATCCTTTCATGCTCTCGCGCTCGGGCCGCTGGCGACACGCCGCGGCCCAACACACGAGAAGTGCTGCAAAATCCATCACCCAATGGTATTAGGGTGTGGTGGTTCTGGGTGTCTGGGGTGGTTGGGTAGGCGAGGATGACTCCGGTGTCGATTTTGACGGTGACGGCGCCACGGCCGTGGCGTCCTTCGAGACCGGTTTCACGGCCGGCAGGGTCTCATTGATACTGATAAACACCGGGTTCTTCAATCCTGGAAACGCGCACTCGAGCACTCCGCGCACTCGGCGGGACTCGGTCTCGGTCTCGGGCGCCTCGAACCGGACGGTCAGAGTGTCCTTCGACGCTACGGCGTCGGCGAGGAGATTCACCGGCGTGGGAATATCAGAGGCGGGATAGAACGTCAGCGACGACGCGCCGGGCATCGTCAGCGTGAGGGATGTCGGTGTGCTCGTTGAAACGATCGTGTGTTGTGGAACGCGAGCCGGCAGTCGCTCGCGAGCGCCCGCGATGAGCGGTGCGTCCTTCGAGGTCTCGCCGGGTGCCGCGCTGGGCACGACCGAGAGGGGCATGCTCGCGGTCACCGTCTCCGGGACGCACGCGTTCGAACACACGAGGAGATCCACGCGGACGCCGATCATTGCGTCCTTGGGGATCGCCGCCGACGCCTTCACCTGCACCGGGAAGAGCACCGTCACGGTTCCCTCGTAGATGTGATCGAGGATGTCGCCCGGCGAGACGTGGCGATGGGGCGCGGGGAAGATCGGATCGCCGACCGTGACACCCGTGGGGAGCGTCCACGAGAACTTCGGCGTCATCCCCGTGTCGTTGTACGTGTCGCCATAGATGTGCCACTCCGGCCTCATCGTGAGCGAGACTCCGATCGTCGAATCGGACCCGGCTCGAAGGGCCACGGTCTCACTGACCACGCGGGCCGAGACGTGCGTTTCGGATCTGGCCATCGAGTGTGCGGTCATGGCGAGTGAAGACGCAAGGGCGAGGACGATGATGGATGGGCGTGGCATAACGTGCATTCTTTGATGTTGGAGTACCTCCGGGGTTGCACGCGTATCCATCTCCAAAGGTCTCTTCGCGGGCGGCCGAGATGACCCAACCCACGATCCGCACAGACGAAGGTTTCCTACGCTCTTCATGATGAACCCTTGCCCACGTTCCGTCCGGATCCCCAGAATTCCGACCTTTGGTTGGGTCCAGTTTGGGATACAACGCCGAAACAGCCGCGGCAACGTGGTTCGGCGACTGTTCTGTCTCGCAGTGTTCGGGACCGTGCTCGCTAGCACCGGTTGCAGCGCGAGCGGCGTGCGCGACACCGACATCAAGTACGCGAAGTTGGACCAGGTTCGGGCCGTGGTCAACCCGATGACCGAGCGAGAGCGGTCGCAGAATGTCCTGCTGGTCGATCCACGAACCAGGGACGAGTATGAGGCCGGGCACCTTCCGAAGGCCCGCAACCTGCGGACGACCCACGCCCTCCCCGATCGCGACGTGGACCCGGTCTTCAACGGGTACAACACGATCCTGGTGTATGGCACGAACCCCGGTGACGCCGTGGCCCGGGCGATGGTGAAGCGGCTGATCGCGGGGAAGAAGACGGCCGTGCTCTTCGCGGGAGGAATCGAAGAGTGGACGAAGCACGGCGGGCCACTGGAGACTGGGCCGGACCCACTCGCCGACACGATCGACGACACGTCGACAAGGCTGCTGCCCAACTGATTCCGTGCCGGTCAGTGCGCGACAATGAAAAAACGCCCGCGAGTGGCTCGCGGGCGCCTGTGCGTTGGGACTGGCGAAGTGTGATCGGCGGGCGACTGCCGATCGTGGTGCTCGACGGTTACCCGATCTGGGCGAGGGTGTTGACGAGGCCGAAGGGGGTGCCCGTGGTGGTCCAGCCGCCGCCCAGGAGCAGGTCGTAGTGCGAGAAGGCCATGGCGAACTGGGTGTTGGCAGTGGCGTCGATGCCGTAGGAGAAGGCGCCGGTCCGGCCTGAACTGACGAGTTCGGGGCGCTGGTCGAGTCGGAGTTGGGCGAAGCCGCGAGCGTTGACGGTGATCGGGATGAGCGACGTGCCGCCGTCGGAGAAGAGCAGCTTCACGTTGACGGTGACGTTGACGCCCGCGGGGTTGTGGAAGGTGAGGGTGTCGAAGGTAGAGGATCCGGCATTGGCCGGGTTGAGGAAGCCGTCGGCGAAGAGGAATCGTGTGCCGGCGGTCATGAGGGCGGCCGCGGCATCGGCGTCGCCACGACGCGAGTCGCTTCCCAGGACCGAGATCGGTTGGGAGGAGACGAATCGCAGGCCGATCGGCTGGTTGTTGACCAGGCCCAGTTGCGTGCCGGTGAGCACCACCTGGGAGCGGGCCGGGACCGAGACGAGGCGAGAGAGTGGCGTCAGCGGCGCGAGCATGTAGTTGCCGGTGATCTGGACCTGGGCCGTGACCGAGGTCGGGTTGAAGATGACGACTTCGGCCTGGCTGTCGGTGCCCTGAGTGAGGTTGGTGACGGCCTGGATGGTCGCCGATTGGTCGCCCAGGGCGCCGAAGGCGGCGCCGTTGCCGGCGAGGGAGTAGTGGCTGAGCGAGGCGACGACGCCCTCGAAGATCGCGGCATTCGCGATATCGACCGGTGTCGCCGTGAGGGTGACGCTGAACGTACCGACAGGGAAGTTGGCGAGGTCATTGATCGCCCACCCGCCGCGGCGCTGGGCATCCCAGACCTGGGAGATGGAGACGGGCGCCTGCCCGGCCTTGTATGCCGTGAGCGTGACGTTGATCGGGAAGGTGGCGGGGTTGTAGAAGACGATGAAGTCGAGGTTGCCGCCGGGGCTGCGCTCGACACGAGCGAAGTTCCAGGTGGTGTCGAGCTCGGAGGTGAAGGGATCGCCGACCGAGCCGTTGAAGTCGTAGTGGGAGAGCGTGGCCGAGAGCGGCTGATCGGAGACGATCTCGATGGCGTACGGCGTGTCGGTGCGGAGGCCGGCGACGCGCCCGTTGAGAGCGTCGGCGAGGGTGACCCGCGTGGTCGAGTTGGCCGCGACGGTGCCGCCGGGGATCGAGGTGAGCAGCGTGCCCGTCTCGTACCAGATGTTGATCGTGTACGTGGACGCGACGGCATTGGGGTTGCTAATCCCGATGAACTCGCGTGTGGAGTCGGTGGTGTAGCCCTCAGGGTAGAAGAGGCGGTGTACCGCGGGCTGGGTGCTGACGCGGATGGTGTAGGACCCGACCGAGTCGCCGATGCCATCGACGATGACCCAATAGGTGGTGTTGCCCGGGGCGAGGTAGGCGAGGTTCGCCTGAACGCCGGGGAGGCCCGCGTCGTCGAAACCAACGGTGGCCGTCGACGCCTCGGTGGCGGCGTTCACGACGCGGACGTTGGCGTCGAGGAGCGAGCCGTTGGGTGCGACAACCTGGACGAAGACCTGCTGCAGCCCCGAGTAGTTCCCCGTGGTGAAGCGGAAGAGATCGCGGTCATTGGCGACGTCGATGCTGTCGGAGACCTCGGCATAGCCGGTGCGCGGATTGACGCTGAGGACCGCGGGCTGGTTGAAGTCGATGACCGACGGGTCGGTCCCGCCGCCGCCGCCCGTGGTGGGGCCTGCAACGTTGACGTTGTACTGCCCGGTGGTGGTGGCGCCCGAGACGCCTGTGGTCGCCGCAACGAGGATGTAGTAGGTCGTGCCCTGGGTCAATCCCGTGAAGGAGAAGGACGCGGGCTGGAGCGCGCTCGTCGCGACGAACTGCGTGACCTGCGTGAAGGTCGAGTTGAAGATGGTGACGGTGGGGGCGAGGCCCTGGGCCGTGTCGGAGAGAGGCGTGACCGTGATCGACCACGTGCCGTCGCGGATCGCGGTGAATCGGTAGAGATCGGTGTCGCCCGCGTAGTTGATCTGCGGGTTGCCGGCATCGCCGAAGTCCGCCGCGCCGATCTGCCCGACCGCGGTGGTCGGATTGATCGGGATCTGCGTGGCGATGGTCCACTCGGTCGCGTTGGCGTGGTCATCGATGGGGGGCGTGGCGATGTCGAGCGTGTAGGCGCCCGTCACCGCGGTGTTCACGTTCCCGCCGATCTCCTCGATCGGCTCGACGACGACGAAGTAGTTGCGCCCGCGAACGATCGCGAGATCCATCGTGATCGTGTTCGCGCCTGCGTCGTCGGGCATCGTGGCGGAGACGATCTCCGTCACCGGGCCCAGCGCCGGATCGGAATAGACCGTGACGCGGGCGCGGAGGAGGCTCCCCGCGGTTCGTGTGAGCGTGACGGAGCCTTGGCCCGTCGCCGTCCCCGTGAAGGTGAAGAGATCGGTGTCGGTCGCGGTCTCGATGGTTCCACCCAGGTCGCCCAGGCCGGTGAAGGGATCGAGCGGGACGATCGACGCGACGGCGAAATGGCTGGTGTCGCGGTCGGCGCCCACGAGTGGCGCGTCGGGGTGATCGTCGCTGGGCGTGAAGACGAGATTCACGTTGTATGAGCCGATGCCCGCGGCGAGGTCGGCGTCGGTGACGACGATGTAGTAGTACGGATAGATCCGCGCCGGGTCGGCCTGCGGCGGGAGGATCTGGCGATCCGGCGTCGCCGAGAACCGAGCGCGGGCGTTGAGCGTCCCGCCCGTGATGTCGTCGTCGTTGGCGGCGATGAGTTGATAGATCGCGTTCCCCGCCGGATCTTCCGAGACCTCCCACACCTGCACCGCGGGATTGAACCCGGGGCTGGTCGCGGAGACGGTAACGGTGTGGAAGCCAAAGGTGGTGGACGTGAAGCGGAAGACGTCGGAATCGCCTGGGGCTTCGATCGTGCCCGAGCCGGAGCCGAGGCCTTGGAAGTCCTGGACGTCGAGATCCGTCGCCCGCCACCACTTGCCCTCGTCGGCGTGATCATCGACAGGCGGCACGCCCGCGACCGAGAGCGTGTAGGCGCCCTCGGCGGTACCGTTGCCGCCCACGACGACATAGAACCGTTGCCCGGTCGTCGCGGGGACGGTCGCCCGTGTCGTGCCGGGCGCCACGATGATCCCGTTCGCCACGGTGTTCCCGTTGGCGTCCTGGATCGTGACGTCGGGGACAAGCGTTCCGCTGGTTCGTGTGGCGGTGATGCTCAGCGTCCCGCTTCCCGGGGCGATGAGCGTGTAGGTATCCGTGTCGGCGAGGTTGTTGGGCGTGTTGTTGATGACGCCGTTGACGCTTCCCGTACCGATCGTGGACGACCCGAAGACATCGTCGATGGGGATGACCGTCGCCCTCGGGAGGGCGTTGTTGTCGGCACGGTTGACGTGGTCGTCCTGAACGGTCTGCCCGTTCTCGAGATCCGACGGGATCGACGTCATCTGGTGGACCAGGATCTGGTATGACCCGAGGGCGCGGCGCCAGTCGATCTCGCGATCGAGGATCCGCTCACGAGTCGCGGCGTTCTCATCGGTCGGTGAGGGCGAGCCGTCGATCCAAGCCTGCCCCGACTCGACCTGGATGAAGTACGTGTTGCCCGCGACGACGTGGAAGACGGCCCGAGCGTCACGACGCGTGAACGTCACCGGGCCGGCGCCACCGACCGTCTCGGGCGCGACATACGCGGTGGTGACGGCGTTGTTGTCATTGTTATAAACGATCTGCGAGAAGTCGTTATCGAAGATGCGGACGGCAGAGTCGAGCGGGCTGTTGTAGGTCTTGGCCTGGACGGTGTACGCTTGCGTGCCGTCGGTGAGGTTGACGTCGAGTTCGCCGAACAAGTCCGCGATGTTTCGTGTGGCGATGCGGACCTCAACGGTCCCCGTGAACTCCGCACGGAAGTTCCACAGGTCGGTGTCATCGATGGTCTGGATGCCGCCGAGGTCGCTGAAGTAGGTGTGGCTGCTCGGGTCGAACGGGTTCGTAAAGAGCGTGCGGATGGTGCTGCCCGCGGGCTGCGCGTCGGTCCCCTGGTTGGCCGAACCGTCGCCGGTGTTGAGATTCGTCGTGATGTGCAGCGACGTGTCGAAGGACCGCTCGTTGGGCTCCTCGACGAGCGTGGTGCTCGCCGAGTCATCGCGCACGCCATCGGGCGGCACGGAGATGTCGGGCACGAACGCGTCCACCGTCAGCGAGATGTTGTAACGACCCGTCCCGCTGTCGTTGAGATCGGTCACCTCGAGGTAGTAGACCTCGCCGCCCCAGAGCTTGATGCCGCCCAGTCCGTCCGCCGGGAGCGTGCCCGCGGTGATGAGCGGGTTGATCATGCCCGCGGGATCGGGGTTAGGTAGCGCGATGGAGTTTGAGCCGGTCTGATCGAAGGAGAAGACCTCGTCGAGATTCGAGTCGAGGATGCGGATGCGGACGTTCTCGAAGCCGCCGAAGGTCGGATTGACGACGACCGCGAGTCGCGAGGCGGGGCGATCGTGCCGGTCCCAGCGGAGCGGATTGCCGTCGTCGAAGGGCGCGACCACAAAGACCGTCGCGTCCTGCTCGGCGGGATCGCCGGCATCGGCCTGGTTCGTCGGGCCGTAGTCCTCCGCCGTGCTGTTGGTCACGCCGCCGAACATCGCCGAGTAAGTGAAGAAGTCACCGAAGGGACCAGTGTCCGCGGAGACCTGCGCGACGTGGTTCACGGTGAGCGTGCTCCCGTCGGGGAGGGTGATGTCCACGAAGTCGCCACCGATCCAGAGGGCTTCCTGTGGATTGCCGCTGATGAGGGCACGCTCGACGCCCGGCTCCTGCGTGTCAACGAACGTTGTGAGTGAGCGGACCGGTGCATCGAGCGCGCCGAGCCCGGACAGGAAGCCATCCTGCCATCCGCCGCCGTCCCAGATACCAATGAAGCCATCGTGGTCCGTGAAGTCGCCACCGGCGACAAGGAATCGGAACTCGTCAGCCGCCGCGCCGTTGATTTCTGGTGGATTCCACGTCGTGAGTGCGCGAACGGCCGCATTCGCGCCACCTCCCAGCGCCGTCCAGGTGAGGTTCTGCTGCGCGGGCAAGGCGTCATCCGCCGGCGGCGTTCCAAAGGCGGCGATATTGAGCGCCGCAGTGCCCCCGGCGTTGGTGAACTGACCGCCGACAATCAGGAGGTCGGCCTCGGGACGCCCCGCCCGGCACGCCCTGGGTCGTGCTCTTCCACGGCCTCGAGGGGTCGTCCGCGTCGCCCTACGCGCGCATGCTGATGCACCGCGTCGGCCAGCGCGGCTGGCGCGGCGTCGTGCCGCACTTTCGCGGCTGCAGCGGCACGCCCAACCGCCTGCCGCGCGCCTACCACTCCGGCGACAGCGACGAGATCGACTGGATCCTGCGNNGAGGTCGGCCTCGGGACGCCCGGTGCCCTCATCCCCCGGGTCGCTGAAGACCGTGAGCGCGAAGACCGCGGGGTTCGGGCCGCCGTTGATCACCGAGGTCGGGACGCCATTTGTATTCGTGCCGAACTTGAGCGGACGCAGCGTGGTTCCCTCGTTGGCGTAGGTGACGATGTTCTGGAACGCCACGTTCGCTCCGCCGTCGAGCCGCTGGGCGGTCCCATTGAACTGTCCGCCGATGACCAACAAAGTTGGAGGATCGACCGGATCGGGAACCGCCGGCGTGCCGCTCGGGTCGCCCGCGCCAGGGTCTGATGGATCCCACGAGGTCAGCGCGTTGACCGGCCCGTTGAAGTTCAACACGTTGATGCCGCCACCGAACATCACGACGAAGCCCTGATTGCCAAGACCGCCGCCAATCGCCAGACGCGGAGCCGGGTCATCGCCTCCACCAGCCGGTGCGTCGGGGTCGTACGTCGTCAGCGCCCGCACGGGCCCGGTGATCCCGGCCGTGATCGCCGGATTCAGTCCGGCCCACCCGAACTCGCCCGTGTTGAAGTCCTGCACCCACAACGCGATGTTGGTCAAGGTGACCGGGCCCTGAGGCGTCGGAATCACAAGATTGAAATCGCCGCCGACGACCATGATGTGATCCGTCATCCCTTCGGGCGCGGTGTCCACGCCGGGGGTGGGATCGAAGTCCAGAAGGGTGTAGATCTCGGGATTCGTCGTCCCCGGCGTCGCCGGG
>JRYD01004672.1_pt1 | contig 15850 bp, 11 predicted proteins | sample 235311 | NCBI WGS metagenome assembly JRYD01 (sample SAMN03074213, study PRJNA261472) | activated sludge metagenome | biome: Common Effluent Treatment Plant; feature: Wastewater; material: Activated sludge; isolation source: activated biomass in a lab-scale reactor treating industrial wastewater at... | reverse complement strand
CGCAGCGCTTCGAGCGCGGCGTGGATGCTTCGCTGCAGGAGCGCGCGATCGAACGTGCGACCGCGCTGCTGCTCGAATGCGCCGGCGGCAAGGCCGGCCCGACCGTCATCTCGGGCTCGACGCCAGCCATCAAGACGTCGATCCGTGTTCGTCACGACCGTATCGAAAAAGTTCTCGGCGCGAAGATCGCACCGCAGCTCGTCGTGGATCTGCTGCAGCGGTTGGGCATGACGATCGAGAGCGCGGAACATGCTGCCTCTGCTGGTCTACAGCCTTCTTGGCACGTATCGCCGCCGTCATGGCGCTTCGACATTCGCATCGAAGAAGACCTGATCGAAGAAATTGCGCGCCTGTACGGCTTCGACAATATTCCGGAAACGGCGACGCAGATCGAACAGGTTCTGACCCCCTGGCCCGAAGGCCGCGTGCGCAACGAGCGAGCCGCGGATCTGCTCGTCGATCGAGGATATCAAGAGGCGATCACATACACCTTCACGGATGCCGACTGGCAACGTCACCTGCATCTCGAGGATGCGCTTGCATTGGCCAATCCGATTTCCGCCGAGCTCGGCGTCATGCGGTTGTCACTGTGGCCGGGGCTGTTGCAAGCCGTCCGCGAAAATCAACGTCGGCAACAACAGCGCGTGCGGCTGTTCGAGGTGGGTCGTCGCTTTGCCGCTGGCAGTGGCGCTGAAACGGAAGTCATTGCCGGCGTCGTTACCGGCACAGCAGTGACGGAGCAGTGGGGCGCAGAGGCCCGTGCCGTCGATTTCTTCGATGTGAAAGCGGATGTCGAAGCACTGCTTTCGTTGAGCGGCGATGTCGCGGCGTTTCGTTTTACGGCGGAAGGTCATCCGGCATTGCATCCAGGGCAATCCGCGAAGATCTGGCGAGGCGACCGCGTGATGGGTTGGCTGGGTGCGCTTCATCCCGAACGCGCGGCTCGAATGGATTTGACATATCCAGTTTTTCTTTTCGAGATCGAGACCGAAACAGCGTTGGCTGCCGAGCTGCCGGAGTACCGTGAAATCTCCAAATACCCGGCGATACGCCGCGATATCGCGGTGATTGTCGATGAAGCGACCGCAGCCGATGCGCTACTGGACACCGTCCGCGCGAGTGGCGGAGTGCTTTTGACCGGTATCTCGGTGCTTTCTGTCTATCAAGGGCGACAGATAGAGAAAGGCAAGAAAAGCATAGCCTTAGGTCTGCAATTACAGGATACTTCCCGCACACTGATCGATACCGAAGCGGATGCCCTCGTGGCACGTGTCGTCGAGCAACTCGCCAAACGGCACAGTGCAATCATCCGCGACAAATAATCGCGACAAGAACGTATGGCACTCACGAAAGCTGAGATCGCAGAAGCATTGTTCGATCAGCTCGGGCTGAACAAGCGCGAAGCGCGCGAGCTCGTGGATCTGTTTTTCGAGGAGCTGCGAGCATCGCTGGAGTCGGGTGAGCAGGTGAAGCTTTCCGGTTTCGGCAATTTCGATCTTCGCGATAAGAACCAGCGGCCTGGCCGCAATCCGAAAACCGGTGAGGAAATTCCGATCAGCGCACGCCGCGTCGTGACGTTCCGTCCGGGTCAGAAGTTGAAAGCTCGAGTCGAGGCATATGCTGGAAGCAGGCAATAACAGCGAGTTGCCGGCCATCCCCGGTAAGCGCTACTTCACGATCGGTGAAGTCAGCGAGCTCTGCGGCGTGAAGCCGCACGTGCTGCGCTACTGGGAGCAGGAGTTCCCCCAGCTCAAGCCCGTCAAGCGCCGCGGCAATCGCCGCTACTACCAGCGCCAGGACGTGCTCGTGATCCGCCAGATCCGCAGCCTGCTGTACGAACAGGGCTTCACGATCGGCGGCGCGCGCAATCGACTGCAAGGCGACGAAGCGCGTGAGGATTTGTCGCAGGCGCAGCAGATCGTCCGGCAGATTCGCATCGAGCTCGAAGAAATCCTGCGCATCCTGCGCCGCTGAATCTCGTCCTCGCCGGATAGCGCTCGTCATTCCGACATCCCACGGGATTTCCGTTGGTCAGAAGTCGGAATCTCTGTGGGAAAATTCCGGCTCCGCAACTGGCGACAATCCGCCGAGTCCCTTATGATTCGCCGCCTCTTCTGGAGCCGTCACACGGCTCGCATCGTCGGAGCGTGGCGCAGCCTGGTAGCGCACTTGCATGGGGTGCAAGGGGTCGCGAGTTCAAATCTCGCCGTTCCGACCAATACTTAACGAGCGTTTGTTTCGCTCTCCGAATCACTGCCCGAAGATCGTTCGGCTGCCCTCTCTAAAATGGTGCGCGATCGTGATGCTCGGCTGATGAAAGAGCGGCTGGAAACGGAGTGCGAGGCAGCGGCTCGGGAGGCCATGAGCACGCTACGTGACACCTATCACGACGATCAGGACAAGGAACCTCGGAGACCTCGCCGGCAATTGGTGCAGGACCAGATCCGCCACTCGGCGTTCGCCTGGGCCTCCTCGACCGTCACGAACTTCATCAGCGAAATCCTCAACGCCGAGAATCCCGCTGCGCCCGGTCGGCTGCATCGCACGGGCGTTGAACGTCGGTGAAGTGCTGCGTACATGCTTCCGCGCGCTCCGGGAACCCTGCGAACTCGTAGAACATTCATTGTCGCCAGCCCCCATCCACAATCATTCCGAGGAGCCAGCCATGGCGCGAGCGACATCCGGAAGAACCAGCGACGCACCACGCGATGCAGTCGCTTTATTGAAACAGGACCACCGTACGGTCGAAGCGTTGTTCTCCAAGTTCGAGAATGCGGATGAGGCAGAGCAGTCCTCACTCGCCGAGCGCATCTGCAACATGCTGACGGTGCACGCCCAGATCGAGGAGGAAATCCTGTACCCGGCGGCGAAGGAAACGCTGGAGGACGAGGAGGAACTCGAACTCGTGAGCGAAGCCGATGTCGAGCATCAGACGGCGAAGGATCTCATCGCGAAGATCGAGGCGATGACGAGCGAGGACGAGCACTTCAAGGCGACGGTCAAGGTGCTCGGCGAGTACATCAAGCATCACGTCAAGGAAGAGGAGAATGAGCTTTTCCCTGCGTTGAAGCAGACCGAGCTCGATCTGAAGGAAATCGGCTCACAGCTCGCCGAGCGCAAATTCGCGCTCATGGAAGAGATGGGCATCGAAGAGGAAGAGCCGCGGCCGGCGCGCAAGCGCTCGAAGACTTCGGGCCGCACCGCACGCCAGGCGCGCACCGGCTCGCGCAGCTCAGGCCGCGCGGCGCGGCATTGACGCGATCGGCCGTTTACCCCTCTCCCGGCGGGAGAGGGGTAGGAACGAAATGCCGTTGATCGTATCGCTCCTCTGTCTTGCGGGAGAGACAGGAAGAGGAGAAGAACGGAGTTTCGCAAGTGGTCACAAGGCGCTCACTGCGTTCCCGTCTGGGAATGCGGCGCGTCGGTCGGCTTCGACTCTGACGAACCCTTCTGAAACAGAAACACGGTGAACAGCACGTACACGCCCATCTGCAGGAACTCGCTCTCCCAGTTCTCCATAGTAGCTTCCATGAAGCCGCCGTTGCCGAGGTAGTCGACATAGCTGATCGGCGGTGCGCCGTGCTGTTCGCGCTCGCCGCGTTGCCGTCGCATCTTCACGCGCGATCGCGGAACGCCGAGTCACGTCAGGCTCGCGACTCAAGCCGTGATGTGCGCTGGTTCCTACTTATTCGGGAACTCGGTTCTGATTGCACTCGTTGCGGGTATACGTTCGATGTCGCCATGCAAACTTTACATGGCGATCGCTCGCGGATACCTCATATGAACGAGTGGTGATGATGAAGGATGAGTTCCAGTCGAAACGCAGCTTTCTGAAAAAGATGGGTGCTTGCGGAGTGTCGTTGGCGATCTCGCCCAAGCTGTTCGCCGCGGAGGACAGGATTCAAAACGTCGTCGTCGAAGGCTCGCGCGATGTGCAGATCGCGCTCGAACGCAACTCCGATCCCGTCGTCAACAATCTGCAGCGGCGCACGTTCCGTTTTTTCTGGAATACCGCGCATCGCGACACTGCGTTGATTCCAGACCGGTATCCCACGCCGTCATTCGCCAGCATCGCCGCGGTCGGCTTCGGGTTGACGGCCTACGTCATCGGCGCGGAGCGCGGTTTCGTGTCGCGATCGCAGGCACGCATCCGCACGCTGCGCACGCTGCGATTTCTCGCGAACCTGCCGCAAGGTCCCGAGGAAACCGGCAAGGCCGGATACAAGGGCTTTTTCTATCATTTTCTCGACATGGAGAGTGGCCATCGCTTCGGCACGACGGAGCTCTCGACGGTCGACACGGCCTTGATGCTCGGCGGCGTGCTGCTCGCGCAAACCTATTTCGATCACGATATGCGGCAGGAGCGCGAGATTCGCCAATACGCCGAGCAGATCTACCGCGCCGTCGATTGGCGTTGGGCGCAGGCGCGACCGCCGGCGATCTCGCATGGCTGGCGGCCCGAGACCGGTTACCTGCGTTGGGACTGGCGTGGTTACAACGAGGCGATTCTCGTCTACATCCTTGCGCTCGGCTCGCCGACGTTCCCTGTCGACGAAGATGCATGGGACGCGTGGACGTCCACGTACAGGAACTACTGGGGCGAATTCAGCGGGCAGGAATTTCTGTCGTTCGGCCCGCTGTTCGGGCATCAGTACTCGCACATATGGGTCGATTTTCGCGGCATTCAGGACGAATTCATGCGCGAGAAGGGCATCGATTATTTCGAGAACAGCCGCCGTGCAGCGTATGCGCATCGCGAGTATTGCAGCCAGAATCCAATGCGCTGGCGAGGCTACGACAGCGAGCTTTGGGGATTGAGCGCGTGCGACGGTCCCGCTGACGTCGTGAAGATATTCAACGATGAGGAGCGCGGTTTCTTCACGTATGCAGCACGCGCGACGGCGTCGGTGCACGTGCTGGATGACGGCACGATCGCCCCGACGGCCGCGATCGGTATGATTCCGTTCGCGCCGGAGATCGTGATTCCGACGATTCGCGCTTTCCGAGCGCGCTTCGGCGAGCACCTGTATCAGCGTTACGGATTTCTCGACTCCGTGAACCCGAGCTTCACCTTCACCGACGTGCCACTGCAGCACGGCCGCCTCATCGAGAACATGGGTTGGATCGCCAACGACTATCTCGGCATCGATCAGGGGCCGATCGTCGCGATGATCGAGAACTATCGCAGCGGCTTGATCTGGCAGATCATGCAGCGCAATCCGTATATTCGGCGCGGCCTGCAGCGCGCCGGCTTCAGCGGCGGCTGGTTGTCCAAACCGCAGCCGCCGGCGCCGCGCACCGGTGAGTAACGCGCATCGTTCGGGGGAAGCGTGCGACATCGATCGAACGTCATCACGCGCCGCACGGCGTTGCTTGGCATCGCGGCAACCACGGCAGCGGCGACGCTCGGATGCTCGCGCCGGGACGACGGCGTCGTGCGGTTCTGGGGCGTCGGCCGCGAAGGCGAGGCGGCCGTGGAAGTTGCGCGCGAGTTCATGCGCGAGAACCCGTCCATTCGCGTGGACGTGCAGCGACTTCCATGGACGGCTGCGCATGAGAAGCTGCTCACCGCGTTCGCCGGCGATGCGCTGCCGGATCTATGCCAACTCGGCAACACGTGGGTTCCCGAATTCGAAGCGCTGAATGCGCTCGAGCCGCTCGATGCCTTCGTCAGCGCCACGCAGCTTCCGGTCAGCGATTTTTTCCCTGGCGTCTTCGAAGCGAATCGAATCGATGGTGTGCTCTACGGCGTGCCGTGGTACGTGGACACGCGCCTGCTGTACTACCGTACGGACATGTTGCGCGATGCCGGATTCCCCGAGCCGCCGCAGACGTGGAGTGAATGGTCCGAGATGCTCGCGGCGATCAAGCGGATGGTCGGTCCGCGGCGCTACTCGGTGCTGCTGCCGCTCAACGAGTTCGAACAACTTCTGGTGTTCGCCTTGCAGCAGCCGGGCGAGCTGTTGCGCGACAACGGGCGTTACGGAAATTTCCGCAGCGCCGATTTTCGCCGTGCGCTCGAGTTCTACTACGGCATGTTCGAGCGTCAGTGGGCGCCGCGCATGACGAATACTCAGGTGTCGAACGTGTGGGATGAATTCGGCAACGGGTTGTTTGCTTTCTATATGTCCGGTCCCTGGAACATCGCCGAGTTCAAGAAGCGCCTTCCCGATCGGCTGCAGGACGATTGGATGACGGCGCCCGTGCCGGGACCCGAGGGGCCCGGTGTGTCCAGTGCCGGCGGGGCGAGTCTGGTCATCTTCAAGAGCTCGCGCTTGAAAGAGCAGGCGTGGAAATTCGCGCAGTATCTGTCGTCCGTCGATACGCAGCGGCGCTTCTATCAGCGCACGGGCGATCTTCCGCCGCGCATCTCGACCTGGGAAAGCCCGGAGCTCACGCAGTCTGCATATGCACGCGCTTTCAGGACTCAGCTCGACCGGGTGCGCTCGCCCCCGAAAGTGCCTGAATGGGAGCGCATTGCACAGGAGATGCGCCTGGCTGCAGAACGCGTCGTGCAAGGCGCCTCGACGATCGATCGAGCGCTGGTCGCTCTGGATCGCAAAACCGATGAGATCCTGGAAAAGCGGCGCTGGATGATGGACAGGCCGAAGCGGTTGGACAGGGGATAGGTGGATGGTCAGAGCGCCGCACCACGTTGCATCGCCATGAGAACGCGCCTGGCTGGATGGTGGTTCGTCGCGCCGGCACTGCTGGTGCTGGGCATCTTCTTTTTCGTTCCCGTGCTTGCCGCGTTCGTGATGAGCTTGACGGATTTCGACCTGTACTCGTTGAGCGATATCGGCAATCTGCGCTTCATCGGTTTCGAGAACTACGCGCGGCTGCTCCACGAGCCGCTGTTCTGGAAGTCGCTCGGCAACACCTTCTATTTCGTCGTTCTTGNNGGCGCGCTTTCGGCACGTGTTCCGAACGATTTATTTCGCACCCGTCGTCACGACGCTGGTGGCCGTCGCGGTGGTCTGGCGCTACATCTTCCACACTCGCTACGGCTTCTTGAACTATGCGCTCGGATTCGTCGGCATCGATCCCGTCGATTGGATGGGAGATCCGCGCTGGGCGATGCCCGCAATCGTCGTCATGGCCGTGTGGAAGAACTTCGGCTACAACATGATCATCCTGCTCGCGGCGCTGCAAAGCATTCCCGAAGATCTGTACGAAGCGGCACGCATCGACGGTGCATCGACATGGCAGCGGTTCCGGCATGTCACTTTTCCGAGCCTCGGCCCGGTGCTGCTGCTGGTGAGCATTCTCACCATGGCGGGGTACTTCCAATTGTTCGCCGAGCCCTACGTGATGACGGAGGGCGGGCCGCTCGAAAGCACCAAGAGCGTGCTCTATTTAATGTATGACGAGGGCTTCAAGTGGTGGAGCCTGGGCCGCGCCTCCGCGGTGGCGTTCATGCTGTTCGTGATCATCTTCGTCGTCACCGTCATTCAATTGCGCATCGGCCGGCGCGAGGCGGCGACATGAAACGCTCGACCATCCTCATCAACGCGGCGCTGATCGTCGGAGCGATTTTCGTGGCATTCCCCTTGCTGTGGATGGCGGCGGTGTCGTTCATGCCGCGCGGCATGGCGAGCACGTACCCGCCGCCGTTGTGGCCCTCCGAGCCGACGCTGGCGAATTATCGAGAGCTCTTCACGCGGCATGCCGCGGCGAGCTACATGGCCAACAGCGCGATCGTCGCCACGCTCGCCACGTCGATTGCGCTGGTGCTCAACACCATGGCCGGGTATGCGTTCGCGAAACTGCGCTTCAAGGGCCGCGAGCGCCTGTTCCAGATCCTGCTCGGCGCGCTCGTCATTCCCGGCCAGGTCACGATGATTCCCTTGTTCGCGATGGTGAAGAGCATGGGTCTCGTCAGCACTTACGGCGGCGTGATCATCCCGACGATGACGAGCGTGTTCGGCATCTTTCTGGTGCGGCAGTACGCGTTGTCGCTGCCAGAGGAGCTGCTGGAGGCGGCGCGCATCGACGGCGCGAGCGAATGGCGCATCTTCCGGTCGATCGTCGTACCGCTGCTGGCGCCGATCCTGCTCACGCTCGGCATTCTCACGTTCCTTGCGACATGGAACGACTTCATGTGGCCGCTGATTGTGTTGACGGAGCAGAAGATGCACACGCTCCCCGTCGCGCTCGCCGGTCTGTCGCGTGAACACGTGCAAGACAACGAGCTCATGATGGCGGGTGCGGTGATCACCGTCGTACCCGTGCTCGTGCTGTTTCTCGCTCTGCAGCGTTACTACATCGCCGGCATCCTGGCCGGCAGCGTGAAGGGTTGAGACGTGCGAACGCTCGTTGCCATCGTGTTCCTGCTGCCATTCGCCGCTTTCGCGGCCGAGACGAACGTGCCGCCGGAAACCCGTCTGCTCGATCCGCTGGACGATGTGGCGCCGTGGACCACCGCGGTTTCCGAGAACGTGATCGCGTCCGTGCACGAGGCGCGTGGCGTGCAGGACGGGGCGCTGGTGCTGGAATTCGATCTGGCGAACACCGCGGGCTATGCCTCCGCCTATCGCGACCTGCCGGTGAAGCTGCCCGAAGACTACGAGATTTCCTTCTGGGTGCGCGGTGAGGCGCAGCGCAATCATCTGGAGATCAAGCTCGTCGATGCCTCCGGATTCAACGTGTGGTGGTATCGGCGTCCGAATTTCGAATTCACGGGCGATTGGCAGCAGATTCGCATCAAGCGCCGCCAGGTCGAATTCGCATGGGGTCCCACCGATGACAGGACACTGCGCGAGTTCTCCCGAATCGAGTTCGGCATTGCCGCAGGCCGCGACGGCGGCAAGGGCAGCGTATGGTTCGATCAATTGAGCTTGAAGGTGCTGCCGCCGCAACCCGAAGTGCCGCCGCCCGTTCTCACGGCATCTTCGTCGCAGGGCGGCAACGCACCCGCGCGCGCCATGGATGCGCGGCTCGACACCGCCTGGCGCAGTGCGCAGGGCGGCGCGCAATCGTTGCAGGTGGATATGCAGCGCGTCGCGGAGTTCGGAGGCGTCGAAATCGACTGGGCGAGCGGCCTGCATGCACAACGCTATTCGATCGAAACCTCGCTCGATGGAAAGCAATGGCAGACCGTGCGTACGGTCGCTGCGGGAAACGGCCGGCGTGATTCGCATCTGCTGCCCGAATCCGAGGCGCGATTCATCCGCATCTCCATGCCTGCAAGCGACCGCCAGTACGGCATCGCGGAGCTGCACGTTCGCGACATCGAGTTCGGCGCATCGCCCAATGCATTCATTCAGGAGCTCGCGAAGAACGCGCGGCGCGGCTGTTATCCGCGCGACTATTCGGGCGAGCAGACGTATTGGACCGTCGTCGGCGTGGATGCCGATGAAGAGGAAAGTCTCGTCTCGGAAGACGGCGCCGTCGAGCCGCGCCGCGCGAGTTTTTCGATTGAGCCCTTCGTCAAGACTCAGACGGATCTGGTGACCTGGGCCGACGTCCGAACGCAGCAGTCGCTGCTCGACGGTTACCTGCCGGTTCCCACCGTGGAATGGCGGCATCGCGATATGGATCTGCGGACGACCGTGCAGTCGCTCGGCAAGCGCGGCGAGAGTTGGACGCGCGTGACGTACACGCTGCAGAACAATCGCAAGGCCCGGCAGAAGCTCACGCTCGCGCTCGCGTTGCGCCCGCTGCAAGTGAATCCGCCGACGCAATTTTTGAACACGGCGGGCGGCGTCTCGCCGATCGAGCGGATTGCATGGCAGGACGGCGCGGTGCTGATCGATGAGCTGCCGAGCGTGCTTCCGCAACGCGCGCCGACGCGCTTCGTGGCCGTGCCGTTCGACGCGGATACGCCGTGCGAGTGGCTTGTTGCTGCGGATTTGGGCACCGAGGTCAGGGATGAGACGGGCTTCGCGTCCGGCGCGTTGTTGTACGAAGTGGAGTTGGAGCCGGATGCGACGACCTCGATCGTCGTCGATCTGCCATTGCATCCGCGCGCGGATCTCGCGAAGGCGCCGTCATTGGATGATGCGGCGAGCATCGCGCAGTGGCGCGAGAAGCTGAATCGCGTCGAGCTCGTGTTGCCGAAGGGCTCACAGGAGCTCTTCGATACCTTGCGCAGCGCGCTCGCGCACGTGCTCATCAATCGCGACGGGCCGGCGATTCAACCCGGTTCGCGGTCATACGAGCGTTCCTGGATTCGCGACGGCGCGATGACCTCCGAAATGCTGCTGCGACTCGGGCACGATGCGGTCGTGAAGGAGTTCACGCAGTGGTACGCCAGTCACCAGTTCGACAACGGCAAGACGCCATGCTGCGTGGACGATCGCGGCGCCGATCCGGTGCCGGAGAACGACAGTCCCGGCGAATTTCTGTTTCTCATCGAGGAGATGCATCGCTATACGGGCGACACGAAATTGCTGCGCGCGCTGTGGCCGCGCGCACTGAAAGCCTTCGAATACATGGAGCAGATGCGCCAGTCCGAGCGCACGCCGGAAAACCAGACCGACGAGCGCCGTGTGTTCTATGGGTTGATGCCGGCCTCGATCAGTCACGAAGGCTATGCGGCGAAGCCCATGCATTCGTATTGGGACAACTTCTGGGCGCTGCTCGGATACGAATCGATGGTGCGCATGGCCGGTGTGCTCGGCGAATCCGCCGAGCGTCAGCGCTTCATTCGCCTGCGCGACGAATTCCGCTCCGATCTGTATCGTTCGTTGCAGCTCGCGCGCCAGATTCACGGCATCGATTATCTGCCCGGTGCCGCCGAGCTCGGCGATTTCGATGCGACCTCGACGACCATCGCGCTCGCGCCCGTCGGCGAACAGCACATGCTGCCGCCGAATGCATTGCTCGCGACGTTCGAGCGCTATTGGAAGCATTTCGAGCAGCGGCGGTCGAGCTCGACATGGGATGCCTATACGCCCTACGAGTGGCGCGTCGTCGGCACGTTCCTGCGACTGGGTTGGCGCGAACGCGCGTGGGAGGCGATCGAATTCTTCATGAGCGATCGACGGCCGGCCGCCTGGAATCAGTGGGCCGAAGTGATCGGCCGCGAGGAGCGCAAGCCGCGTTTCATCGGGGACATGCCGCATGGCTGGGTGGCCTCCGATTTCGGACGCTCGCTGCTCGACATGTTTGCGTTCGAACGGCCGGGGGATGAGACACTGGTGCTCATGGCCGGCGTTCCTGAGGCGTGGATCGAGAAGGAGGGTTTCGCGGTGAAGAACCTGCGCACGCCGTACGGTCCGCTCAGCTATTCGCTGACCGTGGACGGCAACAAGCGCACGCTGGAAGTCGCCGCGCTGCCGCAGTCTCCCGTCGGCGGCATCGCCGTCGCCTGGCCTCCGGGAAGGGAGCCGCAGGGAGGAAAAACGCTGGGCCGTCAGACGATCGAAGCCGGCAGCGCACGCTGGATCGGCAGCGATTTGCGCATCTCGAAGCTGCCGTTTCGCGTGACGTTCGTCGAATGACATGGCTGCCGTATCGCTCATGGGCGCTCGCAAGATTTACAGCAACGGGCACGTCGGAGTGGATCGCGCCGATCTCATGATCGGCGACGGCGAGCTCATGGTGCTCGTCGGACCGTCGGGCTGTGGTAAGAGCACGCTGTTGCGCTTGATCGCCGGGCTGGAGGAGGCGACCGAAGGATCGATCTACATTGGCGAGCGCGATGTCACGCACCTCGAGCCACGCGACCGCGACATTGCGATGGTGTTCCAGAGCTACGCGCTGTATCCACACATGACGGTGCGCGAAAACCTGGGTTTCGGTCTGAAGTTGCGTGGCATGCCGGCGGCCGAGATCGACAAGCAGGTCGAGGAGGCCGCACGCACGCTCGATCTCACTACCATGCTTGACCGCCTGCCCAAGCAGCTGTCGGGCGGCCAGCGCCAGCGTGTCGCGCTCGGTCGCGCGCTGGTGCGGCATCCGCACGTGTTCCTGCTCGATGAGCCGCTGTCGAATCTCGATGCGAAGCTGCGCGGCTCGATGCGCGCCGAGATCGCACGCCTGCATCGCCAGCTCGGGACCACGATGGTGTACGTGACGCACGATCAGATCGAGGCCATGACGCTCGGCCAGCGCATCGTCGTCATGGACAAGGGCGTGATCCAACAGATCGATACGCCGATGAACGTCTATGAGCGGCCGGTGAACCTGTTCGTCGCCGGTTTCCTCGGCAATCCGCCGATGAATTTTTTTCGCGGGCGCCTGCAGGAGAGCAACGGCCTGACGATCGAGGCCGAAGGTGCGCGGCTGCCGCTGCCGTCGAGCGCGGCGTTCCTATTGGAATCGCATCGGGATCGCGAAATCGTCGCCGGCATTCGTCCCGAGGATTTCTATCGCGAACGCACGGCGTCGACGGATATCGCGATCGACGTCACCGTCGAATTGCTCGAATCCGTCGGCAGCGAAAGCTTCATGCATTTCCGCCACGGTTCGCAGCCGTCGATCGCGCGCATCAAGCCCATTGATTTACCGTCGATCGGTGCGCGTATTCGCCTGCATGCGCCGCAGGAGAAGATTTTGTTCTTCGATGAAGCAAGCGGTCAGCGGCTGGACTCCTTTCCGGGCGATAGCGAAGGAGCGGTGGGCCTATTGGTTGCAAATCCGTTTGCAATATGAGCTCAGCCAAAATTATTCGATAGCCGTCGCCTGGCTACAGACCTTCTGCGTAATGCGAAGGAATCCCACGGCTGAGCGTGTCGCCGACGATGCTTAGCAGCAGAACCCCCTGGTCTTGATCTAGGACATCCCCTGAAGTTGTTCAGGGGAATCCAGTCGTGACTTCTGTCACCGCGCAAGTTCTGATCGTGAGTGTATTTTAGGGTGTCTCATAACATTCCAACTAAACGAGAAGTTTCCTGATGAATCCTGCCTCGACGCGAGCGATCGCGGATCTCTGCGTGGGCGCCGCGCGCCTCAAACGAATCGCGAATCGCATTACGCTTCGGCGGGCGCTTGCGCCCTTCGTACTGTCGATGGCATTCGTCCATGCGACCGGACCGGCACATGCAGAGGGCAGCCGCACGTTGTTTCCTGCGGGCGCGTTGAGCAGCGACGCGGGCGGTACGCCCAATGCGACACGCTCGTTGTTGTACTACGGCAATCAGACGTACATCGGCATCGTGCGCCAGCAGAACTTCTTTTACGTCTATGCAGAGGCAGGCGAGTACATCCTGCTCGGCACCAGCGGCGCCAGAAATGCGTTGAGGCTCTTTGCGCCGCCGGCCCCAGGGCAAAGCCTCGCGGATCGGTTCGGCACGCCGGGTCTCGAAGATACGGCTTCTCTCGGGACAGCACTCACCCTCTCGGGCACCAACTGCAGCAGCACTGATGGCAACATCGCCAATCGCACAGCTGAGCTCGCCGGCCCAAACAGCGCCAATAACAGCGTAACCGTACCCAATGGGTATGCCCCATGCTACTACGCAGTGACCACCACAGGCGTCCACGGCGTCTTTTTCGGTACCGCAACCAATACCAACATGTGGGATGTCACGGTACGCAGCAGCGCCAACAGCCTGACGGACATCAGCGGTCGCCTCTTCACGTATTCGCTGGCGGCCAATACTAACGGCGCGAACAATCGCACCTACGCCACGCACTACTACGTCACCAACGATGGCTATCGCTACTCACAGACGATGCGCGGCCTGGCGCCGTTCGCCTACGTGCTGTACTCGAACCCGCGGGGCTTTCTGGACGTCGATGGAAATCCGCTCTACAAGAACGTGCGCAGCCAGGGAAGCCCAGTACTGGATTCCCAAGCCAACGGCAGCTATTTCAGGCCGGCGAACACCGGCATTCAGGCGCAGAGACCTACGTATCCGATGTTCTTCAGCAACGTCGTCGATGCGGGAGTCGATACGGCCACGGGTTTGCAGGCTACGCTCAACGCGCTCGGTATCCCGCTTGCGCCGCAGCACCCGGTGGCGCTTTCCGCTTCCTTCCAGCATGCGCATACCGGAGGCTCGACCACGTATGTGGGGCAAGGTGGCGTGTTCAGCATCAGCACCCAGAACGCGCTGACCTATCAGATCGTGCTCAAAGGCGGTAACACACCGGCGCATGACGATCCCGCCCATGCCGACAACCGCGTTCTCACCGGCCTCGCCACCGGCCTGAATCAGCAAGTGTATTGGGACGGTTTGACCAACGCCGGTGCCCCGATGCCCGCCGGGTCGGGATACACCTTCGAGGCCACCGGTCGCGCGGGCGAAGTGCATTTCCCTTTTCTCGATGCCGAAGCCAACTTGAGCGGCGGTCCCACAGTGACTCGCCTGAATGGCGCGGATGCTCCCAATTCGATCGTCTATTACGATGACCGCGGTTACACGACCAACGGCGTCAATGTCGGCACGCCCGGCGGTCATCTCTGCGGCGGCACCGCCGGTGCCAGCAACGAGCAACCGGATCCGCTCTACTCGCTGACCGGCGTGGATTCCAGCAATGGGAATCTCAACGGCACCGGCAAGTACTACCGCAGCTGGGGATCGACGCACACCGGTAATACGGGCAACGATTGCGCGGCGAATGGCTACTTCGGCGACGCCAAGGGCATGGATATGTGGGCGTTGATCAGGTCCGCGCCACCCGCAGGCGCGCTGTCGCTCGACATTCTCAACGTAGCCGATGTGACCGCGACGGTGTCCATTCCCGAGAGCGTCGCGCCCGGCGGGACGGTCGTCATCGTGGCGAATTTCGGCAACGTCGGCTCGCAAACCGCGGCCGGTACCGCCTACACCGTGCAGCTGCCGAGCAACCTCGCTGGTGGCGTGAGCTGTAGCGGCGCAACGTGCAGCTACGACACCGCCACCGGGCTGGTCACGATCACCGGCTTGCCGACTGCGCTGAGTCCCGGGCAATGGACCAAAAACGTGATGCTGGAATACACCGCGCCCGCCAGCGGCAATATTCCGGTCGCGGCGACGATAACGACCACTTCGGCTCAACCGACAGCGCCCGCGCCGCAGGCGCCGGACACTGCCTCGGGCAGCACCCTGGTCGCCGTTGGCGGCACGACAGCCGACGTGCTCGCTCAGCTCGACGCGCCGCTCACCGCGGCGCCGGGCGGTGTGGTGAGCGTGTCTGTAACGATTCGAAATCTCGGGCCGTTGGCCGCCGCGAACGTGGGCTATGCGCTGACGTTGCCCAGCGGTCTCACCGGCGTCAGCTGCTCCACGCCGGCGATCTGCAACTACAACTCCGGGACTGGCGTCATCGCGGTAAGCGGCCTGCCAGTCAACTTGAATGCCGCGCAGGCTACGACGCTCACGTTGACCTATGCCGCGCCCGGATCCGGCGTGGCTTCAACCACAGCGACCGTCACCACGACCACGGCTGAAAACGACACCACCAACAATACAGCGTCCGCTCTTACGACCGTTTCCACCGCAGCGTTCGCCGATGTCACCACGAGCGTCGCGCCGCCGGCGCAAGCAGTGGGAGCCACCACGGTCAACGTCCCCGTGACCTTCCGCAACCTTGGCCCATTGCCTGCCGCGGGCGTCACTTACACGGTCACGTTGTCCAGCGGACTGAGCGGCGTCAGCTGCTCCTCGCCCGTCACGTGCAGCTACAACAGCGGGACCGGTGCGCTGGCGCTTACCGCCGGAGCACCGGCCACACTTCAGAATGGCCAGATCCTGAGCTTCACGGTCAGCTACACAGCGCCGCCGACGGGCACTGTGTCGTTCGCTAGTACCATTACCACCACGACGGGTGACAGCAACACCAACAACAACTCTGTCGCGGCGCAGACTGCGATCGTTGCCAACACGCACACCGTCACCTTCGACAGCAATGGCGGCAGCGCCGTGGGCAACCTGACGAACGTCACGCATGGCAACACCATCACGGCGCCGACGCCGCCGAC
>JRYD01012780.1_pt1 | contig 16031 bp, 12 predicted proteins | sample 235311 | NCBI WGS metagenome assembly JRYD01 (sample SAMN03074213, study PRJNA261472) | activated sludge metagenome | biome: Common Effluent Treatment Plant; feature: Wastewater; material: Activated sludge; isolation source: activated biomass in a lab-scale reactor treating industrial wastewater at... | reverse complement strand
GAGGCCCGACCATGAAATTCGGCATCGATCGGCTGCTGCAGGAGGCGGCGCTGCAACGCGAGCTGCAGGGCAAACGCATTGCGCTGCTCGCGCATCCGGCGTCGGTCACGACCGACCTGACGCATTCACTCGATGCATTGGCGGCGCTCGGCACGTTGCGACTGACGGCGGCCTTCGGTCCGCAACACGGCCTGCGCGGCGACAAGNNCCGACCGCGGCGATGATGGACAGCTTCGACGTGCTGCTGGTCGACCTGCAGGACCTCGGCTGCCGCATCTACACCTTCATCACCACGCTGCGCTACGTGCTCGAGGAAGCGGCGAAGCACGGCAAGTCGGTGTGGGTGCTCGACCGCCCCAACCCGGCCGGCCGGCCGGTCGAGGGCACGCTGCTGCGCGCCGGCTGGGAGAGCTTCGTCGGCGCCGGCCCGCTGCCGATGCGCCACGGCCTGACGATGGGCGAGCTGGCGCACTGGTTCGTGCGGCACTTCGACCTGGACGTCGATTACACGGTGGTCGAGATGGAGGCGTGGCGAGCCGAAGCCGCGCCCGGCTTCGGCTGGCCGCTCGGCGAGCGCACCTGGATCAACCCCAGCCCGAACGCGCCCAACCTGTGGATGGCGCGCGCCTACGCCGGCACGGTGATGCTGGAGGGCACGACGCTGTCCGAGGGCCGCGGCACGACCCGGCCGCTGGAGCTGTTCGGTGCGCCGGACATCGACGCGCGCGCGGTGCTGCAAGAGATGCAGCGGCTCGAACCGAACTGGCTGCGCGGCTGCAGATTGCGACCTTGCTGGTTCGAGCCCACGTTCCACAAACACGTCGGCGCGCTGTGCGCAGGCATTCACATCCACACGGAAGATCCGGGCTACGACCATCACGCCTTCCGCCCCTGGCGTCTGCAAGCGCTCGCGTTCAAGGCCATCCGCCGCCTCTATCCCGATTACAGGCTGTGGCGCGATTTCGAATACGAATACGTCCACGACCGTCTCGCGATCGACGTCATCAACGGCAGCGAGCTGCTGCGCGAATGGGTGGACGACTCCATGGCGACGCCCGCGGATCTCGATGCGCTCACGATTCCGGATGAGGAATCGTGGGCGAACGAACGCGCGGCCTGCTTGCTGTACTGAAGAAGGAAGCGGAACACCGACACACGCGATGCGTTCCCGCTTCGGGACTAACACCGAAGGAGATGTCATGGCACGCAAATACAGCAAGAAGGCATCGAAGAAAGTCGAGCGCGCAATGCGCGAACGCAAGCGCGGCACGCTGCGCAGCGGCCGCTCCGGCCGCAAGGTCACCAGTCGCAAGCAAGCGATTGCGATCGGCCTTTCCGAGGCGCGCCGCTCGGGTGCGAAAGTGCCGAAGAAAAAAGCCGGCGCACGCAAGAAGAGCACGAGCCGCAAAAGCGCGGGCAAGAAGAAGTAGCTCGCAAGGCGCAAGCGGCTGGTCGAGAACCTGCGCTTTCGCGCAGCCTCTCCCTGACCTTCCCCCGCGAAGCGGGGGAAGGATTCATCACCAAGGAAGCCCTCGGATGGGTGTGAACGCGCAACGCGTCAACCGCCCAGGTTCCGGGTCACCGTCTGCTCCGCCCGGACGCGGACGTTCGCCACATTCTGAAAGCGCAGGCTGTCGTTCCTCGCCGCGTCTTCTTCATCGCCATCGCACGTGAGCGCGATCGTGTAGTCGCCCTCGGGAATTTAGCGCAGCGAATACGCGGCAGATCCCGTCGCACCGTCTCTGACCACGGCCGTCGTCAGGTACGGCTCGACGCCAATGCCATCGCGATCGTCGGGCGTTTGATCCTCGCCCGCGAACAAATAAACGGCGCCGCCTTGCGCCAGCGATGTGCCCACCCGACAGCTGGCGGTCACCAGCCCGGTGAGTCGGCCGGTGTCTTCGACGCGAGCGCCACGCACGAGAGGCGTCAACGTGTACTCGTCATCGCGGTCGTCGAAACTCAGCGACTGGCGCAGATCGAGCGTGAGCACGATGTCGTCACGGCTCGCATCGTCCTTGTCGACCGTGAAGTCGACCTCCGCGGCGACCCCGGCAGCCACCGTCAATGGAAATTCGCCGTCGGCTCTCACGACGACGTCCTCGTTGTCATCGTCGGCGTCGCTCGAGAACAGCAGCCGAACGCTGGTGTAGCGGCCGTCGCTCAGCGTTTCATCGGTGAACAGCCGAAACAGATTGCCGTCGACGTACTCGATGAGATTGACGCGCACCGGGTCGTCGAAAAGCAGGGTTTGCGTGCGATCGCCCGTCAGTTCTATTCCTTCCAGATCGACCAACACCCGCAGGATCACCGGATCGCCGGGCGCGTTCGTCGCCATATCGAACGTCGCAGTGCCCTCGCATCCGACCAGCGCAGCCACAACCATCATTCCAAACGCTCGCCGGCCGAGCCGTCGCGCCGGCGTGCATGCTACGTATGAGCTCGTCATCGAACCTCGCACCTTCCTGTTGCATCGACCACTTCGCGCGCATGGTGTAACTCGCCGCTCACGATGGACGCAAGTCACTTTTCTCTAGCATCCTGCTTCGCGGACCCGATATGATCGCGTCGTCATTTGCCGCTCCCCTTTGTCGGATGCTGCTGATCGAATTGCCGCGGGCACTCGAAGAATATTTCGCTTACGCCGAAACCGAGCCGACGCGCAAGGGGCGCCGCTTCTCGATTACGCTGCCATTCTATGCCGGCACTCGACTCGATCGACTCCAGTGGTGGTATCACGTCAGCCCTGCCGAGGAGCTGATGTTCGAAGGCGATGGAGTGACGGTATTTCGTGCGCGCGCGACCGAACGTTTTCGGCGCCACATCGAACGCTGGCTCGCAAACACGCAACAGCGCCTGCACGGCGATGACGCCATTCCGAGAATCAGCCCCGCCGCGGTACCCGCATCGGCACCGCAAGCCAAGATCGCCCCGGATTCCGACGCATCCCTGACAGCGAAAGTCGTCAACGGTTGACCGCGACCGGCGAGCGCACGAGGTCGCTGCGTCGAATTTCGATGAGCATGAAGCCAACGAGCACACGCGCGCCGCACGAATCGACACAGACGGTGGCCGCCGGTGCGTTCGGCGAATGGCTGTCGCAGACGCACGCCGCGTTGCGTGGCAAGGGCGGCACCGACGTGCCGTGCGGCGACTGCGTCGGCTGCTGCGTGTCTTCGTATTTCATTCCGGTGCGCCCCGAAGACACTCGAGCGCTCGCGCGAATTCCCGATGCGCTGCTGGTTCGAGCCTCAGGCGCGGGCGGTGGGCCGTGGATGATCAGCTATCGCCAGGACGGCACGTGTCCGATGCTCAAGGGCGGCAAATGCTCGATTTACGCAGACAGGCCGCAGACCTGCCGCGACTATGATTGCCGCGTCTTCGCCGCTGCCGGCATCGATGCCGGCGACCAGGACAAGCACGTCATCAACCGACGCGTGCGGGCATGGCGTTTCGCGTATCCCACGGCTGAGGACAAGAACGAGCACGAAGCCGTGAAGCTCGCCGCCGCCTTCATTCGCGACAAGCGATCGAGCTTTCCCGGCGGACGCGCGCCCACCTCACCCACCGGCATCGCCGTGTTGGCAGTAAAGACGTACAGCGTGTTTCTCGATCCCGAAGTCGCCGCCAAGAGCGATGCGCAGATTGCGGCGGCCATCGTTGCGGCCAGCCGGAGCTTCGATGGAAGAGAAAGCGGTTAGCGAGAGGCGGTCGACCGCCTCTCGCTGAAACCAAGCCACGGACAAGCGCGTTGCATTGGGAGTTCATCCCGGCAGGCTTTCTCCATGCGCTATCTCGCGTTGTGCTGCGATTACGACGGAACGCTGGCTCATCACGGCCGCGTGGACGAGGCGACGATCACGGCGTTGGAGCGCTTCAAGGAATCGGGCCGGCGGCTCGTCATGGTCACCGGCCGAGAGCTCGATGAGCTGCAGGCGATCTGCCCGCGGCTGGATCTCTTCGAGCGCGTCGTCGCCGAGAACGGCGCGCTGCTCTATCGGCCGGATACGGGCGAGGAAAAGCAGCTCGGCGAGCGCCCGCCCGATGCGTTCATCGCGGCATTGAAGGCGAAGGGCGTCGAGCGAATTTCGGTCGGCCGCGTCATCGTCGCGACGTGGGAGCCGCACGAGCAGACCGTGCTGGAAACGATTCGCGACATGGGGCTCGAGCTGCAGGTCATCTTCAACAAGGGCGCGGTGATGATTCTGCCTGCGGGCATGAACAAGGCGACCGGCCTGCGCGTGGCGCTGCGCGAGCTCGATCTCTGCGAGCATAACGCCGCCGGCATCGGCGATGCCGAAAACGATCATGCCTTCCTGAGCATTTGCGAATGCGGCGTGGCGGTCGCGAACGCGCTGCCGGCGTTGAAAGAGCGCGCGGACATCGTCACGCGCGGCGATCACGGCGCGGGCGTCGTCGAGCTGATCGACGAAATGCTCGCGAACGATCTGGCGGAGCGCGAAAGCAAGCTGGTGCGTCATCACGTGCTGCTCGGCAAGCGGCCGGACGGCGTCGCCGTTCGCCTTTCGCCGTACGGCATGAACGCGCTCGTCGTCGGCACCTCGGGCGGCGGCAAGTCGACGGTCGCGGTGGGACTGATCGAACGTCTGCGCGCGAACGGCTACAGCTACTGCGTAATCGATCCGGAAGGCGATTACGACTCGCTGGAGGACACGGTCGTGCTCGGCAGTCCCGATCATGCGCCCACGCTGGATGAGTGTACGCAGCTCATTTCCAGGCTCGAAACCAATGCAGTCGTCAACCTGCTGGGACTGAAGTTGAATGATCGGCCGCGCTTCTTCCTCGGCCTGTTCGCGCGCATTCAAGATATTCGTGCGCACAGCGGCCGGCCGCACGTGCTCATCGTCGATGAAGCCCATCACGTGCTGCCCGCGAATTGGGAGCCCGCCGCGGCGACCATGCCCGAACGCCTGGACGGCGTCTTGCTCGTGAGCGTGACGCCCAGCCTCGTCGCGACGCCGATCGTGCGCTCGCTGGACACGCTCATCGTGCTGGGCGACAGCCCGCAAGAGATGCTTGATGAATTCACCTCGGCCAACGAGCGTGACGCCGTGCAGAGTCCTGTAGTGAAGCTCGACCCCGGCTGGGCGCTCGCATGGAACGAGGACTCGGGTCAGCCGCCGCTGCTCGTGCAGCTCGAGCCGAGCACCACCGAGCGCCGCCGGCATCTGCGCAAATATGCCGAAGGCGAGCTGCCGCAGGATCGGAGCTTCTATTTCCGCGGCCCCGACGACAGGCTCAAGCTGCGCGCGCGCAACTTGATTTCATTCATGGATCTCGCGGACGGCGTCGACGACGATACCTGGGAATTCCATCTGCAGCGCGGCGAGTACTCGCACTGGATTCGCGATGCCATCAAGGATCCCGAGCTCGCCGAGCAGATCGGCGAGCTCGAACAGCGTCACAACCTGACGGCCGAGCAATCACGCGCGGAGATTCGGAAAGCGATTGAGGAAAGATATACGTTGCCGGCGGGTTAGCCGAACCGATACGCGGGGCCGGCGACGGCTCCTCACCCATCATCTCGTCCAACGCTCCTTCACCGAGCGCTCCTCGCAGCGGCTGGCCAATGCGCAGATACCTGCTACATTCTCGCTCTGATCCGGTTTCGGTAGGTCCCCACATGCCGCTCGTCCATCGCTACGGATTCGCTACCATTGCGCTGGTGCTCGCTTCCGCCTGTAGTCAGCCGCCTCGCACGGACATGAACGCTTCCAGCTCGACTCCCACGATTTCGCCGGATAATCCGCTGTTCCTGGAAAGCACGCTTCCTTACGCAACGCCGCCGCTCGATCGCATCCGCACCGAGCATTTCAGGCCGGCGTTCGAAGCAGGCATGAACGAGCAGCACCGCGAAATCGAAGCGATCGTCGAGGGCAGCGCCGAGCCGACCTTCGCCAACACGATCGTGCCGATGGAGAAATCGGGACAGCTGCTCTCCCGCACTTCGAGAGTGTTTTCGAACCTCACCTCGTCGAACACGACGCCCGCGCTCGAAGAAATCCAGACCGAGATCTCACCGAAGCTCTCCGCCCACAACGATTGGATCTTCCTGCACCCGCAACTGTTCGCGCGCGTGAGCGCCCTGCACGAGCGGCGCCATGGCCTGGGACTCGATCCGGAGTCGCTGCGCCTGCTCGAGCGCTACTACATCATGTTCGTACGCGCAGGCGCGAAGCTGAACGAGACGGACAAGGCGAAGCTCAAGCAGATGAACGAGTCGCTGTCGAAGCTGTCGACGCAGTTCCGCCAGAACGTGCTCAAGGGCGTGAACGCGGCGGCAATCGTCGTCGATGACGCGGCGGAGCTGGACGGCCTGTCACCGCAGCAGATCGCCGTCGCCGCCGAAGCGGCGAAAGCGCGCAATCTCACGGGCAAGTACGTCATCGCGCTGCTGAACACGACGCAGCAGCCGCCGCTCTCCCAATTGAAGAATCGCGCGCTGCGCGAGCGCATCTACATGGCATCGATCGCCCGCGGACGCGGCGGCGAGCACGATACGACCGGCATCATCGCGCAAGTCGTGAAGCTGCGCGCCGAGCGCGCAGCGTTGCTGGGTTACCCGCATCACGCCGCCTACGTGCTCGAGGACGAAACCGCGCTCACCGCGGATGCGGTGAACGGCATGCTGGCGCAATTGACGAAGGCGGCCGTCGTCAACGCCAAGGCCGAGGCGGCGGCAATTCAGGAGATCATCGATGCGCAGGCGAAAGCGAACGGCACGGCGACTTTCCGCCTCGAACCCTGGGATTGGGATTTCTATGCCGAGCAGGTGCGCGCCGCCAAGTATTCCTACGACGAATCGCAGGTGCGACCTTACTTCGAGATGAACAGCGTCCTGCGCAACGGCGTGCTGTTCGCGGCCGAGCAGCTGTATGGCATCAGATTCAAGGAGCGCAAAGACATTCCGACGTACCACGACGACATGTTCGTGTTCGAGGTCTTCAATGAAGACGGCTCGCAGCTGGGCCTGTTCTTCGTCGACTGGTATGCGCGCGACAGCAAACGCGGCGGCGCCTGGATGAGCAGCTACGTCGAGCAATCGCGCCTGATGGGCACGAAAGCGGTGGTGCTCAACAATCTCAACATTCCGAAACCGCCGGCCGGCGAGCCGACGCTGCTCACCTTCGACGAAGTGACGACGGCATTCCATGAATTCGGTCATGCCGCGCATGGCCTGTTCTCCGACGTTCAGTACCCGCTGTTCTCCGGCACCAGCGTGCCGCGCGACTTCGTCGAGTTCCCCTCGCAGTACAACGAAATGTGGGCGACGGATCCGAAAATTCTCGCGAACTACGCCAGGCACTATCAGACCGGCGAACCGATGCCCAAGGCGCTGATGGACAAGGTGCTCGCCGCACGCAAGTTCAATCAGGGCTATGCGACGACGGAATACCTGGCCGCTGCCCTGATCGATCAGGCATTGCATCAGCTGCCGGCGGACCGCACGCCGAGCGCCGAGCATGTCGGCGCGTTCGAGCAGGAAGCGCTGCGCCAGGCCGGCATCGATTTCTACGCGGTGCCGCCACGCTATCACGCGACCTATTTTTCTCACGTCTTCGCCGGCGGCTATTCGGCCGGCTACTACGCCTACATCTGGAGCGACGTGCTCGCTCGCGCCACCGAGCATTGGTTCGATACGAATGGCGGACTTCAGCGAGAGAACGGCGATCGGTTGCGCGAGAAGGTGTTGTCGCGCGGTTTCAGCATCGATGCGCTCACCATGTTCAAGGACTTCTACGGCAAGGAGCCGGACATTGGACCGTTGCTCGAATCGCGCGGCTTGTCGCTGACGGATGGGTGACCTATCCGCTACCCGCGAGCTTCTGTATGCTCGCCGCCTCCATTCATTGCCCAAGGGTTCCCCATGCGCCTTTTACCGACGGCGGTGACGATCGCCGCGTTTACGCTCACGCTGGCGGGCTGCTCCGGCGAACAGCAGCCGAAACAGCAGACTTCCGCCGCCGCGGCAAGCCAGAGCGAAGAAGCCAAGACCTTGTATGCGCTCGGCGCCGCGGTGGCCCGTAACATCACATCGTTCGATCTCACCGAAGCCGAGCTCGAACATGTGCAAGCGGGCTTTGCGGACGGTGTGCTGAAGAAGGATGTCGGCGACATCCAGCAATACTTCCCGAAGATCCAGGAGCTTCAGGAAAAACGCATCACCGCCGCGGCAGAGACGGAAAAACAAGCCGGTGATGCCTATCTCGCGAAGGCCGCCAGCGAAGCAGGTGCGCAGCAAATGCCCTCGGGTATCGTCTACAGGGAAATCACGGCCGGCACCGGTCCGTCGCCGAAGGCGTCCGATACCGTTAAGGTTCACTACCACGGCACATTACAGGACGGCACCGTGTTCGACAGCTCTGTGGAGCGCAACGAGCCGATCACCTTTCCGCTCAACGGCGTGATTCCGTGCTGGACCGAAGGCGTCCCGCTGATGAAGGTCGGCGGCAAGAGCCAGCTGGTCTGCCCGCCCGCCACCGCCTACGGCGATCGCGGCTCCCCGCCGGACATCAGGCCCGGCGCGACGCTGATCTTCGAGGTGGAGCTGCTCGGCATCGAGAAAGAATAAGCACGCAATCGCACTCGTTCCCGAACACCCACGCAACCGATCAAGCCGGTGCCGAGACGGGCACCGGCTCCGGGCTCAGCTTTCGCCGGAACTGCATGCGCACCAGCCACAGGCTGAACATCGCCTGCAGCAGATGCGCCGAGACCGACAGGTACCACAGGTACTCGATCCGGAAATCGGGCTGACGCGACATCCACGCCGCCGGGGCAGCGAAGCTGATCAAGCGCATGCTCGTGCTCAACAGTGCCGGGCGCGTATCGCCCAGACCCTGGAACACGCTCGATGACGTGAAGATCAATCCCTGCGCCACGAAATTCCACGAAGAGATTTGCAGGAACACTGTCGCGACCGCGAGCACCTCCGGGTCGTCCGTGAAGCCGCGCACCAGCAACGAGGGACTCACGTGCACGAGCAGCGCGAGCACGATCATGATGATCGAGCTGATGACGATGGCGTGCTTGAAGGTCTGTCGCACACGCCCGTACTGACGCGCGCCAAAGCTCTGGCCGACGATCGGCCCCACCGCGAAAGCCACCGCCATCGCCGGCAGAAAGATCGATTGCATGATGCGCGAGCCAATGCCGAAGCCCGCCTGTGCGTCGGCGCCGAGGCCGCGGATGCACCAATAGATCACGGCCATGAACACGAAGAACAACAGGAACTCGCCGCCCGCGGGCAGACCGATCGCCAACATGCGCTTCCACGATTCCATGCGCGGCTTCCACATCTCATGATGAAAGCCGACGTATTTCTCGAGCTTGAAGAAATACACACTGAGGACTGCGACGCCGAGCGCGACGGCAATCGAGCTCGCCAGGCCGGCGCCCGCGACACCCATCGGGTGGCCGGTGCCCCAGCCTACGATCAGCACGGGGGCGAGGATTGCATTGAGCACCACCGTGACGACTTGCACGACCATCGTCGGCTTGACGATACCCGTGCCGCGCAGCGCCGAGGCCATCGCAACCATTGCGAACTGCAATGCCATGCTGGGCAGGAACCAGTGCAGGTAGCGCACGCCGGCTTCCACCGTCGCCGCATCGGCCGCGATCCCACTCATATATGTACGTGTGAATGCATAACCGCCGATGAGCGTCGCCACGCCCAAGACGGCGGAAAGCACGATCGATTGATTGAAGACGAGATTCGCAGCGGGTTGGTCCTTGCGGCCGACGGCCTGGGAAATCAACGCAACGGCGCCCACGCCCAACACCTGCGTCAATGCGAACACGATGAGCATGAGATTGCCGCCCGCACTGACGCCCGCGATCGCTGCATCGCCCAGGCTTGCAACGAAGTACAAGTCGACCAGGTAGTACAGCATCTGGAAAATCATTCCGAAGGCGATCGGCGTCGCCAACGCAACGATGTTGCGTGTGATCGACCCCTGCGTCAGATCCTTCATACCCCCTCCCCAAAAATGGACGCGTAGTCTACAGGCCGCGCCGATGCGCCACGATGCCCGGAGGGCAGGCAAGACAGTCGAATCAGGAAAGCTCTGCAGGAACAGACCCGAGCGGATGCGCGTATTGCCCGAGCACCGTCGGAAGATCGCTACAATATCCATCGATCTGGGGTGCGATAGCAGCGATCGAGGCAGCATGAGTTCACAGGCACCAACTCCGGGCGACTCCTTCAATTCCGTAAAGCAGCCGGGCGCAGCCCGGCGCTTACGTTTCGGGCTGTTCGCGAGCGTCGTAGTGATCGCTTGCGCAAGCGTCGCGGGAGTCGCCGCGATGCGACAGGACGCGACGCCGGACGCGTCGGCGTCGACGCGGTTCACTCCCAACCTCGTGCATGAGATGGCGCAACGCCTTTCGAACGGGCCGCACGCGGTCAAACAGCTCGAAAGCAACTCGCCGCTTCGAAACATCAGCTACGACCAGTACCGCGACATCCGCATCGATCCTCAGCACGCGATCTGGCGCAACGACCCGGTGCCTTTCCGGGTCGACGTGCTGCCCGCCGGGTTCCTGTTTCACGATCCCGTCTGGATTGCCATCGTCGAGAACGGCCTGGCTCGGGAAATCACCGCTCCGCCCGGTGCGTTTCTTCTCGGACCGCTGGTCGAGAAGCAGCTCGCGAACGCGACGATTCCGTTGTCGGGATTCCGCGTCCGCTCGACCATCAATTCGCGCGCGATCTGGGACGAATTCCTGGTGTTCCAGGGCGCGTCGTATTTTCGCGCCGTCGGCAAGGGCGCCGCGTACGGCCTGTCGGCGCGCGGCCTGGCGCTGCGAACGGCGGCGCCGACCGGCGAGGAATTCCCGGCCTTCACGCACTTCTGGATCGAGCGGCCGGCATCGAATGCGGCCGGCATCGTCATCCATGCGCTCCTGCAGAGCCAATCGACGACCGGCGCTTATCGATTCGCCGTCACTCCGGGTGCCGAGACCCTCATGGATGTGGACTTCACACTCTATCCACGCACCACTTTGGACAATGTCGGCCTCGCTCCACTGACGTCGATGTTCCTGTTTGACGAGTCGGTGCGTAATCGGATCGAGGATTTCCGCGATGAGGTTCACGACTCCGACGGCCTGCAAATCCTCATGGCCTCGGGCGAACAAACGTGGCGGCCGCTCGCGAATCCGATGGAGCTGCAGGTTTCGAGCTTCACGGACGTCGCGCCGAAAGGTTTCGGGCTGGTGCAGCGCTCCCGCAAGTTCTCCGACTACCAGGATCTCGAAGCGCAATACGAAAAACGCCCGAGCACCTGGATCGAGCCGCGCAACGATTGGGGCGAAGGCGCAGTGCAGCTCATCGAGATCCCGAGCGACCGCGAGACCAACGACAACATCGTGGCGTTCTGGCGTCCGAAGGAGCCCATTCCGGCGGGTAAGCCGTGGTCGGCGTCCTATCGTCTGCGGTGGAATCAATTGCCGGCACTCACCCCGGAGCTCGGCCGCGTCGTATTCACTCGCACCGGTCCGAGCTGGGACGGCAAGCGCAAGCTCTTCGTCATCGATTTCGAAGGTCTGGGTAAATCGACGGAGGGCTTGCACATCGATGCCGGCACTTCGACGGGTCAATTGGCGAATCTGGTGCTGCAACCGAATCCGCGCATCGGTGCGCTGCGCGCCAGCTTCGAGCTCGCGCCCGGCGACACCAAAGTCGCCGAGTTGCGCCTGCGCCTGATGCGCGGCAATCAACCCGTGACCGAGACCTGGCTGTATCGATGGACGGCAACCTGAAGCCAGCCCGGTTGGAAACGCTCGCCTTCACTGCCGGCGCCATGCCGCCCGAGCGGCCGCTCGACATGCCGACGCAGGACATGCGTCGCGTGCAAGAGCACATCGCCCGCACGTCGCAAACCGCCTGGACGACGTGGCTCGCCCGCGCGATCGCGAATCTGAGCGCGCTCGCGATCACCGGTTACGGCATCTGGGAAATGATCGGGATCGTCGGCTTCAGCAACATGACCGTGCTGCAGGGCGTGATGATCTTCTTTTTCGGTATCACGCTTGCCTGGATCGCCTTCGCCGCCACGTCGGCGATCGCAGGATTTCTTCTGCCCGCGCCGCGACTGGCTGAAGCGCCCTTGGGCGATTCACGCACGGCTTTGCTGATGCCGGTCTACAACGAAGATCCCATTCACACCACCGCGGCATTGCAGGCGATGGCCGAAGCGCTGCACGCAGCCGATGCCGCGCGCAACTTCGAGGTCGTGATCGTCTCGGATTCGACCAACGCCGATGCATGGATCGCCGAGACGCTGGCCGTGGATCGCTTGCGCCGGGCGTTGAACGGCATCATGCCGGTTCGCTACCGGCGCCGCTGGCACAACACCGGCCGCAAAGTCGGCAATATCGAAGACTTCGTGAAACGCTGGGGCGGCCACTACGACTACATGATCGTGCTGGATGCCGACAGCCTGATGAGCGCCGATACGCTGATCGCGCTCGTCAAGCGCATCCAGGCCGATGCGTCGCTCGGTCTGCTGCAAACGGTGCCTGCGCTCATCGGCCAGCAGACCCTGTTCGCTCGATTGCAGCAATTCGCGAGCCGCGTGTTCGGCAACGTGATCGCGCGCGGCGTCGCGGCATGGTCCGGCGATGACGGCAATTATTGGGGACACAACGCCGTGATTCGCGTCAGCGCATTCGCTCAATCCTGCGGCCTGCCGCAGCTGCCCGGACGCAAGCCTTTCGGCGGCCACGTGCTGTCGCACGATTTCATCGAAGCCGCCTTCCTGCGCCGCGCCGGCTGGAAGGTGCGCATGGCGCCCGATCTGGACGGCTCGTGGGAAGAAGGCCCGCCGTCGCTGCTCGATATCGCGATTCGCGACCGGCGCTGGGCGCAAGGCAATCTGCAGCACTCGAAATTGCTGCGCGCGCGCGGGCTATCGATCACCAGCCGCAAACACCTCGTGATCGGCATCATGGGGTATCTGTCTTCACCGCTGTGGCTGCTGCTGATCCTGGTCGGCTTCGCCTTGACGTTGCAGGCGACACTCATCCGTCCGGAGTATTTCAGCCGCACGTTCCAGCTGTTTCCGAACTGGCCCGTATTCGATGCACAGCGCATGATCTCGCTGTTCATCTTCAGCATGCTGGTGCTGCTCACGCCGAAGATGCTCGGCCTCGTGCGCTCGCTGTTCACGCACCGCGTGCGACGCGGCTGCGGCGGCTTCATCGGCATGTGCGCAAGCGCCGTCGTCGAGCTGGTATTGTCGGCGCTGTATGCACCAATCATGATGCTGATTCAGACACAGCACGTGTTCGACATTCTGACGGGCAGCGATTCGGACTGGATTGCACAACGCCGTCAGGCCGCGGTGCTTGCCTGGCGCGATGCCTGGCACTACCACTGGAAGCACACGGTGGTCGGCATCGTCATCGCGGTCGTCGCGTATCTGCTGTCGCCGACCTTGCTCGCGTGGCTGTCGCCCGCGGTGCTCGGCATGGTGCTCGCGATTCCGCTGTCGCGCGCGAGCGGCAGCGTAGCGCTCGGCCAGGCGCTGCGCAAGCTCGCGATCTTTCGCATTCCGGAGGAAGCGGCGCCGCATCCCATCATCGTTCGCCGCAACGAAATCGTCGCGGCTGCGCCGCCTCCACCCGGAGATGGATTACGCCACCTGATGCACGACCATGCCGCATGCGTGGCGCATCTCGCGGGGAACTTACCGCGGCCGCCGGATGCGCGCGGCCATCCGCATCCGCAGCGTCTCACGGCGGAAAGCAAGGTGGCGCAAGCAACGACGCTGCGCGAAGCGCTCGACTGGCTGAGCGGCCCCGAGCGTATCGAAGTGGCGGCGGATGCGCGGCTGCTGGAGAAACTGGCGACACTGCCGGACTGACATGAATACCGCTGATACCATCGCCAGCTCGGTGCCCACGCTGCGCGAACAGCTCGAACGGCACCACTACATTTGTTCGGAGCAGATCGCCACGGCGGTATATCTCGCCTATCACTTGCGCAAGCCCGTGCTGATCGAGGGTCCGCCCGGCGTCGGCAAGACCGAGCTCGCCAAGACCACCGCGGAAATGCTCGGCCTGCCGCTGATTCGCCTGCAATGCTACGAAGGTCTCGACGAGGCGAAGGCGCTGTACGAATGGAAATACGGCAAGCAGCTTCTGTACACGCAGGTGCTGAAGCAAACGCTCGACGAAGTTCTGCAGGGCGCAAAAGGCTTCGCCGAATCGGTGCAGCGCCTGCACGAATTCGGTGACATCTTCTTTTCGGAAGAATTCCTCGAGGCGCGCCCGCTACTGAAGGCGCTGCAGGAAGAGCGCGGCTGCGTCCTGCTCATTGACGAGGTGGACAAGTCGGACCAGGAATTCGAGTCGCTGCTGTTGGAGCTGCTTTCGGACTATCAGGTGTCGATTCCGGAAATCGGCACCGTCAAAGCGAAACACGCTCCGCCGGTTGTCTTCCTCACCAGTAACAACACGCGGGAAATTTCCGACGCCCTGAAGCGTCGCTGCCTGCATCTGTATATTCCGTTCCCCGACATCGAGCTCGAACAACGCATCGTCCAGACGCGCATTCCAGAGCTGCCGGCGCTGCTGCGCGCACAGCTCGTGAGATTCATTCACGAGTTGCGCGAACTGGACCTGAAGAAAGCGCCGTCGATCTCGGAAACCATCGATTGGGCACGCACGCTGCTGCTCCTGCACGCGGACCGCCTCGATCCCGAGATCGTGAAGAACACGATGAATGTGATTCTCAAGTTTCAGGAAGACATCGAAGGCGTTCAGCCGGAGCTGACGGCATTGATGCAGAAGGCGACGAAATAGTGCGGCACAGGCTACAGCCAGAATGATCACGGTGTCCCCTGACTGTCGCCTGTAGCCTGTCCATGGACACCACCCTCACCCACTTCATCCGCGCTCTGCGCAACGCAGACGTCCGCGTATCGACGGCCGAGACGCTCGATGCCTTCAGGGCTGCGCATCTCGTCGGCCATTCCGACCGGGCGCTTCTGAAGAATGCGCTTGCGCTCGTGCTGCCCAAGACGGTCGACGAGAAGGTCGCGTTCGATGCGTGCTTCGACAGATTCTTTTCGTTTCGCAGCGGACAGCCCCTCGAATCTCCCGATACGAACGCCGATCGCTTGGCCGATCACACGGAAGGCTCGAACGCTCAGCCCGCCTCCGCGCTCGGCCAGCTGCTCATGCGCGGCAACCGCGTCGAAATCGGCATGGCGATGTCGGCCGCCGGTCAGCGCGCCGGTGTCGGGCAGATCGAAGTATTCACGCAGAAGGGCGTGTACTCCCGCCGCGTTCTCGAAGCGATGGGGCTCGTCTCACTACAAACGGAGATCGGGACACTCGACGCCAGCGGCCGCCCGAACGAACGCCGCCTGGGACACGAGCTCGCACGGCGGCGCGATTGGCTGCGCGAGGAAGTGCGCGCTTACGTCGAACATCAGTTCCTTCTTCATGCCGATGTGACGGGTCGACGTCTGCGCGAAGACCTGCTGCGCAGCGTACGCCTGTCCGCGATCGATCAACGCCACCACCGCATCGTGCAGGACATCGTGCGGCGCATGGCTCGCAAGCTCATTGCGCGCTATTCGCAGCGACGCCGCATCTTCAAGCGCGGTCAATTGCATGTGCCTCGCACTCTGCGCCGGAACATGAAATACGACGACGGGATTTTCGATCTGCAATGGAAATCCGAGCGGGCCGATCGCCCGAAGGTCTTCGCGATCTGCGATGTCAGCGGCTCCGTCGCCGAGCATGCGTGCTTCATGCTCACGTTCCTTTACTCTCTGGAGGAAATCCTGCCGAAAGTGCGCTCATTCGCGTTCTCGTCCGACCTCGGCGAAGTCTCCGCGCTGTTCGACACCAATACGCTGGAGGCTGCGATCGCGCTCACGCTACGGCGCTACGGCCACGGAGCCACCGATTACGGGCGAGCATTCACGGATTTCAAATCATGCTGCCTCGACCAGATCGACAGTCGCTCGACCGTCTTCGTGCTCGGCGATGCG
>JRYD01000698.1_pt1 | contig 16110 bp, 18 predicted proteins | sample 235311 | NCBI WGS metagenome assembly JRYD01 (sample SAMN03074213, study PRJNA261472) | activated sludge metagenome | biome: Common Effluent Treatment Plant; feature: Wastewater; material: Activated sludge; isolation source: activated biomass in a lab-scale reactor treating industrial wastewater at... | reverse complement strand
ATGGCGAAGGACGAAGCCGGCACCCTCGCGGTGCCGATGATGGCGCGTGCGGCCGAGGTCGCGGGCGTGGACGCGGACGCGCGCACCATCGACGTGATCTGGACGACCGGCGCCCGCGTGCAGCGCGCGCGCTGGGACGGCTGGGACGATCGGGTCGAATACGACGAGGAACTGGTGGTCGAGCCGGGCGCGATCCGCCTCGAGCGGCTGAATGCCGGCGCGCCCTTCCTCGACACGCACGACGGCTATTCGCTGCGGTCGGTGCTGGGATCGGTGGTGCCGGGATCGGTGCGGATTTCGGCCGGCCAGGGCCATGCGAAGATCCGGCTGACCGATGCCGAGGACGTGGCGGCTGCGGTTCGCAAGATCCTCGACAAGTCGGTGCGGTTCGTCTCGGTCGGCTACGCCGTCCACCAGTACGACATCGAGAAGAAGGACGGCCAGCGCGAGCTATGGAGGGCCGTCGATTGGGAACCCTACGAGATTTCGGCAGTGCCTATGCCTGCCGATGCCGGGGCTGTGATCAGGTCCGCCTTGGGCGGCGGTCCGCAGCCGACTTTCCCCTGCACCGTGAACCGGCCCGGTGCTTCCGCCGCCCGCGCGGCTCTGGCCCATAAGGAGGGCACCATGAAAGACGAGCACAACCCGCTCGCCGCGGACGGCGAAACCCGCGCCGCGACCAAGGACGACGACAAGGCGAAGCCCGCGGCTCCGGCCGAGGAAAAGCCGGCCGAGACCCCGCAGCGCACGCCCGAAGGCCAGCCGCCGCTGGGCGAGTCCTACCGGGCCGCGCAGGAGGCCATCGCGGTCGAGCGCCAGCGCACCGCGGCGATCACCGGGCTCTGCGCCCGGCACGGGATGAGCGAGGCCGCGGCCGACTTCATCGCCCGCGGAGACACGGTCGATCAGGTCCGCGCCGCCATCCTCGACACCCTGGCGACGCGCTCGGACGGCTACGGCCGCCGGCAGGAGCCGGTGGCGGCGGCCCCGCGCGCCGGCGACCAGCGTCAGGTCGAGTTCCGCTCGGCCGTGGCGGACGCGATCATGCATCGCATCAACCCGCGCACGGCCCTGCCGGACACGGCCCGCGAGTTCCGCGGCATGCGGATGCACGACATTGCCCGGCTCTGCCTCGAGCGGTCGGGCGGCGACGCGCGCGGCATGTATCCGGCGGAGGTGATCGCGGCGGCGCTGCAGGCTCGGGCCGCGGTCGGCTACCACACCACCTCTGACTTCGCGCTGATCGTCTCGAACGTGATGAACAAGACGCTGCGCGAGGCCTACGAGGAGACGCCGCGGACCTTCACCGTCTGGGCGCGCCGCACGACGCTGCGCGACTTCCGCCCGGCGACCCGCGGCATCGGCTGGGGCGCCCCGGACCTGCTGAAGGTCAACGAGGCGGCCGAGTTCCAGTACGGAACTATCTCCGGTGTCGGCGAGACGATCATGCTGTCCACCTACGGACGCATCATCGCCTTCACCCGGCAGCTGCTGGTGAACGACGACATGGACGCCCTCGCCCGCCTCCCGCAGCGCTTCGGCACGGCGGCGGCGGATCTGGAGAGCGACATCGTCTACGGCATCCTGCTGGCGAACCCGGTGATGTCGGACGGCGTGGCGCTGTTCCATGCGACCCATGGAAACCTCGGCACGGCGGCGCAGATCACGGATGCCTCCCTGGCGGCCGCGATGCAGGCGTTCGCCACCGGCAAGGACTCGGACGGCCGGACGATCCGGGTCTCGCCCAAGTACCTGATCGTGCCGCCGGGACCGCGGGAGCTGGAGGCGCGCCGGGTGCTGACGCAGACGACGCCGACCAAATCGGCGGACGTGAACGTCTACGCCAATTCCGGCATCGAGATCGTGGTCGAGCCGCGGCTGATCCCGGCGGCCGGGCAGCATCCGTGGTTCCTCGCGGCCGATCCGGCCCGGATCGACACGATCGACTATGCCTATCTCGAGGGGCAGGAGGGCGTGCAGACCGAGACCCGGCAGGGCTTCGAGGTGGACGGGGTCGAGAACAAGGCGCGGCACGACTTCGGCGCGGGCGCCATGGACTATCACGGCCTCTACAAGAACCCCGGCGCTGCGCCGTCGTGATGATGGCGGCCGGGCTCCGGCCCGGCCTCTGACCGCTTGGGCGGGCTTCCGCTCGCACCCCCATCTGGCAAGAGAGGTATCCTGCCGTGAAAAACTTCATCGCGATCGGCAACGTCATCACCGTTGCCGCCCCCGCCGCCGTGAAATCCGGCGACCTTGTCCTGGTCGGCTCGCTGTTCGGCGTCGCCGCGCGTGACGCGGCCAGCGGCGAGCAGGTCGAGCTGAACACCGGCGGCGTCTACGACCTGCCCAAGGCCGCGTCGCAGGCGTGGACCGTGGGCGTCCAGGTCTATTGGGACAACACCGCCAAGGTGGCGACCAACGTCGTCGGGACCAACACCCTGATCGGGGTGGCGACCGTCGCCGTGGACGGCGCCGCCGGCTCGACCATCGGCCGGGTCCGGCTCAACCCGGCGTTCTGATGAGCGCCTTCGCCGGCGCGGTGCGGACAATGTTCCGCGACCGCAACATGACCGTGCCGGCGGTCTGGCACCCGCCCGACGGCGATCCGGTCGAGCTTCGCGCCATGCGGAAGTCGCCGGACGTCGGCATCAACTACGGCGACGGCACCTATGCGAGCGGCTCGACCATCGTGGACGTGATGGTCGAGGACGCGCCCTCGATCGCCATCGGTCACCGCCTCACCATCGGCTCGGACGAGTTCGTGGTGCAGGCGGAGCCGATGCGCGACCGCGAGCGGCTGACCTGGACCCTGAACCTGCGGCCGGTGCCGCCGATCGTCTGAGGCAAGGGCCATGATCAAGGCGGAGGTCATCAGCACCGGCGACCTCCCGAAGGAGGCCGAGAAGGCGGAGCGCGCCGTGCAGCGGGGCGTCTCGTCCGCCGGCTCTGACCTCAAGACTCGGTGGCGGCTGCAGGTGACCGGCGCCCTCGGCGCCCGGATGGCTCGGACGATCCGGTCCGCGTCCTACCCGAAGATGGGCGCATCGCTGAATGCGGCCGCCCGCGTCTGGACGAATGCGCCGGACATCATCGGGCCGAACGAGCGCGGGGCGGTGATCCGGTCCGCGAACGGCGCCTTCCTGGCGATCCCGCTGCCGGTGGCCGGAACTGGCCGGCGCGGCAAGCGGATCACCCCGCGCGAGTGGGAGGCCAAGAGCGGCCAGCGGCTGCGGTTCGTCTACCGGCGCGGTGCGCCAAGCCTCCTTGTGGCGGACGCCAAGTTCACCCGCACCGGGCGCGTCGGCAAGTCCCGGCTGCTCAAGAGCGGCCGGCACGGCAAGGGCGCGGCCACCATCCCGATCTTCATCCTCGTGCCGCAGGTGCGGCTGCGAAAGCGGCTCGCCCTGATGGACGAGGCCGAGCGCGTGGCAGCGACGCTGCCGTCCCGCATCCTCCGCAACTGGCAGGGCTGACCCATGGCGACGATCCGCGAGCAGGCTCTCGACGCTCTCCATGCGGCGCTGCTGACCGTTCCCGGCACCACGGCCCGGCGCGGCGGCGAGTTCCCGACCGCCGTCCCTGTGGGCGGCCTCCTGACCCTGCGAGACGGCGATCCGGGCGAGCCGGAGGTGACGCTGTCGCCTGCGCGCTGGCACTACGAGCACCGGGCCGAGGTCGAGATCGTGGTGCAGCCGGTGGACCCGGCCGATGGCCCCGACGAGATCGACTCGCTGATCGAGCGGCTCGGCGTGGTGCTGGCGCTCGACCGGACCCTCGGCGGCGTGATCGAGTGGCTCGAGCCGGTCTCTCCCATCACCGAGGACCTAGCGACGGACGGCGCGCCCGGCATCTTCGGAGCGATCGTGCCGGTGATCCTCACCTACACCACCCCCTGGCCGCTGGCCTGATCCACGAAAGGAGGCCCCCATGGCGAGGGCAGTTGGAGCGCGGGCGCAGTTGCTCGCGTCGTTCGAGTCGGCCTATGGCGTCGTGCCGGGGTCGAATTGGTATCAGATGCCGTTCGCGCGCAGCGCGCTCGGGTCGGAGCAGCCGCTCATCAACAGCGAGCTGCTGGGCTACGGCCGCGACCCTCTGCCGCCGGTGCGCGACGCGCTGACCGCGGACGGGTCGGTCACCGTTCCGATTGACGAGGCATCTCTGGGCGTCTGGCTCAAGGGAGCGTTCGGCAGCCCGACCACGACCGGGACGGCGCCGGACCGCACGCACACCTGGACGACAGGATCGTGGTCTCTGCCGAGCATGTCGATCGAGGTCGGCTTGCCGGAGGTGCCGCATTTCGCGATGTTCCGCGGCTGCATGGTGGACACCCTCGGCTGGTCCATGCAGCGGTCGGGGCTGACCACCATGGATGTCGGGCTGATCGCGCAGACGGAGGTCAAGGCGGCTGCGACGGCCGCCGGGTCGCCGACCACCTTTGGCGCGCGTCGCTACGGGCCGTTCCATGGCTCGATCCTCCGCGGCGGCACGGCGCTGGCGAGCATCGTGTCGGCCGACATTCGCTACTCCAACGGCCTCGAGCGGGTCGAGACGATCCGCGCCGACGGCATGATCGACGGGGTGGATCCCGGCATCGCGTCCCTCGGCGGCTCGCTGGTGGCGCGCTTCGCGGATGCATCGCTGCTCGACCAGGCCATCGCTGGCACGTCGACTACGCTGGATTTCGTCTACACGCTCGACGCCACGACCGCGTTCAGCCTGACCGCGCATACCGTCTGGCTGCCGCGCCCGCGCATCTCGATCGATGGGCCCGGGGGTGTGCAAGCGACTTTCGACTGGCAGGCGTCCCGCCCGAGTGCCTCGGGGGGCGGCCCCATGGCGACCATCGTCCTCAAGAACACCAGGGCCAATTACACATGATCCGCCTCAATCTCTCGAAGGAGCCGCGCTGGTTCGACCTCGCGGCCGGCGTCCGCGTGAAGGTGGCGCCGATCACGACCGGGCTGGTGATGGCGGCGCGCCGCGATCCCGAGTTCGCGGCGGCGTCGGGGTCCGGCGACATGGCGGCGGCGGAGGTCGCGCTCGTCCGGGCGCTCGGCCGGCTGGCGATCCTCGAATGGGAGGGCGTCGGGACGGACGAGGGGGAGGCCGCTCCGGTGACGCCGGAATCCGTCGGCTCCCTGCTCGACATCTGGCCGATCTACCGCGCGTGGTCGGATGACGTGCTGTCTCGCATCTACACGCTGGAACAGGAAAAAAACGCCTCTGCCGCCTCGCCGATTGGGAGTTCGGAGGGGGCGGAGAATACTGCGGCGCGTGCGAGGGGACCTGCCAAGACTGCCCGTCGGAAGTAAACCGCCCGCAGACGGTCGAGGGCGCGCAGGTCTGGGACCTGGCGCTCCGGGTGTCCGGGCAGTTGCGCGTCGCTGGCATGGGCGGGATGATCGGTCTCGACCTCGGGGCTGCGCTCGCCATGGCGGAGGCGCTCGGCATCGACGGCATGGCGGTGGCGGAGCTGCTGCCGGCCATCGAGACGCGGCTCGTGCAGGCGCTGAACAAGCGCGAGGGCGCGTCGGGCGGGGATCGAGAGGTCATCGGCTCCCCGGAATAGGCGAGGAATCCACGCATGGCCGAGAAGCAGTTCGGTGTCCGCCTCTCGGCCGAGGGCGGCGACAAGGTCCGCGCCGAGCTTCTTGGCATCGGTCAGGTCGGACAGGAGGCGTTTCAGGACGTCGCGGACGCGGCGAACCGCTCGCGCCGTCCGATCGAGGAGGTCGGCGAGCGCGCGGCGCGCGTGGGGCAGCGGGCGGGCATGGGCAGCCATGGCTTGCGGCAGTTCTCGCTGCAGCTGAACCAGGTTGCGCAGTCGGGCGCGGTCACCGGCCAGTGGATGCAGTCGCTCGCGATCCAGATCCCGGACATGCTGCTGGCGTTCGGGACTTTCGGGGCTGTGGCCGGCACGCTGGCGGCGCTGCTGATCCCGCTCGGCACCAACCTCGCCAAGGTGGCGTTTGCGGCCGGCGACGTGGAGGGCGCCCTCGACAAGGCCGAGGACAGCCTCAAGGCGTTCGCGCGGGCGGCCGACAACAGCGCGGCCTCGCGCGCCGACCTGATCAAGCAGTATGGCGCGGCGGCCGATGAGGTCGAGCGGCTGCACCGGGTGCAGCTCGCGGCGGCCCGCACGACCGCGATGCAGGACCTGCTCAAGGTCGGCGATGCGCTCGGCAGCATGGCTGGCGACGACCGCTATGCGGGCACGCTCCGCGGATCGACCGGCATTCAGGACCTGATGCGGCGGTATCGGATCACCCGCGAGGAAGCCGAGTCGCTCGCCGCGGCTCTGCGGCAGGTGGATCAGGCCGGTTCCTTCGAGGAGGCGCTGCCGGCCGCGACGACGCTGATCGAGCGGCTCAAGGACGCCGGCATCACATCGGGCGATCTGTGGGAGCAGGCAAACCGCATGGCGGATACCGCCAAGGGCGGGATCGCCGCGATGAACGCCGAACTTGGGCATACACTCACCCTGACTCGGCAAGCTCAGACTGCGTTCCGCGATATGGTCTCTGGCGCCTTCGAGCGGTGGACCGGCAGAACGCCAGTCGAATGGAGGGACCTGGTTGGCTCGACGGGGGGCGGAATCCTCGATCTCATCGGCCACGCGGAGGGGACGGACCGCGGGCGAGGCTACAACGAGACGCTGGATTATGGCCGGTGGACCGGCGGCCCGGTGAACCTCACCAGCATGACGCTGGACGAAATCCTTGAGCTAGGCCGGCGCATGCGGACGCCAGAGAACCGGCGCCTGTATCCCGGCGGCGGCTCGTCGGCGCTCGGTCGGTATCAGATCGTCGGAGAGACGCTGCGCGACCTGATGGGGCGGCTCGATCTACGCGGCGACGAGTTGTTCGATGAGGCGATGCAGGACAGGCTGGCCATGGAGCTGGTCCGCATGACTGCGCCACACGGCGTCGAGGCGATGCAGAAGCGCTGGGTGGGGCTGTCCAACGTTCCCGGCCCGGTGATCACCAGCGCTCTCGGTGCGAAGTCCGTCGGCATCGATCCGGCAACCGAGGCCCGCCGTCGCGAGGCGGAGCGGGAGTCCACGGAGGAAATCAAGCGCCAGAACGCGGAGTGGCAGAAGAACCTCGACGTTCGTGCCGATTGGTTGGCCGGGATCGAGAACGAGGTCCAGGCCGCAGCCCTTCAGGCATCCGCCATCGGCAAGTCTACCTACGAGATCGCCTTCCAGCGCGCCGAGATGCGGCTGACGCAGGAGCTGCAGGCCAAGGGCATCAGTCTGACCGAGAAGCTGTGGGGCGAGGAGCGGACCTACGGCCAGCTCGTGCAGGAGACCGCGCATGCGCTCGCCATGTCGGCGCAGGAGACCGAGGTCCTGCAAGGCCGGCAGGAGGACTGGCTGAAGACGCTCGAGGAGAACGCGGAGCGCATGAAGCGCTTCCGGGAGGATTTCGTCGGCGACTTCACCTCGGCCTTCATGGGCGTGATCGACGGGACGAAGAAGGTCAGCCAGGCCTTCGGCGACATGCTCAAGAGCATGGCAGCGCGCTGGGCCGAGGCCGGGCTGAACAAGCTCGGCGGCTGGCTGTTCGACTCGCTGTTCGGCGGCGGCATGGGGGTGGTCTCGGCCTTCCCCGGCGATCCTCTCGCCGGGGCGCTTTCGGCCATCATCATGCACAACGGCGGCACGGTTGGCGCCGGCGGCATGACGAGGCGCGTGCATCCGGCAGTGTTTGCTGGCGCTCAGCGCTACCACAGCGGCGGCTGGCCGGGTCTGCGAGCCGACGAGGTTCCCGCCGTGCTGCAGCGCGGGGAGCGGGTGCAGTCGCGGGCGGAGGTCGCCATGAACGGCGGCGGCGAGTCCACGATCAAGCTGCTTCTGGCGCCCGGACTCATCGCCGAGGTGCTCGACAAGGCCCGCGAGCAGTCGGTGCAGGTGATCAAGGAGCACACGCCCGGGATCGTGCAGCGGGCGGTCGACACCTCGGTCAAGGTCAACTCGGAGACGAGGGTTTACGAATGATCGTGTATCGCTGGCCCGAGGCGGTCGGGGTGACTCGGTCGGAGTGGTCCTATGTCCAGGGCGTCGCCAAGAGCCGCTCAATCCTGACCCGCCGCCTCTACACCTCCGCCTTCGACCGGGAGCGGCGGATCGCCTCCCTCACCGTGTCCGGGCACCAGAACAATGGCATGGGTGCCGGCTACATGGAGGCGCTGAAGCGCCGCCTGGCCGGCGGCTCGGCCGCGGTCCGGCTCTACAGCTGGCCGGTCAACTGGCACCTGCGGCAGTTCATCACCGGCTCGTATCCGGCGGTCCGAGGCACGTCCAAGGTGCGCGTCGAGGTCTCGGGCCTGCCGCCGAACACGTTCCTCGGCGGTCCGGGCGACTTCGTCCTGCTCGATGATGGAGCAGGCGGAGTCATGACCAGGATGATGGGCAACGAGCGCGTCTCGACCAGCGGCGGGACGTCATCGGTGCAGTTCATCGAGCAGGTGCCGGACGGCTGGTCGGGGACCGTGACCTTCGGCGCGCGGGACACCGGCGTGTTTCTCCCGCTGACGTTCCCGCGGGCGATCCAGCCCGCCCGGGGCGACTGGTCCTACGACTGGACCTTCGAGGAAGTGTTCGCCGACGAGGTGGACGGCGGCTTCACGGAGCAGAACCCATGGTGAAGGTGTCCCGCGGCCTGACCGCGGCGCAGACCGCCTCGATCACCGGGCATTTTCATCCGGTGGTCATGGCGTGGATCGACTGGCCCTCGGGCGCCGTTCGCGCGCATTCGGGCGTTGGGACGATCACGTGGGGCGGGCATTCGTGGACCGGCGTCGGCCGCTTCGGGGGCATCAGCATCCCCATGGAGGGGCTCGGCCTTGCGGCCTTCGGCGCTGACCTGACCCTGCACGGCCTGCCGGCCGAGCTGCTCGAGATGCTCGAGGAGCCGGTGCGGAACCGGCCGGCGGAGATCTGGCTCGCGTCCGTGACGGAGCCGGGCGGGACGACGCTGCGGGCTGATCCGATCCCGTTCTTCCAGGGCTTCGTGGACGCGGTGAAGGACCGGACCACCCGGGAGGACGGCGACCTCGCCTATGAGGTCCATGTCCGGCTGGGGGTCGGCCCGTCGGCGCGGGCCGGAGGCCGGTTCCTCCATTCCTATGAGGACCAGATCGCGCAGTTCCCGGGCGACACCGCCGGCCGGCACCTGGCGCAGGCGCGGGAGTGGGGCACGGCCGAGATGTGGCCCGAGCCGTGAGCCCGGAGCGCGTGCTGGACGCGGTGGAGCGGGCGATGCTCCGCCCTTGGCAATGGGGCATCGCGGACTGCTCGGCGTCGGCCTGCACGGCCTTCGAGGATCTGTGGGGGGTCGACCCCATGGAGCCGCTGCGCGGCGCCTACCACACCGCCGAGGGCGCCGGCGATGTGATCGCCGAGTATCTCGGCTTCGAGGCGATGGCCGTGGCGCTCGCGCGGGCGGCCTGCCTGACTGCCGTGGAGCATGACGAGCCGGGCGCGATCGGCGTGATCGCTGCCGGGCCGCGCATGGGGACTCTCGGCATCTGCATCCAGCCGCGGTGCTGGGCGATCAAGGGCCTGCGGGGCTACGGGGTGCGCCGGGCGGCGCTCAGGAGGTGGACGTGGCGCCGGTAGTCAGCTTCGTTGCGACCGCCCTGACGCCCATGCTGGGCGCGCAGGCTGCGGCGATCGTGGCCGGCGCCCTGGTGCAGATCGGCGGGTCGATCCTGGTCAATGCGGTGGCGCGTCGGTTCGCGCCGAAGCCGTCGTCGCCGGACCTGATCCGCGAGTTGCAGCGCGACCAGGAGCTGCCGCCCTATCGCTTCGCCTATGGCGAGACCCGGGTCTGGGGATCGTGGGCGCCGCGGCGGGTGAAGGGCAAGGAAATCAACGGCTGCCTGATCCTGAACAGCCGGCCGAGTCACGCCATCACGAAGATCTGGCTAGACGGCCGCGAGGTGGTCCTGAACCCGGCGCATGATCCGTACAATTTCGCCGGCCCCGGCGCGCTGGCGACGAACGGGGTTTTCGACAACCACTTCCGCTGCTGGTTCGGCCTCGGCGGGCAGACGACGGCGCCGCAATACATCGTGGACCGGGATAATCGGTTCTCGGCCACGGACGCCTGGCGCGGCCGGACGGTCATGTGGGTGCGGATCGACGCCGGTGACAGCGAGGATCGGCTCGAGCGGTGGCCATCGTCGCCGCCGGTGGTCTCGACGGACGGGCGCTGGTCGAAGGTCTGGGACCCGCGCGACACCGCCCAGGACCCGGACGACCCGGCGACCCATGTCTGGTCGCGGAATTGGGCTCTGATCGTGCTCGACGCCCTGATGCGCAACCCGATCCAGCAATACCGGATCGGGAACACGCTACTGCAGAGCTTCATCGAGGCGGCGAACTCGGCCGACGAGGTGATGGCGAAGAAGGACGGCACGTCCGAGCCGCGCTACTGCGCCGACGGTGCGCTGGTGTTCGAGGGATCGGAACTGCTCGACCAGCTGGGGCCGCTGCTCGAGGCCGGGGCCGGATCGTGGACCCGCGTCGGCGGGCGGCTCGGCCTGGTCCCGGGCGTCTGGCGCGACCCGACCGTGACGGTGACGGACGCGCTCGATCCCGAGATGGAGTTCGACCGCTGGATCGAGGGCCGGGAGCTGATCAACGTCGTGAAGGCGCGCTATGTCAGCCCGGCCCGCGGCTATGAGATGGCGGACCTGCCGCCCTATTCGCCTCCCGGCGCGGTCGCGGCGGACGGGGCGGTCGAGCGGACCATGTCGCTCGACCTCAACTTCGTGAAGTCGGCGACGCAGGCGATGCGGCTGCAGGCGATCGCGGGCAAGAAGGCGCGGCTGCAGAAGCGCTGGGCCGGAGTCCTGCCGCCGGAGAGCCTCGATGTGGTCGCCGGCGCGCGCGTGGACCTGGCGTTTCCGGCTCCCTTTGGGCGCTACAACACCTCCTATGAGGTCGACAGCACGCACCCGGCCATGGACCTGATCGGGGACTCTGGGGTGGCGCTGCGGCAGCCGGTGCGGCTGCGGGAGCTGCTGGCGTCGGTGTTCGCGTGGGACCCGCAGACGGAGGAGGTCGAGGTGCTCGACCCCCCTCCGGTCGGTCGGCCCGGCAAGGCGATGCCGCCTGCCTATGTCACGTTGGTGACCGGGGCGACCGCGGCGATCAACGTCGGCGACACGACCGTCGCGCGGGTGATCGCCACCATCGGGCAGTCGGCGTCGGGCCACGACTATGCTCAGGTGGAATACACGACGAACGGCACAAACTGGATTTCCCTGGGGGATGCCCGGCTCACGAATGGCCCCGCTACGGTCATCATCTCTCCGGTCGCTGTGGGGACGACCTACACGGTAAGGGCGAGGTCGCGTGTCCAAAGCAGCATGTGGCAGCAGGGCTATTCCGACTGGACGGTGAGCGGCACGATCGTCGCGGCCGGGCCGAGCGTCACGCTGACCGCGCCGATCACCGGCACCGCGACCGGGGCCTCTGGCGCCATCGACGTGACCTTCGTCGCGCCGAACGACGAGGCGTTCCAGTCGATCCAGCTCTATGTGAGCACGACCGGCAACTCGGGCGATGCCACGGCCTACGGCTCGCGGAAGTACGGCAACCCCGGGCAGACCTTCGCCTGGACGGTGACCGGCGTCCCGTCGGGACAGGCGCGCTGGATGTGGGCCCGGGCCTTCGGCGCCTATTCGTCGCAGTCGGGCCTCTCGAGCAGCCTAACGGCGACTGCCCTCTGACCTGACCACAGGAGTCTGTCATGCTTGACCCCGACGCCTCGGTGCCGGAGGTGGCGGCGTTTCTCGCCGCCGCCTCTCTGGCCGAGATCGAGGCCGAGCTTCCGACGCTCGTCTCGGATCACGGCGCCTTCTGGGCGACGATCCCGGGCGGCCTCTCGACATTTACGCTCGCGGGTCTTTCGGCATCGAGCACGGAGTCGGTGGCGGAGGCGGCGCAAATCTGGGGTGACGGATACCTTCATGGTTTCCCGCCGGCGGACCTGCTTGCCTCGAGCAAGGTCCTGGAGATCGCGACCTATCTCTCGAACCGGAGCCTCGCGGAAATAGAGCGGGTGATGCCGGCGCTGGTCGTCGGGCTGGGGGCGTTCTGGTTTACGACTACCTCCGGCATCTCGACTTTCACCGCGCGGGGCCTCTCGGCGTCCAGCACGCATAGCCCGGCCGAGGCCGCCCGGATCTGGGGTCTGGGCTACCTGACGGGTGACCTGGAGCCGGCGGCGCAGCCCGCCGGTCCCGCGGGCATGGCCGGCATCGTCGGCACCATGCTCGATCCGTTTTTCGTGAACAAAGGAGCTCGCTGATGGCGCAGTATTTCCCTCCCGTCGTCATCGACACCTCGGCCGCGGACGACATCGTGAGGCGGACGACCCAGGCGGCGGAGGAAGCGCTTTCCGGAACCGTCGATGGCCTCGTCACGACTTACGACACCATCGCCGACCTCAAGGCCGCGACAGCCGTGCCGGACACAAAGCTGGTGCAACTCAAGGGGCGGGATGCGCCGGGCGACGCCCCCGCGCGGACGCTGATCTATGACGCCTCCGCGACGGATACACCAAACGATTTGACGGTGTTCGCGCCGACGCTGTTGAGCGGTCGCTTCAGGGCGACCGATGATCGCGCGCTTGAAGCCGAGTGGTTCGGCGTGCGCCATGTCGATCAGTCTGCGTCTACCGGCCCCGAAATGGGCGAGCAAATCAGGGAAGCAGTCAGGATCGGCGCTCAGGAACTTGGTGAGAGACCTATCCACCTCAAAGGTGGTGCGAAATACTTCACAGAAACTCCCGTGGTCGATTACGTCCAGTGGCTCGCGGATAATCGCTACCACGGCGGTCTGATTGGGGCCGGGAAGGCTCATACCGACATCGAACTAAAGGCGAGCATCCTGAACCCGGATGGCAGCCGGGGGGCGCTCATCAATCTGTCTGGCGCCCCGGACAGCGACAACTTCGAGACAGGCAACCAGCGACTCACCGGCTGGACGATTCAGGGATTGAACCTGATTAGCAGCCGCAACATTCTTGCCCATGCCGTGCGTCTCGGCAGGACCGCGCACACGCACCTGAATGACGTGACCGCGACCAATTTCAACGGCAACGCCTGGCGGTTGGAGAGCGTCTGGGACTCCGACTTCAACCGCATCACGGCCTTCCGCTGCGGCTCAACCGAAGAGGAAATCCCGACGCTCTGGGTCGGTAAAATGGATTGGAGTGTCGGTGGCGGGGTGGATGCCTCTAACGCCCTCTACTTCATCGACTCGCAGATCACCGCATCGTGGTGGGATAGCGTCTATGTCGGTCCCGATACGGACAAATTACAGTATTACGGGAAAATCCACGGCCGCATCCCGGCACAGGGACAGGTCGCCTATACCCATGTCGTGTTCGACGGGACGCGCTCCTGCGCCTTCTACGGGCAGACCATGATGCAGGACGCGCAGGGCAAGGAAGGCATTCTCATCACCGATCGGAGCGGGATGCGCCCTTATGGCAACCGCATCATCGGCGCGGCGATCCTGGGCAGCGGAACCGGAAGCGCCGGCATCCGCCTGCAGGGCGCCGACTATACGGTGATCGACGGCAATGCCATCCGGCTGTTTGACCACGGTATCGTGACAGAGGACGGCACGATGAACAACGGCAAGGGCAATGTCATCGGGGACAACTCCTTCGAGGTCAATTCCCGTGAGTTGATTATCGGCCGTTCCACGCACATTGCTCCAACCAAGGTTCCACGATCTCACGAATACTGGCATCTGGACGAATCAAAGGTCTCGATCCGAAACAACGGCAACGGTCTGCTACTGATCGAGACATCTACGACGCCAGGCGCCACCCTGACCAATACTCTGAGCATTGGTGCGACGGGCAACATCGTGCCCGTGTCGGGGGCCGAGGTCGGCACCACTGCCTCGCCGTTTGCGAAGGGCAATATCGGTCAGGTGATCGGCCAGCAGACGGATTATGTCCATGCCGACAACACCAAGGCGATCATCCGCAACAACGGCGCGGGACTGGTCAGGATCGAATCCACGTCAACACCGGGTGGTGCCCCGACTCGGGCACTGGACATCGGCCCGACCGGGAACCTCCAGCCGATCAGCGGCGCGCAGTGCGGCACGACAGGCGCCCCTTGGGAGGTGGTGAATGCCAATCGCATAGCCGTATCCGGGCCGATGCAAATGACCGCCTACACTGCTGCCGAGCTTGGTGATCGGACGCACATCTCCAACACCAGTGGGAAGGTGGCTAATCGGACCTGCTACATCGACTCTACGAACGGGCAGATCGTGGTCGCTCGAGGAGGGGGCGCTACCAGCCCTTGGGTCGGGCATCTGGCGACCATCACGCCCGCCTAGGCCCCTCCGCATCACCGCTTCGACCCCGCCCGCCTCGCGCGGGCTTTTTCATGTGAAAGGACCATCCCATGAAACGACTGCTCATCGCCGCCGCGCTCGCGCTCGGCCTCTCTGCCACCGGCGCGGCGGCCCTGCCGCATTTCGTGTGCCAGACGGCCGGCGAGGTGGCGCACACCGCCATGGCCTACCGGCAGGCGGGCTACAGCCAGGAGCAGCTGCTCGAGGCGCTCGAGCCGGAGATCGCCTCGATCCGCCTGCAGGCGGGCTTCTTCGGCATCTCCGATGCCACGCTCGACCGCTACGAGGCGCTCGCCCGGCAGCACCTGGTGCCGATCCTCTACAACATCCGCATCCAGCGGACCGAGCGCGCCCGCGAGCGCGTGACCATCCGCGCGGGCGAGATCGCCTACGAGCGCTGCCGGGCGCAGTGAGGCGGTGATGGCGCTCGCAGAGGGAGGCGAGGATGGACCCTGGCACCATCGCGGAACTGGTCAAGGCGGGTGGCCTCGCCCTTTACTGCGTGGCCATCACGCTCGCGGTGGTGGCGCTCTGGCGCCGGGTCACTGCGCTGCAGGACAAGCTGGTGGAGTGTGGGCTGTCGAGCGCCAAGGAGGCGCGGGAGATGCAGGCCGAGACGCTCAAGGCGCTCTCGGCCATGAACAGCACCCTGCAGACGACCAACAGCACCCTGGCTGTGATGGAGAGGCGGGGATGATGCTCAGGCTGTGGCGTGCGCTCATCGGGCGCAGTCGGCGCGAGCGGCACGCCGACGAGATCATCCACCGCCGCGAGGAAGATCACGAGATCGCCATGCACGCGGTCCGGGAGAGGGTGGCGGCGACCGAGCGGGCCGCCCAGCGCACCGAAACCGCAGCGGCGAGCCTGCTGCGGCGACTGAGAGAGGACATCCCGCGATGATGACGTGGATCAACGCCGCGGTCGCGCTACTGGCCGTGGGCGGACTCGTCGTGTCGGCCATCGGCTGGCGGCACAGCCTGCGCCGCTGGGACGCCAGCGAGCCGGAGGCGTGGTTCGCCTTGGCGAAAGTGCTCTACGCCGTGGCCATCGGCACCCGGATCGTCATCTGGGATACGCTCTGGGGGGTCTGGCGGCGACTTGACCCCGATGCGGCGCTCGCTTTCGCACGCTCGATCGGCGGGACCGACATCAACATCGTGACCAGCGCGCTCGTGCTGTGCGGCGTCTACGCGAGTCTTCGGGCGAGACAACTCCTAATCCCGATGCCAGAGCGCGAAAGGTGGCCGTGGTATTTTTCTTGGATGCACCCGCGATGGGGGTTGTTCCGGTAATACGAGGCGGATCATCCGTCGCGCCCGTGATTGGCATGGAATCCGTGTAGACGTTCAGCGGCCTTGCGCGCGGAGACCGCATCATCAAAGCTATCGAACTGGCCGATGTGATACTTCTTCCCGTTCGACCAGATTTCTGCGCACCACTTGTCAATGTTAGACCTCCGTGAAACCCCCGTGACGCCGCTTGTGTTGTCGCTGCGGCGTTTCAGGTTCTTCTGATTCACAGCCCTCGTAACTGCGCGAAGGTTGCCAATCCGGTTGTCATCCCGGATTCCATTTATGTGGTCGATCTGATCGGCAGGCCACTCACCGTGCGCCATAGCCCATATCGCGCGGTGCGCGTGGTTCTTCCATCCGTAGACGTTGGCTACCCGATACCCGGAGCTGCCCACTGTGGTGAACGCCTCCTTGCCTGCA
>JRYD01024158.1_pt1 | contig 16302 bp, 20 predicted proteins | sample 235311 | NCBI WGS metagenome assembly JRYD01 (sample SAMN03074213, study PRJNA261472) | activated sludge metagenome | biome: Common Effluent Treatment Plant; feature: Wastewater; material: Activated sludge; isolation source: activated biomass in a lab-scale reactor treating industrial wastewater at... | reverse complement strand
TTTACAGGCCTTTTTAAATCATGTGCAGCCAATGCACATAGTACAGCCCTTGCAGTTGCCTGATCTTCTTTGCCCCCAAAACCACCGCCAAGTCTGGTAGTATCTACTTCCACTTTATTCATCGCAATGCCCAACACTCCTGCAATGGTTCTTTGCACGGCAGTGGGCCCTTGTGTGGATGAAAAAACTTTTAATGCGCCGTTTTCTTGTGGTAAAACATAAGCACCTTGTGTTTCTATGTATAAATGCTCCTGTCCATTTGTTTCGGTACGACCTTCAAAAATATAGTCGCAATTTTTCCAGGCACTTACAGTATCACCCAGCTGAAAAGTTCTTGGCGGAATGATGAGTTCACCTTTTTCTTTTGCCACCCGGGGATCGGTAATAATCTCCAATGACTCAACCTCCATCTTTATTTTTTTAACCGCTGCCTTTGCAGCTGCATCCGTATTGGCAATTACCAGCGCAACAGGCATTCCGCAAAAATGCACCTGTGTATCTGCCAGCAATTCTTCATCTTTGATAATGCCGCCAATCTGGTTTTCGCCGGGTATATCTCTTGTAGTAAAAATTTTAACTACCTCGGGCATCATACTTGCTTCCGAAATATTCAAAGATTTTATTTTGCCGTGTGCAATGGGAGAATCAAATAATGCAGCAAATAAAGTTCCGGCCTGTAGCGGAATATCATCCAAATAAACCGATTCGCCTCTTACATGTGTATATGAATCTATATTCTTCATTTCTGCTGCGTACTTATTCAAACAATCATATGGTTTGAATTTACCTTTTGTTTAAGTTAATAAAATGAGCTTTGATCAGCTGACATAATAATAAGGTTTTGTATTCCTTCGTTCCTCTCGCATCGCTGATAGGTGAGATTTCGGTTTTCATTACCGCAATAGCTTCATCAATCAGCGTGTCGTTTATAATCTTCCCTTCTAAAAAAGCGGATGTTTTTCTTAAATACAGTGGAATAGGCCCCACACCTCCGTCAGCTATTCCTGCCTTTTCAATTACATTATTATTTAATTCTAAATAAAGAGCTGAATTTACACTGGCAATATCCAAATGAGTTCTTTTACTTACTTTTTCAAAATTGAAAAAACTGTTTTCCTTTGGCAGTTTAAATGAAATGCCGCTGATATACTCGTCAGGTTCTTTATTCAACTGTTTATAACCTTTATAGAAATCTCTTAACGGCAATGTTCTTTCCTCACTTTTTTGTTTTAAAGTAATGGAAGCATCTAAAGCCAAAAAGAAAATAGAGAAATCACCAATGGGTGATGCGTTTACAAAATTTCCAGCCACGGTTGCCATATTTCTAATGGGTGTGGATGATACTAGTTTTGAAAATTTATGAAAATGGGGAATGTATTTATTAATGATTTCGCTTTCTCTTAAATCAGAAATTGTAACAGCCGGCCCCATCCGGCAGGTGTTTTGTTCTTGTCTTATAAAGTTCAATTCCGGCTTGTCAAATAAAAAACTATTATCGTGCCCCATTTCACCATGTCTTTGCACATAGAGGTCAGTACCGCCTCCTACAAAAGAACCTGAAGTAATTTCAAATGTATTTGCCTCCTGCTGTTGTTCAGAAAACAGATTTTCCAATCTGTTTTTAATATTTGTAAAATAGGCAGGCATCATTTCATGGTCTGCAACAAACGCTATTGGGTCATCGCTTATTTGCAATTGTTTATGAATGGCAATAGCGGCTCTTTCAATAGATTTATATCCTGTGCACCTGCAAATATTGCCATCAATAGCGGCGATTACGCCATCCGAAGAAGCGGAGGGATTATTTAAACAATATCCTGACAGCGACATTACAAAACCGGGAGTGCAAAAACCACATTGTGTGGCGCCGTTTTCTGCCATCGCTTGTTGTACTACATTCAGCTTATCAGGAAAATTGACGCCTTCTATAGTTACAATATGTTTTCCATGTGCATTGGTAAGGGGCATCAGACAACTGGTCATGCTGCGATATCGAAGTTGACCCGCTATTAATTCGCCCACCAAAATTGTACAGGCACCACAGTCGCCTTCACGGCAACCAATCTTGGTGCCTTTCAACTGCCTTACCTGACGTACATAGTCCAGTAATGTTTCTGCTGCTGAAGGATGTGGCGAAACATCCTGCTCATTTAATATAAATTTTAATGCCGTAGTTCTTAATTTTATCTTTAAAGATAAAAATAAATTTGTTTCAATTTGCANNGCCTGGTATTATCCCGTAAAAGGTGCAATCATAAAAGCAACTATTATTGTTGCTATATTTAAAATGATGCTGACACCGCAGGCTTTACCCACTGCTTATATTGCCGTTTTTTTTCAAGGGTTGATGGGTGAGTTGCTTTTTTGGAACAGAAAAAATTACAAACTTGCATGTATCACTTTTGCATTGCTTGCATTATTAGAGTCTGCATTGCAACGCATCTTAATTCTTACTATTGTATATGGCAATGACATCTGGACGGTTTTCAACAAGTTTGTTCATATACTTATGGGGGCTGCTTCTATAACAAACTATAGCTATCTTTTCATCATTTCCTATTTGTTGTTGCATGTTGTAACTGCACTTTTTGTTGGAATAACAATGGGCCGTTTGCCTCAAAAACTAAGTAGCATGTACAATTTGCTGGAAAAATATTCAATAGCACCTGCTGAAATTTCAAATACTACCCTTTCGCAAATAAAAAGAAAGCGCCGGGGTAAAATGGTTTTACTTTTCATTTTAGTCATTCTTTTATTAATGTATATCCAAACATTTTTTAAAATCGGCGAGCCCATACTTCCCCAAAATCAGTTGTTGCGAATTATTATCCGATCTATAATAATCATTCTTAGCTGGTATTTTTTTATAAGCCCGGTTTTAAAAAAATGGTTGCGCAAATGGCTAATGAACAAAAAGCAACAATCGGCCAGACAAGTGCAACAGGTAGTGAATCTATTGCCAACCATGCAAAATATGATTGCTAAAAGTTGGACTTATTCGGCAGAAAAAAAATACTTCAAAAGGCTGTTCTTATTTTTTCAAATTCTTTTAGTAAACACATTTAATACACCCGGTTCATCTGTATGATATATCTGCTTACCGGCCCCATACGCTCAGGAAAAACAACTGCATTGATGCAGTGGGCATCATCCTTAAATGATGTTAGCGGTATTGTAACGCCTGATGTAAACGGGATACGTCATTTCTTAAATTTATCCAACAACGAATATTTTAAAATGGAAGCAAATGCTGGTGAAGAAGGAATGACGATTGGCAAGTTTACATTCAGCAAAAAAAATTTTGATAAGGCAAATGGAATCATCAAATCAGCAGTTGACCGTAAAGGATGGTTGCTGGTAGATGAAATTGGCCCATTGGAACTCAATGGCAATGGTTTCCACTCAAGCCTCGTTCCTATTTTCAAAAAAAGAAATGAGAAAATGCTTTTTGTAGTAAGAGCAGGCTTGGTTGATAAAGTTTGTGCTTATTTTAATTTGACTGCTGTACAGATAATAGGCAAAAGTCAATTATCTGAAATATTTTAATATTTGTGTTCCGTTCATATTTTTGTTCATTATGCCGGTTCAAATTTGCTCACTCAACTCAGGAAGTAATGCCAACTGCTACTATGTAGGTGATGACTGCGAAGCTNNACAGAAAAGAGAATGCAAAAATCCGGATTGGATATGGACAAAGTGAAAGCCATTTTCATTTCGCATGAGCATATTGATCATATAACCGGACTGCCGGCCATAAGCAAAAAATATCAAATACCGGTTTATATAACCCGGGCTACATTACAAAACTGTAAAGTTCCGGTTGAGCCACATTTAGCAAAAGATTTTTCAAAGAATAAGCCTGTTAAAATCGGCAGTCTTTCTGTATTACCATTTTCCAAACATCATGATGCGGTAGATCCGCACAGTTTTATCATCAGCACCCGCGGTGTAAAAGTGCTGGTGCTAACAGATCTTGGGTTTGCCTGCAAGCAAGTGATAAAACATTTTTCAAGTTGCGATGTGGCCATTTTAGAGTCAAACTATTGCCCTGATATGCTTGCGAATGGTAATTATCCGTATCACTTACAAAAAAGAATAAGTGGTGATGATGGTCATCTTAGCAATACGCAAGCGTTGGAGCTAATGCATCATTACCGTTCGCCTGCTTTACAATTATTAATACTGGCGCACCTTTCAAAGAATAATAATGATCCTGAAAAAGTAGAAAAATTATTTCTGCCACACACCCAAAAAATCAAACTTCATATTGCATCCAGATACGGTGCAAGTCCGGTATTTATCCTTGCTGATGAAAGAGAACAATTAACTCTGAAAAAAGAAAAACAACAACTAAGCTTATTTTAATATTAAATTTTCCCTTCCCATTTTGCGGCTTCCTCTTTTTCCGCCTGTCGCAATGTCTTCAATAGTTGTGGAATTTGCTCGGTAAAAACTGCCACGAGTATGATAATATGAAAAACAAAAAGTAACAATACCACTAAAGAAAATGCATAATTACTCATCCATAAATATTCATTTATAGCTGCATACACGGTACTGATAAACAAAAGCACGATTGCAACCGGCTTTTGTAAGGCCAATAAAATAAAGGAGATGATTGCCAGCAGATATCCGGGAATCATGGGATTGGTAATGCTATTGGGTATAGCCACAGCAATATGCTGAATCAAACAGGTAAGCGATAATAAGGCACCCAAAATTCCACCCCATTCACAAATGTTTTTTTGCCAGTTGGTAAGTATTTGATTTTTCTGTGGTGTGGTCATTTAGCGAAATCTAAAAACCCAACTCAACAGCCGGATCCCAAAATAATTTTTTGAAATCAACAACGGTGTCGTTTTTAATTTTTACTCCTTCTTTTTTCAACAGGCGTTCCATTTCGCCTGCAGGTGTAAAATGATGCTTGCCGGATAGAATTCCCAATCGGTTAACTACCCGATGAGCGGGAACTTTTGGTTTTACAAGATGAGCTCCATTCATTGCCCAACCTACCATACGTGCCGAAAGTTTGGTACCCAAACAATTGGCAATAGCTCCGTAAGAGGTAACTCTTCCTTTGGGTATTTGCCGGGCCACCTCATACACCAATTCAAAAAAGCCTGAATCGTTTTTTCCCGATGGTTTTATGGTTTGTAATCGGTTTGATGATTTTTTGGGTGCAGCCATACTCAAATTAAAGATTGAAATTAACAGTTTGATTGCTCTCTTTCTTTTAGTAATTCAGTTTTCTTCGGCTCCGGTACATTTTCATAATGATAGGGACAGTGCAGGCAACCATTACCACAGCAATACCCTTTTTCTAAATGATATTGAGCACTAAAAACAAACAACCCTTCTTCATTTATATAGTAATGGATATTTTCAATCAGGTTGCTCATATTCTTTTAGATAGTTTTTGAGTTCTTCATCCGCTTCCGGCCCCGGTAACTGTGCGGGTAATGAGAAACATACATAGTGAATACGATTGCTGCCGGCTATATCCAGCGATTCATAATGTGTTTTTATCTTCAATTCATCTTTTACATTTTCCTGTGCAAACACATCATCAATGTCTTCATGCAAAGTACAATTGTATTTTTCTATTACTGTTTTGGTAAAGCTGTATAATTGTGGGCTATCTGTTTTTAAATGAATCAATCAACCGGGTTGTAAAAAATGCTGATATTTTCTTAAAAATTTCGGATGTGTCAATCTTTTTTTTGCTTTTGNNTAATCCAGATTTCCTGTACTTCATTTGCAGCAAAATAATCGGTTATCTGATCTATCTGCGCTCTCAAGAAAGATACATTATCAAGTTTATCCTGCAATGCTTTTTTAGCACCCACCCAAATCCGGTTTCCTTTTAAATCAACGCCAATAAAATTTTTGTGTGGAAACAAACGACCTAAGCCAACAGCATACTCCCCTTTGCCACAGGCCAGCTCAAGTATTATCGTATTCGTATTTTGAAAATGCTTGTTCCAATTGCCGGCAATATCATTTGGAAATTGCAAAACATTTTTAAATGTATTAAGTTCTGCAAAGCGTTCCAGTTTGTTCTGTCCCATGAAGCAAAGATAAAGAAGCTGAAACCCTGCTTTAAAACTTTACCTGAAAACCAATACCTACTAATGATTTTAATTGTAATGACGGCGATGTTTTATTTAGGCCAAACAGCCTTACATCATCATCATAAATCATATCTACACTCCAGGTGATGGCAAATAATTTACCCAGTTTTGCATTCAGCGTATTGGAAAGAAAAACATCTACGTTTTGCGGATTCTTATTATAATTTGAGAACAAGTCCAGCCTTCCTTTATATGAAACAAACTTGTTGAATTCTTTTAAATAATTGACAGTGGCAAAGCCCCCGAATTCCAATTTTGATTTCTTGCCCGGTGTCACACCATACAAGCCTTTATTTGCCAAAGCTGTATCGTTTACAATCACCCAGCGGGCACTGGCCGGAGAAAAATAAATGGACAGGTTTTTCGTTGGCTTATAATCCAAACCGGCACTCAGCAACAAATAACCGGGAGCCAAGAAATTGGAAGCATAGGTTTTTGCATTATTTGAAAAAGTATAGCCTTTAAAAATTTGTGATCGGAAATTAAGTAATTCAGCGAGGCTTAGTTTTGGACTTATTGCGTGTCCTACTTTGGATAGAAAATCAAATCGGTCATCATTTTTTCTACCACCAATGCTTGTTGTATTCACATAGCCGNNATGCTTTTTATAAAAAGCATAAGTATTAAGAATTGAATTTACAGAGAGTGAAAAATTATCTCCTCCGGCGGCCCAGTTACTTAAGGAGCCTTGCGAAATGTTGATGCCATACAATCCGCCTTTTTTCCAAATCTTGTTTGAAGTATCCGTCGGCTTTTTAATGGTACGCTGTGTTTCTAGTCTTATTTTTTGAATACTTGCATCTTGAGCCGTAACTGTGCTGCATATAAATGAAAAAACAAAAAATATCAATTGCTTCATGCTACGAAATTTTTGCAAAAGTATTTTAATAGTAGTAAAGTGCCAATGAAAAAAAAGTTAATGAACATTCAATGCTAACGGTTGTTCACTTTGTACAAGTAGGTTAAAACGATTTTGATTTAGAAAGAAATTAAGATTAAAATATATATTGAATAGCAATTCAGATTTTTGTTCAGAATTGCTGTTGCAAATAAACCATATCAAAAAATGACGACTGGCTGAAAATAAAAAAACCATCGCTTGCACGATGGTTTATTGCTGTAGGGGGAGGGTTCGAACCTCCACGAGGTAGTTAGCTGTAAGGCACTGCATGCATTAGTGGTCAACCCATTACCTTACGTTTATCCTATTATCCTCACCCCCGAGACAAGAGGGCATGTCTGCCAGGCATTCGCCATTTCATCACCCCACAATCTTTAATAAGAACTTTGATAGCACAAATATAGACGCTATGGTCAATTTGTTCCAAATTATTCAATAATTATTTTAAATATTTAGACAATATCTAATAAAGTTAAATTATATTTGAAAATATCAAAATTCAATTAATAAAATGGCATCAACATTAAATCTTGACAAATTGGATCACCAGATCATTCATCACATGATGAGCGATGCAAATATTTCTTATGCCGAACTGGGGAAAAAATTTTTTGTCTCTGCCGGCACCATTCATGTTCGTATAAAAAAATTACAAGATGCAGGCATTGTAAAAGGAACCCGGTTCAATGTGGATTTCAAAAAATTAGGGTTTGATGTAATTGCATTTATCGGAATCTATCTGAAAGAAAGCTCATTGTATGATACTGCAGCTAAAGAACTTCAGAAAATTCCACAAATTGTTCGGCTAAACTATACAACCGGCAACTACAGCATGTTTGCAGAAATCGTGTGCAAGGATATTACAGAACTACGCCATGTATTACACGATGAGCTGCAAAAAGTAAAAGGTATTGAAAGAACTGAAACCTTAATTTCACTGGAAGAAAGCCTGAATCGCTCCGTTAAAATTTTATAATAAATCAAAAGAAGGGGTTTGAGTATATTCGACTATCTAAATTTATTCATCATAAAAATAATTTATGCCCGATCTGGTAGATTTATTTGTCCGTTGGTGGAAAAAAATTTTATTTATTGTTATTGCATCTCTGCTCCTGGCAGCAATTGTTGTTTTAAAAAAGTCCAAAAAATATTTATCGGTGGCGACCGCTGTGCCTGCCAGCACATTTGCAAGCGATAAGGGAAAAATTTTCAATGAAAATATTCAGGAGCTTTATTCAACATTGGGTACACCCGATGACCTAGATGCAGTAAGCGGACTGGGTACTTTGGATACACTTTACCTTACCATCTGCGACAAACTTTCACTCCCGCAATATTACCATACAAATGGAACTGCTTCCCGGCAAGATGCAGCCGACCGCTTGAAAAAAAATTCTAAAATATATAAAAGCGAATATGGCAACCTGAAAGTAAAAGTATGGGATAAGGAAAAAGATATGGCGGCGAAAATGGCCAATGAATTAATGTCGCAGTTGCAAAAAATGTTTCAACAAATTCAAAGTGCCGGAAATATTGCAATATTAGATGGCTTGCTGACTAAGAAAAAAGAAATGCTTAACAAAGTTGATAGCTTGAACCTTGCACCTGATGAAAGCAGAACGTCACAAATACTGCAATACGATAAGCTGATAAATGAATACCAGCTAATGGTAGAGAACAAACCACCGGCATTGATTATTGTAGAAAATGCCAGACCGGCCCAATATTATGATCAGCCAAAAATCCTGCTTACTCTGGTCGCTACAGCAGTATTATCTTTTGTATTTGCATTACTGACTGCTGTTGTTATTGATAGCAAGAAAACACACTAAGGTGACAAATGAAATAAAATACAACAGAAATTTATTTTCATTTTTTTGCCTGCTCTTTGCTTGCACGGAAGCCTTAGCCCTTTATACCCAAACATATCTGATAGCCATCATTCCTTTCATTGTACTGGCTTGCTATACTGCCTGGCAATACAGATCTGCAGCCTTTTTGATACTGCTTTTCTCCATTTCATTTTCAATTGAATACCAGTTTTCTTCTTCACTGGGCACCGATATTCCCGATGAACCATTGATGCTTCTAGTGTCTTTTATTTTTCTGGCTTACTGGCTATATTATCCTTCAGTTCTTTCAAAAAAAATATGGCAACATCCTATTTTGCTTTTGCTCCTGCTATGTATTGGCTGGTCAGTTATTGCTACTTTGTTTTCATCACATACATTAATCTCTTTTAAATACTTACTTGCAAAATCATGGTACATCGGAGCATTTTTGATGGCACCATTCATCTTATTTAAAAATGAAAAAAATATACGAAGGGCAACAGCCAGTTTAACAGTCGGTATTGTGGCTGCCGCTTTTATTGCATTGGCAAGACATTATCCATATCAATTTCGTTTTGCATATATCAATGATGCATTGCAGCCATTCTTTAGAAATCATGTAAACTATGCAGCTTTACTGGTATGTGCTGCGCCTTTATTGCTGGGATGTTTTCAACTCTCAAAAACAAAAAAACAAAAGTCATTGATTTGTATTGGGTTTGTTATNNCAGCCATACTTATTGTTCTGGCTTCTGTTTTCTGGCTACGCCAAAATGATCATTATCTGAAATTTTCAAATGACTTTAAAACAACCATTTTTCATAAAAATTTTTCTGAGCACCTTATTGCCACCTACAAACTGAAAGATGTTTCTACAGCCGAACGTTTTTACCGCTGGGTGGCCGGGGCAAGAATGATTAAAGACAATGCCGCAGTGGGTTTTGGTCCCGGTACTTTTTATTACCATTACAAAAGTTATGGCCTGCCGGCTTTTAAAACCTGGGTAAGCGATAATGAAGATCATTCTACTGTACACAATTATTTTTTGCTTACAGCTATTGAACAGGGCATTCCGGGATTAATATTTTTGTTGCTCCTGTTTGGATGTTTGTTGTACTATGCACAGTATTTATATCACCGAACAAATATTTTGTTTTATAAAACAACTTCGCTCATTACCGGAATATTAGTGGTAATGATACTCACCTTAAATCTCCTTAGCGATTTAATAGAAACAGATAAAATAGGAAGTATTTTCTTTTTAAGTATGGCTGTGCTGATGGCAACAGATATCAACACCCAAAAACAACCAACCTCAGATTTTTCCCCTCACATGTAATGCATCTCGTAGTCCATTCCCCAATAAATTAAATGCAAGCACCAAAAGCATAATAGCAAAACCGGGTGCAAGAGCCAGCATGGGGTTATTAGTAATAATAAAATTGTAATTATCTCTTATCATCAACCCCCAGCTGGGTTGTGGAGGTTGTACACCAATGCCTATAAAACTTAATCCCGCTTCAATTACTATTGCTGATGCAAAATTAGCTGCAGCTATTACCAAAACCGGACCCATAATATTGGGCCAAATATGTTTTACAATTGTTCGATAACCGGAATAGCCCAATGCCCTTGTGGCCTCCACATATTCTTTTTCTCTTTCCACCAGTATTTGCCCTCGCACTGTTCTGGCTACATTCACCCACATGGTAAGACCTACAGCAACAAATACCTGCCAGAAGCCTTTGCCTAATGCCAGCGTAATGGCAAATACTAATAAAAGTGTAGGAATACTCCATACCACATTAATAAACCACATAATAATATTATCTGTTCTTCCACGATAATATCCTGCCAACGAACCCAGCATTAATCCAATAGTAAGTGATATAAATACCGTGATGAACCCCACACCCAGACTTACTCGGGTACCTAAAATTATTCGGCTGTAAATATCTCTTCCGTATTTATCTGTGCCCAATAAAAAAGATTGCTTTCGAATATTATTCTTTTCAAAATTGGCTATCGAAGTATTTGTTGCTACTACAATACTATCTTCAACCGATTCGTCTATAAAGCGAATGAGCTGCACACTATCTTTTCCAACAAACCGATAACGATTGACCGGAATATAATCATAGTTATCCGGTTTGCCATTGATCAACCTATTAAAAAAACCGGGAGCAGGTGTTTGTATTGCTTTGGGCAGTCGNNTGGAGAAGGATCGGGTGCAATTAAATATGCAAACACTGCAACCAAAACAGCAATGGCAATAATAACCAAGCCAAATATTGCGCCTTTGTTTTTTTTAAGACGGCTCCAGGCGGCATTTGCAAAAGAAGGTGATGAAGATGCTGACATCAATACAAATATATTCCTATCCGTCTTACTGTATTTTGAAAATAATAAAGCATTGAATTTATTATTTCTTTATTGAACCTTCCTGCCCTTCCACTCGTACCTGCCCAGCTGACCCATAAAACCGGAACAAACCGTATAAAAAATATGTAGGGGCTGAAACAGTATAAAAGATATTATAAGTTGTGTTTGTTTAAAAAATTTTGCAACAGATATAAAAAAAGGGATTTCAATTAATGCTTTTATAAACAACATGGCTAACAATGCAATCCAATATTCAAAACTCCAAAAACCGGCTGCCAATAGAACAAAAAAAGAAACATTAAAAAGATAAACCATTAATAAAATAGGGAATAGTTTCTTATCCTGATATTTTCTGGCCTTGCTGGCCCAGCGTATTCTTTGGCTAAAAAAAGATTTCCATGTTTTTTCAGCTTCGGTACACACAATAGCTTGTGGTGATTTCAGATAGCTTATGCCTTCCGGATATTTCAAACGCATTTTATGCACCAGCAGCATATCATCGCCGGAAGCAATTTGATCAATACCCGAAAAGCCTCCTACTTCATTAAATATTTTTTTCTGATAGGCCAGGTTGGCACCATTGCCCATGCTGTGCATTTTATGATGAATTGCTGCTCCGGTAATTCCCTGCAATATCAAAAAATCAAACGACTGAAAAATTTGAAGTGCCTTATTTTGATAACGCATAAACACCGGACCGGCCACCATTACCGGTTTTTTCTCTTCAATAAATGACGATAAAATGGAAAGCCACTGTGGCGAAACCCTGCAATCCGCATCTGTGGTTACAATCCACTCATTGGCGGCAACAGATATGCCGGTTTCAATTGCCTTTTTCTTGTAAGAATTTATTTGCAATCCGCTTAGTTGAACAAGCTTAATACCGGGATAGCTTTTTACAATCGTAGCCGTATGGTCGGTTGAATGATCATCAACAATAATTAATTCAAACAGATGAGCAGGATAATTTTGCTTTTGAATATCCTCAATAAGCGCAGCTATATTTTGTTCTTCATTTCGGGCCGGTATTACTATTGAAAAACTGATAGCAGGCTGAGGAATGATTGCTTCAAATACAGGAATTTGTTTCCAGCTCATCCAGTAGTTGAGTATAACAAAGCAATACAGAATGCTTAAAAAGACAACAACATAAAAAAGAATCATTGAGCCAAAACTAAATGAAATCCAATTAATTTATTATTTTGAAAAATGAATTTCCGAAATTGTTGTTTCTGTTTATGGATTTTTACTTTTACAAGCAATTATGCACTTTCTCAAAGTGAAAATTTTACTGATATTTTTTCTTACGCCGGTTTTATTTTAGGAAAAAACAAAACAGAATTAAAGGATTCATTTATTTGTAACACCTTTGATAATAAGGTAAAAGTTCCGGATTCTCTTTGCAGGGCAGGTTCAATTTTTCTTTCTAATAAGCAATTATATTCAGTTAACAATGTTCCATTTCGAGATCTGATCTTAAGTACAGATTCTTCAGGTAAAATGATTTCTTTGGTGCTGCTCTTGTCCAGTAGTTTGAAAGATAATAAAGCTGAACTGAAATCTATTAATAAAAGCTTTAGTGAAACAAAAAGATATTTACAGGAACGCTTCAATTTTACGGGGAAAAAAGAGCTTTACTATGAAGACAAATACACTGAAGTTACTTCGATGAGCTGGTATCAACCCTTATATTATATTCGTCTCTCAAAAAACAATTTTCCAAAAACTGAATCTCGGAAGCAAATGACTGTTATCCTGTTAGCAATTGAATTAAGGAGTTCAATCAAGAATTAAATTCAATATTTCCGCTACATGCTTTTCATGCAGCACCTGATGCCCGGCCGCTATTATGGTAATTGTACAATAGTCTTCAATTCCTTTTCTAAACCTTTCGCCCACCACAGGCAAAATGATGCGGTCGTGCTTGCCATACATCAATCTTACCGTTGTTTGCGTTTCATTTATAGCCTTCTTTATTTTTTTGAGATTGGGTTTTAGTTTTCGTAAACAAATCCATCGTTTATACAACAACGTCCTCATTTCTTCATTATCAATATAAAATTTTACAAATTTGAAAATACTTGCATTTACCAATTTCAATTTGNNAGCCGGGATGTTTCATTGTAAATGAAAATATTTTTCTGCCCATCAGGGTTTGTGTTGAAAACCAATACCAGAAATTTATTTTCAACCCATCAGGTGCCAGTAATATTAGTTTACAAAACTTATCAGGGGCCGCCTCAAAAAGACTGAGGGCTACCCGCCCACCCAAACTAAAGCCCATCAACACAGGTTGCCGGTTATACGTTTCGCAGTTAATTATTTTCAACAAATCATTAATTGTAAATTGAAGACCTTCATTCCATTCCGTTTTTCCATGAAAGGGTATATCGAAAGCAAAAAAGCTAAACCGGTCCCCGGCTTCCTTTTCAAAAAAAGAAAAAACTCCAGCCTGCTCTCCATACCCATGAAAACAAATAACCGGCTGAGGCCCTTTACCAAAGCGTTGATAAGAAATAACAGAACTTCTATAGCGAAACTGCCTTTCCATATTTTTCAAAAAAATTAAAGCCCAAAAAATTGGATGTGTCAAATATAATCCTATTTTTGATTAGTTGCACAAACAACTATATGCCAAACAACCAATTTAAAAAAGGAGAACTCTACAGTTTCATTACCGGAATAGCATCAACCGCTATTGCCCGCAGGTTGCAAAAAAAATTTAATGCCGCCGGGCTCAATATCACTATCGAACAATGGAGTGTACTCTATCATTTATGGAAAAAAGAAGGCATCAGCCAGCAGGAACTGTGCAATGCTACGTATAGAGACAAACCCAGTATTACCCGCCTAGTTGATAATTTAGAAAAAGCTGGTCTCGTAAAAAGAGTAGCTTCCGAAAATGATCGTCGTATCAATCGAATCTATTTGACCAAGCAGGCTCAAAAACTACAGGAAGAAACAATGGCAATGGCAGACGATACACTGAACGAAGCGCTTGTAAAAGTGCCGGCTGACAGAGTTGATGTATGTAAAGAAGTATTGCAAATTGTTTACGACAACCTTAAATAAAAATTAATCTATTACAAAATACATTTAAAACTTTAGAAAATGAGTACCGAAATCACAAAAACAAAATTGCTGAAAGGTGGCGAATGGCTGATTAAAGAATCTCTGGCTCAGGAAACATTTACTCCTGAAGATTTTAATGAAGAGCAAAAAATGATTGCACAAACGTGCAAAGATTTTTTGAAACAGGAGATACATCCACGGTTGGATGAAATCGATTCGATGAAGAATCCGCAATTGATGCCGCAACTCTTAGATAAAGCAGGAGAGCTTGGGTTGCTTGGCACTTCTGTTCCGCAGGAGTTTGGCGGTTTCGGAATGGATTTTAATACCACCATGCTGGTAGCTGAAGTGTTGGGTGCCGGTCATTCATTTGCCGTTGCTATTTCGGCACATACAGGTATTGGTACCTTACCGATTCTCTATTATGGCAACGAGGCGCAAAAGAAAAAATACATTCCGAATCTCGCCTCAGGCAAATGGAAAGCGGCCTATTGTTTAACGGAACCTGATTCGGGCAGTGATGCCAACTCGGGCAAAACAAAGGCTGTGCTTTCGGCTGATGGAAAACATTACGTGATCAACGGTCAGAAAATGTGGATCACCAACGGTGGTTTTGCCGATGTGTACGTAGTGTTTGCAAAAATCGACAATGATAAAAACCTAAGTGCATTCATTGTTGAAAAGGCATTTGGCGGCATTACCATGAATGAAGAAGAAAAAAAGATGGGTATTAAGGGATCTTCTACCCGCCAGATATTTTTTAACGATTGTAAAGTACCCGTAGAAAACCTGTTGAGCGAACGTGAGAATGGATTTAAGATAGCAGTAAACATTCTGAATGTCGGTCGCATTAAGCTGGGTGTTGCTGCGGTAGGAGGAAGCAAGATNNAGTACATGGTTCGGAAGTGTTGGATTATAGTGTGGACGAAGGCGTGCAAATTTATGGCGGTATGGGTTTCTCGGCCGAAGGTCCGATGGATCGTGCGTACCGCGATGCGCGTATCAACCGGATTTTTGAAGGAACCAACGAAATCAACCGCCTGCTTACTATCGACATGTTGTTAAAGCGTGCCATGAAGGGACATTTAGACTTGATGAATCCAGCCATGGCTGTGCAAAAAGAATTGATGTCGATACCCGACTTTGGCAGCGATGATGATACTGCCTTGTTCGCCAAGGAAAAGAAAGCCTTACGTAATCTCAAGAAAGCCGGCCTGATGGTTAGTGGTGCAGCCGTTCAAAAATTTATGATGAAGCTATCGGAAGAGCAGGAAATTTTAATGAACCTGGCCGATATGCTGATTGAGGGTTATGCGGCTGAGTCTGNNGCCATAGAAAAAGCTGCTGCTGCCGGCAGGAGCGCCATCACTTCTTTTGCCGAAGGCGATGAGCAACGCCTGATGTTGATGGGCTTAAAACGATTCACGAAAGTCGAGCCCTACAATTTGAAAAATGCAAGACGCAAAGTGGCGAAACATATAATCGAGAAGGGCGAGTATCCGTTTTGACCCCAACCGCTCTCCAGCGGAGAGAGGCTTAGATCAATGAAAAACCCGGGAGCTATTCCGGGTTTTTCGTTCAATTATAAGCGGCTATTAAAAAATACTATATTGTCAATATGAAAGTACTTCGAACCACGCCCGAGAAAATTGCTGACCTGCGACAAGCGCATTTTGAATCGTTGCGGCCTGAAGAGCGCCTGGCTATTTTAAGAAAGTGGATGCAGCGTCTCGAAAAACCTGATTTCAATTATTCTTATAAAGGACTAAAGTTAGTGGTAAAAAAAGGAAATGAGTTTATTTAGCCCTTTTCATGAAACGTTGGTTCGTACCCTCCTGAAAAACGAGGTAAACTTTGTCATCATTGGTGGTTTTGCCGCTATTTACTATGGAGTGAGTCGTGGAACTGGTGACCTTGATTTGCTGATTGAGCCCTCGCTAGAAAACGGACAGCGTTTACTGAACGCTTTTCGCGAACTTCAATT
>JRYD01014696.1_pt1 | contig 16313 bp, 13 predicted proteins | sample 235311 | NCBI WGS metagenome assembly JRYD01 (sample SAMN03074213, study PRJNA261472) | activated sludge metagenome | biome: Common Effluent Treatment Plant; feature: Wastewater; material: Activated sludge; isolation source: activated biomass in a lab-scale reactor treating industrial wastewater at... | reverse complement strand
GTTCGCCGACGCCTTCGCCCGCGCGTGGTTCAAGCTCACCCACCGCGACATGGGTCCGCGCGCGCGCTACCTCGGCCCCGAAGTCCCCGACGAAGACCTGATCTGGCAGGACCCTATCCCCGCCGTTACTCACGAGCTCGTAGACGACAAGGACATCGCGGCGCTGAAGGCGAAAGTCCTCGCCTCGGGCCTGACGGTGCCCCAGCTGGTCTCGACCGCCTGGGCCTCGGCCTCGACCTTCCGCGGCTCCGACAAGCGCGGCGGCGCCAACGGCGCGCGCATCCGCCTCGCTCCGCAGAAGGACTGGGCGGTCAACAATCCGCCGCGGCTCGCGAAGGTGCTCGCGGCGCTCGAAGGCATACAGAAAGAGTTCAACGACGCCCAGACCGGCGGCAAGAAGATTTCACTCGCCGACCTTATAGTCCTCGCCGGATGCGCGGGCGTAGAGCAGGCGGCGAAGAACGCCGGCAGCGATATCACGGTGCCCTTCACGCCGGGGCGCGCCGACGCGGCCCAGGAAGAGACCGACATCGAATCCTTCACATACCTCGAGCCCGAGGCCGACGGTTTCCGGAACTACCTCAAGGGCCGCTACACCGTAAAACCCGAGGAAATGCTTGTCGACCGCGCCCAGCTCCTGACGCTTTCCGTCCCCGAGATGACGGTTCTCCTCGGCGGCATGCGGGTTCTCGACACCAACTTCGACGATTCCGCTCACGGCGTCTTCACCGGCCGCCCCGGGGTCCTTACGAACGACTTTTTCGTAAACCTCCTCGATATGGGCTTTATGTGGAAGGCGACTTCCGAGGACGAAGAAGAATTCGAAGTCCGCGACCGCAAGACGGGCGAGCTCAAGTGGACGGCTACCCGGGTCGATCTTATCTTCGGTTCGAACTCCGAGCTCAGGGCGGTCGCCGAAGTCTACGGATGCAGCGACTCCCAGGAACGGTTCGTTCACGACTTCGTAGCGGCGTGGGATAAAGTGATGAATCTCGACCGCTTCGATCTCATCGACTAAAACTAGAAACAAAAGGTTTGACTATATCCTCCTCCTTGTGAAGAGAAGCGGCGGCGATTCCTCGAACCGGGGATTGCCGCCGTTCTTTTTTAGGACATGCGAATAACGAAAGAGCCGCCACGTACGGAAAAGGAGGTCCGGATTAAGGCCGGCGAGGTACTCATATGGCCGACCTCTCCACCCGCTAGGACTTCCGGCGAAAGTATTGACCCGGCCCTAAGAATATGTAATTATTAAATTTTGGGTCACTGAACAATGATAATATCTCTTAATTGGCTTAAGGAGTATGTCGATTTCTCCGTCTCTCCTGAGGAGCTCGCCGACAGGCTGACTATGTCCGGGCTCGAGGTGGAATCGATAGAATACGTGGGTAAAGCCCTAGAAAGCATAGTCGTCGCCGAGATACTCGACATGGGTAAACATCCGGACGCCGACAAGCTCTCTCTTTGCAGGGTTACGGACGGCGAGGCCGAATATCCGATCGTCTGCGGGGCGAGCAACATGAAGGCGGGCGACAAGGTCGCGCTGGCGAGGACGGGAACCGTCCTTCCGCCGGGGCCGAAGTTTCCCGAGGGGCTCACGATCAAAAAAGCGAAAATAAGGGGGCAGGTCTCCGAAGGCATGCTCTGCGCCGAGAACGAGCTCGGGCTCGGGATAGAATCCGACGGCATTATGATTCTCCGGCCGGGCGCGGTTCCGGGGACGCGGCTCATTGACGAACTAGGCGTTAACGACGTCCTCCTTGAAATAGGCATAACCCCCAACCGTCCCGACTGCCTGAGCGTGGTCGGGACGGCCAGGGAGGCGGCCGCCGTGCTTTCCGGCACGGCCGGTTATCCCGATACGTCGGTAAAGGAATCGGGCGCACCCGTAGGCGACTACGTATCCGTCGAGATAAAATCGCCTGAGGGCTGCCCCAGGTACACATGCCGCGTGATAAGGAACGTGAAGATTGGCCCCTCGCCCGGGTGGATGAAGACGCGGCTGGAGTTGTCTGGAATCAGGTCTATAAATAACGTGGTAGACGTTACGAACTATGTGCTGCTCGAGCTCGGGCAGCCGCTCCACGCATTCGATTACGACCTCGTAAAGGGGCGGAAAATCGTGGTGAGGCAGGCCGAAGACGGCGAGACCATTACGACCCTCGACGGCGTAGAAAGGAAGCTCTCCGCCGACGACCTTCTCATCTGCGACGGCGAAAGGCCTGTTGCGCTCGCGGGCGTCATGGGCGGGGCGGACACCGAGGTGAGCGAGGGGACGGCGAACATACTCCTCGAAAGCGCCTACTTCAGCCCCGATACGGTAAGGAAAACGTCCAGGAAAACCGGGCTCAAATCGGAATCTTCCTACAGGTTCGAAAGGGGGGTCGACCCAGATGGCGTTGTAAAGGCGCTCGACAGGGCGGCGGGGCTCATTGCCGAGCTCGCCGGGGGCGAAGTAGCCGCCGGAAGGATAGACGAAAACCCTGTCGTGATCGAGCCCGCGGTCGTGAGCGTCACGGCTGCGCGCGTGAACGCCATACTCGGCACGGACATAAGCGAAGAAGAAATAATATCCATACAGAAAAGGCTCGGGCTCCGGCTTCTGTCGTCGGAAAAAGGGGTTCTCACTTTCGAAGTGCCGACGTACAGGGTGGACCTCACCCGCGAAATAGACATCATAGAAGAGACGGCCAGGCTATACGGCTATAACAACGTGCCCGTCACCCTCCCGGCGGTCGCCATGAAGACGGAGCTACCGGGCGGCGTAAGGGCAGTACAGGCTAAATTCAAGGAAGTATTCACGGCGAACGGCTTCTACGAGGCGATAAATTACAGCTTCGAGGACGAGGAGCTTCTTGCACTCTTCAGCCCCGAAAAGGCGCTCCCGATACTGAACCCGATAAGCAAGGACGGCGGCGTCATGAGGACGAGCCTCACGGCCGGACTCGTAAAGAACGTTCTCCTTAACCTTAACAGGCAGGAAAATGACGTAAGGATCTTCGAGACGGGGAAGATTTATATCCCCTCGTCCGGACAGAAGCTCCCTAAAGAAACGAACAAACTGGCTGCGGCCGCAACCGGAAGGAAACAGCCGGAACTCTGGGACAGGGAGGAATTCGATTTCTTCGACTTAAAGGCGGTGCTCGAAATGGCGCTCGGCGCGCTTCATGCGCAGGAGAGCGTCGCTTTCAAACCGGCGACTGAAATCGAATTTCTCCATCCCGGAAAATCCGCCGAGATTATCATAGACGGCGAGGTCGTCGGATACGCCGGCGAGATTCACCCCGGGCTCATGGAGAGACTCGAGCTTACGAAGAGGGTGTACGTCGCCGAAATAGACCTCGACGCCGCAGCTAGTCTCACGGCGGGGAAGAAGGGCGAGTTCAGCCCACTTCCGAAATTCCCGTCCGTAAGGCGCGACATCGCCCTCGTCGTGGACCAGGGCGTGTCCTCCGGGAGTATAATTAATGAGATAAGGTCCATGGGTTCGGGCCTTATAGAAGACGCCCGGATATTCGACGTATTCACCGGGGGCACGGTCCAGGATGGCAAGAAGAGCGTCGCCGTTTCGCTCCACCTGAGGGCGTCCGACAAGACGCTCACGGAAGAGGAAATCAACAGAATTCAGGACAAGGCACTCAAGAAACTTCGATTGGCTCTGGGTGCAGAATTACGTACAATATAGCGAATGGAGGGGTAAAGAGATGACTAAAAAGGAACTGGCGGACGTAATACACACCAGAATCGGTCTCTCGAAGAGGGAGTCCGCGGAAATAGTAGAGTTCTTCTTCGAGATCGCCAAGGACAGGCTAAGCAAGGGCGAAGGCATAAAACTCCCCCGGTTCGGGAGCTTTCGCGTCCAGAATCGTAAGGCGAGAAAGGGCCGCAACCCCGCTACGGGCGAGACTATAGAAATCGCCGAGAGGAAGGCAGTCGTGTTCAAACCAAGCAGATTCCTCCGCGATGCTATAGACAAGCAGACCGCATGATGCTGCATGAAGCACATCTATAGTTTTTTCAGGAACAATATCCTGGCCGGAATACTGGTCACCGTACCGTTCGGCCTCACACTATTCATACTATTCAAGCTCGGCACCTGGATCGTCGGCCTCGTAAGCGCAATACCCGGGAGGGTTTTGGGCGGCCCGTCCGCGGACCTTCCGCAAGGCGTTTATGAGATACTTCTCTTCTGCATAGGGCTCCTCGGGACACTGCTCATAGTCCTCGTTGTCGGGGCCCTGGCGAGGAACATACTCGGTAGCAAGCTCGTCAGCCTCGGTGAAGCCGTTATAACGCGCATACCCCTCGCGCGGACGATCTACGCCGCAACCAAGCAGGTAATCGAAACCGTGTTCATGGGTAGGGGGATCAAGGATATAAAGAGGGTGGCACTCCTCGAATTTCCCCGGAAGGGGGTGTACTCGCTTGGCTTTATTACGTCTAGCCTCGAAATCGGCAAGGGCGTGAACAGGACGGACAAAAGGCTCGTCAGCGTCTTCATTCCCACGTCGCCGAACCCTACCTCCGGGTATTACGTCATGGTCCCCGAAGAGGACATAAAGGAGCTTCATATCTCAATAGAGGACGCGTTCAGGATAATAATGTCCGTCGGCCTCGCCGCAAACTCCGTAGAAAATGCTTTCCCGGATACGAAAAACAATCGAGAAGTATGACATGCTCCGGCCCGGGGACAGGGTCGTCGTCGGCCTCTCCGGGGGTGCGGACTCCGTATGTCTCCTGCACGCGCTCCACAGTCTCAAGACCTGCAAGCTCACCTTGATAGCGGCACACCTTAACCATGGTATACGCGGGAAAGAGGCGGCTCTCGATGCGGAATTCAGCCGCGGCGTCGCCGAATCGCTCGGCGTGGAATTCGAGCTCGGCGAGGCGGACGCGCCGGCGCTTAAGAAAAAGTCCCGGCTTTCTCTCGAAGACGCCGCCCGGACGCTTAGGTACGGGTTTTTCGAGGAAGTGCGGAAAAAGCACAGGGCGACAAAGATCGCGACGGCCCACACCCTTGACGACCAGGCAGAAACCGTCCTCATGAGGCTCCTTCGCGGGAGCGGGGCTAGGGGACTCTCCGGCATCCCGCCCGTGTCCGGGAAATATATCGTAAGGCCGCTCATAGAGACGGGCCGCGCGTCGATAGAGGGATACCTTAAATCCCACGGGATCGAATGGATAGACGATTCTACGAACCTCGAAAGGGATTACCTCAGGAACAGAATCAGGCTGGGCCTCCTGCCTGGTCTTTCGGAATACAACCCGAAGATAAAGGAAACCCTCGCGCGGACGGCGGATATTCTCAGGCTCGAAGAGGACTTCATTTCCCGCGAGGCAGAGAAGGCCTTCCGCCGGATTTTTAAACGCGGGGGCGGGGAGATCACGGGAGACCTCGCTAAATACACCCGGCTCCACGCCGCCGTTAGAGCCGCCGTCCTCATGCGCGCGCTGACGGAGACGAGGGAGAATCTCAAGAACGTATCGTCCGTCCACCTGACCGCGGCGGACGCCCTACTGACATCGATGGCAACGTCCGGAGAGTCGGTATTTCCTGGGGGAAGTGTCATCGTAAAAGGGCATGGAGCCTTCCTCGTGACGACGAAAGACGCCCTCGCCCGCGAGTTCTCGTACGAGTTGTCCGGTCTCGGAAAATGGATCTTTCCCGAGCTCGAAGTCGAGGTCGAAGAAACCCCGGCAAGGGGACTAGAAGAGGATAGGGAAGACGTCGTATATCTCAGCCCCGGTGCGGTGAAATTCCCTATAGAGGTGAGGAGCTTCAAGGCCGGTGACAGGTTCATGCCCCTCGGGATGAAGAGCCGGAAGAAGGTAAAGGACTTTTTCATCGACCGGAAAGTCCCGGCGTTCATGAGGAAGCGCGTTCCGATATTCCTTTCCGGGGGAGAGATAGTCTGGATTGGCGGCATGAGGATCGACGAGCGGGCGAAGGTAAAAGGGAAGCCGAAAAAGGCCTTGAGGCTGACCCTCGTAAGGCCGCGATTCTAGTACGCCGCTTTTTACCGCCCGCCTAGGGCGAGGTAGGCCGCTCCCAGTATTCCTTCGTCGCCGTTGAGCTTGGCTTTTTCGATCACTACCCTCTCTGCAGGTGCCCTAAGGCCGCGTTTTTTCAGCTCGGCGCGCGCGGGCTCTATGAACATGTCCCACGCCTTGGCTACGCCTCCGCCTAGGACTATCATCTCGACGTTAAGTATGTTTACGAGGCTCGCCATACCTATTCCGAGGGCGACGCCGAACCGCTCCCAGATATCTATAGACGCCGCGTCCCCTTCGAGAGCCGCCTTCATGACCGCCTCCGGAATGTCGTCGGGGTCGGTCTCGGGTACCGTATCCCTGAGGACGGTTTCGACGTCCTGACTTGCGAGCGCCTCCTTCACCATCCTTCTAACAGCCGTCGCCGATGCGTAGCTTTCGAGGCAGCCGTAATTCCCGCAGTTACAAAGCGCACCGTCCGGGTAGACGGTCATGTGGCCGACCTCCCCTCCCATGCCGTCGGCCCCGCTCCACAGCTTTCCGTCGAGGATAATACCGCCGCCTACCCCCGTGCCGAGGGTTATCATGACGAGGGACGAAATGTCCTTTCCCGCCCCTATCCACCATTCGCCGAGCGCCGCGCAGTTGGCGTCGTTCTCCACGATGACTTCGACCCCCGAGCTTAGCTTACTGACGAGGTTATCCCGTATCGGATAATTCGTAACGTTCGCTATATTCGGGGCCTGCGTGATGACCCCGGATTTGGAGTCTATGACGCCGGCAATTCCTATCCCGACCCCCGTGACACCCCCTTCGCCCAGCTCGTCCACGAGCTTTGCGATGTTGTCGACGACGGCGTCTATACCGTCGTGCGCGCCGGACGCGATCTTGAGCTGCCTCAGTATGCGGCCCTCGGGCGTGACGAGAGCGCCCCTAAGATTGGTCCCTCCGATGTCCATTCCTATAACGGTTTTACCCATGCGATTACCGGTCCCGGGGTTAAATATTCACGGCTTTGCTGTAAAATATCGTCGATTGTTATCGTCTTGTAAATAAGCCGAAGGAAGAAGAAAAATTCACTGGAAAGAGAGAGGCGTGACGAATTGAGCAAGGATAAAAAAAAGGGCGCACTATGCGCCGTGGACTCGCTTGCCGCAGAGGAGCCGCTATACGGTACGGCGGCCGAGGCAGGCGGATGGATACTCATCGAATACAGGGGCAGATGGTCCAATGACGCGTATAAAGACAGCTCCATACCCAAAGCCGCCAGGGAGAAGCTGAAGAAGATCGGAAAGGCGGTCAAGGGCTCCCGCCTCCAGGTCGTGAGCCGAAACGGGCGCGAAGACGAAGGCATAAGCCTCTTCATCTCGCGCGCGTCCGATACGGAAGCAAAGCTCTACGAGATAAACCTCGGCTCCTACGAAGACCTCGCTTCGCTTGACGTGGATTCGGTATTCGAGGGTGATAGGTACGAAAGGAAAGAGCCCCTGGTAATCGTATGCACGAACGGCGAGCGCGACACCTGCTGCGGGAAATTCGGCAAGCCCGTATTCCTCGAAGCAGCCGCCGGTTCGCACGGCCGGAACGTGTGGCAGACGAATCACATCGGCGGGCACAGGTTCGCCGCCACGTTCGTCTGCCTCCCGCACGGCATTTGCTACGGCAGGGTGAGGGAAGGCAAAAAGGTCGGCGACGTGATCGACAAGTACGTTCAAGGCGAGATAGACCTAGGTAGCCTTCGCGGGCGCTCGTGCTACAGCGCAGAGGCCCAGGCTGCGGAATACTTTCTCAGAACGGAAACGGGCAAGACCGGCCTTTCGGAATTCACGCTCAAGCGCGAGAAGAAAGCCAAAGACGGTATCGACGTCGATTTCGTGTCCACCGGCACGGGCGAGACGTACAGGGTGAGCGTCCTCAAGTCCAGGCACATGGCGAAGGTCCTCAAGAACTGCGGCGACGGCAAAAGAGACTGGGTGTCGGGCTTTATAAACGGGGGAGTCGGCGTAATTAAGGCCGGCGGGAAGGAGTGAGCGATGAGCATAAAGAACCCTCTTCACGTAAACGAGATCACTCCCGAGTGGCTGACGCGGATTCTGAGAGAGGGCGGCTCCATACAAAAATCGCGCGTAACCGGTATCGACGTCCAGCCCGTGGGCGGCTCCGTGGGTTTTTTGAGCAGCGTCGTTAAAACAGTTCTGACCTACGACGTCATGGAAGACGGGGCGCCGAAATCTCTCGTGATAAAGATCGAGCCCGAATCCGAATCCTACAGACAGGCGAGCGATCAGCTCCACGCCTTTACAAGGGAGATAATGTTCTACAGGGACGTCGCCCCCGGCGTTTCCATGAGGCTTCCGCGCCTCTACGGCTCGGTTATAGAGCCGCCGGCCTACTCGCTGGCCATGGAAGACCTCTGCTCGCTCAGGCCCGGCGACCAGGTCGGGGGAATAAGCGAAGAGGAGGCGCTCGGGATTGCCGGGGAGATAGCGAAGCTCCACGCAAGGTACTGGAACAGCCCCGAGCTCGACGGATTCGAATGGATGCCGTCCGAGAACCCGGTATGGCAGGATTTCGAAGAGAAATGGCCGTCCTTCACGGAACACTTCGGTGGTCTGCTGGAGAGTAACGGACGGGCCGTAGGCGAGAAGCTGGTGAAGCACATCGGGTGGCTCGCCGGCGAGATAGGCTCGCGCCCGAAAACGATCGTCCATAGCGACCTCCGGGCGGACAACCTCCTCTTCGGAAACCCGGGCTCGGACGACTGGGTGGTTATAATCGACTGGCAGATAGCGACAAGGAGCATGGGCGCTTTCGACGTGGCCAGGCTCACCGCAGGCAGCGAGCCGACGTCCGAGCTGAAACAGTACCACTACGAAGCCGTAAACAGATGGTACGAGACGCTTATAGAGGGCGGGGTCGCCCTCTACACTATGGACGATGCGGTAAGGGACTACAAGCTCGGCCTGCTGTTTAACCTCTGCTTCCCCGTCCATTTTCACAGGGAAGCCCTCACAGTCACCGGGCGGACGAAAGATCTCGTGATGACCATGATCACGAGGGATTTCGCGGCCGCCGCCGAGTTCGACGCCGGCTCGGTTCTACCCTGAGCGCACTGGGAGATCAACCCCCGGCTTCACACCGAACCGGTTCAGATGAAATACCTCTTTCGGCGATTTCCTGTTTTTCTCGTGTCCGGCGAGCCCTTTGTCAAAATATCCGAAGGGAAGGACGGTCAGGATGTTAAGCGAGCCGGGGATGCCGAGATACTGTGCGAGCCCCTTTTTGTCTATCATTCCGATCCAGCACGACCCGAGCCTCCGCCCCCAGGCCGTAAGCACCATGTTCTGCACCGCGCGGGTGCTGTCGACCTCGTGCCATTTGTTGGACGGGTCCGTAAGGACGACGACGGCGAAGGCGGCCTCCGATACGAACCTCCCGCTCGTGCAGTATTTTTCGAGCCCCTTGAGCACATCCCCGTCGGTTACCAGAATGAACTCCCACGGCTGCTCGTTCCGGGCGCTAGGGGCGAGTCTTCCGGCCTCCATGACCTCGCCGATTACTTCCTCGGGAACGTCGCCTGTAATGTAGCTCCTTATAGAGCTCAGCGTTCTTACGCATTCGAATACTTCCATTTTTGTCACCTCTGCTTTTATGCCGCTGTCCCGCGAATCGGGCAGGCCGCGGCGTTAGCTAACATGATTAAGTATATCAGCACGCCCGAAGCGGCGCGTAAGGAGCGCGAGCGCAGCGATTTTAGTTTCGTATATTTTCAGTTAGCCGGGCAGACCGGAAAATCAGCGCTCTTCGGCTTAAGTTAACAGGCCTTACGTGATATAGTTTCACAATCCCTATATTCTAAGGCCGTAAAAATCACGGTAATATAAAGGCTTAAAGTGGAGGCCGAGTGTGATCAAGAAACCATGGGCGGGAAGGTTCAAGAAGGGCACGCATAAGGTTGCCGAGAAGTTCTCGGCGTCGATAGACTTCGACAGAAGGCTCTATAAGGAAGACATCGAGGGCAGCGTAGCGCACGCCGAAATGATGGCCGCAAACGGCATCATCCCCGAAAAGGAAGCCGCGAAGATAATAAAGGGGCTCCGGCAGATCGAAAAGGAAATCGATTCCGGGAAATTTCCGTTCAGGGAAGAGTACGAGGACATCCACCTCAACATAGAAAAAAGACTCATCGAGAAGATAGGCGAGGTCGGGGGCAAGATTCACACCGGCAGGAGCCGAAACGACCAGATAGCCCTCGACATGAGGCTCTACCTCAGAAAGGAGATAGAGGAGATAGTAGAGCTCCTGGGTCTCATCTCGGAAAGGCTGGTAGACCTCGCGGAAAAGAACTTCGGCACTGTCCTCCCGCTTTACACGCACCTCCAGAGGGGGCAGCCCGTCCTCCTTTCGCATCATCTCCTCGCGCTCTTCGAGATGCTGAGGCGCGACATGGAGAGATACATAGACTGCTTCGGAAGGGTGAACGTGATGCCGCTCGGCGCGGGGGCCGGGGCGGGGACGACGTTCCCGATAGACAGGGAGCACACCGCCTCTACGCTCGGATTCCCCGAAGTGACCCGAAACAGCATAGACACCGTGAGCGACAGGGACTTTATAATCGAATTCATATCCGTTTCGGCGAACCTCATGACGCACCTGAGCCGGATCTCCGAGGAGCTCGTTCTGTGGTCGACGAAGGAGTTTGACTTCGTCGATCTCGGCGACGAGTTCACCACCGGCTCCAGCATAATGCCCCAGAAGAGAAACCCCGACATGGCCGAGCTGATTCGCGGAAAAACGGGCCGCGTCTACGGCGACCTCGTTGCGATACTCACGATAATGAAGGGGCTCCCATTCTCCTACAACAGGGACATGCAGGAGGATAAAGAGCCCATGTTCGACGCGGCCGATACGGTGAAGTCCTGCCTCGCCGTCCTTCACGAGATGCTGCACACGATAGAGTTCAAAAAGGAGAACATGGAGAAGGCGCTCGGCGAGGGGTTCATCACGGCGACCGACATCGCGGACTATCTCACGCGGAAGGGAATGCCCTTCAGAAAGGCCCACGAGGTTACGGGGAAGATAGTAGGATACGCGGAGGAGAAAGGAAGGGAGCTCATCAACCTTCACATCTCCGAGTACAAGATGTTCTCGAAGATCTTCGACGAGGACCTATTCGATTACATAACGCTCGAAGGGTCTGTCGGCAACAGAAAGTCCTACGGCGGCACAGCCGGCGAGAACGTCCTCAAAATGATAGAGGCGGCAAAAAAAGATATATCTTCTCTGAAAAAAGAAGAGTAGCTCCTTCGAACGAATCCCGGCCAAACCGGGTGGGAGGCTTCCATGCCTGAAATGACTGACGCTGAACGAAGGAAATTCCTGCTGGAGGGCACGAAGACCGGCAAGCTCGCGACGGTAAGGAAGGACGGCTCACCGCACGTCGTACCCGTGTGGTATGATTTGGACGGCGACAGCCTCGTTTTCACGACCGGGGCCGAAACGGTCAAGGGAAGGAACATGAAAAGGGACCCCAGGGTCTGCATAGCCGTTGACGACCAGACCCCGCCCTACTCTTTCGTTACGATAGAGGGCACGGCCGAGCTGTCCGAAGACCCCGGAGAGCTCTACCACTGGGCGGTGCGGATAGCCTTAAGGTACATGGGAGAGGCGGAGGCCGAGTCTTACGGGAGGAGGAATTCCGGAGAGGGAGAGGTGCTCGTCAGGGTAACCCCTTCGAAGATAATCTCGTACCGCGACGTTACGGCCTGGTAGATCAGCCGCGATCCCGTATTCGCAGCGAGCGGATTAAATTTTATTGTTTCAACCCCGGAGGAATGGATGGAGATTCACTCTGAGCGGAAGACAAGCAGCAGAGGGCTGTCAAATGTCCTTAAAAGATTTCTCGCGTCCGAGAGGAAATTCACCCCGCTTATCTTTTGGGCGGCTATAGCCGGGGCCCTTACCGGTATTATCGGCGCACTGTTTCAAATCTCGATAGACAAGATCGGCGGGCTGAGACAGATGTTTATGGACAGCCTGCCCCAATCCCCCTACGTACTCGTCATAGCGTCTGTTCTATTTTCCGCGGTTCTCGTATTCTTCGCGTTTCTATTGGTAAGAAGGGTTGCGCCCGAGACGGGCGGCAGCGGCGTTCACGAAATAGAGGGCGCACTCGACGACGTGCGTCCCGTAAGGTGGAAGCTCGTACTGCCCGTAAAGTTCCTGGGCGGCCTTTTGTCTCTCGGCGGCGGAATGGTCCTCGGCCGCGAGGGGCCGACGATACAGATGGGCGGCAACATCGGTAAAATGGTCTCCGATATTTTCAGGACGTCGAAAGACGACACCCATGCCCTCATAGCCGCCGGCGCGGCGGGCGGCCTTACGGCGGCGTTTAACGCCCCGCTCGCGGGCATATTGTTCGTCTTCGAGGAGATGCGCCCCGAGTTTAAATACAGCTTCCTCTCTGTGCAGGCCGTCCTCGTGGCGTCGGCCGCGTCCGACATCGCGCTCCGCGCGATAATGGGGCAGCAACCCGACATATCGATGCAGATGATCTCCGCGCCAGCCCTCTCTTCCCTCTGGCTCTTTTTGGTATTCGGAATAGTGTTCGGGGTATTCGGGGTGCTCTTTAATTTCCTTCTCGTAAAAACGCTGGACTTCTTCGCTGGCCTGAAGGGCCATATCTTTTCCATGACGGGCCTTCTGGTCGGTGGGCTTATAGGCCTTCTCGCATGGTTTTTCCCGGATACCGTCGGCGGCGGGTACGCTGTTATACCCAAGGCGCTTACGGGAACCTTCCCCGTNNACGGTAAGGGCGCCGCTTACGGGTATCGCGCTGACAATAGAAATGACCGGGAATTATTTTCTAATATTGCCGCTTATAATCACGTGCCTTACGGCGACGGTCGTTGCGGAAGGTCTCGGCGGGAAGCCGATATACACGGTGCTTCTGAGAAGGACCCTCAACATGTCGAAAAAGGTGGAAGTAGGCAGCGGCGGCACATCAACCGGCTAGCTGACGGGATTTAATCAGGCGCGCGCCCCGGTTTCGTCGTCCTTGCACCCGCCCTCTCTCAATATCTCCTCTATCTCGTACCCGGCTGCGATGCTGGCTATGGAGGAGACGAGCTCGTGCGCGGGCGAGCATACGACGCACTCGGCCCCGCTTTCGACCGGGGCGCCATGATAATACAGTGGAACGAATCCCATGCCGCGGGTGTTCAGGTTTTCGAGGCCGCTCTTGCCGCTGTTTACCCTGAGGAATCCCCCCGCCACCCTGGCGTTCACGAGATAAAATACGGGCTCCGCTGCGGAGTCGGCGCCGTGTGCTAGCGTCGTCGGTATTCCTTCCTGTATGACTATATCGCGGACGGGCTTTCCGCCCTTGCTCACGCGCATCCGCTTCCTGCCCTCGGCGTTCAAGTTCCTTATCTCGTCGGGCCCGGCTACGCTTATAACGGCCATTCCGTAAGTGCCCGAGTTACTCTTGATGAAGAGGTAGGGCTTGTCGCTCACCCCTCTCGCCTCGTATTCCCTTTTCAGTCTATCGAGTATTTTGGCGGCTACTTCGGCAACCCTTTCGCGGTCCGCGGGGTCGTCGAAATCGATCCCTTCCATGGGCACGGTTTCGATGCTGACTATCCAGGGGTCGATGCCGATTATATCCGCCGCCTCGCGTGCGAGCCTGTTGTAGAAATCGAAATGAACGCTCTTCCGGCGGGTGTGCCAGCCGATCTCCACCGGCGGCTCCACGGGCTGAATTATGTCGTTAAGGGATTTCGGACACCTCTCCGAAAAATCGTTGTTTATAAGGAGAAGGTCGGGGACCGAGTTCGATGTGAAAACCTTGTGGTCTTCCTTTTTGACCTTATACGCCGTGACGTCTTCGCCGTTCTGTGCTTTGAACGTCGCGCTGTCCTGGGTAAAGTCGTCGCTGACTATTCCTATGTCCACCGAATAGCCGACCTTTACGAGTATGGATCTGATAACAGAAACGTTTTCCCAGTAGTACGAGTTCCTCGTGTGGAGCTCTGGAATAATGGTGATGTTCCTTACGTTCGGATACTTCTGACTGAAGTAGGCCTTGAACAGCTCGGACGCCCTGTCCCTCGATTCCTGTGACAGGTTGTTGAATCCGGCCGGGAATATATTCGTATCGACTGGGGCTATCTTGTAATCGGATATGCGGAGGTCGACCGATGAGTATAGCGGAATGAACTCCTTTTCGGCCTTGCCGAGGGCCCAGGATTCGAGGCTCTCGCGGTTTTGAGATATTTTTTCGTTTATTTCCTTTAGTTTTTTCATTTACTGTTTTAATCCTTTACGACATATGTCCCGGCGATCTTATCGTGCCACGCCTGGCCCTCCGAATCGAATATCGCCCAGAAGAAACCGGCCATCATAATGGCGGCCGAGATAAAATAGCCGAACCACCTTAAAAATGCGTCCCATATCCCTACGTCTCCCCCCTCGTCGTTTATCAGCCTTATACCCATCAGCATCTTTCCTATGGTCTTCCCGCCGAGGGCGTGAAGGAATATAAAGTACGTGGAGGCGAGAAGAAAAAGAACCGGATATAGATAATTCATTCCCCTGGTCCCGCCGCCGCCGGCAACCATAAAGCTTAACTGCAGCGTAGCATATGCTATCACCGCCACTATCACGAGGTCGATAAGAAACGCCGCCGCCCGTGGGAAAAATCCTGCAAGGCTGTAGACCTCGTCGGCCTCGCGTCCTCGATACGCGGCTCCGGGCTCTGTACGGACCGCTTCTTCTCCGAATGGGTCCTCGTATTTCTCTGCGTATTTATCCGGGCCGCCCGGGGGCAGCCAGTCTTCGGGACTGCCCTCTTCCATTGGGTCCGGCGCTTCTTCCACCGATTCATTAGAGACGCCCGAGGCGGCTTCCGATTCATGAAATAAATCGAGCTGCTTCCTGGGCTCCCGCCGCCTGGCACCCGAAAGGCGTTCATCGGTTTCGGGCTCGGAAGGGGAGCGGCCCTCGTTTATAGGGATGTCGAGGAATTCGTCCGACCGAGAGTCTTTCCCGGGAGCATCTTCCGGCCGGAACTTCGGCCTGGGTTCGTACTCGTCTTCCGCGCCGTCTCCGATCACGGGCCTCATCCGAGGGTCACCCCTCAGCGTGGAGCCGCACTTCTTGCAGGTGTCCAGATGATCGAAGCTGTTGTATCCGCAAGTAGGGCACTTCATTTTTGCCTGCCGGAAGAAGTATTATATAGAAGATACGCTAAAAATAAAAAAATGCGCCCTACCCCGTAATACCGGCTCTGTCTGACGTCGGTTGTTTCGGGATAGGACGCACCATTTGTGGTCTTTGTTTTATGTTTACGAGTCCTGCGAAAGCTTGATGTCGATCGCGGATTTCAGGCCTTCGGGATTCGCGCCCGGGACTATCATACCATTCACGACGAACGTCGGCGTGGACTGAACGCCTATCGCAGTCGCCTCGGCAACGTCATTTTCAACCTTGGTCTTTACGTCGGGCGAGTCGAGACAAGCATCGAACTTTTTGGTATCGAGCCCGATCTCCTTCGCAAACTGATTGAACTTCTGCTCGGAGTTTTCGAGGGTTATCTGCTTCTGGTTGTCGAAGAGCTTGTCGTGCATTTCCCAGAACTTGTCGTTACCCTGCTGGTATGCGCATTCGGACGCTATGGCCGCGGGCATTGCCCAGTTGTGGTTCCGGAGCGGGAGCTGCTTGTAGGAGATGCTTATCTTGCCCTCATACGTTTTGAGTATGTCGGGAAGCATGTCCTTGCCCCTCTTGCAGAACGGGCACTGGAAGTCGGAATATTCGACAACTACGACCTTGGCGTCCTTGTTGCCCTTGACCGGTACGTTTTCGAGCGAGATCTTTTCCATGATCTCCTGATGGGGGTCGATGGTGGTGTCCATTATCTCGGTGCCGAGAACGAGGTACTGACCGTTATCGCTTATATATACCGGCACCTGCTGCGATCCGCCCATTATGAAAGAGCCGCCCCTAAAACCCTTGAGCTGCGACTCCTTGAACGTCCCCGTATCTACGATTTCGCTGTTGATTATGAGATACTTTCCGTCGTCGGTCATGAGGAGAGGAAATTCGCCCCTTGGGATTGGAACCGCGCCCTTCTTGATACCCTTTATCGGGGTAGCCTCGAAGGTCTTCGTATCGACCACGTTGCCCATGAGTATGTACTTGCCGTCGGCGCTTATGACAAAGGGAACTTCCTGCGAGCCCGCAACCGAGCCGATAACGAACTTACCGGATTTGAGATCGCCCACCGGGCTCTTTTCCAGGCCCTCTATCTCTATCTTGCTGTC
>JRYD01000398.1_pt1 | contig 16373 bp, 23 predicted proteins | sample 235311 | NCBI WGS metagenome assembly JRYD01 (sample SAMN03074213, study PRJNA261472) | activated sludge metagenome | biome: Common Effluent Treatment Plant; feature: Wastewater; material: Activated sludge; isolation source: activated biomass in a lab-scale reactor treating industrial wastewater at... | reverse complement strand
TGGCGTCGCAAGGCGGCGATGCTGGCGGGCTCAACCATGGCCGACAGCACTCGCGACCTGGGCAGGCGTCCAGCTCAGAACGTCAACCAGCATCTGCTGGATTGCCTCATCCTCGGCGAGGAAGGCCAGATCATCGTCATCAAGCTCACCGGCACGGCGCGGCCCAATTTTTCCAGCTCGGCCATGATGCGTCGTCTGCGCAAGTTGGTGTCTGACATTTAGGAATTCCTTCTAGTCATAAGTTGATGCCGGACCGGACGTCAACTGGATGTCGTTTCCGGCCATTCCTTAGCGATCTCTGATCTGCGGCCATGCCGTTTCCATTTTCGTTTCCGGTTTCCAATTCGCCTTAACCCCCCCCCTTAATAGGGGGGGGGTGGGCGGAAGGCATTTCGATGGGGCCTGGAAACGCCACGTTTCCGGTGGAAATGCACACAATTTCCACGGGGAATACTAGCATTTCCGTTGGAAACATCATTGTTCGGCTCCCTGAGCAAATTCTCCAACACCCTTTGCAAACGGACCTGTAGGAATATCTAACCACTGCGCGGACTTTTCAGAACCGTGCGCGGCCTTGACGATGGCCCCGTCGGCGAGCAGTTCCTCGACCATGGATTCCAGCTTGTGACGGCTGCACATGGCCAAATCCTGGTTGAGACGCGCCCGCTTCACATAGATGCCGCGCGTGCCGGTGGCGGTGAACGGATGGCCGTCTTCCGCCGCCTTGGTGATGAAGTCGACAAGCATTGCCTTCAACTCGTCACGCGGGAGCCCAGCTTTTGCCAAAGCATCGGACATATCGACAAGGAGGCCGGTCGACAGGTTGCGGACGAAGGTGCGGACGCCGATTCCCGGCCCGACATTGATCTTCGGAATCGTGCCCTTGTAGACCAGATTGTAGGCGAACTCCCGGTCCAGCCGCTTCAGGATGGACCGTGCCTCCGGCTCTTCGGCCGGCCACATGACATAGGCGAACCGGCCGCCATCAACCAAGGCGGAAGCTCCGCGGATGGCTTCTCGCGCCACATCGGGATTGGCTACACCGGTCTTGGCCGTCCCCTTGGCCATATGGTGGGCTACGAGGACGAGAGCGCCCGTCTTGTAGGCCAGGCCGGAAAAGGCCGTCAGGACAAACTGCGCCTTCTCGTTGGCGTTCAGCTCCACTGAGACCAACGCAGAGAGCGGGTCGAAAACGATCATCTTCAGATCGGGTATCGCTGCAATCTGGTCGACCAAAGCGCTCCATGTCCTGGTCAGCTCCGGCCCCTGCTGGCCTTCGCCTATGAGCGTCCAAGGGCCGCCGGCCTCGGCTACCGGCACGACATAGAGCTTGTGCTCGGACTTCAGCCTTTCGCCTGCAGGATCGAGCCGCACGAGCCGACGATGGATCTCATCGGATCCATCCTCGCAGGTGATGATGACGACGCTGCCATGTTCCAGAACGTCGCCGCCGAAGCTCGTCGGTCGTGATTGCAACAGGCCCGTATCCTGGCGCCTGCAGACGACCTTCAGCGCCAGATCAAGCAACAGAAGAGATTTCCCCGATCCGCCGCGAGCGGCCAGCAGCCCGGCCGAGGCCATCGGAAAGACGTCCTTGACCAGCCATCGGAGTTCTGGAGCCTTGCCTGTGTATCGGCAGGAATCCCAATCCTGAAGGCTGAACGATGCCGCTAGATTAGTTGCCGCCGGCTGTGGCTGTTGGAATTCCTGGTTCAGCAGGCCGACGACATCGAAGCCCTCGGCCACGGCATCCGCCGCATCCCAGCCTTCGGCCTTGCCGGCCGGCAGCTTCAATATTGATGGTCTGCCGCCGGCCCCGGCTACAGCCGCTGCCACCGTCTCGGCATACTCGGCCCCCGGCTTATCGGCGTCCGGCCAGATGATGAAGGTCTTGCCGGCCAGCGGGCTCCAATCCGTCAGCGACGGATCGGCCTTGCTACCGCCCATCGCAGTAGTCGCCGGTATTCCCAGGCCAGCCAAGGCATCTGCGGCCTTCTCGCCTTCGACGAAGACAACGACCGCCTCCTTGGCGATCTTCGGCAGATTGTACAGCGGCCGGTTGCCGGCCGGCATGTTGTGGGCGTTTCGGGTCGCATCCCACTGTCGGAATGTCTTCTTTCCGTCGGTCGGATCGAACCGCTTGATGACGACCAGAATCCGGCCGTCGACATCGGTGTAGTTGTAGACCGCCGTAGGTGGGCCGAGGTCTTCCGGAGATTCAGACTTGGTAGATATCTGGGCCTTCGGCTTGAACGGCAGGCCGAGCCACTGCTCGATTTCCTCGCAGACCTCGGCGAAGTCCCTGCCCCTCGCCTTGTGGCCCTTCCTGGCATAGGCCCAGCAATCGATCAGATCCCCGGTGATCTCGCCTCCGGCGAAGTCACAGCCGACGCCGATCTTGCCAGAGCGAAGGGAGATTTTCAGGCTGCGGCCAGCCTCGCCTCTGACGCTGCCGACCTCGTATTCCTTTGATCCTTTGTTGAGCCTGCCGTTCGGCCACAGGTAGGCCAGGACGGAGTCGGCCTGGCTCTCCAGCTTCCGCTTCAGCTCGGCGATGTATTGGGGATTGTCGATCTGCCGCGGGCTGAACCAGCCTTGTGGCCGACCGCTATTGAAGTCGATGACCACGGCGCTTGGCCTCATTGGCCGGCGGGCCAGCAGAAGCCGCGCCAGCGGCACATCTTGCAGTCGACGACGTCGGCAGAGGAGAAGGCTTTCGGCAGCAGCTCCCCAGCATCTGTCGACTGCAGAATCCTCACCGCCCGATCGCTCAGCTTCTGCGCCATGGCGCCGTCGAACGGCACGGCCTCGCAATAGACCTCGCCACTGTCCCTGTTGGTCGCCATGAACAAGGCTGGGTTGGCGGCAAGGTCGAGATAGGCCATGTAAATCTGACACTGGCCGCAATAGCCTGGCTTTGCCGCCTCAACGCCCTTCTTTGCCGTCTCCTGCCAGCTCTTGTTGCCAAGCGCCTTGTGCTCGAAGAGACAGGGATAGGCCAGGAGATCGGGGCCGGCTACGATCACGCCGTCGATGTGGCCGCGGAACCTGCCGCCAGCGACAGCAAAGCCGAACTGTTCGCCGTCGGCCTTCCTGGTCCTGACATCAAAGCCGGCCGTTCGCAGCCAGCCGATGGCAAGGTCTTCGATGCTGTGCCCGAAGTCGAAAATTCTTTGGGTTGTGGGGCGATCCTCGGCCAGCGGCTCCGGTGCGGAAGGAAGGCCGTTCGACCGGATGTAATCCAGCTGGACCGCCCGCTCGCATGAGCCGCCGAGGCCGCTGGCACCGAGATATTTCCTTGGCTGCTGATCGGCCGCGGCAGCCTTCTGTCCGGCCTGGATCAGCCCGCTGATCTTGGACGATAGCGTTCGGGCCTCGGACTGGCCGTGGTTGAGGTCGATCATGCGGCGTGCCGCCAGACATCGACTTCGAAATTGCTCCAGTCGCGGCCGAAGAACCGCACGGCCTTCAACCGCTCCGGCTGTGCGACCTGTGCCAACAGCCAGTCGGCCTTGATCTCGAAAATCGGAAAGCCGCAGGAGTTCAGCATGCGGGCTTTCTGTAGGTGGACCTCATGCCGATGATAGATTTCGATCCCGCAGCAGATCACGCCTTTGTGCTGAATCGCGATGTCGAGGATGGCTGCCGGCGGCCGACGGATCGAGATCAATTCATCTCTGGTCGGAGGCCGTCCGCAGTTGATCCAGCTCCCTTCGCTGTCGGAATGCTCGGTTGCGCCCTCCGGTAGGCGCCCATGAACAGCCTTGTATTGCACAGGCCATTCATCTTCATCCCAGACGGTGGCGGCATAGTCTAACATCGATCTGGTCAAGGGATATTCTTCGAAAATGCCCCAAAACGGACCGCCCCTGTTCGGCCTCGCGTTGATCCCACAGCATTGCCAGCGATCGCCGTCGACTTTCGCCGCGGCCTCACGAAACCAACCGACCAGCAACTGCTTGGCCAGCCGATGGGCGTGGCTTTCCAGCCCAGGGCCATCGATGCTGTTCATTCCATCTCTCCGCGCAACGTGACCTCTGCCGGGTCTGTCGCATGCTGATGGCCTACGGCCCGCCTTCCTGCAGCCAGGTAGCGCGCTAGAAAGGAGGGCCGGATGCTGTCGTGATTTCGTCCATGTTCTTCTGGTAGGACTGCACGGTCGTCAGGATCAGCCGGAGGATTTCATCCTTACCCCAGGCCGAGAGCGGCCGGCCATTCTCGACGCTCGCGACATACAGGCCGACCTCCGGAAGCGACCGTTCGATCGCCTGGGTTTCTTCATGGGCTATCGAGCGTCGCCCTTCATTGGTTGTCATGATCCAAAACTCCAGATGTGTGCGTGAACAGAAAACCCATCTCTTGCCCCGTCCGGGCGGACTCCGAGGATTGGTGAACCCCAAAGACCAGTGCCGTGAGTACAGGGAACAGAGAGCGCATCTCACGCGGCCCTCGACATCGGCGACCGCCCCATGACCAGCCGTTGGATGTGCTGCTTGTTGAACTTGAAGGTGATCGAGCACGCGGCCTTGTAGCGGCTCATGCCGGAGCCGAAGGCATCCTCGATTCCGAGCAGCACCAACTGCTTTTCCGTGGCGCCCAAGCTCAACCAGCGCCTGGTCTTGTGTGCGCTATCGTCGCTCTCGTGCTCGTTCAACCAGTCGTCGGCGAGAGCCATGGCGACAATCCGCTCGCCGATGCCGAGGTATCGGGTTTCTCTCTTGATCCCTTCTCCACCTTGCCCGCCGACGGCGTGCCAATGGCCATTCCAGGCAAAGATGCCGCCCCAGGAAGTGAAGCCCGTGGCCATCAGGGCATGATCGTCATCGAACAGGTCGATCCATCGGAAGTTCGATCTGGCCAGCAGATCGACCTCGGACATCAGGAACCGGCTCAACTCCTCTGGATCTTCGCCCTCGGCCGGATCGGCGTCTTCTGACTTCTCCGGCCCGACAAAGACATGCCCACAGTTGCTGCACGGATTTTCATCCGCGGGGATCATCAGCTCGCAGCCGGGGCACCTTTTCTCTGGCCGCAGATTGGGCTTCTGTTCCAGCGTGCCGTGAACAAGCGTCGATCGGCCGAAGTCCAGTACAATGCAGTCGGTCTTGATGATGCTCGGATGCAACTCGGGATCCACGATCCGGAGACCGCGGCCGACCATCTGCACATAAGTCGACTTGTAGGAAGATGGCCGGAGGAGGACGACGCAGGAAGTTGGCGGGTGGTCCCAGCCTTCCGTCAGCACCATGACATTGACGATGACCTGGAAGTCGCCTTTGGCATACTGAGCCAGCCTCCGCCGCCGATCGGCCGTTTCCAGATCGCCATGGATCATGACCGCCTTGATGCCGTTCGCCTCGAAGGCGGCGCAGACATGTTCGGCATGATCGACGGTCGAGCAGAAGACGACGGTCTGCCGGTCGCCGGCCTTCTCGCGCCAATGCTCGATCACGGCATCGTTGACGATGGTCTTGTCCATGATCGCCGCAACGGCGTTCATGTCGAAGTCCGAAACCTTCTTCTTGACCTTTTTCAGCTCATCGCTGACGCCGATGTCGATGACGAAAGTTCGCGGCCGCACCAGATGGCCACTGGCGATCAGCTCGTGAATGGTGATCTGATCGCCGATGTTGGTGAACGTCGGCTCCAGGGCCTTCCGGTCGCCACGGTTCGGCGTGGCCGTGACGCCGAACAGCTTGAGCTTTGGATTCGCCAGCCTCAGAGCGCCGACGATACCCTGGTAGCCGTCGGCGGCCACATGATGGCATTCGTCGATGATCGCCAGATCGAATGGCGGCATTCGATCGAGGTTTTCCGGCCGACGTAGCGTCGGCTCCGAAGCAAAGACTACATCGCCACGCCAATCCTTGCGCTCGGCGTTGAAGATCGACGGCCGGCCGTCAGGAACGACCTTGATGAACTTGCTGGCATTCTGCCCCAGCAGCTCGTCCCGATGCTGAAGGATCAAAGCCCGGCTGATCCCCCGATGCAGATACTTCCCGGTGACGGCCGACAGCATCACGGTCTTGCCGGCGCCCGTGGGTGCAATTCCGGCTGTATTGCCGTGCTCGTCGAGCGCCGCAACGCAGCGCTCGACGAAGGTCTGCTGGCGCGGCCTGAGCCGCATGGCCTACCTCGCCCAGGCAGGAACGGCCGAGGCCGCAGCAGGCGGCGGAACAGCCTGCCCGCCGGCGGCCCAAGCCGGCGTTGGCGCCGATGGGGCACTGGAAGCCGAGCTGGCCGCGGTCGCAGGCATAGCGGCGCCGGGCGCCACATAGTCCTTGTGGCCGGGCTCGATCACGGTCGCGATCTGGTTCTGATCGGGATAGTTGTTCTGGCCCTTGCGGATGCTGACCTTGGCCAGGAACTCGATGCCGTTGATGTCGCCCCAATTGTTGATACGGCGAGCGGCCAGAGCCTGCTGGCTCTCGTCGTCCGGCTTGACGTTCCGGGCGCTGTTCAACATTGCCCTAACCGTCGACTTGGTGATGTTCCAGCCCTTGCTCTCGCCCTTCTCGTTGGTCTCGCCGCCGAAGACCGTCATGTTCTGCCACAGGCGGCGGTTGCGATAAGGGCCTTCGGAGACCACGAACTCCCAGTTGAGATACTTGGAGTCGGAGGACTTGGACTGCGTCAGCCAGCCGGCGTCGATATTGCCGTCGCGGCTGGCCCCGCCCGGCCGGATCGTGCCAACCAAGCGGACGATCGTGCCATTGGGGATGAGGTCGATGCCGCGCTGCTTTTCGGCGTCGTTGAAGTCGAATCCGCTCATGCTGCTTGCTCCTGGGTCAGGTTGTAGGTCATGCGCTCGGCAGCCGGCCGTACCGGCTGCCTGATCTTGGTCATCAGTTTTCCGAGGTGAGGCTCTTCGATCTGATCGAGGCGGCCCGAGCGGTCCTTCGCCGGATAGCCCCATTGGTTCATCGTCTGGCAGACGAAAGCCCGATAGGGCGACCCGTCTTCCGTCCGCAGTTCCGCCATGGTCACCACCTGATCGGCGATGCCGGGCAGCTCGAGACCGGTCTTGGATCCCTCGATCTGCGGCACCCATTGGGCGCGGCCGAAATCATCGGTCTTCTTGTCCAGAATGCCGACGAACCAGACGCTCTTGCCGCGGACGTGCTGCAGATGCGAAAGCGCCGCGATCATCTCGCGACCATGGAGGCCGTAGGCGCCACGGACATCCGGCTTGCCGGTCTTCTCCGACATCGCCTCCGGCTGGCCCTTGCACCATTGGAAGCAGAGCCGGCCGAGAACGGTGATGCTGTCGACGAAGTAGGTGTCGTATTTGGCCAGCATGGCGGGGTCGCCGAACTGACCCACGACGTGCTCGTAGTGCGCTTGGCTGAACGCTTGGTCCGGCCTTAGCGCTGGGCTCGGGCCGGCAAGGAACACCGCGAAATCCCGGAACTCCTCCCAGGTCCGCGGTCTGATGCTGTCGATCTTGAGCCCTTCGACTGCAAGGTCTCCGGCCTCCAGATCGATGAAGAGAGTTCGGTCGGGATCGAGGGTCCACAGAAGGCTGGTCTTGCCGATACCGGCCGGGCCGAAGATCACGCCCTTGATGCCGCGCTGCTCGGTCATGCGCTCATCGGCGGTGATAATTTTAAACGGCATGATCTATCCTCCGGGCAACTGAGCAGCGCCTATTGTGTGTTTGTTCAAAAGCCGTCGCCCATCGACAATTCCCCGGCTCGTAGTTGCCGTTCACGTCGATGCGATCGATTGATGTCCCTTCCGGTCGCGACCCCATGTCCGCATAAAATGCAGTGAAATCGAGCCAGCGATCACAAACACTAATCCCCCTGCCGCCGTAATCGGCGAAGTCAACACTGTTGGAGTTTCGGCAGCGATTTAACATCATGCTCCATGAGCGATACTCACGCGTGCCCTTCATTCCGTGCTGGCGATTTGAATGGCCTTCGCGGCGGTAACAGCCGCATGATGCGGTGCCGCCGGATGTTACGTGTCTTGACTCCTTCTGGACTTCGACCCCGCACTCACAAGCGAAAAGCCAGATAGCCCTACGCCTTTCGACGCCTAGGAAGCGGATAGCGGTCAAGCGGCCGAACTTCTGGCCGGTGATTTCACGCAAAACTGCCATTATGCCGCCTCCTTCTTGAGAGATGACAGCTTAAACTTTGGTTTTCCCGGTTTCACCGTGCGTGCAGGAGATAGCAACTTCTGTAACTTCACTGGAGCAGCAAGGTACTTGCGCTCATCGATCGCGATTTCGACCTTGGCGTAATGCTTTGCATCTTCGGGAGGCATTGCATCAAGGATCGGTCGAAGAATCGCGGCATTCCACGTCACCGTCTTTGGGACGACGATTTCGATGTCATATTCAGCTTCAATAAGATGGATTGTGCCGGTGTCCGTCTGCTTGTTGGCGAACGCCTTGCGCATGGCATCGCCGTAGCGACGTTCGATGGCTGCCGCGACCTTCGTCTTGCGGGCGTCGAGCGCGGCGCTTTGGGCGGCCAGCTCGTCGAGCAGGATCGCGAGGGTGCCCGCGTCCTGGTCAGCCAGCTCGGAGATGGTGAGGGAGTCGATGTGAGTTTGATCGAGGGGCATTGTTAGGCTCGTGTGGTGACGGTTGTGGTGTGGTATGCAACAGGGTTGGAGGTTGTTGACGGCTTGCCAACAAGCATGTTGCATGCTACAACAAGGACGTTGCTCATGACAACACGGAAAATCGAGTCGATGACGACGCTGCACATGAAAATTCCAGAGGACATGAAGCGCGCTCTGGAGGAGATCGCCGCCGAAGAACGGCGGTCGCTCACGGCAACGGTCACGCTAGCCCTGGAAGCTTGGGTCGCCGAGCGGCGAGGCTCGAAGAAGCGGAAGGACTGATGCCGTTCCTGTATGTGGTCGGAAATGGAACGCCAGGAACGCCAGTAAAGATTGGAATCACCAACGATCTTACCAAGCGAATAGATGGACTTCAAACTGGACATCCATATAAGCTGCGTCCCATTTTGTCCATCGAGCTTCCGAAAGACATTGTCCGTCTGGCAGAGACGATGTGCCATGAATTGCTGGAAGCAGATCGTCTTCATGGGGAATGGTTCTCTACGTCGCCGGAGGAGGCCGTTGCACTGGTCACAAAGGTTGTCGAGCTGAGGCTCTGGGGCGGTTCCGAGTTGCGATGCGACGCGACAATCGCTGTTCGTCTCGCGCCCGAGATGAAGGCGCTGGCGGAGGAAGCCGCCAAAGCCGACGACCGCACGCTCTCCAAGTGGGTCGAGCGCCTGATCCGTGAAGCTGTCGAACGCCAGAAGAAGCCCAACTGACGCGCGACCCGCGCCAGCCACGGCCGGCAGCACGTGCACCGGCAGATCACCCCCGCGCCCTCCCCTCGCCACCCCGCCGTGCCCACCGCCGCGGCGGCAGCCCCATGCGCCGCGCCCGCTGGCTGATGGTCGACGGGTCGAGCCCGAGCCGTGCCGCCGCCACGCGCAGCGGCGTGTCCTCGTCGCGGTAGGCCGCGGCGATCAGCTCGTCGGGCACCTGGTCGGCGCGGCGCGGGCGGCCGGGGCGCTTCACGCGGCGGCGCTTTCGGGCAGCAGCCGCAGCATCGTGCGGGCTATGGCTTCGGTGATCTGCGGGACGACGGCGTCGCCGTAGGCATCGGCGCATGCTGAAGCCACCCGATCGGGTAGCCCATCAGATGCTCGCAGATGGCCATCAGCGCTTGCTGGCCAGTCAGCCCACAGGCGTGCAGCACCTCGTTGAGCGGCCGACTGTTCCGCTCCATGGTCGCCGAGCTCGCCTTCCCTGACCGCCCCTTTCTCGCAGTCGACGTCGGCACCGACCGCGAGACCAGCGTTGACAGGCTCGGACGCTCCAGGCCAACCCGGCCAGCAGCACCGCCCTTGTTCGATCCGAAGCGGCAGGCGGTCGGCGTCGGCACCGATGAGCCAGAGACGCTGCCGGCGGTGCGGAGCCCCGGCATGTCGAGCCCCCACCACAAGCGGCCAGCAGGCGTAGCCGTGCGCTTCCAACTGCCCGAGCAGCCGGTCAGCCCCTCGAACTCGGACAGCAGGTGAGTTCTCAGCAGCGAACCAAAGAGGTCGGCATTCGCTAATAAGACGGATGAACTCGAGGAAGAGCTCGCCCCGAGCGCCATCGACGCCGGCAGCCGCTCGATTGGCGACTGAGAAGTCCTGGCAGGGCGGGCTGCCGACGATGACGTCGGGCAGGAATCCGAGATCCCGAACAAGTCGGTCTGCGGTGAGGTCCCGAACATCCTCGTACAGCCTCGCCCCAGGGTTGATGCGGCCGTAGACGACGCGCCGCCACGGGTCGATCTCACAGGCGGCGACAGTCGGGATCCCGGCGCGGTGCAGCCCGAGGCTCCAGCCGCCGCAGGCGCCACAGAACATGTCCAGCGCCCTCACGCCGCCAGCCTCCGCGCGATCGAGGCGGCGCTCACCCGCTCGTACCGGGCCTCGCGCAGCTCGAGCTCCAGCCGCTCGATGCGCTCGCGCGCCAGGGCGAGATCGCGGGCAGTCTCGGCCAGCGCGGCCTGCGCCTTCGCCGCCTGCGTCCTCAGGTGCTGGTTCTCGGCCGACAGCCTGGCGACGCCGGCGGTGGCGACCTTCAGCGACCGCTCCAGCTCCCTCAGCGTCAGCGGCCTGCAGGTCGGCTTCTTCTTCCGGCGCGAGGCCGTGATCCTGGCCCTGAGGGCGGGGTCCTTCTGCCGCTCGGCATTGGCCGCGAGCTGGCGGGCGCGGAACTCGGGATCCTGCCAGCGCCGGCGCATGGCCTCGGCCAGGCGCTCCCGGTAGTCCGGGTCGGCCTCGAAGCGGGCCTTGAGGCCGGCGGAGATGCGGGCGGCGCGCTGTTCGCCGGTCATCAGAGCACCTCGACGCTGAGGCCGTACAGGCTCCGGAGCGCACCTCGTTTCGCCCGGCTGGCCGGCGTATCGACGCCCTTGCGGTCGAGCAGCCTGCCGACGAAAGAGCCGTCCGGATTGACGGCCAGCACCACGAGCGCGTCGGCGCGGTAGCGGATGTCGCGGCCGTTTTCGTCGACACCGCAGGGAATGCTTGGCTGCGGGATCCACGACACGATGCCGCCGGCCGCACGCTCCTCCTCCAGCCGCCGCGCCATCTGGGCCTCGGCCTTGCTGTCGAAGACGCGACCGCCTGGGCCGACGGTCCGCCGGGCGCGGTACTTGTTGGTTTGCCCACCTTGCGGCTGCTTGGCCTTCACACCGCCCCGACCCGCGCGGCAGGCTTTGACCTGGTCGGCAGCAGCGCCTTGGTGGCCAGCCGTACGGTGGGCGGCGGCTGGCTGGAGGAAGTCGCGCGGGTTGGCCGGGGAGCTGGAAATCCGTGGCGCCGGCTCGACGGGGCCGAGGCCGTGCATCTCGCGGTACTGGGCGACCGACATGCGGGGCGTGCCGGTCATGGGCGCAGCGTCTCGATACCGCCCATCACCACCCCCACGCCCTGGCCCACAGCCAGGGAGCCGCCTGGAGCGTCACGTGCGCGAGGATCAGGGCGGTGAGGGGCGGCATCAGGCCGGCGCGGCTCACAACCCCTCTCCCCACCCCATCACCTCGAACCCCGTGCCCACACTGAGCACGCAGCTCGTGCCGTCCGGCCGGGTCGCGACCGCGGTCCAGGTGCCGCCTGGGCTGGCGAAGATCTCGATGACCTGGCCGCCGTCGGTCAGCGCCCGCATGGCCGGCGTCTCCTTGTACCGGGCCAGCTCGGCCACCACGGCCGCGCGCTCGGCGCAGGGGGCGTGGATGGCGGGCGGCTCGGCTGGCGCGTCCATCACAGCGCACCCACCGCGCGCAGGAAGGCCAGCGTGCCGCCGGCCATGTTGAGCGTCGCCAGCACTTCGGCGTTGAAGCGCGCCTCGTCGTCGACCCGCTTCGGCCGCGGGCTCGCGACGTAGGGACCATCCACGGGATCGGGGCGGCGACGGCGTCGGATCGGCTTCTGCACATCTTGTCTCCCGGCGAGGAAAAGGCCCGCCCCGGCAGCCGAAGCCACCGGGGCGGCAGTCACATCAGGGAGGCGCTGCCGCCAAGGCTCCACGGCGACAGCGGTGATGAGCCGGGGACGTCGGGACGGGCACCATTGCCCACCCGGCCCATCGCCGCTGTCGTCGAAGGGAAAGGAGCCGGGAGCCCGGAGGCCCCCGGCGAGCACAGGGAAGGAACGCCTCACGATCGGCACCATGACGAAGCCATGGAGCCCGAGCCGGCCGGGCGGCCGGCCCCCAGCAGCACCGCCGCTGGCCATCGCCTCGCACGCGGGGCGGTGGGCAACAGCGCGCATCAGACGGGCGCTCCAGTCCTGTCGAATGGCGCCTGCGGTCCGCGCAGCTCCCGCAGCCGTGCCCCGACCTCGGCCGCCACGACGGGCCGGGCGGCGTCGAGCACATCCGCCGCCTGCGGCAGCCACTCGGGCCAGCCGCGCTCGACGTAGCCGGGCAGCACGTCCTCGCTCATGCCCATGTGTCGGCAGTAGGCGGTGACCAGGGCGCGGGCGATCGGGGTGAGGTCCGGGGTGGTCATGCGGCGACCGCATCGAACAGCGACGGCATCGAGGCTTCGCGCTCGGCGCCTTCGAGGTATCGGACGGACTGCTGGAAATAGCTGTCCTTCAGCTCCACGCCGACGAAGCGGCGCTTCAGCTTCACGGCCGACACGCCCTCGCTTCCTATGCCCATGAAGGGCGACAGCACGGTCTCGCCCGGATTGCTCCAGAGCGTCATCGCCCGCTCGATCAGGTCGAGCTGCAACGGGCAGATGTGCCGTTCGTCGCTGCCGTCGCGTGCCAGCCGGCCGTTGAGGACGTTGGTCTGGTTGATGTCCATCCAGACCGGCGACGCCCACTGCTGCCAGCGCTCGACGGGGAAGTCCTCGGGCTTGTGCTCGATCGGCGCCGCGTTCTCGCCCGGCTTGCGGAACACCAGCACGTAGTCGGGCATGCCGGCCCGGCTCATGGCGCTGTCCTTCTTCAACTGCTTGTAGAGCAGCCCGAGCGCCTTGGTCCGCTGCATCTCGACCACCGGATCCTTCCAGACGGTGATCCGCGAGTGCAGCAGCCACCCGGCCTCGCGATGGCGGGCCGATACGGCGTCGGAGAAGGCGTTGATGGCGACGTGCCCTTCGACCCACTTCCGCATCGGAAGATCGGAGCAATGGACGGCGCATAGCCGGCCGGGCTTAGTCAGGCGGAACAGCTCGTCGACCAGGAATCCATAGTGCGTGAAGAACTCGCCGTCGCAGGAGGAATTTCCGAGATCCGCGGCACTGTCTCCGTAAATGAAAAGCGAGCCAAATGGCGGGCTGAATACAGAAAAATCGATTGAGCTATCGGGCAACTGCCGACAAACATCGACACAATCACCATGCCATGCCTGCCACATGACGCCATGAGCCTCACCCATGCAACGGATATTCATGACGCCCACCTTGTAGCGTTGACGATGCGACAGACCTGAGCAGTGCTCAGCCCGACATCGGCCGCGACGGCGTTCTGTCGCTCTCCGGCGGCTACTCGCTCGCGCACTCGCGCGACTTCGGCCGCCGACAGCTTGTTCTTTCCGCTGGCCTCGCCCCGAGCGATCAGTGACGGGTTACGAGCCGTCCAGTGATCAGCGCCACGTGGCCGCCCAGGACCCTGAGGCTTGCCGCCCCGCCAAAGCGGGCTATCAGCGCCGCGCTTCGGGATTTTCAGACCTGTGTCAAGCGCGTGACGGACGTTGCCGGATCGCGTCACATATTCCAGGTTTTCGGAACGATTGTCGGTCTTTATGCCATTCCGGTGGTTGACTTCGAGCCGATCAGGGCACAGGCCAATAAAGGCGGCTGCAACTAGCCGATGAATGTATCGCCGGAATACCTCCCCGCCAGCTACAAGCGTGACCGAGAGATAGCCTTGCCCTATAGGGAGCGGCTTGAGGATCTTGCCGGGATAAGTCTTCCGGCCAGGAGTTAGTCGCCGAACTTGCCCGAGGTCAGAAACCTCGTAGTCCGGGTACTGTTCAATTATCGCCCAGCGCTCTGTCATGCCGCGGTCCTTATCCAGGGAGCGAGCACGGCCGTCTTCGTGGGCTCATACGGGATCTTCACGCGGCGATGCTCGGCCTGCGCGCGAATGGTCGCGGCAAGCATCTGCTTTTTCATCTTCTCGTGGTCCTCGGCCTTGCGCACGACGGTCGCCCATGCGGCGGCCTCGGCCTCGGCCATGACGACATGCACATGGACTTCTCGGCTCTGCCCGAACCGCCAGCAGCGCCGGATCGCCTGATAGTATTGCTCGTAGGAGTAGTTGACGCCGACGAACGCGACGCGGGCGCAGTGCTGGAAGTTCATACCGAAACCGAAGATGCGGCTCTTGCTGATCAGGATGCGCCTGGATCCGGTCACGAAGTCGAGCGCGGCACGTTCCTTGAACTCGACCGAATGCGAGCCGCGAACCTCAACGGCCTCCGGGATCACGGCTTTGAGCGCATCGGCCTCGTAATCGGTATCGCACCAGACGAGCCAGGGCTCGCCGGGCTCGGCCGCGACAATGCCAGCGACTTCTGCGGCGCGCGCCTCGACGGACAGGCGCTTTTCCCGGTGCATCCCGGTCGCCGACACGTCGGGCACCCGGAACAGCGCGGAGCCGCTGTCGATCGTCAGGTCGCTGTCGACGATGTGCCGGAATGAGCGCAGCGGCGGCAGGATGTAGCCTTGGTCACTGTATCCGAGGTCGGACGGCCGCGAGACGCAGCGCGCCCAGCTCGACACCCAATTCCAGAAGCTCTCGACCGCATGGCCCTTGAGCCGCCAGGACTGGCTGGCCGTGCTGGTGTCGTTGACGAACCAGCGCTGAAGCATCTCGTTCATCGGCATCACGCCGAGAAAGTCGGAGTGGTTGCCCAGCTCCATGTAGTCGTTGGGCGCCGGGGTAGCAGTGCAGCACAGGCGGTAGGGCGTGCCGCGGAAGGCATCGCACAGGGCGCGCCTGGTGGCGCCTACAAAGCTTTTAAGGATTCCGCTCTCATCAAGCACCACGCCTGCGAACACGCTAGGCTCGAACCTGTCGAGCCGGTCATAGTTCGCGATGTTGATGCCGGGCCGCACATCGGCGGCGCTCTGGCACCGGGTGACCGCGATGCCGAACCGCTCGCCTTCGCGCACCGTCTGCGCCGCCACAGCAAGCGGGCACAGGATCAGGACACTGCCGCCGGTCACGTCGCGGACGACGCGGGCCCATTCGAGCTGCTGGAACGTCTTGCCCAAGCCGGTGTCGTGGAACAGCGCTGCCCGCCCTTGTCGAAGAGCAAACGACACGCCGTCGCGCTGATGCGGCGACAGCTCGGGGTGCAGCGGCGGTACCTCGGCGAGCCCCGCAGGCTCGACCACCACGGCCTTGCGGGCGAGGAAATCGAGGTACGGGTCCTCCAGCCCGCAGGCCGCCCACTCGGCGTGGCCGCAGCCGCAGAGCATCGTGGTGCCGGGGGTGGGCTGCAGGGCTGTCATGCGCCGCCCCACAGTCGCATGTGTGAAAAGTCACAGACACCAGCACCGAGCCATGTGTAGTTGCCCACGCTCTGCCCTCGCGTGTCTTTCGACAGCGAGGAGCCATTAGTGAACCGAACTAGCGCCCAGGTGGCATTACTTGCCGGCATTGTGCCGCAATTGGAGGATTGCGAGGCCGAAGAGACGGGCGGCATGGTGTGGGGCATGAGGAGCACTTCAGGCGGCCCGGTCGTGCTGCGATGCTGCTATGTGCCGCTCGACGGCCCGCAGGGTTTCCAGTCGCGGGTTCCAGTCATCGCGGAAGACGTGCCGCAGCGTCTCGTCACCGAGACCGCATTCGCGGGCCAGCGTCTTCGGCCTCATCCCCGTTCCGGTGAGGAAGGCTCGGATGCGGGCAACCACCTCGGCGGTGCCGGCTTCTGTTGGGTCGGAGGCTGAGATGGACATGCGCGTAGAAAACTACGCACTCGGTTCGATGTCAAGGACCGCGAAGAAAGCTACGCGCGCAATTCAATGCGCCGCGCAGCAAAATACGCGCATGCATTGGACTGACTTGCCACACGACGACCGCGCTAAGAGGCTGGGCGCCTCGCGCCTGATTCCGGTGCGGCATATGTCGTAGCTGCGGGGCATCTCCTTGACGGCCGCAGCGGCCATCGCGGGCGTCACGTCGATGAAGTCCTCCAGCCGCACCGTCGCCAGCAGCTCGCGAATCTGATCGCCTGGAATGTCCGTCATCCCGCTCTCCCGCCCCGGCATGGGGCTGACGGAGGATAGCAGCTCGCGTATTTTTCTGCGAATTTTTCTACGCACTCGCTTGACCGCGTAGAAAACTACGCGCACAATCCTCCCCACACCCCGGACGAGCCGGGGC
>JRYD01003789.1_pt1 | contig 16599 bp, 19 predicted proteins | sample 235311 | NCBI WGS metagenome assembly JRYD01 (sample SAMN03074213, study PRJNA261472) | activated sludge metagenome | biome: Common Effluent Treatment Plant; feature: Wastewater; material: Activated sludge; isolation source: activated biomass in a lab-scale reactor treating industrial wastewater at... | reverse complement strand
GGACCAGTAGCTCCTGTAGCACCAGTAGGTCCTATTGGACCAGCAGGTCCAGCAGGTCCAGCAGGTCCAGCAGGTCCAGGAGCACCACTTAAAGATATACTCCAAGCAGTATAAGTTCCAGAACCTGTTACTGTAGTACTATTCATACTTAAAGCTCCACTTCCAGAATTATATGAAATTATAGTGCCCTCCATTTTATTAGAGTTATCAAAAGCAGCTATAATGTTTTGACCTATACTTAAAGCTAATCCTGTACCAACAGTAAAGTTTTTGGTTCCTGTACCTATTGTTACAGAATTAACACTACTTGTAGTATATTTATCACCATTAGTACCATTAGTACCATTAGTACCATTTGTACCAGCAGGACCAGCAGGTCCAGTTGCTCCAGTTGCTCCAGTTGCTCCAGTTGCTCCAGGAATACCTTGAATACCTTGAGGTCCTACTGGACCAGAATTACCTGTATCACCTTTTGGACCAGTAGCACCAGGAGGACGAGCAGGACCAGTAGCACCAGGAGTACCAGGAGTACCAGGAACACCTTGTGGACCAGTTACACCAGCTGGTCCAATTGGACCTTGAACACCAGGAAGTCCTTGAGGACCTTGAGATCCATTATCTCCTTTTTCACCTTTTTCACCTTTTAAACCTTGAATTCCTTGTGGACCAGCTGGTCCAGGAGGACAGTTACATAATTTGTCAAAAAAACCCATTTGTATAGTTGTATTTTGTGAACATGTATTACACATTCTTGTTTATATTTTTTTAATGAATAGAAGTACATAATATGGTTGCATATTATTAATAGGATTAGAACCTAATCCTTGAGAACTACCATCCCCAGTATCACCAATAATTGTATGGGAATGTGCAGTATCATAAAAAAGTGAGGTTAAATGAGTATTTTGGTTATATACATCATCATTATTAAAACCTCTACCTAATATTGGATCATTTAACCAAGCTAATGATGGAGAACCAATAAAAGAATCTCCTATAACTAATGGTATTATATGATTACCTCCAGATACAGATATACTACCTGTATCTGTTAATGTAGTATTAATAGTGTGTTTATGAAGTGGTATATTAGAAGGTAATAGTGTATTTGTTTTACTTCCTGCTGAAGAACCTACTGTACTAAAAGTAACATCATTATCAGCATAAGCTAAAGGTACTCTACCTCTTAAATCAGGTGTACTATTTAAACCATTACATATAGCCCATCCTGAATATATACCTTTTCCTAATCCTTTAGTTAAAGGATCTATAGTTTCAAATTTTGAAACATCATTATGATCATCATATACCATTAGAATAGGATTTATTCCAACATATCCTGATGAACCTGCACATCCATTACATACATAAATGGAAGATGTAGTATTATTATTGATACCATTATTATCAGTATCTTGACCAAAATCTATTCTATGTCCTGAACATGGACAATTAGGATCACCGATATTTAAAGCAACAACAGTATATCCTATAGATATTCCATTTATACCATTAATTCCAGGATCACCTTGTACACCTTGAGGTCCAATTGGACCTTGTTCACCTTGAGGTGAAGGAACTGGAGAATTATTATTATTACATGTAGTACACATATCAATGACAGGAAGTACATCCTTGTTTAGCAGCTTCAAATGAAGCTCTGTTTAATAATTTTATAGCCATGTTTTTCTTAGAACAACATGCTGCATTAATAGCTGAATTTAAAAAAGCTTGAGCTTGAATAGCAGATTGAAGAATAGAATTTGATTTAGAATCACATTGTAAGCATGGTGATGGAGTATTAGTTAAATCTGAATCAGTAATCATAGAAAACATATTATCAATTTTACATTGTGCATTACATGTAAAAAAGAAATCTTCTGAATATGATGTACTCCAATCATTGGTAATTCCTTGTAATGTTCTTCCAGAAATCTCTATATTTATAGTATACCATCCATCTACAAAAGTATCTAAAGAAAATGCTTCTGATACTATATTAACAGGTGTTCCAGTTAATGATAAGAAAGCATTATAAGATGAAAATAAATCTAAAATATGTTCTGTTCCATCAGGTTCGTATAATTTCATTATACAAGTTTCAACATCAGATATATATGGTAGTTGTAAAGAAGAACCCATTGTATCTGGAAACCATCCGTAAGGATTAATATTTACATCATACTCTCCTGTTGTATCTGATAGTGAAAGTAAAGAACATCCATCCTTTAAACAAACAGAAAATTTAAATTCTAATATTGTGTTTGAAGCCATGTTTTAAAATAAAAGGGTACTTACTTTAATAAGTACCCAGAGTTAAGAGAGATGAAATATAAGAAAGTCTGGTTCTTATTACGATTACACAATAGCAGGAAATGCTTTAGGAGTACTCGCCATCCAAGGATTTGTTATGGCACGAAGAGTAGTTAATTGTGCTGCTCCATCGCTTACAAAAATATATAAACCTTGTTTTGCTGAAACATCACCAGTTATAGCACTAACACTTGGAATATCATATTCTATATAAATTGTATAATATTCTGGATCTACTGCATCACGTCTTCCAGTTGGAAGAGGAATATTATATCGTGATTGTAATCCTTCAAATCCAAGAGCAAACCATTCAATCTCAGTAACTTGAGGAAGTAAACCACTTCCTAAAATAGGATCTTGTACATTAGTGATAGTAGTACTTCCCCATCCAGTACCAGGATGAACATCAAAACTAACAATTTCATAACGATTATTGGCAGCTGGATTAATACTCCATGTTAAAGGAAGACCTGCTAATGCAAAACCAAATGCAGCAGTACTTGCTTGTGCTGCTGTAATAATTTCAACAGAAGCAATTGCTATAGCACCAGAACTTGACTGAAAAGGAGAACCTAATGTAATAGTATTACCATTTACAGATTGTACTCGATATACTGGATCAGTTGTACCTGTACCACCTATTCTTACATAATCTCCAGAAGTAAGGTTATGAGTATTATTCATTACTGCTGTATTTGAACCTTTTGTTACAGTTAATGTAGTAGCAGTACCTGTAATAGCAGCACCTGCATGATTACAAAGCATAACCGCTGATACATAATCTCCAGTTGAATATACTCCATTTAATGCTGGAAGCGACATAAAATTAATTTGTTCAGAAATATCTGACGCAACCTTAGCTTGTGTACTTCCTGATGTTTCATATACTCTTTTAAAAACTTGTTCACTCCAAACAAGTTGATTATGTTTGTATGAAATTTTAAATAATTTTGAAGGAGTAGTTAAATCTATTGAACCAGTTGCACCATTGTAACCTACTGAAACTATTTGTTGTTGTGCTGATACTGGATCTGCTCCAGAATATTTAGTAACTTTTGTACCATCAATTATAGATGAAAAGATAAGATTAGAACCTGATCTTTGTACAAATTGAATACTTGGTGAAGTACTGATAGTATTACCTGCTGTAAGTAATGCTCCATTAGCACCAATTACAAGAATTTCACCATCTGCAATATATCCAGCAGCACTAGGATTAGTGTACTGAGTAGCTGCACTTGTTATGTTCTTTCCTATAAGAACATTAAAACTTTGTTCTGATTTAAACATTTTTTAAATTTTTTTAATTATTATTTTTATTATTATTTTTATTATTTTCTTGATTTGTATTTTTAGTTTGAGGTACTTGAAGCAGTATACTTTTAGCTAACTGAACAGCAACATCAATTATTTTTATTTGAGCTTCTAACGATAATTCACAATCTACATCACTTACTGGAACACATGGAACACTATATGCAGAACAATATTTCATTTGAACAGGATTACGAATATAATCAATCTTATATTGATATAGTACAGAAGAATCATCTATTATAATCTCAAATAGATTCTTATATTCTAATCTAAGAACTGTTTCAGTAGATGGTTTCTTAAATGGATTTCTAATATCCATTTGATAAGTATCTCTTGTTACTGGTCTTACTTTACTATTAACTAATTTAACTTTAGATATTTTACCAGAACCTTTATAAGTACTATATCCTTGATAACCAGTGAATATATTCCCTTTAATATATATGTTATTGTTATATATAACAGTACCTTCAGTTACAATATACTCTACTCCATTTTCAATATATGTTGAAAAAACACAATCTGGAACTTTAAGTACTACTCTATCCATTAAGAATTTTCTGTAATCAGATGGTATATTTATATACTTTCCATTAACTTCACTCTCAGAATCTGTACTAAAAGTATTTATTGTACTTTTTACTATAATTGATGATAAATAATCAGAGAACGTTTGTGTTTTTTCAAGACCTGTATTTATTAATTCTTCAAGTACAATATCTTGAGCTTTATTTAAAATAATATCTATTGCTTCGGGAGTATATTCAGCTGCACTAAAAGAATCTATTTTATCAAAATAAACTCTGAATTTTTTATGCATTTCTTGAATACTCATTTATTCAAAACCTCAGATTTTGTTATTAATGATAACCTCATTTCATTATAATCAGGAGTATTTAAATTATTAGCAGCTTCTACAAGTGAATTACCAATTAATTCACCTTCTTTAGTAAATAATTTAGGACCAGATTTAGTGATGATGTTATCACGTACTAATTTCTGTACAAATATAAATTCTTTATATAAAGGATTCTCTAATAAATTTATAAATCCAGATGGATCTTTTTCAACAATATCTGATACTTTTTCAGATATTAAATTAGGTGATGTATTATTAGATACTCTAAATTTACCATCAGCATATACTGTTAAGAAATCCATCTTTTGTTGAATACTTAATGTTGATTTAAGGATAATTGCTTTATCTTTAATTTCATATTGTTTATTTCTAACATTAGCTTCAACTTCAGTATTTTCAAGAACATATAAACAGAAAGGATTTAACTTTGCTGCTTCATAAGACATTGCAAATTTAGGAACAGATGTTGCCTGAATTTCTCCTTTAATTACAGTATAAATTAGTTTATGTTTAACATTATTATCACAATCTTATAAAAGACCATCTTTAGGAATTTCATAAAAGAAAGCTTTGTGATCCATATTTGTTACAGTATCTCTATAACCACCCCAATATTTATCATTATATTGGGATAATGTTCCTGGTTGCAAATTTAAAGCATTCTCAAATTCATATTGTAACTTATTATTATTATTCATTCCTGTTACAGTAACTCCATATTTATCTTTTGAAGCTTGCATGTAATGAAAAGCTTTACTGAATATATTAGCCCCATCATGGTTCTTATCAATCCTTAAAAGATGAGGGTTAACCATGATGGGCTTAATAATGTATTTACCTTTTATTTTGGATAGTTCTGACATTTCTACCACACTTTCAACTACTTCTTTTGCCATAATTTATCTTTTTATTTATTTTAAACTAAAATGTTAGGAATTAATTCAGCTGCACTTAAAGGATTTTTAAGAACAATACCTTGAGTATATCTGTAACATACTTCATAACCATCTACTTTAGATGCTCCAGATTTACCATTAAGAGGACCATAAGGTGATGTACTTCCAGGAATATACCATCTAAGATCTTCACGACCCTTTACAGAAATCTTTTGAATATTAGGATTACCATTAGTAGTACCAATGTTCATAATAGTCATTCGATAGTTTTCAGTAAAACCACCATCAGGGTGCGGAAGTCGGTTATCAATAGGATCATCATACTCAGGCATGTGCATCACAGTAATAACAATACCTTGAGGACCTTTGAATCTTATATATTGACCAGTAAGTTCAAGTGCTTGACCAGAACCTCCAAGTCGTTTTTCATTACCAAAAGGATATAAAAGAGCAACATTTTGTTCAATTAGTCTATGAAATTTAATCATTCCTCTTTCACCTGTCATGATAACAAATTCTCGTTTATCTTCAGGAAGAATATTTAAAGATAAATTAAGACATACTTCATAAATAAAATCTAGAGTAAGGTTATTGAAGAAAAATTTATATGATGGTGAAATTTGTTCACGAAGACCAGAGCCTTGTTTAATTACAAAACCAGCAGAAGATCTATTTGAGAAAGTTCCATCAGGATTCTGATTAGACCTATCAAAAATCATTCTTTTTGCTTTTTCACAACGATATTGCCATTCAGCTTTAATTTCTTGATAACGAGTCCATACTTTGATAGTTTCACCATCAGGGGTTTTAAATCCTATAGTTAAAGGAGCATTATAAAGGTTACCTGGAACAACAAATATTTTAGAACCTGTACTCAATTCATTTCGCATTTCAAAATGTGAAGAATATTCTACTCCACCATAATCTCTACCAAGAACATTGGTATCAGCATTATTTTGTTTAGAAACNNGATAATAACGTTTTTCAAGTCTTAGTTTAAAAGTACTGTGTGCTACACCAGGACGTGTAGAGTCTACAGCAGTAAATCCTGTAATTAGGATAGTTTCTCGATCATCTCCTTTTAGATACCATTTATATGCAGCATCTGTGTCAAGATAATGAGTTGGATATTTAGAAAGCATATTATCTAATCCGTAATTATTATTTAGATTAAATAATTGTGTCATAATATCAGAATACAACTGTACATCTCTTTCACCTATTGATTGTAAGTGAGTATCAGTTGTCAAACCAGACCACGATGTGGGTCTACCGATTTGAAGGTTGTTGATTCCTTGTACCATTTAATTTATTTTAGCTTTAATTTAATTTGTTTATATTTTTTTTAAAATAAAGAATTTGAATTTTTCTTTATTGCTTTTCTTAGTTTTAATATTGTACTATCAATGTCTTTATTACTTGGATAAGAATTCATTTTACCTTTAAGATCATTTAATATCTTTGTTTCTGAAGATTTATGTTTACTAAGATCCCAATTAAGAATTTTAGCAACATAATATAATCTTGGTAAAAACATTGGATCTTCACTTTGCATCTTATTCAATTCATTCATTGGTTTTCCAGATTTATCTGTATGAACAACCTTAGTAAGACCATCGAATATCTTTTTCTTTATATTATTATCTATTTTAACACCTGGAAATATTTCTTGTATTCCCATTATTTCAGATTCATATTTTTTAATACTTTCTTCTCTTTGACGTTCTTGTTTTTCAGAAAATTCCTCAGCTTCTAATTTTAGATTTTTGTAATTTTCAATCTCAAGTTTTTTAAGTTTTTCAAATTCTTCTTTACTTTCTTCCCTAACAAGATCAATATCTTTATCATACATCCTGTTATATTTCTTTATAGCTTCATCTTGAGAATATCCAGACCTAAGATAAGAAGAAATAAGAATATTTTTTTGAAGATCTTCATCTTCATTTATATCATTATCAGAAATACTTTCATAATTTTTTAATCTTTCTTCTGATTTTAACAAATTAGAAATATCGTATCCTGTATTATGATAATTTAAATATTGTTTATATACTTCAGGAAGATCTTTTAATTTCTCATTTAATTTCTCATCAGCTAAAGAATTAGCTTTTTTATCAATATTATTTCTAATAATATCTGTTATATTATCATCAGTATCTTCAAAATCATCAGGAATATCTTCAATTATTCCTTTATCTTTAGCCCAACCAAGAAATAATTTATTAGTATTTTCTTCTTCTTCTTGTATATAATTGTCATTTAAATCTTGTCCTTTAAATTCTGGATCAAGAGTTTTAATTTCATCAGCTGGTTTAAAATCCAAATCCATTCCCACATTAGGTATTGAATCAAATTCAAATTCATTAACTCCACCTTCCAATATTGTCTTTTCTTCTGCCATTTTGGATATTATTTTATATTACATATAAAACGATTTTTAAATTATGGTTCAACTTATACTAAAAAATACCATAGGAACCATAGCTTTTTAATGTTTTTAAAATATGTATATTATTTCTTTTTTGACTTATCGTATTTGTTTTTATTAGTTTTTGCTATTTTAACTTTATTTTGTGAATCTATCAATTTAGCCTTAATTTCTTTTTCTTTAAGAATACGTTCTTGTTTTAATTTATCACGTTCAAAAGACATTTTATCTTGATGTTCTTTATTCTTTTGATCTCTATCTTTAGATTTTTGAAGAATATCTAGTTCTTTAAGTCTGGTATTAGCTATCTCTGTAACATCTGGAATTAAGTTATCGTTGATATCATTATTATTTATTCCTGATGTTCCTAAAGCTTTCAATTCAGCTACGTATATATCTTTTTGTCTATCAAGTTCTTTGTTAGTATCTTCTCTATCAAGTTTCTCAATTTCAAATTGAATATTAGCATCATTTATTTCTTTAGCATTATTTTGTTGAGCTTCAAAGTTTTGTTGATCTCTTTCAGCCTTAATAGCTTCTGCTTCTTTAAGTTTAGATTTAATATCTGCTATACTTTCATTTCCTATGATATCAGCTATCATACTGAAATCTAATTTATCATTCTGCAATGCTTCAGACATATATTGTTTAAATGTATCAAGAATTGCAAGATCTTTAGATGAGTTAGATATAAAGCATTTAAAATCAGCACTTGGAAACTCACTTTTTGATATAGTTCCATATACAGTACTCATATCATCTGTAACATATAAAAATGCTTTATCTCCTCTTTCTGATATTACATCCTGACATACTTTAAGCATTGCTTCTATACATCTTAATTTTACATCATCATGTATTTTAAACCAAGGTTCTGTTATATTACTTGAAGTACTAATTACTCTTTCAGTATTTCCTACTCTTTCAGATGATGTAATTTCTCCCTTTCTTTGTCTAGGAACTCCAGATGTATCTTCAATTTTCTTTTCTATAAATTCTAATAATGATACATAAAATTGTATTTCAGAACCTGTATTAAGATCTAGTGATTTATTTTGAGTACTTTGATTCATATTACCACCTCTTTGTTTCATACTTTCATTAAATGAATTTACAAAACCTATCTTCATACTTGATGCATAATATAACCATTTCTCTAATTCCCAACCATCAGGTATTAAAGAAATATCTACAAGCGCTATCCTTCCTATATTTGTAGCAAGAAGTAATTCAACTCTGTACCAAATAATAAGATAAAGATATAACCAGGGTACTAATCTATCCATTAGTGATACTGATCTGCTATTTTTAGCAGAGTATAAATGTCCAACATATCCTGTTTTACATTCTGATAAATTAGTTAATTCTCTAAATTGATTCTTTCTTGGCTGTATATTTAAGTATAAATCATTACCTATTCTTACTCCTTCCCACATTTCATTAATCCACATATACTCTACATATATATCAGGATTGTTTTTTGGAACCTTAAATACTTCATCAATATACATTTCTTGTTCTTCATTATTCTCATCTATATAATGGAGAATACCTATTTTTCTTTTAGATTTCCATCGTACCCTATGTACAGCTATACCAAACTCAGAATCGTGTAAATCATCAATACTATTAATTACAGGTATATTATCTCCCAAAAACATAGAACCATCTGGAAAATAATCTTGTACAGGTACATTATTAAAATCATAGTTATAGAATGTAGTATCTCCAGCTCCATGTTTTTCTAAATCATCTATTTGAGCAGGAGTTAGAATTTCATAAAATTCATCTATTATTTCAGACACACTCATGAAATTCTTTTCATATATCTTTTCAGCATCATCAATATTATCTGAATTTACTGATAGTATATAATTAATCTCCAGTGGATTAACACATCTTAATTTAACTCTTCCTGCTACATCTTTAATATCATAAATTTCTTCACCTACAACAAGACTATTAAAAAACCCATTTTCAAATGTAATATCTGTTTTTTCATATTTTTGAAGCATTGTTATTAAATGTTGTGCTTGAGATTCTCTTATATCAGCAGGAGTATAAGAATTGAATTTTTTTAATTGTGCTTCAAGATACTGTTCATCAGCTTCTTCTGATATCAAATAATCTCTAAGCATCATTAATAACTCATTATTTTTAGTAACCTCCCTCATATTAATTGAATCAGCATTTATAGCTCTTACAACTGGTGAAAAATATCTCTTTGTACCCTCTCCTAATAATACATTAAATATAGGTGATAGTACATCATATGGTTGTAGAGTAGCTGGCATTTCAAAGTTTTTAAGGTCTGAAAGCCCAATACCTAAAGGATTAGTAACATAGTCGAAATCAGATTTTATGATCTTATTATTCATAAGATCATAATTTCTTCTCTTATTTTTAAAAGAAGATCTCCTCTTATTTTGAAAGGTATTACATTGCTGTATAACACCATCAACACATTTTCTTTTCCAATCTTCTGTTTTTTGAAAATATGTTTTCTTTTGGGATGGAAATGAGTTTCCACTTGAATCTTTTAATATATTTGAATTAGACATATGTCATTTTCTTTTTAAATAATTGTTTCTTAAAAAATGCAGAATCTTGTATAGGAATTATAGTGTTTTCTTCTTTATATTCATACTTCTTTAATTCTTCTATATGATACATTAATGTAACCATAGCCATTACTCTATCAGCATTTATATCTGAATTATACATTATTAATTCTTTAAGTAAAGGAATACATCTTATTCTTTGAGCATTTGTTATTTCGGGAGCATCTTTTATTTCAGCTGATGCTCTTAAAAAGTTATTTATCATTAAGATACCATATTTCTTAAATTTATCTGTCATATGCATACCTTTTTCTCTATTTACTTTACTATCTGGAGTTATATCTTTTAATACTCTAGGTTGATCTAATAATAAATATGTATCATTATATCTTTCTAAGTATTGATAAAATCCTTTCTTTTCATTTTCGTATAAACATGTAGCATTATAATATTTTAAAATCTTTCTGCATGTTTCAAAAAACTCATTAGCTGTACTAGGTCTACCTGTGTATTCACATACTATTCTACCATGTAATCTGTCATATACAAGTAATGAACCTAATGAAAGACTATATTCCGAACTATCATGATCATATGGGTCCATACCTGCTATATATCTTCCGTATGGAATAGAATGATCTTCAAGTTCAAAAGGATGTTCATAAATAACAGGAGTACCTTGATTATCTTTTTTTGTTAAAGGAAAATCATAAATAGGTCTTAATATTGGATTTGGTTTCCATTTATATCTGTTATCATCAGAATCATAATATATATCACCAATGTATTCTGAATCTTTATATTTTGAATTTGTTTCGAGATCTGTTAATCTTTTAGTTAAATCAACTGTAGGAAATATATTAGAACTTGTTTGTAAAAATATCTCAGATGGTATTAAAGGATTATATATTAAGTATTCATCATATACTCCTGGATCTTTAGCTTTCTTTTTAGATTCTCTTATCTTCTCTTCTGTTATTTTACCTAATTCTCTATTAGTATTACCTTTTTCATCCTTGTAATCAATTTTAGTATCAATAGCAGATAAAAATAATCCTATTTTTCCTTTATTCTCATATACATCATCAAATGCTATACAGTTATATGCTTCAGGATCATAGAACATCTTATATGCTGCTAAGGATCCTCCACCTTTCATATCACCACCTGTACCAATATATATAGTTGTACCAAGCTTAGAGTTACCAATTACCTGATTTTCATCAGCATAATGACATTCTAAGAGATTATTCCACATACCTATTTCTTCAGCTAATTTAAGTGTATACCTACCACCTTGAGAAGCAAATGGATTATCTTTATATGTTCTATGTTTAATTATAGAACGTGTACCAAATTCTTTCCATTTACCACCTATTTTCTTTGTATAAAGATGTTGTGCATCTTTAGATGGTAAGAATGATCCAGATATTATTTTAGAAAGTGGAGATGGATAATATCTATCCCCTATATTCTGGGATCCAGGTAATTCAGATAATGCTAATTGAATAATACCAATAGGTATTGAACTAAATTTAGCATCATAAGCTCCTACTATTATTTCAGCTTTTGTTTCATTTACTCCTGGGATATATTCTTTAGCAGAATCTGTTATAAATTCACGAACACATTCATTAGCAGCCCATGATGTTTTACCAGAACCACGATTAGATAATAATAAAAGATTACATGGTAGATTCTCATATAATGGTTTACCTAATGCTCCAGATGGAGAACCATTGTATAATATATCTTTAATTTCTGTTTTTGAAATGTTCCCAGTTTTTTCAAATCCTGATATTCCTCTTGATAATAAATAAGGAATACTTAATTTATCATATAAATAATCAAGATTCCTTGGTCTTCCTTTTATTTGAGATTTTGAATGTAATGACTTCTTAACCCAAATTGTACCAAAATTAAGATAAAAATAGAGAGAAGGTGGGCAAAAATAATTACCCACCCAATATCCTTCAATGATTCTTCTTTTTTGTTCTTGCCAATATTTTACGTAATCAGATGATTTAGGATGAAATACTTCTAATTTTTCAGTAAAATATTCTCTATTTACCACTATATAATATTTTTTTCAGATAGACTTTCTTCTTGATCACCTTTAACAACACCAAAATCACTTTCAGATTCTAATTTAGATTTTAATTTTTCGTACTCATTATACAATTTAGTATTACTTAATAAGAGTTCTTCTATATGTTCTGCATTCTCTCTATTGTACTTTAAGGACTTCATGTACTCAGTTTTCTCATTCATTAACCTAATCCATTCATCCATTTGTTTTTGAGTAGCACTCTTAAAAATATTGTACTCATTAATGTATTCTGTATAATTATCAAAAGAAAAATCTTTAATCTTATCTTTTACAAAATCAAGAATTATCATGTTTTTCTTATCCTCAAGATTCATGTCTTTAAACATTGAAGAAGAGTCCATAAGCAAACATATACTCCACATTACAGTTGATGAAGTACTCTTGTTTTTGCTCTTATCTAAAGAATAAAAATTATTGTATTTTTTAAGTAATTTAAAGTAAGGATTAACTTCCCAGAAATTCTTATCAGTATCCCATACTTGAACACCTTTCATTTATTATTTTGAATTTAAGAATTGATGTAATAAAGAACTAAATGTTTCTACAAATTTCTCATTAGCTGATAATTCAACTTCTCCCATAGTATCTAAGATATAATGAAGAACTTCATGGATATACACAGATTGTATTTTATCAGCTGGTAATTTAATCTTCTTACCCTCATCTATAGTTGTTCTACTTAAATATATTTTATTTTGATCAGAGTAACATAAACCAAGTGCTCCTTCTTTATGCATCTTTTCATCATCAAATATTACTTTAACTGTTTGACCATTTATAAGAAACTCTGATTTAATTTTCATTAGTTTAATAGTTTATCTTTAGTACTTTCTGATATATTTTTATTTGTTATCTCAGAACAAATATCATCTGATAGTACAGCAAGTACATCATAATCATTAATCATTGTATATGCTTCATCAAATAATGATATACTAGAATTACTGAAATTACATAATACTTTATCTCCTACCTTTAAATCCTTTATATCATCAGATATTGATACTACCTCTGCATATGGCTCTACATTTACTGCTGTACCTGGTTTATACAATAAACCAATCATTGAACTTTCTTTTATAAGACGAACTAATACTCGTTGTCTTCTTACCTTAAATGTTTTTTGATTTACTTTTCTTTCTTTTTCTTTCATTTGAAATTTGATTTAACTTAAAACCGATTTGATTATTCTTTAATTTTAATCCTTTTATATAATCAAAGGAATGATTTATAAGAATTTCTCCTATATTTTTTACATATAATATACAAGTACTCTTATCTATATTACCTTTTGCATTAATATTTTCTTTGATACTTTCTATATCAAGAGTATCTATAAATACTCTTTGAATAACATTTTTTTTAAAAAGTGTATTCTTACCTTTTTTATCTTGTTTAAAGATATCAACTTTTGTCTGTAGATCTATGAGCATTCCAATAACCTTTAGGACAAGAACTATCAGGGGAAGCAGCCTTAGCTTTAAGACCACATCCACAAGATTTACAATAAGAAACATTAGTAATTTCATTAGGAGTACTATTGTACTCACATACTGTGCATATTTCTAATCTATTATTCATTAACTCTTCCTCGTTACCTGTAAATAAATTATAATACCCTTGAGCTATTTCTTTTATCTTTTTTAGCATCTTTTTTATCTATAATATCTTTTTTATATATTTCCATGTATTCTCTTAAATCCTTATTTGTTATTTTACCAGCTAAGTGTCGTTTCCTATTCATATAGAATTTACCAAATGATGGTAAAAGAATAGTATCATCATTCATTCTTCTCATTACTTCAAGAGCATACTTAAAAGGATAATGACAAATAGCTTTCATCTTATACATTGGTAAATTATATTCTGAACATAATTCCAATAATATCTCCTCATCTGTTATATTACTTTTCTTCATTAAATTCTAATTGTATTTTATTATCATTTTTAACACTAAAATGAAGTAATTTACTATTTATAGAATTATCTAATATATAACCTTTATTCTTTAAAGTACTAAAAGCTCTTTTATATTTTATAGGGCTTAATCCTATTTTCTCTTGAATAGCTTTAGATGTACTATCTGAGAATAAAATATTATAAAGATTATCTTTATTATAGTCTTTATATTTATGATACAGAGTACAATACGCAGATAATACTTCTATACTATTCTTATTTAATTTTAAATAAGGATTTAAAAAAGTAAAGTACTTTATGTAAAAATCTCTTATATTTTTGTATTTTATCTGTATTATCATCTCTTTGTATTATCATATCATTTGGAGCTGGATATCTTCCTCCGTAATACGGATTATGCTCAAACCCAAATAAAAATGTTGATATACTTAACCTAATTGAACATAAAAACACTGTATCATTCTGTGTTATATTATATAATATATTATCATCTGTTCTTAATATCTTTATTTGTACTTCATTATCAATGAGTACTTTACCTATATATTTATCATATTCTCTAACATGTATTCCATTTATTCTTATATAAGAATATAAATATATATATCCTTTATTAGCTTTAAAAGCTACTCTAATAGAATTAAGCATTAGAGGATCTGTACTAAATCCTGTTAACTTATTAAGTTGAGAATAAGCTAACTCTGTTAATGTACTTTTAGTAAATGTAAAAATCCTAGTAAAAACATCATTAATAGACACTATCTTAATTCTAATAGGTCTAAAGTAATGTTTATTACGTAAAACCTTTAATTCCATTACATGTTACCTGTTGCAAGTAATAAAGCACATAATGCTAAAATTCCTAGAATTATGTACCCAAATAATTTTCCTGTACGTTCAAATTTCATAACATTTTATATATGATTAAAAATAATATTATAGCTGTACCTATCTTTTTAGCTTTAGGTGTTATAATATATCCTAATAATTCAGTATTAGTACTGTAAAACTCTTTAATTGTATTTATCATAATTTTAATTATTAAATATAAGATTCCCTATAGGATATCTTGTGAATATCCTTTAGTGTATTATTATTCTTAAATTTCGTCAGTACCAGTACATTAAACCTACACACTCTATTAATTTCCATCAAAGCCATTAGGGGGAGCATTGCTCACTGTTATTCTTTTACCCTGGGAGTGCCTACAAACTTATATTAAGAACATTTTTAGTAACCTGCTGGACTTCTTCTTATTATTTATAAGACTCTAACCTGCACCTAAATGGGGTTGATCTCAATGAGTTACTCACCATCTGAATCTATAATATGTTCTTAGGATACTATAGTGTTACTATTATAATATAAAGCAGTTTTTGGATTCTGGTTCAAAAAAATGAAAATATTTTCTGTATTTCATAGCTTTTTAATAAAAAGTACTTTTTAAATTTTTTAAATTTTTTTTTGAGTTTTTGTATTTAGAAAGTACCCCCCACACCCCTCCCTTCCTGGTTTTGTGGCTTGCAGTGTACCCCATGCCAAAACCACATTTTCATCGTAAACAATTAAATAATATATACTTATGGCTACTATCGTACCTATTGCAATTGGAAACTTCCATGATGTTAACGTGGAAGGTTATCCTGAAATGAAGCAGGCAGAAGCTTGTTTTATATTTCACAAATTAACCTCACAACCTAAAGTGAGTAAAGGCAAGAATAAAAAGGAATACTATTCTTNNATTCTTGCACATTGAAGGACAAAGAAGGCATCTCATTGAGAGCTATAATTTGGAAGAAGAATGCTGATTATGGCATTTCTGAAGGTGAGGAAATTCTATGCACAATCTCTGTATTCCCAACTCTTGTTAACAATAAGAGAGTACTTAGTACTATTGTAACTGCAAGTCATTTACCATTTGGTTTAACAGTCAATGCTAGTGACTTTGGCATTACATTGGACAGCTTTGACACTACCGAAGCTATGAAGAACACTGTAAAGTAAATAGAAGGCGAAAGCCTTCTTTTATTAATTAGAGTTCATCTCTGTTGAATTTATCTCGGTTTTGTTTGGTTAGGATAAGGTGGAGAAATCCACCTTATTTCTTGTAAGAGGTTGTATTATAAGAGATTATTCTCATCATTCCCACTATTGTATAGCTTTTTAACATAGAGTAAACTATTCAAATCAGGAGT
>JRYD01003342.1_pt1 | contig 16778 bp, 24 predicted proteins | sample 235311 | NCBI WGS metagenome assembly JRYD01 (sample SAMN03074213, study PRJNA261472) | activated sludge metagenome | biome: Common Effluent Treatment Plant; feature: Wastewater; material: Activated sludge; isolation source: activated biomass in a lab-scale reactor treating industrial wastewater at... | reverse complement strand
GGAATCTCTGTAACCGACTGGATTACAGAGACTGGATAAGGTAAGTCATGCGAATTAAGGTAAACGATACGGTAGAAGTTATCTCCGGAAACTTCAAGGGAGTGCGCGGCACCGTCCAGCGCGTCTACCCGAAGAAGCAGATGGTGGTCGTTTCCGGGGTCAACGTTATCAAGAAGCACCAGAAACCGAAGCCGGCTAGTGGCCGTTCACGGGCCCAGGGTGGCATCATCGAGTTCGAAGCGCCCATCCACGTGTCCAACGTGATGCTCGTTGATTCGGGCAGCGGCGAGAAGACGCGCATCGGCGTGCGTCGCGACGAGGATAATCACGTCGTGCGATACTCGAAGAAGTCAGGCGCGGAGCTGGATTAACGGCAGGAATTTAAAATAGGCGAGCCAGGCAGCCCAAGCGGCCCCTGAACCGTGACGCGCTATATGCGTCTCAGGCGGGAACCGTGGCCACCTGCTACTCGACCCGGAGAAACAACAATGGCAACCAATTTTATGCCGCTACCCCAGTTGTATCGCGAAGAGGTAGTGCCGGCGCTCATGAAGGAGTTTGATTACTCCAGCGTCATGCAAGCGCCGAGGATTACCAAGGTCGTGGTCAATGTGGGTTTGGGCGAGGCGCTCGATAACGCGAAAGCGATTGAGTTCGCCACAAATGATATCACAATAATAACCGGCCAGAAGCCTGTGCTGAACAAGGCCAAGCAGTCGATCGCCGGTTTCAAACTGCGCGAGGGTCGTGTTATCGGCCTGAAGGTGACGCTGCGAGGAGAGCGGATGTGGGCGTTTTTGACCCGCCTGATCCATGTCGCTTTGCCGCGTACCCGCGACTTTCAGGGAATTTCACCCGATGCGTTTGACGGTCGGGGTAATTACACCCTGGGTCTGCGCGAGCAGTTGATCTTTCCGGAGATCGATTACGACAAGATCGATAAACTGCGGGGCATGGAAGTGACCATTGTCACCACTGCCCCAACCGATGATGAAGGTCGACGACTGTTGGCGCTCATGGGAATGCCTTTTAGGCGCGAGGTCGCTGAGGCAGCCTAGGCGCTAAGCGCTCTGGAGAATACAGATGGCGAAGAAATCAATGATCGCACGTGAGACGAAGCGGAAGTATCGGGTTCGCGTCCGTAACCGTTGCCAGTTGTGCGGCCGCCCGCGTGGATATATCCGTCGCTTTGGACTGTGTCGCATTTGCTTCCGCGAGCAGGCCCTGAAAGGGAATATTCCCGGCGTCGTCAAATCGAGTTGGTAGTAGAGGTGCGAAATGTCAATGACTGATCCGATTGCCGACATGCTGACACGGATGCGCAATGCCCTAGACAGGCAGCAACCGTCAGTCGCCATGCCCCATTCGAAATTGAAAGGCTCGATCGCCGAAGTTCTGAAGAACGAAGGCTACATCGAGAGTTACGAAGTTGTGACCCAGGACAAGTTCCCGACCCTGGTTATTCGCTTGCGCTATGTAGGCGGCCGCCGCGANNTGTCCGCTAGGGAGTATTTGGTATGTCTCGAGTTGGTAAGGCGCCAATACAACTGCCCAAGGGTGTGAGCATCGATATTGATGGCTCGACAGTCGGGGTAAAAGGCCCGAAGGGCGAACTCACGCGCACCCTCCATCCGGAGATGAACATCTCGCTCGAGGATGGCGTTCTGAGCGTTACCCGGCCGTCCGACGACCGGCATCATCGCTCATTGCACGGGTTGACGCGGGCGTTATTAAATAACATGGTCACTGGTGTTAGCGATGGCTTCACCAAGGTGTTGCTCATCGAAGGCGTTGGCTATCGCGCTGAGATGAACGGCCAGCGGCTGGTGCTCTATGTGGGGTACTCCCATCCGGTCTACTTTGAGCCGGACAATGGGATTTCCTTTGCCGTGGAAGAACGTGGCCGCAAAGTGATCATCAGCGGTATTGATAAAGAATATGTCGGCGAAATTGCGGCGCGCGTGCGCAAGCAGCGGCCCCCGGAGCCCTATAAGGGCAAGGGTGTTCGTTATGAAGGCGAAATCGTCCGGCGCAAGGCTGGTAAGACCGGTAAGGTTTAATAGGATAGGGACATTATGGCAAAGAACATGAATGATCCGCGGAAGCGTCGCCAGCGACGTATCCGGCTGAAGATCTCCGGCACACCCGAGCGTCCGCGTCTGAATGTCTTTCGCAGCCTGGAACATATCTATGCCCAGGTGATCGATGACGTGGCCGGAAAGACTCTGGCCTCGGCGTCCACCGTGGACAAGGAAGTGAGCGAGCAGGTGGCCGGCAAGAAAAAGCGAGAGCAAGCCGCGATCGTCGGCAAGATTGTCGCCCAGCGCGCTCTCGATGCAGGCATTCAGGAAGTCGTCTTCGATCGGGGCGGCTATATTTACCACGGCCGCGTGAAGGCCCTGGCTGATGGCGCGCGTGAGGGCGGCCTGAAACTGTAGAACGGGACGATTACCCGTTCAGGAGTCAACGATGGGTCAGAGAAGACAACAAAGCTTTCGCGAGCAGAAAGACGATTTCGACGAACGCATCATCGACATCGCCCGTGTAGCCAAGGTTGTGCAGGGCGGTCGTCGGTTTGCCTTCCGCGTCACAGTCGTGGTTGGTGACAACCGCGGCAAGGTTGGCGTCGGAATCGGCAAGGCGCGCACAGTGCCGGACGCGATTCGCAAAGCATTGGAGACCGCGCGAAAGAATATGCGCGATGTGCCGATGTATGGCACGACGCTGCCACACGAGGTAGTGGGTCATCACGGCGCGGCCAAGGTGCTGCTTAAGCCGGCTTCGCCCGGCACCGGCGTTATCGCCGGCGGCGGCGTTCGCGCCGTCATCGAAGCGGCGGGCTACCGCGATATTCTCACAAAGTCGTTGGGCAGCTCGAATGTGCTCAACGTGATGATGGCGACCATGGACGGTCTGGATCAACTGATGGACATCCGTCAGGTGGCGATCAACCGAGGCAAGGACCCGAAAGAAGTGGCGCCGTTCTGGGGGCGTAAGTAATGGCTACGTTACGCATCACCTATAGCAAAAGCGCGATCGGGTACACCGAACGTCAGAAGGCCACTGTAAAGGCCCTTGGCTTCAAGAGATTGTACGAGACGATCGAGCACGAGGATTCGCCGGCAATTCGGGGGATGGTCAACAAGATCAGCCACCTGTTGACGGTTGAAGAAGTTGAGACCGGGAAATCGCGGTCCAAGAAGGGTGAGTGAGATGAAACTCAACGATTTGGGTCCTAACGAAGGCTCGAAGAAATCACGCAAGCGCGTGGGTCGCGGCATCTCCGCCGGGCAGGGCAAAACCGCCGGCCGCGGGACAAAGGGCCAGGGCGCGCGCAGCGGNNACCAATATTCGCCGTGTGGCATACAAGGCCGTCAACCTCGATCGGTTGGCAGAATTTGAATTTGGCGGCGAGACTGTTGATCCCGAATTGATGGCGGCCATCGGCCTCGTCAAGAAGCCCACGGACCGGATTGTTGTTCTGGGCGAGGGTGAACTGGCCGAAGCGATCACCGTGAAGGCCCATCGCTTTTCAGCCTCGGCGAAAGAGAAAATCGAAGCCGCGGGCGGCAAGGCAGAGGTTATTCCGTTCAATGCCTGATCGGTCGGTTCGCGCCGAACGAGGGGTGGCATTTGAGCGTGCCGGAGAAATGTAATGATAGAATCAGTACGCGCAGCCTTTACCTTGCCTGACCTGAGGCGTCGCATCCTGTTTACCATCGGGATGCTGATAATCTATCGCTTGCTGGCCAATATCCCCGTTCCGGGGGTGAACTTGCAGGCATGGTTGCTGTTTACATCGCAGCAAACCGGCAATGCGGTGGTCGATTTCCTCGATCTCCTGTCGGGTGGCGCGGTCAGCAACTTCTCGGTGATGGCCATGGGTGTCTATCCCTACATCACCGCGTCGATTATCATTCAGTTGCTGACACCGATTATTCCGCAGCTCGAAGAGCTCCAATCAGAGGGCGAGACGGGCCGGAACAAGTTGAATCGCTATACCTATTATCTGACTGTGCCGCTGGCGTTCTTGCAGGCGATCGGCCAGATTCGTCTGGTTGGTGTTAGCCTGGCCGGTGGCGTCGAGTCGATCATGCCCAACTTTGGGTTTGGCGCATCGGAGTTGCTGCCGACGTTGACCACGCTCGTTGCGATGGTTGGCGGCACGATGTTCGCCATCTGGATCGGTGAGCGGATCACCGAGGAAGGCGTTGGCCAGGGTATCTCGTTGATCATCTTTGGCGGTATTGTTGCCGGCATTATCCCCAGCCTGGCCCAGATGTTGGCATTGGACATGACGGCGCGAATCTTCTCGATTTTCACCTTCCTGCTCTATCTGGTGCTGACGGTGTTGGTCATCGTCATTATTCAGGAAGGGCAGAGGCGAATCGCCGTGCAATATGGCCGCCGCGTGCGCGGACGCAAGATCTATCAAGGTCAGAGCACCTTTATACCGTTGAAGGTTAACACCGCGGGCATGATTCCGATCATCTTCGCCCAGTCGATTCTGACGTTCTTTCCGCTCATCGCGGGCCTGTTCATGAGCGGCAGCGGTCGATTCGTCGATCGGGTGGCGACGGCGGTGAGCCAGTTTGGCACCAATCAGGACCCGACTGTCGCGCCGTTTGCCTTCGGGGCATACTGGATCCTGTACTTTATCCTTGTTGTGGCTTTCACGTTCTTCTACACCGACGTGATGATTCGTCAGCAGAACCTGCCGGAGACGTTGCAGCGCCAGGGTGGTTTTATTCCCGGCATCCGTCCCGGCAAGCGAACCGAGACCTATATCATGGCCGTGGTTCGTCGAATCACCCTGGTCGGCGCGATATTCCTGGGCCTTATCGCCATCTTGCCCGGCATTATGGCGGTGGTCGCTGCGCTGTTGCGCATCGACGGTCTGGAGCAGAGCGTGTTGGTCATCAGCGGCTCGGGACTCATCATCGTGGTAGGTGTCGTCATTGATACGATGCGTCAGTTGGAATCTCAGCTACTGATGCGCCATTACGAAGGGTTCATCAAGTCATGAAGTTCATCATCTTGATTGGCCCACCGGGAGCCGGTAAAGGCACCCAGGCCAAGATGTTGGAGAAATCTTTGGGATTGCCCCAGATTTCGACAGGCGATCTGTTTCGTTACAATCTTAAGAATGAGACTGAATTGGGCAAGCTCGCCCGCACCTACATGGATAAGGGCGAGCTGGTGCCCGATGAAGTCACTATAGCAATGGTCAAGGACCGTTTGGCCCACGAAGATGCGGCCGATGGGGCTATTCTCGATGGATTCCCGCGGACCCAGGCTCAGGCTAACGCTTTTGACAAAATGCTGGTACAATTGAGCGGTCAGATCATCGTCGTCCCCAATATCGTGGTCGACGGTGAAGAACTGGTCCAGCGCCTTGTAAAGCGCTCGCAAATTGAAGGGCGTGCCGATGACACGGAAGACACAGTCCGCAATCGGATGCGCGTGTATGAGGAACAAACCAAGCCGCTGCTGGACTATTATGACCAGCAGGGATTGGTCGTGGATGTGAACGGCCAGCAGAGTATCGAGGCCGTTCAGCAAGACCTGCGCCGAGTAATCGAGCAGGCTGAATAGCCGGGGATATGGCCCGGCATTGGAGAGTAGAATCATGAAAGTAACATCATCTGTCAAACGGCGTTGTCCGAAATGCAAGATCATCAAGCGAAATGGCCTGGTGCGCGTGATCTGTTCTGATCCGAATCACAAGCAGCGTCAGGGTTAAGGGAGAGACAGAATGGCTCGTATTGCAGGTGTCGACATTCCGCGCAACAAGCGCGTGGAGATCAGTCTGACGTATATTTACGGGATCGGCCGGACGTCCAGCCACCAAATTCTCGAACAGGCCGAAGTGAACCCGGACACCCGAGTTCGCGATCTGTCTGAGGCTGAAGTCACGCGCTTGCGCCAGCTGGTCGAGAAAGAGTACACGGTTGAAGGTGATCTGCGCCGCGAAACGGCAATGAACATCAAGCGCCTGGGCGAAATCGGCAGCTACCGTGGTCTGCGCCATCGTCGGCATTTGCCGGCACGCGGCCAGCGCACGCGCACCAATTCGCGCACTCGCAAGGGGCCGAAGAAGACGGTCGCCGGGCGTGGTCGTCGTAAGGGCGGCAAGTAATTGAAATAACGATTGACGGGCGGCGTGCCGGACGACGGTTAATCGTTGCCGGCACGTCGCCCGCTGTTGGGTCAATAACAGAGGAACGATGGGACGTAGAAGACAAGCACAAACAACTCGTAAGAAAGCCAAGAAGATGGTGCCAAAGGGGCAGGCTCATATCTATGCCGCCTTCAATAACACTATCGTGACGATTACCGATACCAAAGGCAATACCGTTTCCTGGTCCAGCGCCGGCGCGGCTGGTTTCAAGGGGTCTCGCAAGAGCACTCCCTATGCCGCTCGTCTGGCCGGCCAGAATGCTGCCCGCACGGCGGTCGATAACGGCGTGCAGGAAGTAGACGTCATTATTAAAGGCCCCGGCCCCGGTCGTGAGGCGGCGATTCGTTCGATCCAGGCCAGCGGTATTCGCGTGACCTCGATTCAGGACATCACCCCGGTGCCCCACAACGGCTGCCGGCCGCCGAAGAAACGTCGTATTTAATTAAATCATTCATTTGTGGTGTTGAGAGGGACGAAGGGTGGCCAAGCCCGTAAACCTCTCCCATCCCTGACCGCGGGGCAATGAATTTGCCGCCGCGATCGGTACTCAAGAGGAGGTACCTAAATTGGCACGTTATACTGGACCTGTATGCCGGTTGTGCCGGCGTGAGGGCGAAAAGCTCTTTTTGAAGGGGTCGCGTTGTCTGACCCCCAAGTGTTCGGTCGAGCGCCGTGGCTATCCGCCGGGGCAGCACGGGCGGGAAAATCAATTCCGCCGCGGCCGCGCTTCCGACTATCTATTGCAGTTGCGCGAAAAGCAGAAGGCTCGTCGTATATATGGCGTTTTGGAACGTCAGTTCAGCCGCTATTTTGAGCGTGCCTCCCGTCAATCGGGCCTGACCGGCTACAACCTGTTGGCTATTCTCGAGCGTCGTCTGGACAATGTGGTCTACCGCCTGGGTCTGGCTGACTCGCGTGCGCAGGCTCGTCAGTTGGTGCAGCATGGCCACATCGTGCTCAACGGCCGCAAGACAAATGTCCCGTCGGCTTTGGTGGCTCCGGGTGATGTTGTATCCGTCCGCAAGGAGAGCACCCGGCGAACCTACTTCAAGGACCTGCGGCAAAATATAGACGACCGCCGCGTGCCGCGTTGGTTGACGGTTGATGCCGCGAACCTGTCGGGACGCGTTCTGCACGCGCCTGCTCGCGAAGATATCGATATCTCGCTCAACGAACAGTTGATTGTCGAGTACTACTCCCGTTAACGGCAGTTGCTCATTTTGAAACAGACCGATTTATGGGAGTTGTCGAGCGCGGCGGGAGCGATCTTGAACGGATCGATCCCGCCGGCAGATTCCCAAGAGGGAGGTAATCGCCTTGACTATCAATAATCTTGTAATGCCGAAAATCGAAAGCACGGCCATGACTGCTGAGTATGGTCGTTTCGTGATCGGGCCGCTGGAGCGGGGGTATGGTACCACGGTCGGCAATGCGCTGCGACGCGTGCTGCTGGCCTCACTTCCCGGCGCGGCCATTACATCAATTCGCGTGACCGATGTGCCGCATGAGTTTTCGGCCATCCCCGGCGTGCGCGAAGACATGATGCAGTTCATTCTTCACGTGAAGCAGTTGCGGCTGCGTCTTGTGAATACAGATATTGCCCGCATGCGCCTTGAGGTGCAGGGCGCCGGCCCCGTCACCGCGGCCGACATCCAGGTTCCGCCAGAGGTGGAGATCATCAATCCGGATCTGTACCTGTTCACGGTTGACGCGGACGATACGTTCCTGGAGATCGAGCTGATGGCGGAGACCGGGCGCGGCTATTCACCCGCCGAGGACCGCGGCCGCTTGCCGATCGGCGAATTGCCGGTCGACGCAATCTTCAGCCCGATCCGCCGCGTGGCCTACGAAGTCGAAAAGACCCGCGTGGGTCAGGTGGCCGACTATGATCGCACCGTCATGGAGATTTGGACCGACGGGACAATCAAGCCCGAAGAGGCGCTGGCCCAGGCGGCACAAATTCTGAGGCAGCAGCTGCAGCCGGTCGCCGGCGTCAGCGAAGAAACCTTTGTCACCGTCGAGGAAGAGAAGGAAGAGGAGACGATCCCCAACGAGATCTACGACACGCCGATCGAGCAACTCGACCTCAGCGTTCGCGTCTTCAACTCCTTGAAGCGTACCGGCATCACCAAGGTCGGTGAAATGCTGGAAATGCTGGATCGTGGCGAAGAGACAATGCTGGCCATTCGCAATTTCGGCGACAAATCGCTGGATGAGCTGAAACAACAGCTTCGGTTGAAGGGTTTCCTGTCGGAAGAAGATGAGGCCAAGCGGTCGGCCTAGGCCTCCGATGGCTGATAGAGGAGTTAACGATGCGTCATAAAGTACATGGCCGCAGACTAAATCGCGACACCGGCCATCGCAACGCGCTACGGCGCAACATGATCGCTGATTTGCTGGTATTTGAACAAATCACGACGACCGAAGCCAAGGCACGAACCATCGGCCCGGCTGCGGAAAAAATGATTACCCTGGCCAAGCGTGGCCTGGCCAAGACAGGCGAACANNTATACCCGCATGGTGAAGATCGGCCGACGGCCCGGCGACAACGCCGAGATGGCCGTGCTGATGCTGGTTGAAGATTAACGATTCGTGTGGCGCTTGAGCCGGAGGAAAAACACAGCACCGATGCTCGTACCTATCGGGCAACCGTACAGTACGATGGAACCAATTATTACGGGTTCCAACGACAGCGGCGCGGAGTTCCTTCGGTTCAGGCCGAGCTTGAACTTGCCTTGGCCCGACTTGTCGATCACCCGGTACGGGTGCTTGGGGCGGGGCGGACAGATACCGGCGTTCACGCGCTGGGGCAGGTCATAGGGTTTACAATTGAGTGGCCGGAAAAGCACGGACTGGAGGCGCTGCATCGAGCGCTGAATGCGAATCTGCCACAGGATATCGTTGTGAGTGAGCTGGCAGCGGCGCGGCCGGGGTTTCATCCAAGGTTCGACGCCCGCCGACGATCGTATGCGTACCATATCCTGAATGTGCCGATTCGACAGCCGTTCTGGCGCCATCGCGCCTGGCACGTTGTTCATCGGGTGGACTTGGACCAAATGAACGAGGCGGCTGCCCTGCTTGTTGGGGTGCACGACTTCGCCACATTTGGCAGGCCCACCGTGGGCGAGAGCACGACACGTGAGGTGTACTCTGCGACATGGCGGCGCGATGGACAAATGGTAACATTCGAAATTTGCGCCAACGGCTTCCTGTATCGAATGGTGCGCAGTATCGTGGGGTCACTTAAAATGGTTGGTTGTGGTCAGTGGTCGATTAGCGATTTTGCGGACGCGCTGGCCGCGCGCGAGCGAAAGCACTCGGCGACATTGGCCCCGGCCCATGGGCTTTACCTGGTATCTGTAGAATATGATAATGAATGAGGACCTGAGTATCCGGCCACCCGCCGGTGGAGGAATGAGATGAAGACTTACGTGACCAAACCTGCGGACGTAGAGCGTGCTTGGTACGTTGTAGACGCCGAGGGGCAGACCTTGGGTCGTCTGGCCTCGAGTGTGGCGTCGATTTTGAAGGGCAAGCACAAGCCGATATATAGTCCCGCGGTAGATTGCGGTGACTTCGTGGTTGTTGTGAATGCCGACAAGATCGCCGTAACCGGACGCCGCCTGGAGCAGAAGAAATATTATCGCCATTCGCTCTATATCGGTGGCCTTAAAGAAATTTCTCTGCGCGATCAATTGCAGCAGCACCCGGAGCGCGTGGTTGAGTCTGCTGTTCGAGGCATGTTGCCGAAGAATACGCTCGGCCGCAAGATGTTCAAGAAGTTGAAGGTATACGCCGGGACGGAGCATCCACACCAGGCGCAGCAGCCGCAGCCGTTGGAGCTGTAGGAACCCGGTTTTTACCAGGTTAAGAGGTATCAAATATGAGCGAATATTTTGAGGGAATTGGGCGTCGTAAAGAAGCCTCCGCGCGCGTGCGCATCTACCTCCGTGAGCAAGGTCAGGAAGATGGTCCTACGTTCATCGTCAATGATAAGCCGGTGCAGGAGTTTTTCCCGCGCTATGGCGATTATCAGACGTTGATCGGCCCGCTGGAAGATAGCGAACTCATGGGTAAGGTAGACGTGACCGTATTGGTTCAGGGTGGTGGCATCACCGGCCAGACCAGCGCCGTTCGCCTTGGCTTGGCCCGCGCGCTTGTCAAGTATGACGAGAATTTGCGCTCGCCCCTCCGCGCTGGGGATCATCTGACCCGGGATGCGCGTGTGAAGGAGCGTAAAAAGCCCGGTCTCAAGCGCGCCCGCAAGGCTCCGACCTATACCAAGCGTTAAGCGTCGCCTATCCAGGGCGCAATCGAGCTGTGCCGACATTCTGATCGGCACAGTTCTCCACGCATGACCATCACCATCGTTGGTCTCGGACCCGGAGATGCCGGCCTGATCACCATTCAGGCCTGGCATCTCCTTTCCGCGGCCGATACCGTCTATCTTCGTACCGGTCGCCATCCGGCTGTGGACGGCCTTCCCGCCCGTATTCAACGGCATACGTTCGACGAGATATATCAAACTGCCGAGCGATTTGACGAGGTCTACCGGCAAATCGCGGAAGAAGTGATTCGCATAGGGAGCGAGAGGGACATCCTCTACGCCGTACCCGGCAACCCCTTCGTCGGCGAGACGACTGTCGCGGCAATCTTGCAAGGCGCCGCGGATGCCGATATCCCGGTGCGCGTCATACCAGGCATCAGCTTTGTTGAGCCTGCTTTGGCGGCCGTCGGTTTGGATGCCCTCGATGGTTTGCAACTCTTTGACGGCATTGAGATCGCCGCGCTCTTATATCCACCTATCAACCCGGATGTCTCTCTCTTGCTGGGGCAGGTCTACAGTCGCATGGTTGCCAGCGAGTTGAAGCTCTCCTTGATGAGCATCTATCCGGCTGAACACAAGGTAGCGCTGATTCACTCGGCCGGTCAAGTGAACGAACTTGTGGAGTGGTCTCATCTCTATGAGATCGATCGCAGCGCCCACATCGATCACCTCACCAGCTTGTACATTCCACCGCTGCCCCTGAAGGCCGGATTGCCCGCGTTGGCTGAGACGGTGGCCATCTTGCGTAGTCCGGGTGGATGCCCGTGGGATCAGGAACAGACGCCGCAAAGCATGAGAGCGGGCTTTCTTGAAGAGGCGTATGAAGTCATCGATGCTCTGGACGCTGAGGATGTTGATAATCTGCAAGAGGAACTGGGCGATCTGCTCTACCATATCGTGATGCAGACGCAGATGGCGGCCGAGGCAGGAGACTTCACCTTGACCGACGTCATCGCCGGAATCGATGCCAAGCTCAAACGCCGCCATCCTCACGTATGGGGAGACTGGCAGGTCAGCGATTCGGCTGAGGTGCTGCGCAATTGGGAAATAATCAAGCGCATGGAGAGGGGCGACCCGGCGGCCGATGAGTTCGTCTCCAAATTGAGCGGCATCCCCTCCAGCTTGCCCACCCTGATGCGCGCGCAAAAGATTCAATCCAGAGCGGCCAAGCTGGGGTTCGATTGGCCGGACATTTCCGGCGTTTACGACAAACTCCATGAGGAACTGGATGAATTGCGCGAGGCAACCACGGCCGAGGAATTGCGATCCGAACTCGGCGACGTCTTGTTCGTCGTAACCAACCTTGCGCAATGGCTGGGGGTTGAGGCTGAGATCGCGCTGCGCGAGACAAACGCACGTTTCAGTAAGCGCTTCCAACTGGTCGAGAAGTTTATCATCGATCGCGGCCTCCAATGGAGCGAGCTATCGTTGGTCGAGATGGACGCTCTATGGGAAGAAGCTAAGGCTACCTTTGCGAAATCGGACGTAGCTGATAAAGTTGACGATGAATCAGCCTGATCCTGATTCATCTAAAGAAACGTGAACCAGGTACTGAACATCGTTCTCTTATCGCTGGCGGGCTTGTTATTGTTGGCGGCCCTCTACTTCATGTCGAAGGCGTTGGGGGCCCGCTCGAGCGCTCACCGGCAAGCTTACAACGTCGGACAGGTGGAAGCCAAGCGCACCAGCCAGGTGTATTGGGTTCGCGCCGCCTTTTCCCTCATCGTCGGCCTGATTTTCCTCGGTATCTTCGCCATTCGGCCGCTCTTCTCCGGTTTGGGCGCGGCGACCATCGATCCCACCCCGACTGTGCCGGCGGTGGAGATCGAGCCTACCCTGCCCGTCGCCACAGAGCCTGCGGTGCTGGTGACAGCGGAGCCAACCCCAACCGGCCCGCCGCCATCGCCAACGTCCGCTGTCACGGCCGAGCCGACCGCGACGACCGCGCCGGTTACAGCCGTCGTCAGCAGTGGCGTGGGTGTCTGGTTGCGCGGAGCACCCGGCACGTCGGGTGAGCAACTTGAATGGCTGTTGGACGATACGGTTGTCACACTATTGGGTGGGCAGGAAACGGCCGATGATTTGCTATGGCAGCAGGTGCGCACCGACTCCGGCGTCGAGGGATGGGTCGCCCGCGATTTCCTCAGCGTGACGGAACCAACTCCCTAACGAAAGTTTTTGCTTCTCAACCAAATAGATTGGAGTAAATCAAAGGCTGTCAGCGGGCAGTTATGCGACATCCGATTTTTCCCGCAGCCACGAAGGGGTATGAATCGCCTGCGGTGATTGATGGCGGAAATAAGTGTCGTAAAGCTCGGCGTAGTGCCCCCCCTGTTTCATAAGCCCTGTGTGACTGCCTTCCTCGATAATTCGTCCCTTTTGCAGGACGATAATCCGATCGGCCGACCGCACCGTGGATAACCGGTGGGCGATGATGATGGCCGTGCTGTTGGCCATGATCAGATCCAGCGCCTGCTGGATTTGTGATTCGGTAAATGGGTCAACGCTGGCGGTCGCTTCATCGAGAATGAAAATGCTTGGCCTCTGCACCAGGACGCGAGTCAGGGCGACCAATTGCCTTTGGCCCATCGACAGGCGGCTACCACGCTCGCCTACCTCGCTGTAGATACCGTCGGGCAGCGTTTCGAGCCACTCGCCATTGCCGATCTTGCACGCGACCGCCTCTATTTGCTCATCGGTGGCTGTCGGGCAGGCGTAACGGATGTTGTCGGCGACTGTGCCCGCAAAGAGGAACGGCACCTGGGAGACAACCCCTAGCTTGTCACGGTAGCTCTTCAGATCGAGTTCGCGGATATCGGTCCCATCCACTGTGATCGATCCCTCCTGGAATTCGTAGAACCGCGCCACGAGCTTGATGATGCTTGATTTGCCCGCGCCCGTATGGCCGACGAGAGCCACACTTTCTCCCGGCTGGATGTGCAGGCTGAAGTCGTTGAGCACCTGTTCCTGGCTGGAATAGCGGAAGAAGACGTGATCGAAGACGATTTCGCCACGGAGCGATTGCACCGGCTTATCGGCGGTCTGCACGACACTGGAATCCGCGTCAATAAGGCCAAAAACGCGTTCCGTGGCGGCCAGGCCTGCCTGGAACTGGCTCCAAAACGCGGAAAGGTTTGTCACCGGAAACCAGAACCGATCGACGGTGGTGATGAATAGATACCAGGCGGCGATGGAGATGGCCCCAGCGACGGCGCTACGGCCGCCGAAGTAGACGAGCGCGGCCGTGCCCAATCCAGCCAGAGCGTTAAGTGTAGGGAAGATATTGGCCAGCACAAAGGCGCGCCGAATATTGATGCGGTACGATTGGTCGTTGACCCGCATGAACTCATCGTAGATTGCCCCTTCTTGTCGGAAATTCTTGGCCACGCGAATGCCGCTGACTGCTTCCTGGATGGCTTTATTGACCTCTCCCAGGGCGCGGGAGCTTTGCCGGGTGACGTCTCGGGCTAAATGGCGGAAGGCCAGGGCGACGAAGGCCACAAGCGGGGTCATCGCCAGCACAGCCAATGTCAGTCGCCAGTCGATGGTAAACAAAACGAAGATGAGGATAAAGGCCACGGTCAGTTGATTGACTACATCCGTGGCGATGGCGACCACTTCGCCGAACTCCTGTGTATCGCTTGTGATGCGACTGACGATTCGGCCCGTATTGAACTCATCAAAAAAGGACAGGTCCTGCCTCATTGCCGCATTGAAGGCATCATCGCGCATGGTCATGACGATGTCGGCGATTACCTGGGCGGTCAGATAGCGTCGGATGGCCGAAAAGCCCCACGTCGCCACACCGATCACGAAAACCAGGATGACCAAATGCAGGGGAAAAGCGCTTCCTTCAATGTCTGAGTTCAAGCTGTCGGCGATGAGGATAGGCAGCAAGGCCCCCATCGCGGCAATTATGAAGAGCGCGATGGAAATGACGATGACTTTAGCCTTATGCGGCCGAAAGTAATTGACGATTCGAATGACCAGATCGCGGTCGCTATAGATGCGGTCATACTTTTCCGCTCCAAGCCCGCGTGTGAGTGCTGCCATTTAGATGAACCTCTTCTACAGGATTCGCCGGCCGAGCAATGAAGCCGCCAGTTCAACCGCCAGTTCCGCCGTTTTATTTGACTCATCGAGGATGGGGTTGATTTCCACGATGTCGAGCGATTCGACCCGCCCGCTATCGCCCAGAATCTCCATCAGCAGATGGGCTTCGCGATAGGTCAAGCCGCCGGGGACCGGCGTGCCCACGCCCGGCGCCTCCGACGGGTCGAGGCTGTCCATGTCCAGGCTGACGTGAATGCGCGGCAGATGATGCAAGCGATCGAGTGCCTGCCGCGCGACGGCGGCCATGCCCAACTCGTCTACGTGGCGCATGGTGAAGACGTGGATGCCGCTGTGGATAAGCCGCGCTCGCTCGGTTTCGTCCAGATTGCGGATGCCGATCTGGACGATCTGGGTGCTGTCTACCTTGGGGCCGGGGTGGCCGATGCTGACCAGCGATTCCGGCCCTTCGCCGACCAGCGTGGCCACCGGCATGCCGTGGATGTTGCCGCTCGGTGATGTTTCGGGCGTGTTGAAGTCGGAATGGGCATCAACCCAGATGACTCCGATTGGCTCGTGGTGCGCGGCGGCCGCGGCGATGGAGCCGATGCTGATGCTGTGGTCACCGCCCAGGAAGATCGCGTATTCGCCCGCTTTGATCCAGGGGCAGGCGCGATCATAGACGGTCTGGCAAATGGTCGTGATGGTCTGCAGGCGACGTCCTGTGCCCTCGGCCACATGCTCTTCGGGGTTGGGGACGGCGATATTGCCCTCATCATGTACGATATGCCCCAGATCTTCCAGTCTGGCCTTCAGATTGGCGTAGCGAACCGCGCTGGGGCCGGTATCCACTCCGCGTCGATTTTGGCCCAGGTCCATGGGCACACCCAGAATCCGTATTTCACGTTGCATACAATCTTGATCCAGTGAGTCCACTGTTGCAAAAGTATTTTCAGCTCATAGTTAGCAATTTTAGTTGCGATCTTCAGAGCGGCGTTAAAGCGCCTGACTACGAGCAAGTTGTGATCTTCAATGTAACAGTGTAGTGAGTTTCGTTGAGATGGGTATTGTGGCGCATGTGCATGGATGACGCAACCGCACGCCAAGCGGATATTCGTGTCGTCGTGCGGAGAGTGGCGCGACATCATATAATGGGCGAGATGTCTTCGTTCGTTTGGTATAAAGTCGAGCAGTTGTCCTGGCCCGCGGATTGGGCGTCTCTGTTCGGTCGGGATGCGCCGCTCATTCTGGAAATTGGGTTCGGGAGCGGTCTTTTTCTGGTCGATCTGGCCCGCAGGTTTCCTGATGCGAATATCCTGGGGCTGGAGATTTCCATTCCCTCTCTGCGCAATGCCGGGCGCAAGGTTGAGCGAATGGGGCTTGCCAANCTCGAGCGCACGCCATACTTTCAGAGTCGGACGAATCAAACATTTGAGCGAGAGGACGAAGGGCGTGTTCGGACCAAGTATGAGCAGGTCGCGTTGGACGAAGGCCGAAGCCCACGATATTATAAGTGGCAGCGCAACGCGGTGCCGGTGGCCGAGTCTTTTTCTATTCCCAAGGAGTTATCGATGCCCCACGTTGTTTTTCGACTGCCGGCGACAATCGACCGGATCGGCCGCCAATTCCGACCGTGGGTTGTAGCTGATGAATCGACCCGGATCCGCTTTATCGAGGCTTACCAATCCTTCCACGACGGCAAATTACTGATCGAGACCTATATCCACGAAGGGCCGTTGATGCAGCGGATCGGTCTGGAGATTCGATCCCGGACGAGCGGTGAGCTCGTTATCTCTATGGCAGAAGTGGGCTTTCCCCGGCCGACACAAGGTGTCCATCGCGCGATCGCCGCCCTGATGGACTGGCTGCGTGAGGAATATCCATCACTTGTTATCGTCCAAACCAATCTACAAGGTGAACATGCCGACACTCCAAACAAACGGAATTAATCTCAACTATCACGAGCAAGGGCAGGGTGAGCCGCTCCTTTTTCTTCATGGGCTTGGTTCCCAGGGAGAAGATTGGGGATTTCAGGTGCCGTTCTTCGCACCGAGCTACCGGGTGATCACGGTCGATTTGCGCGGACATGGCGCGTCGGACAAGCCCGCAGGCCCGTATAGCGTCGCAATGATGGCGGAGGATGTCGTCGGGCTGCTCGACGCCCTGAACGTCGAATCGGCGTACATTGTCGGCTTATCGATGGGCGGCATGATCGCCTTT
>JRYD01007556.1_pt1 | contig 16801 bp, 10 predicted proteins | sample 235311 | NCBI WGS metagenome assembly JRYD01 (sample SAMN03074213, study PRJNA261472) | activated sludge metagenome | biome: Common Effluent Treatment Plant; feature: Wastewater; material: Activated sludge; isolation source: activated biomass in a lab-scale reactor treating industrial wastewater at... | reverse complement strand
CCCCCCACCCCCCACCCCCCGGGCTCACTGTGTTGTCCAGAGCCAGAACCACAAAGGAGTGTGCGTATGCGCCCGAGATCCGTCTATAGGTCGAAGATCAACTGGTCCCTTATCGCGTTCGCTGGGCTGGCGGCCCCGGCCCTGGCCCAACAGGCCTTCTACCCCAGGGTCGTCCTGACCGGCTGGCCTCATATGGATGCCATTGCCGACACGGATGAGTCTGATTACACCGACCCGACGACCCCCTTCTGGCCCGGCGAGGAGCGACTCGGCGTGCTCGTCCAAGTCTACGCGAATACTCATACGGGCACGATCCAGGAGCAGGCCGACCTAACGGCGGCGGAGGTCTTCGGCGAGATGCGCCTCCACGCCAAGTACGGACTCATCGGGACCGACGACACCGCGCCGAGGTGCGCCATCTGGCTCCACAACTTTGGGGGTGGGCCGAGGTTGATCGATGACGACGGTGATCCTCTAACGAAGGATTGGAAGTACAAGGAGCTGCCTGAATCACCCGTGTATCTCCTGCGCAGCGACGATTTCGTGGATGCCGACTACGACAATCCAACGCCCCAGACGCCGACTTGGTCGTACTCCCCTCTTGATGAGGACTGGCCGGACGTTTCCGTGGGTGATTTCCTCAACTTTGAAGAGCGGGCCAAGACATTCAAGATCCTCCAGCCGTGGATGACTGTGGGGCGCGCCCAGGCCTCGCAGTGGATGACCCAGTTCGCGATGACGCTCAAACTCCACATCGACACCTTCAATGATGAGGTCACCGCGGGATTGACGCAGGGCCCCAAGGTCCCGTACCCCGATCGCTTCCACTTCGACTGGGAGGAGCGGATCAGCAACACCGGGTCCTCGAACTTCGCCTTCCTCCTCCGCGCCATCGCGAATGAGGACGAGCGTCTCCTGCCCAATGGCCAGGTGGGCACCCGCTGGAACGAACTCCCCGTCCCCGGCTTCGGCACACAGACGATGAACGACCTGTGGAATCTCGCGCGCCAGGATTTCAATCCGCAGTATCCGGCTCCACCCTCCAATCCCGGCGAGAACCCCTTCTACGGCGACAAACCCGAACCACTCGATTCGCATAACACGGCCTTCGGCACCAACTTCTCTGGTGGATGGCAACAGTACACGTACAACCAGGCCCTCGGCCTCTGGTACATGCAGATCTGCATCACGGCCCAGGCGGCGGCGATGAAGGAGGCGGCGTACGACCCGATCCACACCGTCTTCCCCTATGCCAAGTGCAGCAACTACTACTTCAACGACGTGAGCGAGGCCGTGAAACTCAACTATGGCTGGTGGCACGACAAGAGCGACGAGACCGGGACCTGCCAGGAGTTCAAGTACCCACAGTCCAAGTACCATCGCGGTTGGTGGGGGGCGATCACCGACACGGCCCAGCACGGCTGGCGGCTCCCCGTGATTCCCGGGCGACACGACAACATAAACAACCCGCCGATCACCCGTTGGCTCGCGGTGACCGGCGTCGCCGACCACGCCTATTTCAGCTCCCCCGTGCTCTACGTCGTGGGTGACGACAACGACTCGGTCCAGAACCCGGCTGGTGTCGGCAACTGCGACCCGACGGTTCCCGTACCTTCGTGCGCGGACCCCAACCCCAACCCCGATCTCGGCGGCCACTGCCACTACATCCAGGGCGATCCTTATTTCCGTCCCTGGGACAATGGCACGGGCGCACGAGAGTACCTCAGCCGCGAGAGCTGGTACGACGCCAGCGACCGCTATCACCGGTCCGTCCTCGACTCGCTCATCGAGACCAAACTGCTCGACAACGGCCTGGACCCCGACACGGGCGAGTCCGTGCGACTCAACCCCCAGCGCTACATCGTCCCTTGGGTCCCGGCGGCGCGCATCACGCAGCGGGACTCCGCCGCGACCATGCCGAACAACAACATCACGGCCTTCTACCCCTATCCCGACGAGCTCCACTCGTCGCTCGCGCAGCTCCGCGCCAAGCAGATCCCCGGGATGATCGTCTTCCACGGCGCTCCGGATCCAGACCTCGCCTACGGCATGCTCGGGACGTGGCGCGACGTCTATCTCCAGGTCTACAACCCGATCCTCGACAAGTGGGCGATCGAGTGGGGCACCGGCCCGATCATGCAGCACGACGCGGACCCCGACGGGGCAGACGTCGGCCGTGCGCGACTGACGGACACCAACCGACGCACGCCCCCGGCTCCGGGCAACTACACCGAGCCGATCCCGCACCGGGTTACCATCGACGCTGTCGAGGATGGCACGCCCCCGTGCATCAACGACCCCGAGTGCCGCGAGTACAAGGCCTCGGTCACGACCTGGTGGACGAATATCGGCAATGGCGATGCCGAACTGGGCCTGGAGCGCATGGGCGACGACGACATCATCCGGCTCGCGGTCGAGGCAGAGGTCTCCAGAACCGGGACGGATGCGTTGAGCTACACCCTGATTCCTGAGATTCCCTCGGCCACGGACCCCGATCCGCTCGACACCAGCGTGCGCGTGCTGGCCCAAGTATGGAACCGAGACACGGAGGAGTGGGACGCGATCAAGTTCGGCGACTACGAGTACTCCCCGGACCGCAACGACCAGTACACCTTCTGGGCGAAGGTGGAGCAGGACACGACCATCCCCAAGAAGTGGATCGACTCGCGGCGCATGTTCCATCTCCGGTCAAGCGAGACTCTCGGCGTCTCGCGGTGGGACCGATACGTCAGCGTCTCGGGCGACATGGTTTTCAAACTGATCTTCGAGTCCGCCAAGCCATTCACGGTGGACGTCGATCTGATCCAGATCCACGCCATGCGCGATCCCAACAACCCATACGTCATCGGGCCAAACACGGTCACCACGCCGCCGGCGCAGCTGGACCCCGTGGACGATCCGCACTACGCCTTCATCGGCGACGAGCCCAAGGAGAAGGCGGATCTCGACTACAACAAGGAGGTCAACACCAACGACTTCGCGGTCTTCATGGAGAAGTACGGCGAGGAGAACGTGCTCGCCGACATCAACATGGACGGGGTCGTGGACATGCAGGACGTGGTCGAGTTCACGAACGGGTACGGGGGGGCGAGCCCGGAGTAGGGCGGGGTGGATGGGGAAGGGGTGGTTCGTGATTCGTGTTCATAAGTTTCAATGGCCGCCACGGGGGACCTCTCCGTGGCGGCCTTTCTTATGTGATGATGCGGGCGTTGGGCGCGGCGGATCGGGCGAAGGGGGGCGGCCCGATGGCCGAGCGCTCCGCGCTGGTGAAGATAAGGATTGCTGGACGTCCGGAACGCTCCGCTGGGCGTCTGGAGCGGAGCGCCAGACGTCTGGAGCGGAGCGCCAGACGTCTGGAACGGAGCGCCACACGGCTGGAATGGAGCGCTCCACGGCACGAGCGGAGCGCCACACGGCTGGAAGGGAGCGCTCGACGGCACGAGCGGAGCGCCACACGGCTGGAGCGGAGCGCTCGACAAGGAAAACTGTTTCTTTTTCAGGGTTATCCGGGCGGTCGAGCCACCCGATCGCCGCACACGGACCGCTCGGGACGGCGTCGTGACGCGCTCGGCGCGGCCCATGGCCGAGAATCCATGGGCGTACGGCCCCTCGACGCGGGCCGCCCGCCTTTGGAACTTCGTCTCTTCGTCTCTTGAGAACTCCGTCTCTTCCTTCCCGCACCAGTTCCCCATGATGGGACCCGCGGTCGGGGGCGGCCCTCCATCCGGCCGCTCTTGCCCGATCCTTGCATTCCGCCCACCCGTCCCGCACGGGATCGATTTCTTGCATTCACGCTGGATCGTCGCGCGGGTCGGCACGATCGAAAGGTCCGGCGGCACGGACCGTGGGTTCGCCCGGCTTGTTTCCCAAGAGTGGTGTCTCGCGTGGGACGCACGACGGGCCGGGCGTGGACCCGTATGGCCGCCGGAAGGATGGGCCCTCATGGCCACGTATCCGCTCTCGCCGCGTCTGGACTTCCTCCAGTGGTGCAAGACGCACGCCGATGTCTTCGTGAACAACGCGGCCTCGATCGGGTTATCGCCCGCGACCGCCGCGTCGTTCGCCGCGGCGTACGACGCGGCCCGCGCCGCCGTCGATGACCAGGACGCCGCGAAGGAGGCCGCCAAGGCCGCGACGCAGGAGGCGCTCGAGAAGGTGCGCCTGCTCCAGGAGTCCGCCGCCCTCACCGTCGCGACCATCCGTCTCTTCGCCGAGAGCACCGGCAACCCCGCCGTGTACAACGTGGCCCAGATCACCCCGCCCCAGCCCCCCACCGCCATCCCCGCGCCCAACCCGGCGACGGACCTGACGGCGGCGCTCGACGCCAACACCGGGAATATCACGTTGAGGTGGAAGGCGACGCAGCCCGAGGGCGCCAACGGCACGACCTACACCATCTTCCGCCGCGCCCAGGGCCAGTCCGACTTTGCCCCCCTGGGCTCGAGCGGGAGGAAGACCTTCGTCGACGAGACCTTCTTCGCCGGGCCCGACAGCGTCGAATATAAGGTCCAGGCCGTCCGCAGCGGGATCCTCGGGCCCATGTCCACGACGCTCATCGTCTCCTTTGGCCGGACCAACGGCGAGGGCTTCACCATCGAGAGCACGACCAGCCGCGACGAGGAGTTCGGCCTCGCGGCGTGAGGCCGGAGGCCCCAAAGGGCCGGATGGACAATGGGCCAGAGGGCCAGATGGCCAGGTTGGGAACTTGAGCCATGGGGCCTCGGAGGATTCCGGGGCCTCGTTCATGCGCGGAGTCGGCATTCGTGATTCTTGATTCGGCCTTCGTGGTCGCGCGGGGTGCTGCCATGGGCCCGGCACCAGTCGTTTCTACGAAGACGACTGGTGGCACCCGTACGACTCCGGTCCGCCTGCCGTTGCCTCTGGCCCACGGCCCATTCCCTCTTCCCTCGTCCCTCGTCCCTCTCCTCCTTTCCTCTCCACCTCTTCATCCGTCGGCCCTCGCCTCAGCACCCCATCTGGAAGCGTTCGATGTAGTAGAGGAGGTCGTCGATGGTGACGGCCTGGTCGGGGGTGGCGGTGGCGGTGCCGTCGTCGATGTCGGCATTGATATCGCCGGCCTGGAAGACGGCAAGGTAATACAGCAGATCGTCGATGGTGACGGCGCCGTCGGCAGCGCCCGTGGCGTTGCCGTCGTCGACGTCGGCGACGCAGGCGGGAGCGGACTGGCCGACGAGGAGGTAGACGCTGGCGGTGTTGCCGTGGACGACGATGGAGGACTGGCCGGGAACAGTGATGGTGGCGCTGGCGCGGTAGTCGAAGGTGTCGAGGCCGGTGTGGCCCGGGGTCGGGGTGTACTCGAGGGACCCGTCACCGTGGAGCGTGACGGAGCCGTGGGTCGGGAAGGTCATGATGGACGCGGCGCGGGCGATGTCTGGGCCCTGGATGGCGTCGTTGGCGAGGAGGCCTGTGGAGGCCGGGACGATGAGTGTCTGGTTGGGCGTGATGGTGTAGCGATCGGGGACGGTGAGGCGAGTGGGAAGGGTGCGGAGATCGCGCAGGCCGGCGATGGACCATGTCATGTAGTCGTGGGATTCCGTGAGTGGGGCGTCCATCATCGCGGCGATCTCGGCGCGAAGGGCGTCGGAGCGTTGGCGCATCGCGGCCTGGATGTCGGTCGAGGAGGCGAAGTTGACGTTGGAGTCGCTGAGGATGAGTTCGCGGAGGGTGCCGTCGCCGAGGCCGCCGTAGCCGCCACTCACACCTCCACCACGGATGCCGGCGCGGAGGATGTCGCTGGAGACGAAGGACTCCGGGGCGCCGAGGGAGAGGTAGGCGTCGAGCATGGAGACGGGGACCTGGGCGGCGTCGATGGCGTCGCGGAGTGCTCCGGCCTGGTCGAGTCCGGCGTAGAGGACCCCGGCGGCGGTGGTGCGTCGTGTGGCGATGGCGTCGTGGGCGGCGGCGATGATGTCGTCGATGTGGCCGCGGTAGTCTGTCCAGCCGTCGACCTTGCTCAGAACTCGGATGGTTCCCGTGTTGTTGTAGGTCGTCCCCGGCGGATCGAACCACGTTCTCGCGACCTGTCCCGTCCACGCTTCAAGGGCGTAGTACTCCATCTCGAAGAGATCGGCGCCGGGGTTGCGGACTCGAACGATGTTGTGGACATACGCGACGAGCTGGCCCTGCCAGTACGTTCCATAGGTGTAATGGATGAGGAAGTCGGTCGCGGAGCCCTCGGCATAATCGACCACCGGCTGGCAGAAGTGCGTGAACCCGGGGCCCGCGAGGGTCGGGACCGTGGCGTGGTACATGCCCGGAGCGCTGGCGTTGGCGTGGAGGTGCAGCGCGATGCCGATGGCGGGATGGATCAATCCCCAGTATCGGGCGCCGCCCGGGGGCGAGAGGTAGTACTGGCTGCTGGAACCGCTGGGGTCTTGCACGGTGGCGCGCGTGCTCGACGCGAGGCCGACGGGGGGGGTTGTGAACTGGACGATGGGTTGCGTCTCGTCGAGCCAGACGTTGAGGGGGGCGAGTTCGGGGAAGAGGGTGGCGACGTTGTCGGTGTGTCTCTGGGCGAGGAGGTCGGCCATGGCGGGGACCCGGGCATCGAAGTCGTCGAGGAGGCGGTTGTAGAGCGGGGCGCTCTTGGCGTTGCGCATCGCCTCGCGGGCGGTCTCGCCCTTGGCGATGATGTCGTTGAGGCGCTGGGGCGAGGTGTTGTTGACGGCGGCGAAGTACCAGGGATTCTCGCGGCCGAGTTGCGCGTAGGCGTCGGCGACGAAGGACCAGGTCGTCGGGTCGACGAGGCGCTGGGAACCGAGTGAGACGAGTCCGAGTTGGGTGGGGAAGGCTCGGAGGTTGTTGATGTTGAAGCCGAGGGGGAAGTTGGTGAGTTGGTCGATGGCGCTTGGGCCGTAGGTGAGATTGGGCGAGTTCGGGCCGGCGTGGCCGCTGTCGGCGGCGATCGTGGTGGCCCAGGTGTAGAAGGTGCTCTCGAGTCCTGTGTAGGTTGAGTTTCCCGCTCCGGAGTAGGCGAGATCGAACCCGGTGCGATCGCGGTGGCCCAGGCCGAAGTCCATGTCGATGAGGAGATCCTGTTGGAATCCGTCGGCGAGGACGCCGTAGAGGTTGGCTTCGAGTCGGTTGATGGCGGAGCGCACGCCATAGAGCGAGACCTGGATCTCGCTGAGGCTTCCTTCGACGCGGCGGAGGGTCTCGTTGATGAGGTTGAAGGAGTCGGACATGGTGGAGTAGATGACTTCCAGTTGGCGATCGATGGCGTCGAACCGGGCGTGCATCTCGAGGCGGACCTGCTCGACCTGCTGGCGGAGTTCCATGATCTGGTCGAAGATCTGCTGCTCGGGGGGCGGGGGTCCGGTCTCGTCGCCGACGAGGTCGGTGATGGCGCTGGCGACACCGAGGAGGAGGCCGACGCCGCCGACGACGGCGCCCGGGCCTTCGGCGGCGAAGGCGACGCCCGCGCCGATGAGGCCGCCGGCGATGTTGAGGCCCGCGGAGACTCGGCCCGTGGTCTCTTCGGTCTGGAGGGTGATGGCGGCGAGGTCCTCGAGTTGGTTGGCGCCGATGTGCACGGCGGGGTCCAGGGCCTGGGCCTGGAGGAAGTTGTTCATGGTGAGACGGGCGCGGCTGACGGCTCGGGCGCGGGCATCGCTCTGCAGGCGCTGGGCGTGTTGGGCCATAAGGGCGGGGTCGGGGCTGGGCGTGTATCGCGCCCACAGGCCGGTGTCGCCATCGGCGGCGAGTTCGGTGGCGACGGATTGGAGATGGGTGTCGATGGCGCCACGAACGGTGGCGAGTTCGGCAAGGCTGAGGGCCTTGGCGTCGGCGAAGTTGGCGGAGCGCGCGGCGAGATAGTCGGCGTAGGTGCTGGGCAACGTGGCGCGGGCGCCGGCGATCTCGGGATACGCGCTCGCGAGGACGGCGGGCGTGGGGAAGGGCTCGATGCTCTGGGAGCGCAGATAGGCCGCGATCGCGGGGGAGACACGGGCGTCCATGAACGCGTCGACGAGGGTTCGTGTCGTAGCGGCGTTCTGGGCGATGTCGACGACCTGGGAGCGCTGGTGTTGGACGGAGCGCTGGCGGTAGGACGCGCTGCCGAGGTCAACGCCGAGGGCGTTGAGGGTGGACTCGCCGAGATTCAGGTCGAGGCCGGCGAGGGTTTCGGTTGTGGGCGTGACACGGGCGACGAAGCGGACGGCGGCGATGAAGTTGCCGCGATGGGTGAGGTCTGGATCATCGGGGAAGGAGGAGGCGAGGGTGGAGTTGAAGATGGTGGTGAAGGCTTCGAGTTGTTCGCTGGTGGCGCTTGGGTTGAGGTGCGCGAGTTCGGAGGTTGCGGCGAGAACGGCGAGGAGGCGCGGCCTGGGGGCGAGCGAGTGTTCGAGAAGGACGATCTGGGAGGCGCTGAGGGCGTCTTTGAACTCGTCGTATCTCGACTCGCTGGTGATGTCGAAGGTGGTTTGCGCGCGTGCCGAGGGCGCGAGCGCGAGGAGGAGCGTGGCGAGGGCGACACCTGCGAAGGCGGCCAGTGATCGCCCTGCGATTCGAATGACGGCTCCGAGGACGCTGTTCTGACCACTCTTCGGGCAGTTCTTCTTCATGGGACACCTCCACCCAACCCCGTATGTGATTGGGCGACATGGAGGTGTGTCGCGCCCGGATTTGGCGGTGCAATGGTCGAGAAGTTGTTCAGAGAGGGGCGGCCAACCGAACAAGAACCTGATCGAGGGCGTGGTTCAAGGCTCCACGGGTCAAGACCTCGTCGGCTCCGTGGGATCTGGCGGCGTCGAGCATGGCTTTGTCAACATGGGGACCCCAGGCGAGGATTCGGAGTCGTCGTGGGGTGTTTGACGCCGGGCTTTGGGGGTTGGCGTGTGGACCAGTGGCCTGGTGCGACGCGTTGAACTCTCGGGCCCGGATGATGAGGGCGAGGGAGAGTTCTGATGGGGAATCGAGGTCCACCAGCAGGGCGACGGGGTGTGGGGGGTTGGGATCGGTCAGTCGGGCGTCGAGCATGTCCAAGGTTCGGACGGGACGCGCGGCGAGGCCGAGGGATTCGGCGGTGGCCTTGATCTTGGAGGCCCACATGAGGTCGGCGGCGTGATAGAGGATCAAGGCGTTGCTCATTGGAGGGATCTTCCCGGCCTGGGACGGGATCGGCGACCCAAGAAATGGCGAAAGTGGAAGAAGTTTTGTCGCGCGGACGCACCTGACGGTGAGGGAACGCTACGCTTCTCTCCCACTTTCAGTTTCCTCGCGTGGTTCCCCGGCGAGTTCGCCTTTGGGACGGGGCGCGGGGCTGGCCGTTGCACACGGAACCGTTTCATATGACACCCGCGACACTTGAGAGGCCCCAAGCCGCCGAAGGCTCGGCCGGCTTTGCGCACCCGGTCTTTGATGAACTCGCCTTCCCGGCGGACGCGAACAACCTGTACCGCCAGACGGTCGGTTGCATGCTCCACGCGGCGGATGTCATGGACCTGCCGCAGTACCTGAAGCTGGTGCTGGCGCAGCCGAAGAACGAGATCATGGTGCACTTCCCGGTGCTGATGGACAACGGGAAGTGGAGCCTCTTCAAGGGGTACCGGGTTCAGCACAACAACGCGCTGGGGCCGTACAAGGGTGGGTTGCGGTTCCACCACGACGTTCACCTGGACGACGTGAAGAGCCTGGCGTTCCTGATGACGATGAAGTGCTCGCTGGTGGGCGTGCCGTATGGCGGCGGCAAGGGCGGGATCAAGGTCAACCCGCGCGACCACACGACGGCGGAGATGCAGCGGATCGTTCGGCGGTTCACGTCGGCGATCGCGCACAACATCGGGCCGGATTACGACATCCCCGCGCCGGACGTCGGCTCGAACGCGCAGCACATGGCGTGGATCGCGGACACGTACTCGTTCCTGTCGGAGGTCGCGGGTCAGAATCCGTCGGCGGTGATCACGGGGAAGCCGATCGAGTATGGCGGGTCGCTGGGGCGTGAGAAGGCGACGGGTCAGGGGGTGGTGGACACGCTGGTGGAGATGCTCCCGGAGTTGAACCTGAAGCCCGCGCAGTGCACGTTCAGCACGCTGGGGTACGGCAACGTGGGCTCGTGGTCGTCGCGGATCTTCCAGGACAAGGGCGCGAAGATGGTCGCGGCCGCCGACCACACGGGGTTCATCCGCAACGATCAGGGGATCGACGCGCACGACCTCGCGACGCACTGCGAGACCAAGGGGAGCGTCTCGTCGTATCCCAAGGCGACGAAGTGCTCGAAGGAGGAGTTCTACCAGGCGAAGGTGGACGTGTTCATCCCGGCGGCGCTGGAGCAGATGATCCAGGAACCCGAGGCGAGCATGCTGAACTGCAAGGTCGTGGCCGAGGGCGCCAACGCCCCCACCACGCCCGCGGGCGAGCGTGTGCTCCAGTCGCGGGGCGTGGAGATCCTTCCCGCGATCCTGTGCAACGCGGGCGGCGTCACGGTCAGCTACTTCGAGTGGCTGCAGAACAAGACGTTCCAGTCGTGGGACCTGGAGAAGGTGGACCAGACGCTGAACAAGCACATGGTCCGCGCGGCCCAGCGTGTGCGCGTGGCGCGGAAGAAGTACAACGTCGATCTCCGGACGGCGGCGTACATCGCGGCGCTCGAGCGGCTGGCGAAGGCCTACGAGGTGCGCGGGATCTTCCCATAACTCGGGGGATCAAGGCGCGTCGCTCGGCGGCCTCTCGCTCCGGCGATCGACATCGAGGTTTTTGTGCTGATTTTCGTGCCTGTGCTTTGGACAGGCCGATGGTTCCGTTCAAGGATTGTGCGCCGCGTTCGGCTCGCCCTCGTCCGCCCCGGTCTGTTCGGGGCCTGATCGAGTGTGGATCCGATCGCGAGGAGAAAGGACATGGACGAGATGGGTGCCTGGGGCTTTGGCCACTTTGAGAACGACGACGCCGCGGACTGGGCGGCGGATCTTGTGGAGATGGACGACGCCGCCCTGATCGAGGAGGCGTTCGAGCGTGTGCTGAACGCGAAGGAGTCGTACGTGGAGGCCCCCGAGGCGTGGTGTGCGCTCGCGGCGGCGGAGGTTGTCGCCGCGCTGAAGGGCGCGCGCGGGTCGGACCTTCCCGAGGAGATCCACGGGTGGGTCGAGGGGAAGCCCTCGCCCGAGGCGTCGCTCGTCGAGCGCGCGGCGCAGGCGGTCAAGGTGATCCGCGAGTCGTCGGAGTTGCGTGACCTGATCGACGAGCAGGACGATCTCGCGGAGTGGGAGCCGCGCGTCGCCGATCTGGAGCGTCGCCTGGCGGCGTGATCGTCGGGGACCGGCCCGGCTCGACATCGAATGGACCGAGGCGCCCGCGGGAGACTCGCGGGCGTTCTCGTTGATGGCCCGAGAACGGTCCACGTCCCTCCCGCCCCGCGTCGTCGCCGCGTGTACCCTTGGGGCACATGTCACACGATCACGAACGCTCGCGTCGGCCCTTCGTGGGCGGCAACTGGAAGATGAACACCGACCGCACGTCCGCGAGCGACCTGACTCGTGGCGTGGTGGACGGGCTGATGAACATCGACGGCGTGGACGTCGCCGTCTTCCCGCCGTATCCGTACCTGCTGCTGGTCCGCTCGATCCTGCGCGACCGCAGCAGCGCGATCAGGCTCGGGGCCCAGGACGCGTACTTCAAGGAGGATGGCGCGTTCACGGGGGAGGTCTCGATCGCGATGCTGAAGGACTGCGGCGTGCAGGTCGTCCTGTGCGGGCACTCGGAGCGTCGGCACGTCATCGGCGAGAGCGACGAGATGGTGAACGCGAAGGTGCGAGCGGTGCTCGACGCGGGACTCGAGTGCGTCCTGTGCGTGGGCGAGACGCTCGACGAGCGGACGGCGGGGCACCAGGACATCGTGACGAGCCGGCAGATCAAGACGGGCCTGGCGGAGGTTCCCGGCGACTGGCTCGAGCGTCTGACGATCGCGTACGAGCCGGTGTGGGCGATCGGCACGGGCAAGACGGCGACGCCCGACGACGCGCAGTCGGCGCACGCGCACATCCGCGAGCTGGTGGCCCACTTGTACGGCCCCGAGCGGGCCGCGCGCCTGCGGATCCAGTACGGCGGGTCGCTGAAGGCGGGGAACGCGGCGGAACTCTTCGCGCCGGCCGACGTGGACGGCGGGCTGGTGGGCGGGGCGTCGCTCAAGGCGGTGGAGTTCGTGGGGATCGTGAAGGCGGCGGCGACCGCGCGCGGGTGAGCCGCGGCCCAGAGGGTCGCGCCGCGGTCCATGCGGACCCCAAAGGTCACCATCGCGCGCCCGTGTCCCTGTCCGCGCCCCGTTTGGCCACGGTGTTCTATTCCCATGTGGTCCTTTGCCCCGGCCCTCTGGCCCTCTGGCCCGGCCCTTTGGTCCTTTGGCCCCGCGGGCCACGTCCCCACGCCTTATTCACGCGAGAACGCGGCCCACGCGGGGTTCCACGTCGCCATAACCGCGTGCGGGATCGTCCATCACGGCGATCGGATCGTTCGGCACGCCGCATGAATCGTCCATCACGCGTGCGGGATCGTTCATCACGCGTGCGGGATCGTCCACGACGCGTCGTGAGGAGTTCAGCACGCGTGCCGAGGGGTTCCCCACGCGTGCGGGAAAGTCGAACACGCGTCTTGGATCGTCCATGTCGCGGGTAGATCGATCCATCATTCGGATGGACTCGTGTATACCGCACCCGCTTCGCCCCCGACCGCGGGTGCCTGCGCTGGCATCGGGAGGTGGTGATGCGGTCAACGTAACCGTGGCGCGGCATCGACCACATGGCACAATCTTGTGTGGGTACCGCGCTCAAAACAAAGAAACCCCTTCAAGAGGGGTTCGAAGGGTCGGCCTCGGCCGGAGCCCGGCGGATGTTTCCTTTACCGTGATAACGGAGGGGAAGCATCGCTCGATTACACTGCACGCAATGTACCATGGATGGCGCCCTCGTGTCACCCCCAGTTCCCCTTCTCTCGGAGGCTTTCTCATGGCGGCACTCTCGTTTGGACTCGGGCTCGATCAGGGCGTGGCCTCCATCGGCTGGGCGATCGTCATCCTCGACTCGGCGGGAAAGCCCGTGGGTGTGGAGCGGATGGGGACGCATCTCTTCGAGGCGGGGACCGAGGGGAACATCGANNGGGTAACTTCGTGGGGGGGATGGACGAGTCGCGGGCCGGCCCGCGTCGCATGGCCCGGCAACTGCGCAAGCAGTATCGCCGTCGCGTGCTCCGCAAGAGACGACTCCTGCGCTGGCTCCAGGAACTCGGCCTCATGCCCGAGGGCGACATCTCGACCGCCGAAGGGCGTGATGCGCTCCTCAAGGGACTCGACGAGGAACTCCGTCGGAAATGGGAAGGCGACGCCGATCATCGCACGCGGCAACTCCTCCCGTATCGCCTGCGCGCCGCGGGATTGACGGGGAAACTCGAACCGTTCGAGCTCGGGCGAGCGCTCTACCACCTCGCCCAGCGTCGGGGATATTTGAGCAACCGCAAGACCCAGAGCGGGAGCGAGGATCCATCCGACACGAAGAAGGGCGCGAAGAAGTCGAAGAAGGGTACAGAAGCCGGCGACGCCGCATCGGAGAAGGTCGCGAGCGACGCACAGGACACGGGCAAGGAGGACGCGGGCGTCGTGCGTGCCTCCATCATCGAACTCCAGCGCCAGATGGAGGGGGCGGGGTGCAGAACCCTCGCCGAGTACTTCACGAGGCTGGACCCGACCGGCACGATTGGCGAAAGGCTGCGCGGGCGATGGACGGCGCGGGAGATGTTCCTGGAGGAGTTCGGTCGCCTGTGCTCCGAGCAGGCCAAACACCATCCCGCACTCACCACCGAGATGATCCGCAAGGTCCACCGAGCGATCTTCTTCCAGCGCCCCTTGCAGAGCATGAGCCACCTCATCGGCCACTGCGATCTGGTGCCCGGCAAGAAGCGATGCCCCCTCGGCCATCGTCTCGCGCAGCGGTTCCGTCTCCTCCAACGCGTGAACGACCTCCAGATCCTTTACCCCGACTTCACCTCGCGTCCCTTGTCCCGCGAGGAACGCGAGCGCCTCATCGACGCGCTCCAGCGCGAGGGGGACGTCACCTTCTCGAAACTCAAGACCAAGGCGTGGTTCGGACTGCCCAAGGGAAGCACGTTCAATCTCGAACGCGGCGGCGAGAAGAGGCTCGTCGGCAACCGGACCGAGGCCAAGTGCCGCGCCATCTTCGGCGACGAGCGATGGGATGCGATGCGCGACGACGAGAGGGACGGCGTCGTGCAGGACCTGCTCCTCTTCGAGAAGCCCTCGGCCCTCGCCAAGCGCGGCGCGAGCGTCTGGGGACTCTCGGAGGAGAAGGCCAAGGCGCTCGGCGACTGCGTTCTGGAGCCCGGCTTCGCGGCACACTCCAAGGAGGCGCTCGCGACGCTCCTGGTGCGACTCGAGGACGGCACGCCCTACGCGACCGCCGTCAAGGAGGAGTTTGGGCGAGGTGACGAGGCCCTCGAGGTCCATGACCTTCTGCCCCCCGTGGAGAAGGCCCTGGGCCAACTCCGCAACCCGACGGTGACGCGTGCGCTGACGGAACTGCGCAAACTCGTCAACGCCGTGACGCGGACGTACGGCAAGCCCGCGTGGATCCGCCTCGAACTCGCCCGCGACCTCAAGCGCGCCCGCAAGCATCGAGAGCGGATGAGCAAGGAGATGCGGGCCCAGGAGGACCGGCGCGAGGTTGCGCGTGGGCTGGTCCTGGAGAAGGCGAGGATCGCGAGCGTGAGCCGCGCCGACGTCGAGCGCGTCCTGCTCGCGGAAGAGTGCAACTGGATCTGCCCGTACACGGGCAAGCCCTTCGGCATGGACGACATCGTGGGTCGGCATCCGCAGGTGGACATCGAGCACATCTGGCCCCTCTCACGCTCGCTCGACGATTCGTACCTGAACAAGACCCTGTGCTACGTGGACGAGAACCGCAACGTCAAGAAGAACCGCACCCCCTTCGAGGCCTACGCGAGTTCGCCGGAACGGTGGCGGGAGATGCTCGACCGGGTGAAGCGCTTCCGGGGCGACGCGGCGCGCATCAAACTGGAGCGATTCTCCAAGGAGCAGATCCCCGAGGGGTTCGCCCAGCGGCACCTCGCCGAGACCCGGAAGATCGGCGCCGCGTCTGCCGCGTACCTCGGCCTTCTCTTTGGCGGCGAGATCGACCAGACCCACACGCGCCGCGTCTTCGTGACCACCGGCGGCCTCACAGCGCACCTGCGTCGTGAGTGGCACCTGAACGGCATCCTCTCCGACGACGGCGAGAAGACCCGCGAGGACCACCGCCATCATGCCGTGGACGCCCTCGTCGTCGCCCTCACCGACACGCGCGCCGTGCAGATCCTCCAGCGCGCCGCCGAGCAGGCGAGCGCCGTCGGGCGTCGCCTCTTCGCGCCGGTCGAGGAGCCGTGGGAGAACTTCGTGCCGTCGGTGCGCGAGAAAGTCGAGGCGATCAACGTCTCCCACCGCCAGAGCCGCCGGGTCGCCGGGAAACTCCACGCCGAGACCAACTACTCCCGCGCGATCCAACCCAAAGGCGAGCGCCGCATCCGCAAGGAACTCGCGAAACTCTCCGAGAAGGAGGTCGAGCGGATCATCGATCCCAAGGTCCGCGCGGCCGTCGAGGACAAGATCAAGGAACTCGGCCTCAAGCCCAAGGGCCCGGCCCGCCGGTACACGGACTTTTCCAGCCGCGACCTGCACCCGTTCACCCCGACCAAGACCGGGGCGAAGAACTGGATCCACAAGGTGCGGATCAAGTCGGGTGAGAAGCCGTGGGCCGTGGGGAAGGGGGCCCGGGAGCGGTTCGTGACCTCCACGCCGGGGAGCAACCACCACACGGTCCTCAGTAGGCAACGTGAAGGCAAATGGAGCGACGAGCCCGTGCCGCTCCTGAATGTGCGCTCTCTCACGGCGCACGAGAAGAGGCCGCACGATGGCGACCGGCTCTCTCTCGCGTCCAACGAGTTTGTCATCATGCAGGACCGATCGGGTGTCGAGCGGCTCTATCGCGTGCTGAGCGTCAGCAGCGGCGACATCGAACTCATCGAGCACACCGATGGCCGGATCTCGAAGGACCGAACGCACGACCGCACTCGAGGCGGCGCGGCCGCGCTCATGAAGCGCGGACTGCGGAAGGTCTCCGTCACCTACCTCGGCGAGATCCGCCGGGCCGGGGGCTAAACGCCATGCCCCGCGAGCGCTTCCTGGAGATCGCCAAGGACCCGGCGCGCCTCTCCCTGCGCCACGGGTGCAGCGATACCAGGATTGGATCGACAACGCGGCGGGCGTGGGCCTCTCGGCGGCCCAGTCCGACGCCGTCAAGCAGGCCACCGTCGCCGCACGCGCCGCCTACAACGCGGCGCAGGCGGCTCGCATCGCGGCCAAGAACGCCACCATCGGCCAGGCCGCCGCCATGAGAACATTGTCGGATCTCGGCGCCGACGCCATTCGTTACATCCGAGCCTTCGCCGAGAGCCAGCCCACCCAGCAGCAGCAGGACGCGGTCTATCAACTCGCCTCCGTCCCGCCCCCGGCCCCACCGACCCCCGCCGGGCCCCCCGAGGCGCCGACGGACCTCGTCGGCGACCCCAACGCCGACGGCACCGTCACCCTCAACTGGAAGGGGTCCACCGCGAACCAGACGTTCTTCACGATCTGGCGCCGCGTCGGAACCACGACGACGTGGACCCAGGTCGGCGCCGTCGCCAGCAAGACGTTCATCGACGCCACCGCCCCCTCCGGCGTCGCGAGCGTCCGCTACATCGTCCGCGCCCAACGCAACAACCAGGTCAGCGCCCAGAGCGCCGAGGC
>JRYD01009534.1_pt1 | contig 16811 bp, 16 predicted proteins | sample 235311 | NCBI WGS metagenome assembly JRYD01 (sample SAMN03074213, study PRJNA261472) | activated sludge metagenome | biome: Common Effluent Treatment Plant; feature: Wastewater; material: Activated sludge; isolation source: activated biomass in a lab-scale reactor treating industrial wastewater at... | reverse complement strand
GGCAGCCACTTGAAGTGATAAGCTCGATTGGATGCCAATCTAGCATAAGAAAGGGATGGTTGTATAGTGGGAAGCAATGGAAAACTTTTTTTCTCAGGGTTTTGTCGCCATTTTCGAATACCCCATGAGTACTGAGGGGTCAATGGATTCCCACTGCCACCTTGGTATCAAATCGTTTGGTTGTTCTTGGTACAACTGGATTAAGGAGTCGAATTCTTGTTTGTTATCGACATCAAACATAACCTTCATTCGGTCAAAGTACTTCTGGGAGCGCGAGCGGGTAAATATTTCAAACAAGCCTCGCTCTCTCATGCTTGGCTGGGTACTGTAGACCAAGGTTTCTGGCCACCATCTATTCCAGGTACGGTCTTGTCGCATAACTTCAAAGCAGCTTCGTAAATACAACACAAAATCTGCCTGCATAAGTTGAGTAAAATTGAATCCATATCCTTCTGCTCGCTGCTTGAGAAGATCGGCGCGTAGTGACAAACGTTGTAGTTTCAACCGTTGATTCCTCATCTCAAGCGACTTCATGTGCTGGCGAATTTCCACGTACGACTCAGCTTCTGTTCCTCGATCACTTGTGGGTGTGTAGTAAGGGGTGCGCAACAAATAACCGACGCCTTCAAAGTTTTCGTATCTCAGGAGGTTGGTAATAACATATAAAAAGAGCTCGTGAACGACGAATCGGAAATTATCAAAATACCAATCCTGGAAGGGCCCAGACATCTTAGCCGGGCGATGCATGTAGGGCATCAGGCCTTCAAACAAATGGTGAAAGTACTTAGGCACATCCGGGAGGCTTTGATACTGGGCGAGGGCTTGGAACATTTCGATAGCCTCGTTGCGATACGGCAGGAACTGATCGATGTTTTCAATCATTCGGTCGTCGAATTCGCCCTCGCTACCCGATAAGCGAAAACGCTCCATGTTTTCAACCACTACATCAAAATACTCGGTAACTGCGCCTCGACTATAAGTCTTTCCGTTTCGCACGGCATCAAGAGCCCTTCTAGACAGAGTTGATGTTCCAAAATTAATCGCCGCAGATTCAACGAGAAACGCTGGCTTCTTGCCCAATTCAGGCTTGATGTACACTGGCTGGCCATAGACCCAGCGCAAAAGCTGCTCGAAGTTAGTAGCGTATCGGTCTGGCTCACTTAAATCGATATAGATTCGGGACTTGTAATAGACAGGCACATAAGGGACATTGTTCTCATTCTTTTCAGCCACGACCGCGACGAATTTGTCTTGATCTAGGGTACCGCCCATATTCGTCCGTAGATATACGCTAAACGATCCAAGTAGGCTATTATTTAGCCTCGGCTATCCGCACTCTCCCTTCCTGACAAGTTCCTTTCCAAGAAGATAGGCATCGGACACAGAGAGAAGCTGGGCGCTGGGACGTTGTTCGCACCATGGCGCAGCCGCTTGGGCCGAGCGAAAAAAGTGGACGTCGTTGCAAAAACCTTGCCGTACGCCAAGCGCCCCATCCGGCGTCACAATTGAAACGACCGCCTCAGCAGGAACTACCTCTTCTACAGCGATAGTGGATAACCGAACTTGAACTAAGTTGTCGGTTCCAGAACATGGCGACTCTACCTGCACGATCAGTCCCAAGAACGGAGGGTACATGAGGGCGTCCAGCGCACACCAGGCGTAAAGTATGCTGCCATTTGCTAACAACAGTCGGTGTGGGGTTGGTCGAAGCGATAATCCCGCGCCTACAATGTGGCCCTGGCCGTCCAACTCCACGCTGCTACTGGCCTGGATGACGGCAAGAACATCTTCCCGCGAGCGGTAAGACGCTTGCGCCAGGACATCCGGCGCTACCGGCTGACCCTCGGCAAGCAAGCGAATCAGGACGCGGCAGAGACCCAGGTCGTTGTCAAGCAAATCACACTGCTCGGTGGCGCAACGGCAGAGGCTGCGGCCAAGTTTTTCCGCTAACCGTTTCAAACTTCGTTGTGACATCGTCATTTCCGACCTTCTGAGCGCTGAACGGCCCACACGGCCAAAAAGCGCGCAAAGAGATCCGTATAGATGAGTAGCAATAGTCCGGCACCGGTCACTTCAGGTTGGGTCAGCTTCAGCCGTTACCCGGCGCAGCAGCTCAACATGGCCACATCTTTCTCGAGTCCTAGAACAGCCAGTTTTAGCCCTTCGACATTGGTCAGGTAAGGGAACATCGTCTTTCGTAGCTGACTTACCGTCAGACCAAACCGGATCGCCATAACGGCTGTCTGGATAATCTCGCTGCCCTCAGGGGCCAGCACATGAGCACCCAGGAGGAGATCCGTCGTTTCATCCACAACCAGCTTAATCAGGCCACGGGTGTCACGGGCCGCCAGGGCCCGGGGGACGTATTCCATCGGTAACGTGCTGACTTTAACCTCGTATCCTTGTTCTCGTGCCTGGGTCTCGGTAAGACCGGCGCTAGCAATCTGCGGATCAGTGAAGGTGACTCGGGCGATGTAGCTGGCGTCGTATAATACTCCTATACCATTAAGCGCATTCTCGGCGGCAATACCACCGGCATATGCAGCCACATAGACAAACATATCCTCACCGGTCACGTCTCCGGCGGCATAGACAAAAGGATTGTTTGTCCGCAGCGTTTCGCTGACCAACACTTCCCCACGACTGCCCAAACTCACGCCTGCCTCTTCTAATCCCATATCGGCCGTGTTTGGACGGCGACCGGTGGCGACAAGCAGCTGCTCAGCATCGAAGGTAAGTTCAACCCCTTCTTGCGTGCCCGTTAGGACATAACGTCCCTCCTGCTTGGCGACCTGACTAGCCTGGAAGTTGGTCACAATCCGGATCCCTTCATCTTCCAAATAACCATTCAAAGCCATGCTAATCTCTTCATCTTCAAAAGGAGCGATTCGGGGCAATAGTTCCAAGATCGTGACGTAGGTGCCGGCGCGAGCGTAAGTCTGAGCCAACTCCAGGCCCACGGCGTTAGCCCCCAGAACGATCATTGACTTAGGCAGTTCCTTCAACTCCAGGGCTGTAGTACTGGTCAGATAACCGGCATCGGTCAATCCGGGAATCGGTGCTGCCCAGGGTTGTGCGCCGGTGGCGATGATGATTCTAAATGGGGCATAAGCTTTGCCGTTGATCTCGACCCCGTTCTTGCCGGTGAGTCTGGCTCGCCCTTCGATATAGGTGACCTCCGGATAAGCTGCCAGGACATCCACATATTTAGACTGTCTCAGTTCGTCTACCAGCTTGTCCTTGTCGTCTATGACCTCAGGCCAGTTTATCTGTCCAGCGGTAGTGTGGACGCCTCGGAACCGCTGCTGCCCGGCTTGATGATGTGCTTCAAGCGAGCGAATCAGCGCCTTGGAGGGCACACAGCCGATGTTGACGCAGGTGCCGCCAATGGTCGCCGCTTCGACGATGGCCACCTTGTAGCCGAGTTCAGCGCCCTTGATGGCCGCGGCAAAACCAGCCGAGCCGCCGCCGATGACCATCAGGTCGTATCCACCGTCGCCACGACCGTGGCCTGCGGAGTGGCCCTCTAGCGGCCTACGGCGTTCGATGTGCGCCCGATATCCGGCGTTGCGCACAGCCGTCGCCAGTTCCTCGTCGCTCACCTTGCTTTCAGCCGTCACCTTTGCCCGCCCCGATTCCCAGCCGGGTACGCGCGCTTCCCTGACCCCCTCGACCTTCTCCAGGGCCTTTTCTACGTGCCGAGCACAGCTTTGGCAGGTCATGCCCTGTACATTCAGTTCCAGTTGTTCCATTTCAGCCATTGCCATTCCTCACTGTCGTTTCACGTTTCTCGACCTGTTCGCTGATAAGATGACAGACACAGGCTTTGCCATCGACGTCGTCGGTGGGAAACGTCTGTCCCAGCGTGTGCAGCTCCTGCAACTCCATTTTCAACCGTTTTAGTTCCGTAATCCGCCGCGAGATTTCCTCTTCCTTCTCTTGCAGCAAGGTTAAGACAACGCGGCAGGGCGCTTCTCGTCGGTCGCGCAGCGCCAGGATTTCGGCAATATCGTCGAGAGAGAAGTCCAGCGTGCGGGCGCCGGCTACAAACTGCAGGCGCGCCACATCGCTCTCATCGTAATCGCGGTAGCCATTGGACAAACGCCCAGGTTCCGGCAGCAGGCCAATCGACTCATAGTACCGGATGGTAGAGTCAGACAGCCCGGTTTTGTCGGCCAGGGTCTTTATCTGCATAATTGTTCCTCTTTTTTGCTGTCAGCAATGGGGAATTATAAACCATCAAGTAGCTTGAAGGTCAAGGGAAGATTGGTTAAGATGCACTTAAGTTTAGCGCCGCTCTCGTCGCAATCCGTGTTTCTTCAGCCAACGGCTCAAGTTCGCCTCGGTCGTCCCAAAACGTTTGGCGATAAACCGTTGTGTTGAGCCATTGGACAGTAGGGCTTCTATTTCCGGCCGGTGCTTGTCCAGCTTGCTCTTGCCACTACCAACCGGTCGGCCAAGTTTCTTACCGGCACGCTTTCTGGCTGCAAGAGCTTCTTTCGTGCGCTGGCTAATCAGGTCACGCTCAATCTCAGCCGCCATGGCGAACGCCATGGCCACAATCTTGGATTGAATGGAGTCATCTAGCTGCCAGTTCCCCTTAACGGCGTAAACATGGATCTTGCGCTGCATGGCCAGCGACAGGATCTCCATGCACTCGAGCATGGAACGCCCGAGGCGGGACAGTTCGCTGACCACCAGGTTGTCGCCGGCAGACAGCTCAGCCAGCAGCTCGCCAAGTTGGCGTTTACGCCATGACAGCCTGCCGGAAGCCGTCTCTTCAAACCACTCGACCTGTCCTAACGCCTTGTCATTGGCCAAATGTAAGATGTCGGCCTTGTTCTTTTCGAGGTCTTGCTCAGCCGTCGAAACACGCAGGTAGGCAACAGTACGCGTAGAGTTCGTCATTGTTTAACCGAAAACCCTTTCCAGTATCAAAATAGTTGTCGTATTATCAGCGCATTTCACTCAACTATCCTTGCACAAAAAAGGACCGTTTTCAATGAACAATTATACTCGCGAGCAGCTGCTGGTGCTTGCTAAGCTCACGACAGAAGACTTGGAAGAAATAGAGCAGCGCCGACGCGATCACAACCGCCTCGGCTTTGCCTACCAGTTGGCCTTCATCCGTGTCTACAACCGCTTCCCTATTCAGCGGCCCTCCTTCGAGATAGACCATGAGTTGCTGATCTTCGTCGGCCTGCAACTGGATATTTCCGCCGGCGAAATTGAGCATTACCATACCCGCCAACCGACACTGTCTCGCCATCAGGAGGAGCTCCGCCTCTATCTGGGCCTGCGCCGCTTCGACGAAGAGACGCAGGCCGAGCTGGAACAGTTTCTGTTTGAGGAGGCGTGCCGGCTGGAGCAGATGAATGCACTTCTGGCCCGGGCTGGGGAGTTTCTACGAGAACAAGGGATTCTCCAACCGGCCGAAGACACGTTGCAGCGACTGATCGTCACCCAACGCCAGGCGGCACGGGAGCACATCTACGAGCGGATCACCGACCTGTTGTCGGAGCCGTTTCGGGTTATCCTAGACGAACTGCTGGAGGGAAAGGGCGGTGCTCTGACACCATTCCAGCGTCTCAAACAACCGCCGGGCCAGGCATCTCCCAAATCGATGTTGAAGCTTCTCCGCAAGATGGAGCAAATCGAGGAAACGGGCATCCTTGCCATTGATCTCTCCTGGCTCAACAACAATTACCAGCGATCCTTGACCCGTTATGCCCAGCGTTTCTCAGCCGATCGCATGCGACAGTTCGTTCCCACGCGCCGCTACGCGGTGCTGGTTTGCTTCCTCTGGCAGACTTATCGAGACACCATTGACCACATGGTCGATATGCACGACAAGATAATGACTGGTGTCTACAGCCGGGCCGAGAACCAGGTGGACGAGGAGATGCGAAAACGGCGTAAAGTGCTCCAAGCCTCTCTGGACTCCTTCCACACCATTGGCAGGATACTCCTCGATGAGGCAGTTGCTGACCAAGTGCTGCGTGCCGTGATATTCAACAAGGTTGGCCGGGGGTTGCTGGATAGCCAGGTAGAGACGGTCAGCAATTACCGGGAAGGAAAGCTCAGCCATCCCTTCCATCTGGTGCAGCGGCGCTTTTACTACCTGCGCCAGTTTACACCGGCCTTGTTGGAACATATCGACTGTCAGGCGGAGGACGGCGCCAGGTCTTCGCTGGTGGAAGCTGTAGACCTGCAACGAGAACTGAATGCCACCAACAAGCGCAAGCTGCCGGCAGATGTGCCGCTGGGGTTCATCAAGCGCAGCCTGCGACCGCTGGTGGAAGAAAACGGCGAGGTCAGCAAACGGGCGTGGGAGTGTGCTTTGTTCCTGTCGCTTCGAGATGAGATACGGGCGGGCAACATCTACATTCAGGGCAGCAAGCGCTTTGGCCGCTTCGACGACTTCTTCATGGCCGACGCCCAATGGCAAACTCGGCAGACGGCTTTCTTTCAGCGTGCCGGATTGCCTGTGAAGGCCGATGATGTGCCGGCGTACCTGACGCAGCGACTGGATGAGGCTTATGATGCTTTTCTGGAAGGGCTGCCAGAGAACACGTACACCAGTGTAGACGAGAATGGGTGGCACCTGTCCATCGACCCGAGCGAGAAGCTGGGCGCGGGCGCCACCCAGCGGCTAGACGATTTGCAGCGGTGGCTGGGTGAAAACCTGAGGGTCATCAAACTACCGGACCTGCTGATTGAGGTAGATAATGAGCTGCAGTTCACCCGCCAGTTCATGACGCCCGGGCAACAAGGACAGCGCGAAGCCGACTACGTGTGCCAGATCCTGGCCACCATCATGGCCTACGGCTGCAACATCGGCCCATACACGATGGCCCGTCTCACTGATGGCGTCAGTTACTCGGAGATTCGGCATATCACCGACTGGCAACTCACAGAAGAGGCTCAACGCCAAGCCCTGGCGCAACTGGTCAACGCCATCAGCAATCTGGCTGTCACGCAAGCTTGGGGAGAGGGAAAGACTTCCAGCAGCGATGGGCAGCGCTTCCGGTTACGGCGAAACGTGTTGCAGCGAACCTACAGCCACCGCCTCAGCGACTATGCCCTGGAGTTCTACTCGTTCATCGCCGACAACTACGCTCCTTTCTACAGTACGCCGATAGAATGTACTGACCGGGATGCTGCCTACGTCCTCGACGGACTGCTCTACAACGAGAGTGACCTGGCTTTGGAGGAGCACTACACGGACACCCACGGCTACACCGAGATTAACTTTGCCGCCTTTGCCATGCTTGGCCGCCGTTTTGCCCCGCGCATTCGTGGCTTACACAAACAGCGAATCTACCGCATCGACCTCAACAGAGATTACGGTCCTTTGGAGGTTCTCCTGAAGCGGCGCGACCGCATCATTCGCATGGACTGGATTTGCGAGCAGTGGGAACGGATGGGCCAGTTCTACGCCTCGCTGGAGAGCGGGCACACCACCGCTTCGACCGCTCTGAAAAGACTGGCTGGTTACAGCGGCAAGAACCACTTTTACCGTGCCAACCGAGAGTTAGGGAGGGTGTTCAAGACGGAGTACATCTTGCAGTATATGTCTGACCCGCTGGTTCGGCAGCGCGTGCGCCGCGGACTACTCAAGGGAGAGGAGTTACATGCGCTGGCACGCCAGGTTGCCTACGGCAAGCAGGGCAAGCTCACGGCACTTGATCTGCAAGGCCAGAAGAACACGAGCAGTTGCCTGACGCTCATCATGGCCTGCATCATCTACTGGCAGGCGAGGGAGATTAATCGGGTAATTCTGGATGGACAGCCAGAGGCTGCCGGCGTGGACTTGTCCCTGCTTGAGCACATCAGCCCTATCGGCTGGGACAATGTCCTGCTCTATGGCGAATATGTGTTGAACCGGAACCTGGTTCGGCCTTAGGAGCCGTCCCTTAGCGTATATTTACGGACGAATATGGACGGTACCCTGATCTTGCTTGCCATAGATTTCAGGCGTAATGATCATTGCCTCGGTACCGACTCCTCCGCTTCGCCCATCAGCCTTTTCTGCATACATATGGTCACAAACAAGAATTACTTTCTTAATATCTGGGTCGCTGACCATTCGCTCCATAAAAGCATAGGCGTCATGGCCTTCTCGTAAATCCCATTTATCAAGAATGACGTCAACGCCGCTGTCTCTGAGTTCAGTGGCTAGATCAAGAACCCACTGTTCATGTTCAGGAGAACTCCAGCTATAAGAGATAAAAAGTTTAGGGTTTTCCTCGGCCATAATTTCTTTGCTTGCGAACGATCATATCACTAGGGCTTAATCGGTTGGTGGAATCAGGGCTAAACGCTCGGTCGAGCCGGCGCGCCACCAAATCGGTGACGCAAAAACGTTGTGCGCCGAGAGGTGCCCAAAGGTGGTGAAGTAAAACAGGTCACCGCCGCCAAAGCGCTCGGTCTGCTCCTTGATATTAAACATCCGCTCTTGGCTTAAGGCCACCACAACAAACCGGCCATACCCAATCCCAAAGCGCTGGGCGTAGAGGTCGCTTTGTAAGTATGCGACTCCTGGCGGTACTTTATCCCGGCCAAAGCGCACGTTTGATTCGGTGCTGTTATCGACTTCCAGCAAGAAGGCATAGTTAGCCCACTGGCCCGAGTATCGCTTCGAGGGCTTTTGCACCAAGAAAAACCCGTCCGGCTGCATGATGCGCGTCGCGCTGTGCCCTTGCGCTGTCTTGTAACTTACCGTGTCCTTGTTGACCAAAAAGTCGCTCTCAGGCACCCACTCGCGCAGGGAGAGATCCTCGCTCTTCTCGCAGGCCTCGACAACCTGCAAGCGAAAATCATTGACGAGTAAGTCGTGGGCGATTTTTGACCACCGGCCGCTTTTTTGCCAGCGAAAGTCCTTGTACTCCACGCCCTCCCGGCCGGCGAGTAGCTTCGCTCCCTCGGTATCAAGCCAGTAGACTATTTGGCCAGGCGGCACCCAGCGCAGCTGGTCGTGATTAACGGGCATCGTCAAATAGCCGGCGTCACACAAAAGCTTCAAGCGGTTGCGCGGCGCTGATTCGCTGCGTCCAGGGAAAAACCGCCGCCAAATCTGCTTCAAGCTCATCATGCCGTCAAAGGCGTGTATGAGCTCCAGAATTTGAATATCCCGCTGGGTTGGCCGCACCGCCTCGTCGAGGTCTCCTCGCTCGTAGACTCGTCTGCGCTTAACCATATGTCTCCCACTATACCCCTAAAGGCGGTTAGCTCATGGGCGAATAGCCGACTCCAGGAACTGGCCCGCCATCCTCAATCCTGCCGCCAGTGCGCTTCACAATCGCCTCCTCCACTGCTTGGCGATCGCGCCCAAAAAGCTGCCGACTCTGATCGATACACGTTTGGCGAATATCTGCTCGCCACTGGCCTTTCACCTGGGGCTTGGCGTATGTATTGATGTGATATTCACCTAAGAACGATTTGCTTGGCTCTGGCCGGCGAATCAGGCGGCAATAGGCCTGGAAGTTATTCAAGGTAGAAAGCTTATTAGCCATTTCCGCTTCCATGTCGTTGTAGGGGCGCTGCTGCGCCAACACTTCTTCGTACACCATGTCCCCTGACCCGGGTAAGCGAAACGGCGCGTACAGCTCGGTGTCTCGGGGTGCATCCGCCCAGCGTCCGTAGACCGGCTCCATGCGGGTTTCGGCCGGTGGCGGAGTGTTGTCAAACTGGCTGGCTAAAAAGTAGCTGTCTCGGCCGGAGACTCTAAAGCTCATGATATTGCCGACGTTCAAGCTCGCGCCCTGGCTATCCTGATCGAGTTGGTCGCGGTATTGGTGGGCCACGATCAAATCAACGCCAAACTTGCGCGCTTCCGACTGCAAAATAGAAAAGCTGGGGTTGGCGAAGTTTTGGTACTCGTCGACGATGACATGGAACCTCCGCCTCCCCTGCTGGTATTGGGGCCCTCGCCGGCGCAGCGCTGCGATTAAGATCAGATTGACTAACACTGAGCCTAAAAGCGCCGAGTTATTCTCGCCTAAGTCACCTTTGGACAGGTTGACGAGCAGTATTTTGCCCTCGTCCATAATCGAGCGCAGGTCAATACTACTCTCTGATTGTCCGATGATGTTGCGCATCATCGTGTCCAGCAAAAAGGGACTCAACTTATTAATCGTCGATGACGTCACCTCAGTTTGCATGTTAGGCCCAAGCTTCAAAAACCAGTCGTACCAGAACTTGATAAGCAAGTAATCCTGCTGCGGGTCGAGCTGGCCGTACTTGTCTGCCTTGACCGAATCCTTGCTCCCAATTACCGTCTCGCGGTAATCCTGAGCGGTTAGCAGCAAGAGCAATTCAATAAACGTGCTGTCAGGGACTTTGAGCGCCGTGCGCACAGTGTGCTGCAGAACATGCTCCAGCCGTGGCCCCCATGAGTACCAGAATAGGCGGTGGAGGGTTTCCAGAATCGTTGATACCACCCAGCGCACCTCATGTTCGTTGGTGCGGTCGCAAGCTAACAAGTTCAAGCCAAAAGGCCGCTCCATGTCCATGGGGTTCAAATAGACCACATCCCCTACCCTATTAGGCGGCACCCAACCTAACAGTTCATCGGTTAGATCACCATGGGGATCAAGCACACACAAGCCTTCATTGGGATTATTCCACATATCCTCAACTGCCAGGTTGCGCAAGAGTGTTGTCTTGCCGGTTCCCGTCGTGCCGATGACATAAGTCCCCTGCTCACGCTCGTCCGGCGAAAGTTCCAGTGTGGTGCGATTACCCGTCTTGCGCTCAATTGCTTGTCCTAAGATGGTCACACAATCCTCCTGCTCATCTCCGTTTATCTGGCTAGAAAAGTTTGTAATTGTAGTCAAATTCTCTCAAGCGTCAGCGCCTGGAATTGAAAATGCAAGATCGTTTGTAGGTCATAAAAAATACCATAAACTAGACGCTCTCGCGCATATTTTGCGTCAACGAGATTTCTAACTTCATTATTGTTTGCAAACCACGGTAAAACAGGAGGATTCTTTACTATGGCTGCACCGGCACCAACTCCCCCCGCTGTCTCGGGCACAACGAACGTCAATAATCTTGGCCACTTCTTGGATGGGTGGGCCGATTTAATTGAAGAGCGAGGCGACAAAGCACAAGAGGCCAGACAGCTCGTTTACCAGTTTCTCAAAGAGCGCAATATGCCTGACATCGCCGTCGCACAAAAAGAAGGTGTCGTTGGACTACGCTCTGCTAAGAGACCGTATAACCTCACCACTACCCACCCGGGAGCCACCACCGCCATCTATGTTGGCCAGCATGGCCAAGATCTGTATGTGTCCTGGCGAACCTATCGCCAAGCGGTTCTCCATGATCGCTTAAAAATTGCCGTCGTCATTGCGGTGCTTATCGGACTGTTTTTCCTCTACCAGGGTTACAGCAACCTAACTGGCGGTTTTTTCTCCTTCATGTCGGCCGGGACTGCGATTCTCACCTCACTGCCTATAGCCCTGGGCGTTGCCATCGGTGCCCTCATCGCTGAGGTCGTCCTCATGGGTATATGGGGTCATTACATTAACCGTGATGCCTGGTCGCTGTTCTTCGTGCAGCCCAACCTATTTGACGCTGATGACATCACGGCCATGAGTTTGTCAGCGCACAAGTCCATTCTGCGAGCACTGGATAAAACCGGGATTGACACGAGCGAATTGCGCTTGAAGCAACACTTCAAAGGTGGCCGGTCTAATGAAACGGTATAACCGGAGAGGGAACCAGTAATGAAGCTTGGAAAAGGCAATAGTCTGGGCATCCTCTTGAAAGAATGGGCGGATTTAATTGAAGGTCAGACCGGTAAAGCACAGGCCGTACAGGAGCAGCTTGCCACCAATTTGAAAACTCGAAATATGCCTGAGGTGAAGGTCGAAAAGGTGCAATGGAAGATGGGTGACAAGGAAGCCGTTCGCCTAGGCATGCGCACGGCCAAAGCCGCGGGGTATACCAGCGTTATCTTCGTGCGTGACCACGGACAGGATCTGTATGTATCTTGGAGACTCTACCAGCGCCAAGTAGTGAACTGGACAAACATCGTTGTGTTCGCGGGCATTGTTGCCCCGCTGGTGAGTGCAGTCATTGCCTGGCGCGATTTACTGGGGTGGGTTATCGGTTTTATCCTGTGGCTGGCGGTCGCATTAATCCTTGGCGTGGGGGCGGGGTTACTTGCATATAAGGGCTTGCGCCGGGAGATCCCGATTCCAAATGTTTCAGTGCAAACCAACGAAATACTCAATCTAGTCATTGGGATTGCCAGTCCGATTATTGCGCTCATCATCCTGACTCAAGTGCTCTCTATCCCCCGCTTTCCCGGCGTGCCTCCCGGCTTTGTGGCGATTTACGCCGCCATCATCGCCCTTGGTTTGGTGGGAGCATTAATAGGAGGGGTCGTCACTGACGGCAACCCGTTGGCCTACATATTCCACATCACCACCGTGTTTGATGCCGATGATTCCCTGGCCATGATCCTATCGGTACACAAGTCACTCCTGCACGCGCTTGACCAGGTGGGTATTGATACCAGTCAGTTGAGATTGCCAAACGAAACAATCGAAGGCCGAGTGGGAGAGTTTGTTTAGAATAGATTGATATGAAGTGCTTTTTCCGTATACTGTGAGATGTAGGAGGCGCAGAAACACACTTGGTTTACTAATTACCTGCCCCTTAAAGATACTTCTTCCCAAAGAGGTTATCGAAAGGAGGTGATTCGTATGAATCAAGAAGTTGCTGGCTTATTACTTGCGCTTCTCGCTATCGGCGGCTTAACCGCCCTCAAAGCGTTTAGCAAGGGCTCGACTGACGCCAAAAAAACATCAGTCAAAGCCAAGTGTCCCGGTTGTGGACATACCTTGGTTATTACTGTGGAGAATCTCCACTCGTAAAAACCAGCAAGCGAGCTAGCCTTCTAATTCACAAACACTAAGTGTGTTTCTGGCTCCTTGTTTTTGAATTATACACCCCGACCTTTCTCCACTTCATCATAAAGCGATAGCTGTAATTGCAAGCGCTTGCGCTGGCGCAAGTTGTTGATCCCCACCCCAATTTGCAACCCTCCCAAAGCCAAGCCAAGGCCTGGAGCAAACCAAGACATGGTTGCACCAGCTACGGCGAAGAGTGTGGTTACATTGAAGATTTGTTCAGACAATGATGGGCGTTTACTGAGCAAGGGATTGGTTTCGATAATAGGAAAAGCCAGATCACGGGCTTCAAAGCTGGGAGCCAGGCGCACGCACAACCACGTGCTGATTGCATCGGTCATCCAACCAAGCACATATAGCGACACCCCCAAAACTGACCAAAACTTGGGCGGCGCATAGCCGTAGCGTGGCAAAAAGATTGCCAGCAAGACCAGCACCACGACCGCATAGATTAGCCGCAACTTGTTGACGTTTTCATACCACACTTCGGGCATCAGCTTATACGACAGGTGATACGTCGGATGGCGGCTTGGTTGTTCGGTTTTGGCGGTTACGGTGATCTGGTAGGGCATCTTCTTGCAGCTATCATACCAGCCCAGCGCAACAGCCTATAACATTGACTTTCCAAGTTAAAAGTGTTAATATCCCATGCGTTATGTCAAGTAAATAATCCTAGGCAAAAGTCGCCTATCAATTGTTTGCTTTGATAAACCGATATCTTGCACTTTAAAACACAGGGAAAGTAACGCCTCCTCATCCAAGTGGATAGCGCTTTGGACATCACTAACTGGTGTCTGAGGAGCTATCCAGTTCCGGATATGCAAATTCACTTTTGCTGTAGGAGGCAAAAAAAATGGCTGACAAAATTTCTTTGGAAGGTCTAGACAAGGCTGCCGTATTCGCAGCGCTGTATAACGGCACGCGGGCTCAGGGGCTTGGGTTTTTAAACTACAGCTCCTCAAGCATGACGCCGGAAGAGGCCAAAACGCGCTTCGGCCCAGAATTCGGTTATTTCGATTACGTCGATGGCCGAGTCATGAAGGTCAACTTGGCTGAGAAAGAACTCGACCCGTGGTTGTACGACCGCGATAACGGCCAAGGCGCGGCTGAGCGAGTCATCAACTCTCTGCGAGGCAGCGGTCAGGTCAACAACGAGGAAATCACCGGTCTCCATCAGGAGGGCCTCAAAAAGGCAGCTGAAGAGCTAGCACCCTTCACCAGCGACACCGACGAATCCTATATTGTCAACGGCACTGCTGTCACCAAATTGGGCTTCGACCAGTTCAAGGACGACCTTGACCCGATTCTGCGGCAGATTCTCAAGAAAAAATAGAATACTAAAACCTCATTAGATGAGGAACGGCTGACCCCGTTATAAGTCAACACTTTCCCTCAACTCCACTCGTGTGGAGTTTTGACTATATAGTCAAAAAAAGCGCAAGAAAAACCTGAAGTTGAAAGTAGGATCGAAAGAGAAGATGGTTGCAATTGCAATCCTTTGTGGTCACAACCACTCTTCTCTCTCTTTCTCAAATCGTAATTCTTCAGGTTTTTTCTTTTTCACTCCCTTTAAAAAACTAACTATAAGTGATCGGCTACGATCCACTGTTTAACAGTGCGTGACGGTATGATATAACGAGAACAACGAGCGCCGATCGGAGGGCAACCCAACCGACGCCCGTGTTACTCTATCGCCTTATGCCGCTTTTGCGCTTTGTGCAAAAACAACTATCGGCGTCTGGGGTGTCTGTCCCGCTAGGATAGACTCCCCAGTAATGGCGATGGCGCGGTTTAGCGCAAACGCTTCAGGCGCTTTCTCAACTAGATCACGCCCCACAAACACTTCTAGAAACGCTCCCTCGTTAGAGCGCATCCGAAACGTGACGTGGTATGGATCTTCAGCCATTACAACTGGCTGGCTGTCGATAACGCCGCGCCAGGTTATAGGTGCTTCTTGATCAAACACAAGCATCACCCCCTTTCTCTCGCAGGCGATAGGTAATGGTTGCCTGCTTCTTACCCAAATAAAAACAGCCAGGCCCTGACCAAGCGGCAAGGAGGAACCCCGACCGCTGTCAAGCCGTCGAGGGCAAATCCTTGCGCTTGGTTGGGTGGCTGATACGCTGAAAAAGAAGCAGGCAGCAACCTGGTGGGAAGCAGGCAGCGTGCCGGGTGAGCTTACGGGGTTAAGCCAACAACATCTCGGACAACTCGGCAACGGCCGTCACAAAATCAGCCTTGCGCCAGTGCATCCAGAAATCAATGACTGATCCCCCACCGCAGCCGGCAAAACAATGCCAGTAGTTGTCTTGCGGATTGACACTAAACGACGCCACCTGGTCATCGTGGAACGGGCACTGACCTCGGCCGGAGGCAGACAGGGGCACAAATCGGCTGACAAAGTCATAGCAACTGACCGCGGCCTTTACTCTGTCCGACGGCCTATCCCCTACCCCATCTACGGGCTCAAAAACGGGTGGCGGCAACTCGACCGCGGAATATTCGCCGTAGTGGGTAAACAGCCGTTCTGGCACGGTCTTGGGCTGCGAGAGCGACAAAATCTGAGCCGAGAGGGTTGGCGCGAGCGGCTCACCCTCGGGCGTGTAAAACCCATAGCGCCGGCCGCTTTTTTTGTGGACACCAAACGGCAGGCGAACCAGCGAGCCTGGCCCCTCATCCCGTAAAGCATTTTGCTTGGGGAACAACTCGATATCGCTCAAGGTGAAGTAATTCATCACTCCCTGGCCAAACGTGCGCACCGCCTCGCCTGGCAGCGACTGGTCAAAAAAGAACCACAGGTGCGCTCCCCGGCGCGAAGCCTCTAGGTAGGTTGGGCACGACAACTGATGAAGCACCCTCGAGAGCGCGACCAATCGACGCCGGTTGGGCTCGTCATCGGCATCAAGCACCATAAACCGTGCCTGGCTTTCGGGGTCAAGGACGTAGGCGCCCAGCGTCTCCGCCCCGCGCAGGTGATCTGAGAGCATTCGGCGGTTTAAGGGCGCATGGACGGTTATAAACTGGCCATCAGGGAGTTGCTTGGGGTACTTATCCCAGCGCTGGATAAACTGGTCTGCGAGCACGTCGACCAAGGGCACCAGTTCTGACTCAAGTAACTTTCGCTCTGCCTGCGACATAGGAATGCAGCAAGGATACCAGACTTTCTCGCTTCGGGAGAAACAACCCTACGCTATTTACCAAGGTGTTGGCCGGAAAGCCAGTACAAATCCCAAGCGCCTTCAGGCGCTTGTTCCTAATTTGGAGGCCGGCGACAGAAGGTGCGGAAGATGTCGCCGGCCGCACGCCGTCGGGGACACGCTAGTGTCACCGACTACCCCCCGCGTTAGCGAGGTGTGCCAGGCCGCGCCCCGCGAGCACCGGAGGCCCTGCAAAGGGTCTCAGGCGCGGGCCTGGCCACCGGCGTAGCGCCGCAGCGGACCCCTCTCTACGTAAGTAGAGTGAGGGCCGCAAGGGCACTTTGGATTGGGTCGAGCATAAGCGAGAACCTCAATCCAAAGCGCAGCGGGGGGTAGTCGGGGGCGCGAGGACTGAGTAACAGGCCCGTGAACCCGACGGCGCTGGTTTGACGAGTTGGGGGGTCTGGCAACACTTGGTTCACCACTTTAACTCGCGTATAGAGAGTAAAATGTGGGGAAGGAAGTGGCTGCCATGGCCTCCCCGAGGAGAACCAGACTTCTTCCGCACCCAAATCGAAGGCTCGATGCCTGAAGATTTGGGCCTCTGCTGCTCTGGAGCATGGAGAGGCGTTGTGTTGACTTTTTTAGCCTTTACATCAGGCATTTTGTAGACTTTTTTCGAGCCGTTTAGTAAAAAAGAGCACGACTAATCAGACTATATATTGCGGCTTGCGCCGCATAAATAGCCTTA
>JRYD01000670.1_pt1 | contig 16982 bp, 18 predicted proteins | sample 235311 | NCBI WGS metagenome assembly JRYD01 (sample SAMN03074213, study PRJNA261472) | activated sludge metagenome | biome: Common Effluent Treatment Plant; feature: Wastewater; material: Activated sludge; isolation source: activated biomass in a lab-scale reactor treating industrial wastewater at... | reverse complement strand
GCGATCAGCGTGAACATGTTGAGGCTGCGGCTTTTGACGGATGCCCAGCCGCGTTCGAAGAACGGCCAGCCGGCCCAGAGGACGACGGGTGTCGCGAGCACGAGCTGGATCACATTCGACGTCTGCCGGCCGAGCCAGTGCTCCAGCCCCGTCAGGTGTCCGCCCATCTCGATCAGGAAAACGGGGAGTGCGAGCGCGAGGCCGATCCACAGGCGGCGCGTCATGTCGACCAGTTCGGGGTTGGGTCCCGCGTCGGCGGTCGGCGTCTCCGGCTCGAGGGCCATGCCGCAGATCGGGCACGCGTCGGGTCCCTCCCGGCGGATCTCGGGGTGCATGGGACAGGTGTAGATCGTGCCCGGAGGCGGGGCGGGCTCAGGCTCGGCTTGGCCGGGATCGAGGTAGCGCTCCGGGTTCGCGATGAACTTCTCGCGACAGCGGGCGGCGCAGAAATAGTAGGTCTTGCCGTTGTGGGTCGTATGGTGCTTGGCCGTGTGCGGATCCACCGTCATGCCGCAGACCGGATCCTTCTCCGCCTGAGCGCCGGGCGTGGCGGCCGGAGCGTGAGATTTGTGCGCTGAGCAGCATGATCCGTGCGTCTGGCTCTCGTGCGTGCGCTCGGCCATGGTGTCTTCTCCCTTCGTAACCCGTCTTCGCAATCCGTCGCCCATACCCCCATGGGGTATCTATTGACAGGTATACCCCATGGGGGTATGAGTCAAGGCATGACGAAGGTCTCCAAAGCCGGCCGCCTGAAACGCCTGTCTCGCATTGAGGGACAGGTGCGCGGGCTCGCCCGGATGGTCGAGGAGGATCGCTACTGCATCGACATCGTCACCCAGATCGCGGCCGTGCGGGCGGCGCTGAGGCGTGTCGAGGAGGAGGTGCTGCGGGACCATATCTCGCATTGCGTCGCGCATGCGATGGCGAGCGGAGACAAGGCCGAGCAGACGCAGAAGATCGACGAGTTGATGGGCGTGCTTGCGCGTAGCGCGCGTTAGGCTCGTGACCTCATGCTCCGAGGGAGCAGTGATGGGCCGCTGCAGGCCGCGCGAAAGTCCTCGCATCAGTGCCCATCCAATCATAAGGTTGCATCCTCGCGTATCTGGCGGGGAGAGCGCAGGGAGATCGGCAACATGAGTGCCAGCCGGCGTGACATGCTTCGTTGGGCTGTTGCGGTGCCGGCACTCGTCGCCACGGGGGCGCGGGCCGAGGCTGCGGTGCGCGTGATCGTGTTTCGCGATCCCGGCTGCGGCTGTTGCCATAAGTGGGTCGAGCATCTCGAGGCGAACGGCTTCGCCGTCACGGTCCATGACACGCCGGATATGACGGCCGTCAAGGCGCGGCTCGGCGTGCCGCCGGAGGTCGCATCGTGCCACACCGCCGAGGTCGGCGGTTACGTGATCGAGGGCCATGTGCCTGCCGTCGCGATCCGGCGTCTCCTGGCGGAGAAGCCGCAAGGGCGGGGGCTCGCGGTGCCGGGGATGCCGGTCGGATCGCCCGGCATGGAGGGCGGCGTGCCCGTGACCTATGAGGTCTTGCTGTTCGGGGCCGGCGCGCCGACTCGTTTCGGCCGGTTTCGTGAAGACAGGGCCGTGTAATCTCCGGGCTCACGCGCGAGACCTTCGAGCGTAACCCGCGCGCCTCAGGCGATCACGTCGACCTTCGGGATCGGGACGATGAATTTGCCGCCCCAGTCGCGGATGAAGCTCAGCGTCTCCATGATCTCGTCGCGGATGTTCCAGGGCAGGATCAGCACGTAGTCCGGCCGCGCCTCGGCGATGGCGTCGGGGTGTCTCACCGGAATCCGCGTGCCGGGCAACAGGCGGCCCTGCTTCACGGGGTTGCGGTCGACGACGAAATCCACGAAATCCTGGCGGATGCCGCAATAGTTGAGCAACGTATTGCCTTTGGCGGCGGCGCCGTAGCCGGCGATGCGCTTGCCGTCTCGCTTGGCCGCGATGAGGAAGGCGATGAGGTCGCGCTTCACCTCGCGGACGCGCGGCTCGAAGCCGGTGTAGCCGGCGATGGTGGCGAGGCCGGCGGCCCGCTCGCGCGCGAGCAGGGCTGCGACGCGCGGCGTGCGCTCGGGGGCCGGCTCACCGGTGTGGCGGGCGTAGATGCGGAGCGAGCCACCGTGGGTCGCGAGCTCGTCGACGTCGAAGATCGCGAGGCCGTGGTGCGTGAAGATGCGCTCGACGGAGGTCAGCGACAGGTAGGAATAGTGCTCGTGATAGATGGTGTCGAACTGGACGCCTTCGATCAGCCGGGCGAGATGGGGGAACTCCATCGTGATGACGCCGGCCGGCTTCAGGGCGATCTTCATGCCGGCCACGAAATCGTTGATGTCGGGCACATGCGCCAGCACGTTGTTGCCGAGCAGGAGATCGGCCGATCGCCCGGCGGCCGAGAGATCCGCCGCCAGCCTCCGCGTGAAGAACTTCGTGAGCGTCGGCACGCCCTTCGCCTCCGCCGCGGCCGCCACATTGGCCGCGGGCTCGATGCCGAGCGCAGGGATCCCCATTGCAGTGAAATATTGCAGCAGATAGCCGTCGTTCGAGGCGATCTCGATCACCTGCGAGGTCTTGCCGAGCGAGAACCTCTCCGCGGCCATTTCGCAGTAAGCCTTGGCGTGGGCGAGCCAGCTCTCGGAAAATGACGAGAAGTAGACGTAGTCGTCGCCGAAGATCCGGTCCGCGCGCGTGTGCTCGGGGAGCTGGACCAGAAGGCAGGTGCCGCAGACGTAGACGTTGAGCGGGTAGAATGGCTCGGGCCTCAGGGCATCCTCGGGCTTGATGAAAGCGTTCGAGAGGGGCTGCGCGCCGAGATCACAGAACGATTGCGTCAGAGCTGCGCCGCAGTGCCGGCAGGCGAGGACCGTCATCCCGCGCTCCGCAAGGCTTGATAGCGCTCGATCTGTCGCACGGTCACGGTTCGCATGTCGCGTTCCTCGCCGTGGGCGCGGTGCCATTCGACCACCCAGGCGAGCGCCTTGTCGAGGGAAAGCCGTGGGGACCAGCCGAGCATGGCGCGCGCCTTCGATGCGTCGAGCGTGAGATGGCGCGCCTCGTGGGGGCCTTTCTCTGGATCCTGTGTCCAGCGTCCTCCGCCCCACAGCGTCGCCATCCGCCCGACGATGTCGCCGACGGAGCGGGCATCGTCGGCGGAAGGGCCGAAATTGAAGCTCTCGGCCATTGTCTGCGGCTCCTCGTAGAGCCGCTCGGCAAGGGCAAAATAGCCGGCGAGCGCATCGAGCACGTGTTGCCACGGGCGGACGGCGCCGGGATTGCGGATGGCGACCGCTTCGCCGGCCGCAAAGCTTCTCACGACGTCGGAGATCAGGCGATCCTCGGCCCAGTCGCCGCCGCCGATCACGTTGCCGGCGCGAGCGCTCGCGAGCCCCATGCCGGCGGTCGCGAAATACGCGTGGCGATAGGCGGCGATGACGAGCTCGGTACAGCCCTTGGAGCTGGAGTAAGGGTCATCGCCGCCCATCGGCGCGTCCTCGCGGAAGGGCTCGGCCTCATCCCGGTTCCGGTAGCACTTGTCGCTCGTCACGACGACGACGGCGCGGGCGTTCGATCGGCGGCGGAGGGCATCGAGCAGATGCACGGTGCCTTGCACGTTGGTGGCATAGGTGCCGACGGGATCGCGGTAGCCGCGGCGCACGAGTGCCTGGGCGGCCATGTGGAGCACGATGTCGGGCTTTGCCGCATTGACAGCGGCGTCGACGGCGGCGAGGTCGCGCACGTCGCCCAGGATCGATTGGATCCCGTGTCCCGCGCGCGCTGCATCGAAGAGGTTGGGTGACGTGTCGGGCGGGAGAGCGAAGCCCGTGACGCGGGCGCCCATGGAGGCGAGCCACAGGCTCGCCCAGGCGCCCTTGAACCCCGTGTGCCCGGTGACGAGGACGCGCTTGGCGTTCCAGAAGGCCGCGGTCATGTCATGGCCGCTCTCATGGCCACGTTCGCCACGGGGCCTTGCCGCGGCTCCAGAGGTCTTCCAGATAGTTCTTGTCGCGCAACGTATCGAGCGGGTGCCAGAAGCCGCTGTGGGTATAGGCCGCGAGCTGCCCGTCTGCGGCCAGCTGCTCGAGGGGGCCCGCCTCCCAGACCGTGTCGTCGCCCTCGATGTAGTCGAGCGCCTTGGGCGAAGCGACGAAGAAGCCGCCGTTGATCCAGTTGCCGTCGCCGCGCGGCTTCTCGACGAAACGGGAGACGCGCGTCGCGTCGAGCTCGACCGCGCCGAAGCGGCCGGGCGGCTGCGTTGCGGTCATGGTGACGAGGCGGCCTTCGCTCAGGTGAAAGGCGACGAGGCTGTCGATGTCGATGTCGGCCACGCCGTCGCCATAGGTGAAGCAGAACGCCGGCTCATCGGCGACGTAGCTTCGGATGCGCCTGAGGCGCCCACCCGTCATGCTGTCGTCGCCGGTGTTGACGAGCGTCACGCGCCATGGCTCCGCCTTGGCCTCGTGCACGGTCATCTGGTTTTTGGCGATGTCGAACGTCACGTCCGACATGTGCAGGAAGTAGTTCGCGAAGTATTCCTTGATGACGTAGCCCTTGTAGCCCAGGCAGATCACGAAATCCGTCGCGCCGTAAGACGCGTAGATCTTCATGATGTGCCACAGAATGGGGCGGCCGCCGACCTCCACCATCGGCTTCGGGCGAACCTGCGTCTCCTCGCCAATGCGCGTGCCGAGACCTCCGGCTAGGATCACCACTTTCACAGGAGCACCGTGTGCGGCTGTCGGTTGAAGAACGGGGTAGGACTAAAGCGAATCGGGCCACCGAACAAGGATCGTCCCCGACCGTTGCACGCCGGACCATCGCTGCGCCGGGCACGACCTAGCCGTCCCGGACGAAGATGTCCCGGATCATGCCGTTCCAATCCTGCGACGGGTCATAGAGGGTCCCGCCGGCCAGCTTGATCAGCATGGTGGCTCTTGAGTGCTGTGACTGGGGAGGCTTGATGCGCTCAAGCGGCATCCAGCGGGCGCGCGGTCAGCATCGTCATGAATTCCGCCCGCGTTGACGGGTCGGTCCGGAAGCATCCGGTCATGCGGCTCGTGATCGTCACCACGCCGGGCTTCTTGATGCCGCGCGTCGTCATGCACTGGTGCGCCGCCTCGATGATGACGGCCACACCCTTCGGCTTCAGGACCTCATTGATGGTGTCGGCAATCTGCGCCGTCAGCACTTCCTGGATCTGCAGCCGCTTGGCGTAGATCTCGACGAGGCGGGCGAGCTTGGAGATGCCCACAACGCGTCCCTCTGGCAGATAGGCGACATGAGCCCGGCCGATGATCGGCACCATGTGATGCTCACAATGCGATTCAAGGCGGATGTCGCGCAGCATGACGATTTCGTCGTAGCCGGCCGTTTCCTCGAACGTCCGCTCGAGGATTGCCACCGGGTTTTCGGTATAGCCGGCGTAGAACTCTTCATAGGCGCTCACCACACGATCCGGCGTGGCAAGCAACCCTTCGCGATCCGGGTCGTCTCCTGCCCACTCGATCAGCGTGCGAACCGCCGTCTCTGCCGCTTCGCGACTGGGGCGCTTGCGGGGCGCCTTTGGCTGCAGATGTGCCACGCGCATGTCCATTCGTATGATCCTTCACTCACCTTCCAAACTCGTTTCAAGCAGCCGAGCTTTTTCTGCTGCCGCTGATCCGGGGCGACCGATGCACGAGAGTTCTCTTGTCTGACAGAACGCGCGCCCCGCGTTCTACGCCGCCTCCCGCGCCCACGTCGGGAAAGGATCGGGGAGCTTTGACCAGGCGCTCGTGTCGACCGGTCCGGTCTCGGGCACCTGCATCAGGCACGCGTCGAGTTCCGCGCTCATTGCGGCCTTGTCCATCTCGCGGGTGCCGATGAACACGATCTCCTGTCGGCGGTCCCCCCAGAGCTTGTGCCAGGTCTTATTGATGCGGCTGACGAGGTCCTCGTCCTCCGGCCAGTTCTTCTTCGGCACCGCCGCCCACCAGTAGCCAATCGCCTCGTGCTGCACGAGCGAGCCCGCTTGCGCGATCTCACCGACCCACTGCGGCCGCGTCGCGAGCCAGAAGAACCCTTTGGCGCGCACCACGCCCGGCCAGGACTTGTTGAAGAACGCATGGATCTTCGCCGGCTCGAACGGCGCGCGGGCGCGGTAGACGAAGCTCGAGATGCCGTATTCCTCGGTCTCCGGCTGATGGTCCTTGAAGCCATTGAGCTCCTTGAACCAGGTCGGATGACGATGCGCGGTCTCGAAGCTGAAGAGACCCGTATCCAGGATCTCCCGAGGCGCAACGCGTGCATGGCTCGTCTCGACGATGCGGGCGTCCGCGTTGAGCGAGCGGATGATCGACCGCGCCGCCACGAGCTGCTCCGGTGTCGCGATGTCGACCTTGTTCAGAACGATGACGTCCGCGAACTCGATCTGATCGACGAGCAACTGGACCAGCGATCTCTCGTCGGCATCGCCCGCGATCTCGCCCCGGTCCTTGAGGAAGTCCTGCGAAGCATAATCCTTCAGTAAATGGGCCGCATCGACGACCGTCACCATGGTGTCAAGCCGCGCGACATCCGAAAGGCACTCTCCGTCCTCGTCGCGAAACTCGAACGTCGTGGCGACCGGAAGCGGTTCCGCGATGCCAGTCGACTCGATCAGGAGATAGTTGAACCGGCCCTCGGCCGACAGGCGGCGCACCTCCTTCAAGAGATCGTCGCGCAAGGTGCAGCAGATGCATCCATTGGACATCTCGACCAGCGTCTCATCGGTCCGCGAGAGGTTCGCGCCGCCCTTCTCGACCAGATCGGCGTCGATGTTGACCTCGCTCATATCGTTGACGATGACCGCGACCTTGAGGCCTTCGCGGTTGTTCAGGACGTGGTTGAGCAGCGTGGTTTTTCCGGCGCCGAGAAAGCCCGAAAGCACGGTGACGGGCAGGCGTTTGTCGACGCGCTTTGCCGATTTATCGAGGTGGGCCGCAAGTTCAGGATCCATTCTCTAACCCTTTCCAGCGTTGATAAAATTGTTTTGGATATTATAACATCCATAAGATTAGCCATCAATCGCCATGAAAGGGTGGCCTGCCCCTGATGGCGATACCAGGGATTAAGTTAGAACCCGGCCGCTACCGGCCAGCATCTGGTCTGGCCGGAGCGCAGCGTAGGACGGGCCAGATGCTGGTGGCAAGATCGTCTCTGGGGCTGGCGGTTGATAGCCGAGCGAGGAGTGTGGCCTGACGCCATTGTAGTGGCGCCGCCATCGCTCGATGAGCACCTGGGCCTCGTAGAGTGTCGAGAACTGCTCTCCGGCCAGCAGTTCATCGCGGAGCTTGGAGTTGAAGCTCTCGCAGTAGCCGTTCTCCCAAGGGCTGCCCGGCTCGATGTAGGCCGTCTGGGAGCCGACGGCTGCGATCCATTCGCGCAGGGCAGTGGCGATGAACTCCGGTCCGTTGTCGGAGCGAACATAGGCGGGCGGCCCGCGCAGGATCATCAGGTCCGCCAGGGTCTCCAGCACGTCGGTGGAGTTGAGCTTGCGCTTGACCCGGATCGCCAGGGCCTCGCGCGTGAACTCGTCGATGACGCAGAGCATGCGGAACTTCCTGCCGTCCTGAGTGCGATCCTCGACGAAGTCGTAAGACCAGACATGGTTGGGCCGTTCAGCGCGCAGCCGCACGCATGACCCGTCGTTGAGCCAGAGCCGTCCGCGTTTCGGTTGTTTCGATGGCACTTTCAGCCCTTCCCGGCGCCAGATCCGATAGACGCGCTTGACGCTCACCCGCCAGCCCTCGGTGACAAGCAGTTGGCGCACGCGCCGGTAGCCGTAGCGGCCATACTGCTTCGCCAGCCGAACGATGGCCTCGGTCAGCGCCACCTCATCGTCTCGCATTTTGGGCGATCGGCGCTGCGTCGCGCGAGGTTGGCCGACAACCGCACACGCGCGACGCTCCGATACGGGAAGCTGCGAGCGCACGTGGTTCACGCACGCCCGCTTCCGGGAAGGGCTCAGTATTTTCCCGCGAGCGCCTCTTTGAGGATCAGCTTATCCAGCGTCAGCTCGGAGACCGCCTTCTTCAGACGCTCGTTCTCGCGCTCCAGCTCCTTGAGGCGCTTCGCCTGATCGAGCTTCAAGCCGCCATACTCCCGACGCCACTTGTAGTAGGTCTGCTCCGAGATCCCCAGACCGCGGCAGATCTTGCCAACCGCCTCGCCCTGTCCGAGCCGCACCTCCGCTTCACGCAAAGCTGCGATGATCTCCTCCGTCGATCGACCCTTCCGTGCCATGTCCTTCTCTCCATTCAAGAGCTTGGAAATAGCCGGATTCGAAACTCAGGCCTGGCATCGATTCAGGAGAGCAGGCCAGAGCAGCAAGGGCAAAACGATCGGGGAGCGAACGTATAAGGTTCACCTCGACGGCTACGATCTTGGTCCCGCCCTGCGGGGAGAGGTCGAGTGGCCCCGTAAGGAGTTCCTGTATTGGACGGATGGCGGCGATGTTGCCGCGCTCCGCTACGATAACTGGAAGATCACCTTCCTGCGGCAGGACGCCGAGGGTCTCAAAGTGTGGCAGGAGCCGTTCGTCACCCTTCGTGCTCCGACATTGACCAACCTGCGCATGGATCCGTTTGAGCGTGCAGAGCACGAGAATGCAATGGGCTATCAGCGCTGGTTCATGGACCGCATGTTCGCCATCGCCCCTGCGGGCGCCTACATCGGGCAATGGCTTGAGAGCTTCAAGGAATTCCCCCCGCGGCAAAAGCCAGGCAGCTTCACCCTCGAGGGGGCGATGGACGCGGTGATGAGCAATGTCGGCAATCAGTAAGCCAACGCCCGTCTTCGGACCGCATCGCAGTTTGACGATGCGGTCCCGTTCCAGGCCCTGATACGGACAAGATTATCATGATCGACCGTCCTGCGTACGCCATCGCCCTCTCTCTTGTGTTGGTCCTGCTGGCTGCCGTGCCCCTCGAGCACGCCTCGGCGCGATCGGATTCACTTCCATCCTGGAATGACAGCGCGACCAAAGCGGCAATTGTGGAGTTTGTCGCTCGCGTAACGAAGGATGGCGGACCGGACTATGTGCCGCCCGCCGAGCGCATCGCCGTTTTCGACAACGACGGAACGCTCTGGTCCGAGCAGCCGATGTACTTCCAGCTCGCGTTCGCGATCGATCGCATTGCCACCCTGGCCAAGGACCATCCGGAGTGGAGAGAGAAGCAGCCGTTCAAAGGCGTGCTCGAAGGAGACCTCAAGGCCGTGGCCGCGTCCGGCGAGCATGGCCTTCTCGAGATCGTGGCCGCAACTCACGCCGGCATGTCGACAGAGGAGTTTGCGGGTATTGTCGACAGTTGGTTGGCTAGCGCACAGCACCCAAAACTCAAGCGGCCCTACACGGTACTCGTCTATCAGCCGATGCTCGAGCTTCTCTCCTACCTGCGCGCAAATGGCTTCAAAACGTTCATCGTCTCGGGCGGAGGCGTCGAGTTCATGCGTCGTTTCGCTGAGAACGTGTACGGCATCCCGCCTGAGCAGGTCATCGGCTCGTCGGGAGTGGTGAAGTTCGATATAGGCGCAGACGGCGAGCCGAGACTCGTCAAAGATGCCAAGATTGAGTTCATTGATGACGGCGCGGGCAAGCCCGTCGGCATCAACCGCTTCATCGGCCGCCGCCCGATTTTTACCTTCGGCAACTCGGACGGCGATCTGCAGATGCTTCAGTACACAGCAGCGGGTAGAGGCGCGCGGTTCATGGGCCTCGTCCACCATACCGATTCCGATCGGGAGTGGGCCTATGACCGCGCGTCCCACATTGGCAAGCTCGACAAGGCGCTTGACGAGGCGAAGAGCAAGGGCTGGGCTGTCGTCGACATGAAGACGGACTGGAGCGTGGTGTTTCCCTAACTAGAACAGGTCCCGCTCCGTTTCGGCACGGGTTAGAGCTTCCCACGCCGGTCAATAGAACACCAGGAGCGGGGCCGGTTGTCCGTCTGCGATAAAGCTAATGAGCCGACCAGTCACACCGGCGTCATATCCGCCATGCACACGACGTTATGCACGCCTGACCGGCGTCGATCCGGATCGCCGCGCGCGCTCGCGCATCAATGCTTCGCGGTGACGATCGAAGACTTGAGGCCGTCGACCGCCTCCCGCAGCTCCATCCTCAACCGAGGCTCCACAGCCAATGCCTCGAAGGTCTGGTCGAGGTGTTGGATGAAGACCGACCAGTCGCTTGCCGTAATGTCGAGATGCGCATGCGTGGCGATCATGTCGCGGCCCTCATACCGCACCGGACCGCCCAATGCGGAACAGAGATAGGCGACAAGGAGCCTTTCCTCCTGGCGAATGCCGGCCGTGCTCCGGTCGCTCCAAAAGCGGCCGACCTGCGGGTCTGCCTGCATGCGCCCCAGAAGGTCGCGCGACATGGCCGCAATACGCGCCCGTCCGCCGAGACGGACATAAGCCGAGCCTGCTGCGGGGCGCACGATATCGAGCGCTCTCAAGCGCGACGCCAAGGTCGAAGCATTCATCTGCAGAAGCTCCGCCGCCCCTCCGGAACCTGCCACTTTCCAATTGGCCGTCTCCAAGGCCGCAATGAGGTTGTTGCGTTCGAAGGCCGCGAACTCCGCCGCGGTTATGAACCCGCCGTCGGCATGATGTATCGGCTCGCGAGACGCCGAGAGCGCGGGAGCGTTCGCCGGAGCAGGCAGGATGCCCGCAAAATCCGGCTCATGCCCGAGAATGAGAAATCGCTCGAGCACGTTGCGAAGCTCGCGCACGTTGCCCGGCCAATCGTAGGTGCGAAGCCGTCTCGTCTGCGCTGCGGACAAGCGCGGCGCCTTCCGTCGCAACTTCGAAGCGATCTCCGAGAGAAAATGCGCGGACAAAAGCTCGATATCCTCGGGGCGCTCCCGAAGCGGGGGCACCTCGATCGGAAAGGTGCTGATGCGATAATAGAGATCGCGGCGGAAGCGGCCGGACGAGACGTCATTCAGAAGGGATCTGTTGGTTGCAGCGACGACGCGCACATCGACCTGGCGCGTGCGATCGTCCCCCACCTGCTCGAACGACATTTGCTGAAGGGCGCGCAGGAGCTTTCCCTGCAGCTCCGGTGGAATTTCGCCCACCTCGTCGAGGAACAAGGTCCCGCGATGCGCGCTCTCGAGGCGCCCCTTCCGGTCGCACGTCGCGCCGCTGAATGCCCCCTTCACGTGCCCGAAGAATTCGCTTTCGAACAGATCTCTCGGGATCGCGGCGCAATTGACGATCACGAGCGGACCCGCCGCGCGGCGGCTGCGCTCATGAATGCGTCGTGCCACAAGCTCTTTGCCGACCCCCGACTCGCCGAGGATCAGCACCGTCGCGTCCGTCGGCGCAACCGCGTCAACGCGATGAAGGCATTGGAGAAGCGCGCGGCTCGAGCCGACGATGGCGGACGGCAGTTCGCAGAGCATTTGTTAAATTTCGTAATCAATTGCGATATGTCACGATACGCTCTTCGCGAGATTTCACAATGCCGCTTTGGTCTCCCGCGCGCACTCTGCTCAAGACCCTGGCGTCATTGATGTTTCCATGACAGCCCACTCTTGGCACGCCTCCTGCTACTTTCAGGAGACCGCGACAAGGAACCCGCCGAACGCGGGGCTGACAAGGAGGGAACGGAATGCAGAGATCACTTCTACCGCTGGCCGCGCTGCTGCTGGGCACGCTGCCGATCCACGCTGCCGAGATCGGCTCGAACGCCAACCCGTTGTCGTTCGGCGCGGATCAAACGATCATTGACGTCGGGAAAGTCGTCTGGAGCCCGCTCGAGGTAGAGGGTCTGGCGAAGGGCGCAGAGATCGCGGTGTTGCGCGGCGATCTCAGCAAGGGCCAAGCCGAGGCGTTGCTTCGCTTCCCACCCGGCTACATAGTCCCCAACCATAGCCACACATCCGACGAGCTTTACATGTGGATCAGTGGCGGCTTCACGCTGATTGCTCATGACGGCACGCGGACCGCGTTTGCCGGTCCCGCCTACATCAGCTTTCCGGGCAACGCGCCCCCGCACGGACTGGAATGTGGAGAGGGCGCCCCGTGCGTGCTTTACCTGAAGCTCTCGCGCCCGTTCGATATCCAGTACTTCCCCGAGCCGCCGCCCAAAAGATAGTCTCGTCCCGCGTGCAGGACCGCCTGATACCCGCCGTTCCGGCGGTTCCTGCGCACTTCTCCGGCGTCTCGACATTCGGGAGGCGAAGCAAGATGATCAAACCGATGGCCGTCGCAAGCGCCTCGCTTCTGCTCCTGCTCGCACTCGTGTCGCCATCTTGGGCGACGGGCTTCAATCACGTTCTTAAGCCCGGTCGCTATAAGATCGAAGTGATCGTCGAAAATCCCCATAACGGATTGCAGAAGACCGTTCGACACATCGAACGGTGCCTTGAGCCGCAGGCCATCACCAACCACGTCATCTTCGAAATGCTGAGCGATACGCCCGCATCCGCGTGCCCGAAATACGAAATCTGCGCGGGCGAAACGCGGACCGGGTTCATGGCCCATTGTGTTCCCGCCTCGCCGACGTCCGCGGTCGGAATGTTTGCCCTCGAACCCGACAACTTTCGCGGTCGCATCGAGGTCAAGGACGGCAACGGTCAGCTCACCAATGTCGAAATCCAGTACGGCGAACGCCTCGGAGATTGCGAGCCGGCCGTCCCCGAGCAAACGCAAGGTCAGTAGCTCTTGCCTGCCGCCGAGCAATACGGGCGCGCGTCGAGATCCGATACCCTGTCACTCCAGACCCTCGATTTCTTCCCGGCGCGCCCGAGCACACGAAGCGCCTCGCCGCGGAAAGCGAGAATGTCCGGCGCTAAAACTCCCAGAGCCACGGCCGGCCACATTCCCCCAGCGTTTTTTACGAGATCGATGATCGGCGCTTCGCGCGGAGAGGCTCCGCGGCGATCAAGATCGAGCGTGTGACGTTGCGCTCAGATACGGCAATTCCCGGTCTCGCTTTTTTCCGCTCGTTGAGCCAGCTTTGCCGAGGTCACCGCACTCCGGGGCCGACCGCCTGATCGGCAACGCAAGCCTTTCCAGATCCTAGACGGGGAGCCGCTGATGACCTTCGATCTCGCCATCGTGCTGCTGATGCTCGCGACTGCGGTCGCAATGTTCGTGATCGACCGGCCGCGAATGGACGCCGTCGCCCTTCTTGTCCTGGTGACGATGCCCCTCACCGGCATCGTCACCATGAACGAGGTCCTGGCCGGGTTCAGCGATTCCTCCATCATCCTGATTGCCGCCCTGTTCGTGATCGGCGAGGGCCTCGTGCGGACGGGCGTGGCGCGCCGGCTCGGCGACTGGCTCGACGTCCGGGCCGGTGGAAGCGAGAACCGCCTCCTCGTCCTGCTCATGGCGGCGGTGGGCGGCCTCGGCTCGCTGATGAGCTCGACCGCGGTGGTCGCCATCTTCATCCCTGTCGTGCTACGCATTTCGCGAAACCGCGGGATGTCGCCCGGCCATCTCATGATGCCGCTCAGCTTCGCGGCCCTCATCAGCGGCATGCTGACCCTCGTCGCGACCGCACCGAACCTTGTCGTCAACGCCGAGTTGGCCCGTCAGGGCGCCAACGAGTTCGGCTTTTTCAGCTTCACGCCGTTCGGGTTGCCTGTGCTCGTTCTGGGCATCCTCTATATGATGTTCGCACGTCGGCTTCTGACGGGGGGAGCAACCGACCCCACGGCCTCCAATCGCCAGCCCACCTGGCGCGAATGGACCGAGCGCTACAGGCTCAAGGAGCGCGAGCAGCGGGCTTTCGTGACCGCGCGCTCGCCCCTCGTCGGCAAAGAGATCGACGAGCTGTCCCTGGCGGCCCAGGGCGTGAACATCATCGCGGTCGAAAGGGGAACTGGCCGATCCGCAAAGATGCTCCGCCCAACGCCGCAGATGCAGATCGAAGCCGGAGACATCCTGCTGATCGACGTCGACGCCTCGACGAACGCCGACGAGATCCTGCACACGGTCTACGCGCTGGAGCCGCGTCCCTTCGACGACAGCACGGACTATTTCAGCCACCGGTCACAGGAGATCGGCCTGGTCGAGGCGATCCTTCCGCCCGAGTCGAGACTCGTCGGCCAGACCGTCCGCGAGGCGAACATCTCTCCGGACTACCATCTGACCGCAATCGGCCTGCGGCACGGCAACGACGTCGTGGCCGAAGGCTTGCAAAACGAGACGCTGAAGGCCGGCGATACGCTTCTCCTTGTCGGCTTCTGGTCCGACATCCGCACCCTTCAGGACGAGATCGCCGATATGGTCGTGCTCAACATGCCGGCCGAGCTCGAGGACGTTCTGCCCGCTGCCAGCCGTGCGCCTTACGCGCTTTCGATCCTCGGCCTGGTCGTCGTGCTGATGGTGAGCGGCGCCCTGCCGAATGTCCAGGCGGCCCTGATCGGCTGCCTGCTGATGGGGCTCTTCGGCTGCGTGGATTTCCATAGCGCCTACCGGTCGATCAGTTGGAAGACCCTGATCCTGATCGTCGGCATGCTGCCCTTCTCGCTCGCGCTGCAGCGGACGGGAGGCGTGGACTTGGCTGCGGACGGAGTGGTCCAGCTCGTCGGGGACGCCTCCCCGCACCTAGTGCTGGCAACCCTCTTCGTGATCACGGCCGGCCTCGGCCTCTTCATTTCCAATACCGCGACGGCCGTGCTCATGGCGCCGGTGGCGATCGCCATTGCCAACGACCTCGGCGCCTCGCCCTATCCTTTCGCCATGATCGTCGCGCTCGCGGCCTCGACGGCGTTCATGACCCCGATCTCGTCTCCCGTGAACACATTGGTGGTCGGACCGGGCGGCTACAGCTTCGGCGATTTCGTCAAGGTCGGCACGCCGTTTGCCATCATCGTCGCGATCGTGAGCGTGCTGCTCGTCCCGATCTTGCTGCCGCTTCGGTAAACGCGGCCTGCACCTGCATGGACCGGCCCCCGAAGAGCGGAACTTCGCGCCAGCCCCTGCGATTTACGTTTCCGAACGACAGGCTCACTGAACGGTATGTTGTTTGATCCCAAAGTTGCTATCATGATCGGGTGCTCGGTTTCATCGGCAAGGATGATCAGAGCGCTGAGTAGGAGAGGATATCATGAGAATATTGTTGTCACTGATCGCACTTTTCGGCGCGATTGCCATCGCGGATATCGCCATCAGTCCGAATGCGAACGCGACGACTCTGGCCGCCGGCGCACACGCGCTCCAGGGCGCGCAGGCCGGGATGGTCGAGGAGGCTCGTTACACGTGCTGGTGGCGGAACGGCCGTCGGCATTGCCGCTGGGTTGGCCATCGGCGCGGGCCTCGTCATTGCTGGTGGCGGCCGTCCGTTCGGCCATCAGTACTGCCAGATCGGCTTCGGAGAGCGGCGTTCTGAGTGCGTTGGCGATGGCGGCGATGTGGTCTGGCCCGTTGCCGCAGCAGCCGCCGATGAAGCTTGCCCCCAGCGCGCGAACGCGCTGGGCATAACGGCCCATCACCGGTGGGGTTCCGTCATAGATTAACTCGTTGTTGCGCCATTGGGGGATGCCCGCGTTGGCCTTGGCGATCAGTCGTACCTCCGGCGCTTCCCGATGCATGGCGTCGATAACGTTCTCAAGCTCGGCAATCCCGTTGCCGCAATTGCCGCCAATGCCTGCCAGGCCCCATTCCTTCATCGTTCGCACCGCTTGGGCGGGGGTGACACCCATCATTGTTCGGCCGTTGGTGTCAAAGCTCATTGTGGCGCACACGGGCAGACCAGTCACTGTGCGAGCGCCCTCAACAGCCGCTCGCACCTCTTCCAGATCGCTCATCGTCTCGATCCACAGCAGATCGGCCCCTCCGTCGGCCAACCCGCGAGCCTGTTCGGCAAAGGCGGCTTTGGCCTCATCGAAATCCATATTGCCCATCGGCTTGAGCAGTTCGCCCGTTGGCCCCATCGATCCGGCTACCAGCACAGTCCTACCCGCTGCGTCGGCTTCGGCCCGGGCGTTCATGGCGGCAGCGCGATTCAGCTCATACACGCGATCTTGCAGATTATGCAATTTTAGCCGGTAGCGCGTGCCGCCGAATGAGTTGGTCAGGATGACGTGTGAGCCTGAATGGATATAATGCCGGTGAACCGCTCGGATGCGATCCGGATGTGAGACGTTCCACTCTTCTGGCGATGCCCCCGCCACCAAACCGGCGGTGAACAACATCGTTCCCATGGCTCCATCCAAAACAATGACCTCCGTCGTTGTTAATAATTGCTCCAGCTTGTTCGTGGGTTTATCTGCCATCATCGCCCTGCCTTCGCCTTTTGGCGTCGTATTTGCATGAACTTCTTGGCTGTCTCCACCGCCACGGCCGCGTCGCGACAATACGCGTCGGCCCCGATATCCTCGGCGAACGCCTCGTTTAACGGCGCACCGCCCACCAGCACGATGACGTCCTGCCGAATGCCCGCCTCTTTCAGCGCGTCGATGACCACTCGCATATAGGGCATCGTCGTTGTCAGCAGGGCGCTCATGCCGACGATATCGGGCTTATGTTCCTCAATGGCGGCCATGAACTTCTCGACGGAATTATTGATCCCCAGGTCGATGATCTCAAAGCCGGCGCCTTCCAGCATCATTGATGTCAGATTTTTGCCGATGTCGTGGATGTCGCCTTTAACCGTCCCGACGACCATCGTGCCGATCTTCTCCGCGCCTGTTTCAGCCAGCAGCGGCCGCAGGATGGCCATGCCCGCCTTCATCGCCTTGGCCGCCATCAGGACTTCCGGCACAAACAGGATGCCGTCGCGGAAGTCCGCGCCGACGATGTCCATGCCCGCCACCAATCCTCTGGTCAGGATGTCATAGGGAAGTTGGCCGCGCGAGAGCATTTCCCGGACTTCCTCCTCGATCTCCTGGGCATACCCATCATAGAGGTCTTCCTTCATCAACTCGTAAACCTCATCATCCGACATCTCTTTCAGGTTGATTTCTTCATCGCTCATGGTAAACCTCTCATCGA
>JRYD01003128.1_pt1 | contig 17007 bp, 18 predicted proteins | sample 235311 | NCBI WGS metagenome assembly JRYD01 (sample SAMN03074213, study PRJNA261472) | activated sludge metagenome | biome: Common Effluent Treatment Plant; feature: Wastewater; material: Activated sludge; isolation source: activated biomass in a lab-scale reactor treating industrial wastewater at... | reverse complement strand
GCGTTCGCAACGCGGAGGTCGGGGGTTCGATTCCCCTCATCTCCACCAGTAATATCAATAACTTACGTTACCCCTTCCTGAGAGTTTCTTCTCCAGCCCCTGTTCCTATTATTATCACATCGTAATGGTTATTCGCCGATATCCCCTAGGCTCCATGCGTCAGTTCTTTACCGTTAATGGAGCCGTACCGAAGTTGACTGCGAATCTTTTGCACCAGATAGTTACTGAGTGGTATTTCCCAAGGTCGGTATCTGCGGGTATGTCGTAGTTCTGATCTCCAACGTTACCCTTCAGGGGGCCAAGCTCTATATAACCTGCATTCGTTACGGTATCGTTGTCGTTGGCATCTTCCGCCCGGCCGAGATATACCCGCACGTCTGGGCCGTTCGAGGTCTCGAAATCTGTGAGCCTGAGCACATAGCTTCCTCCCGGCAGCCTAAAGATAGAGGCTGTTCCGCTGGTCTCATGAGCCACGCCGTGGAATTCGCCTTGCGATACGACCCGAGGGGAATCATCACTCTGCTCGGAGTACCGAGAGGGGAACCCTTCATTTACACTCTCGTCGATGAACAGCTTCTCAGGTCTGAACAGATACCAGGCAACGACGATTACGATTATCCCTACGATTACAAATACTTTTTTCATGATGAAAAGGCCTCCTCTTGATCCTGCCTGAAGAGCATTGTCCGGTTTTCAGGCTTTGTTGCAGAATTAGATGACTGGTTGTTAGCGAAGGATTAAAAAAACCGTGTAATTGTTTTATTCACATAAGAAATTCGGACCGGATAGGAGCCAAGCCCGGCATTAATAGTGAAGGGAGCTCACAATTGTGGAGGCAGCAGGTCTTCAAGGAAAAAGGCAGATAACGCGGAACGGCCCGGGAGCCCGGACTTGAAATAAATAGAGTTTGCCTGTGTGCGCACTGTCTTCTCGCTCGTTTTTCTCAAATCCGCTATTTCCTTTATGCTGAGCCCCTTTAACAGCAGAAAGGCGACCCGTTTCTCGGCGTTTGTAAGCCCCCATTTGTCCAGCTGCTTGTTGATCTCGACACTCAATCCATCCACATAAGCCTTGGATACGCCCTTCCATTTTTGTGCTTCGATATTAAGCTCATTCGAGAATTGCTTCTCCTTCTCAAGTGTACGCTGCATGGTAAAATGGCTTTTTATCAGATAGTACACCCCTGCCAGCGCCGTTAACCCTACTATGGTTTCAACCGAGATATGCCATAATGCCACCCCGTCCAGATAGTCATTGAAGATATCTATAAAAGTCAGAACGGCTATAAAGACCAAAATGGCGGATATTACAATTCGTTCGTTTTTGGTCATTTTATGAATGTTCAGTCGTCATCATGCTCTTCTTCGTGTTCTCCGTAACCGCCTTCTGCTTCATGTTCCGCTTCTCCGAGTCTTAGCTCGGTTCCCAGTAGATTCAGGGTCTGGGTGCTGCTGTTGTAGTTAGTAGCCAAGTATCCGAGCCATGATACAAAAAGAACCATGAGAAGCAGCCCCGCAACCGGCCTGGTGCCGGCGATACCGGGGGCGTCGGAACTTGTCTTCTTTTTACCGTCCAGCATGCTCGACCATAAAGAATCTCTTTTCTTAAGATGGTGAAAGACGATACCGACTACATGAATAATAACAGAAATCAGGAATATATTGGCCAGCAGCTCGTGGAGCTCCTCAAGGGTATCATTTTCGCCGCCGTTAGCCATTAATATACCGGAGACAGCAAGCCCGATGGCACAGGCAAACATGATCACCGCCGCGTAGCTGGAAGCCGGGTTATGGCCCAGATAGGATTTGGTTTTGGAGACAACAGCGTCTTTAAAGTAGACGATAAGTTCAACGGGGTTTAATTTAAAGGATGAAAAACGCGCATAGGTCGTGCCTATAAATCCCCATATAAACCTCAGCGCCAGCAAAAACACAATGCTCAGACCCGCCAGCATGTGGTAACTAAAAATCGGGCTTTCATCGTCCACTGTTTTTGTTATGGCAAAAGCTGCTATAAACAGGAAAGCGAAAAGCCAGTGAAAGAAACGCGTTGGCAGGTCGTAAACAAAAATCTTTTTCATTGTAAGCCTCCGGATATTCAAATTTCACTTTTAAATATATGGAGGAAGGGTTAATTCCGCATCGGTCATATGGTGTATAAAGCCGTATTTAATGTTTTTTGTGTACGGGTTCGGGGTGTTGGGGAGAGCTGAAATACTTGTGTAATTATTATAAAGAGTCGATTATATGCGACTCACCCAATTGGTGTTTGCAACGCGGAGGCCAGGGGGTCGATGCCCCTCATATCCACCATAGTTCTCTACGGATTCGATTCCACGTCAGAGGATTGAGCATGTGAATTCGTAAGAACATCACTTCCTTACGTGTGAGTCACGGTGGAAGTGATATTGAAACGTCTTCTCCACCGAATCACCTATGCCCAGGGCGTAACCTGCCATTTCCCCTATCGCGCTCACCATGAGCCCGAGCGCGAGGGCGGGATAAGCGAGAGTCTTGGCCCTGAGCAGCTCCTTGTTGCCGGAATAATTTCTTACTATTCCGAAGAAGCGTACGAAAGGAATGAGTGGTGAACCCAGTGTGAATGCCGCCCGCTTTATTCCCGGCCAGTTTTGGCTTCTGGTAGCGGCGAACATCCTTCCCATGTAAAAATGCACCGTCAGAAAGGTGCCGAGAAAACCCAGGCACAGGTGGTAGAGCCTGGCCCGGGGCTCGAGATAGAGCTTGTGGCCCTTTGCGCGCAGGTCCCAGTGAAGGACGGTTTCGGCCTCAAGGAGCCTATCGAGCTCTGGTCCGTATTCAAGAAGAATGTCACGCCTGTAGCTGCTGTTGTGCCCGGGCAGGTGGCTCATCTCTCCGCCGGGATGCGGATACAGCCACTCGGAGTACCCTATCAGGAGATCGGCCCAGCCGATGGTATCGGCGGGATTGGCGTTATACATGACCGGGCCCACGGCCGCGCGGCCGTTCTGGTGAGAATCAATCAGCGCCTCGGCCCACCCGGGGTCAGGGAAAACATGGTCCTCGGCGAAAACTACCAGAGGGGCGGACGCCGCCCTGACCCCACGAGCCATTGCCTCTCCGTATGAATTCACGTCCGGCAGGCTCACTATCTGAAAGCTATTCAGGCCGTCAAGCTCCCGTGAATCGACCTCGAGGTCGACGGGTGAGACAGCAACTATCACGAGTTCGAGACTGTCCTTTACCGTCTGTGCCCTTATATGGTCGATTGTTCTCCTTATGGTTCCGTAGGTATCGGGGGTGATGATGACGACCGTCATATCGGGGGGATGTAACGCTTTCATGATTTTCGCACGCCTTTATATACCGGCTTGCCGGACGACGCGGATTCGATCGCGGACAGTGCAATGCCGAGCGCGCGTTTCCCGTCCTCAAGTCCGCATCCGGGTTTCCTATCCTCTATTACCGAGTCGACGAAACCCGCCCACTGTCTGTAATACGAATCCCTGAAAATGCCTCCGCGCCTGAGGACCTCGGCATTGGCTGCGGCCCGCAAGATTCTCCTGACCGGCTTCACCGCGAGCGAGCTCAGCCCGCCGGGGGGTGATGAGCAGGGCCTAGTCTCAAGCCCGCCGATGTCGTATAGCGAGAATCCGAGGCTTCCGGAATCGCCGTAAATTTCGATTTCGTTATTGTCCGTAGAACCGGAGGAAAAGATGGAGGATATCATGATACCGTTTGACATTATAAGTGTGACGACAGCCGATTCATCCTCTATGTTGGACGAGACGGTTTTCGCATAGACCTCCTCCATATCCGTGTCGAATAAATAACATAGTAAATCGAAGTGGTGAACCCCTAAATCTATTATCGAGCNNTGAATGAGTTGTCGTAATCGTGGTGCGCGCCGAGTTGATAAACCCCGGAACGCCGTCACGTAAAGCGGCTTTAGCCTCCTGAACGCTCGTGTGCCACCGGAGATTAAAACCGACAAAGGCTTTTAAGTGAAATGCTCCTGCAGTACTTATCAGCGTATCGAAATCATGAAGATTCAGGGCTCCCGGCTTCTCGACGAACAGGTGTTTACCAGCGTTCAGTGCCGCCATGCAGAGTGAAAACTGGAACGAAGGAGGAACGCAGACTGCGACGGCTTCAATGCCGGGGTCGTTTATAAGCTCGAGGGGATCGGTGTAGCGCCTGTTGATACCGAACCTGTCGGCGACCGTACTTAGTCTTCTCTCGTCTTTATCCGACAGTGCTGCGATGTCGATATTCTTCAGGAATTTCAGGGACGGCAGGTGAAAACTGTCCGTCACGTTTCCGCAGCCGATTATACCTATGTGAAGTACGCGGGATCCGTTTTTCATATTTGCGATACGGTTATTTTATCAAAGAACAACAAATATATCACTTGCAATATAGCACGGGATGCCGTCCAACCGCCGAGGCGTGTCCGTGTTTTTACATCCGCTTCGTCGTTATGCTCATCCGCTATCCACATTACAACTACAAAGAGTGATTGCTTTAAAGTCTGGTTTGTGTAATATCTGTAGAAAAGGCGACGTAGTCAAAACCACTACAATCCAAGAGAAGCTCAGGCAAATATAAAGGGAGGGTGGCCATATGGTCCGAGAATTACACTCTAACCGCATTGTCCTGAAAGTAACCCTGTTAGTCTTTTTCGCTTTTCTCAGCATCTCGGGATGCAGCGGCGACAATGTCCTTTTGAACGGGCCTCCAGTCGAAGAGCCTTCGGCACAAATCAAGCCGGCGAACGAAAGGGCGCCGCTGAGCCGCGTGCTCGAAGTGAGGACACCCGTCGAGACCAGAGTGGCGATTGACATAAGCGACGGTACGAACACGTCGCACGTGGAGTTCGAGGAACTCGCCTCCAACCATTCCCTTCCGGTGCTCGGTCTCAGGCCGGACAGGGAGAGTACGGTTCTCGTAAGCGCCGTGGACGATCTCGGCGAGACGGTGTTTCAGACATCGCTCGAAGTGACGACCGGCCCTCTACCAGAGAATTTTCCCCAGCTTGAAATCACGAGCGATCCCGGGCTCATGGAGCCGGGCGTGACGCTTTTCGAGTCCGGCGGATTTCTGATTATGGTGGACGAGACCGGCGAGGTCGTATGGTATTACAGAGAACCGGGCTCGACGTCCCTCGACCGTGACGTGAGGAGAATGCCGAACGGGAATTTGCTCCTCCTCCTCCCTGTTCACAACATTATCGAGATCGATATGCTGGGAAACACCGTCAGAAGCTGGTACACGGCACAGACATCGGAGGGCTCCACGGGCGGTACCCCGGTGGACGCCGCGGCGTTTCATCACGAGGTCTTCCCGATGGAGAACGGGAATTTTCTGGCACTGAGCAGCGAGCTCAGGGAGTTTCCCGACTACCCATCGAGCACGACCAATCCCAGCGCCCCGCTCGAGACCGCGAACGTCGCCGGGGACGTGATCGTCGAGTTCGCGCCAGACGGGACGGTGGTGAACGAATATCACCTCCTCGATATAATCGACCCGTACCGTCTCGGCTATAGCTCGCTGATCATTGGTTGGGACTGGTTCTATCACGATTATTTCGGCATTGAAGGTCCCACAAGGGATTGGACTCACGCAAACGCCGTCATCCATGACACCAGGGACGATTCGCTCATAATATCCATACGGCATCAGGACGCTGTGATAAAGATAGACAGGCAGACGGGCGTGCTTATATGGATCCTCGGCACGCACTCGAACTGGGATCCGGACGTGTTCGGCCCGTTCCTCCTAAATCCCGTCGCTGACGACGAGCTTTTCTTCCAGTATCATCAGCATGCGCCGATGATTACGGAGGAGGGGAATATTATGCTCTTCGACAACGGCAATTTCCGGGCAAGCCCGTTCGAGCCGGTATATCCTGAGGACTTCAGCAGGGCTATAGAATACAGCATCGACGAGTCTTCGATGGACGTCTCAATAGTCTGGGAATCCACGGGGTTTTCGCCGGAGCCTATATTCGCGGGCTTTTTGGGCGATGCCGACAAGCTGCCGCAGACGGGAAACGTCCTCATAACCTTCGGCGGACGTAACCCCGCAGTCATAGCGGAGGTGACGCACACGACGCCCGCCGTGAAGGTGTTCGAGATCAGCGACGCGAACAATTTCATATACAGGGCCGAAAGACTCCCGGGGGTTTATCCGTAGGAATTCCGGAGGATGGGGTTCCCCTTGGAGAACTGAAATATAGGCGGGACTTAGGCCGTCCGGACTTTCTTCTCCCTCTTTTCCATCTCTGATTTGAGATAGGCGTTGGGGTCGTGGTAAATCGCCCCCTCGGGGAGAAACTGCCAGAGCTTTCCGAGGTCTTTTTTTAGCATATCCACGTAGAACTGCGGGATTACCCCTGTCTCCCCCTCGAAAAACGCCCTGAACTGTACGTCTTCGTGGAGGAACTTTCTTATTTTCCTGTAGTATCTGAGCCTTCCCGAGCCTTCCGTGGAAATCGCGCGCATAAAATTCATCCACCGGGGTATTCTCGTTCGCGTTGCGCGGAAACGGTTGTATATGGCGCGCCACGAATAGGAATACTCGGCGAGGCCTATCAGGAGGTCATAAAATTCAGGCCAGGAGTAGTTCTTCGGCTTTACATTGGAAGCATGGCTGTTGTTGAGGAAGTGAAAAGGGAAAGGAAGCACCCTGCCTTCGCTCTGGTATTCGAGGTTAAGGGGTGCGGCCCTTCCGAAGGCCGTTATGAGCGGATACGCCGGGAACGCGGCCGGGGCCTTGTCGACGAATCTCTTTGTCAACTCGAAGGATTCCGGGCCCTTGTCGCTGTCGAGCCCCACGACGAAGTTCGTCTGAACGTATGGAATATAGCTCAGTATTAAATTTATATGCTCGGAGACAACGTTTACCTTGTCGATGCCCTGCTTCGCGCCGGTCTTCGATTTGTTCCCCATGTCGAACCACGATTCGATGCCGGGGAGAAGGGCCTGGAATCCGTTGTCGCGGAGGCGCTTCAGATGGGGCTCGGACAAAAGCGAGAGACTGCTTTCGGCTATAAAGTCGATGCTGTTTTTTGGCACCGCTTCTTCTATCGCGTTCATGTAGTCGTCGAAGCGGACGCCGAAGTTGGGGTCGTACCAGCTGACGAGCGGGCGTTTTATTTTTGTCAGAACGAACCTCAGGTCATCTTTCAGCGCATCGAAATCGAGCGGCTGATAGGGCTCGTTCGCGTCGATGCAGAAGCTGCAGGTGTAGGGGCAGCCGAGGCTGCCTATCATGGGGACGACTTTGAACAGCCGGGTCGTTTTTTCGAGCGCCTTCGATATATATTTCCAGCGCTCCCGGACGCCGGGAAGGTGCCTGGGGGAGCTCTTCGCCGAGAGATGTACGCCGATGGGCCTGTACTGCGAGCAGTCGGCGAGGACATCCCTGCAAAGCTCTTCGTCCGTAACGCCCATGACATAATCGAAGTATTTAACCGCGTCTTCGGGATAGCACCTGGCATGCGGGCCGCCGAGGACTGTGACCACGCCTTCGCTTCTGTACTTTCCGCTGAGGGCGTAGGCCTGAATCGCCGACTGTGTGAATGCGCTTATAAAGACCATGTCGACGTCTTTCGGCGTGTCCTCGGCCAGGTCTTCAAGGCCGGTGAATATAAAATACTGGACTTCGTGTCCGGCGTCCTCGCTCCATTTGGCGATGACCTGCGGCATGATGCCCATGAAATTCGCATGCATTACGCGCGCCCAGATAGAGTGATTCGGTGATTTGGTTATGAAATCGATAATTCCTACCCTGAGTTTGCGCATCCAGCTCCCATACAGCCCGGCAGTAGGTCCAATCTGGGTAAGGAAATGTATAGATTCAGAAAGGTCTGCCAAGTATTTTTTCTGCAGACCTCAGTAGAAGATTGGATTCAATCCAAGGATCCCATACAGCCCACGTTTGTAGACACGATACACTATGCGTCTTTATAAAGCAACGCGAATTTACTCGCCCCTGCCGGGCGAGCTTTCGGTAATGTTTTGGGAGACGCCGTGCCGTAAGTTCGAAAGAGAAAGGGAGAAGATTTTCTACCCGGGGAATCTCGAATACCCCCGCGGCGTAAGCATACCGCGGGGGATACCTATTCAATCTTCAAGTTCAATTAATCCACGACAACGTACCGCGGGTAGACGAAGCTGCCCTTGGTCCATATGGCCCAGACCGGGTCACCCTGGGGCCTTATCTTGTTGAGCGGATGGTCCTCGGGGGCCGAGAATGTTATCTTCGGGTTCTTTATGTCGACTGTGCCGCCGTTCCAGGGTATCGGGTACTTGACGACCTGTTTTACGGTCTTGCCGTCTTTCTCCGTTTCGAGGAGGCCGAAGTAATTCAGATGACCCCCGCCGAAATTACCCAGCTCGCTCCCGACCTCGGCCGTCGATTCGATGAATTTCTGGCCGCCTACCGTGAGCGTAGCAGTCAGCTTGCCGTCCTCTACCGTCGTCGTTGTCATGCCTTCCTCGGCCGGGATGCCTATCCGCTTCGTATAGTCGCGCATGAAGGGCGAGCTGTTGAAGTAGAAAACGAAGTACCTTCCCGGTATCGTCGTATCGGAGTTCATTATGTAGGAATCTTGCCCTTTGAGCTCTACGGTGAGGTACGTCAGTGTATACGCGCCGAAGCCCGAGGTCTGCGTCGCCTCGGGGACGGTGTACATATTGATGACGATGTTTCCCGTGGTTTCCAGGCCGTCGGGAAGGAGCGCCTTTAAGGCCTCGGGGTCTGCCTTATACGCCGCCATGAACATCCATGCCCCTGTCACCAGCTGGGGGGCGGGCAGATCGGCTGCGTCCATAGCGTCCGCAGTCCTGCCGCCGGGGACAAACACGGCAGTGAGCAAAATCAGTAACACGAACAGCTGCGTTCTTGCTATTCTCCTCATATCATTTCTCCTGTGTAGTGGGAATTACTGTATGACTACAATCAATCTTAATATGAATGAGGTGAATATTTCAAGGGCGTTTCTGATAGAGGCGTGCCGGTGCGGCTTAAAGAAATGCCGCGGACAAAACACCGCCTGTATGGGCAGTCCAGAAGAACTCCCGTGTTAAGCGGTCTCCAACCCTTTAGGTGATTGCCTGGAAATAAATGGAAGGCAAATAACGCCAATATTGACCATCCTCCAATCCTCCTTTATTCAATCGAAGAAAGGTCAATCGGCTACATGAATATTCTTATCAAATTTTGATGAACATGTCAAGACTTATCTATACTGGATGAAAAGTTATTCGGCTGGCGCCTTCTCGCAGATGTAGATGAATGCGGGGGGGATATTGCTCCAAACTATGCTGCTTTTGACCACTTTATCGAACTTGCTTTTGAGGAGACGCCTCAGTCTCCACGCCGACGGGAAGAGAAGACCGAGCGAATAGGCGTACGTCAGGAATTTCCCGCCCGGGTTTAAGGTTTCGTATATCGAATTCAGGATGAGCTCCTGGGTTTCGTGGTTGAAAGTCGACCAGGGAAGGCTGCTTATTACGCGGTCACACCCGCTTTCGCCGTCGAGCTCGAGATGGTACTTGGCGTTTTCGGCCGAGGACTGGTAGACGGTGGCTTCCGGGCAGCGCCTTTTGGTTGCCTCGACGAAAGTGGGATTGATCTCCATTGCGAAAAATTTCGTTTCGGGCCCTTTTTTTCTCAGGATTTTTTCGGTGATTACGCCCGTTCCGGAGCCGAGCTCGACTACCGTGGAAACGTCGTTGAGGTCGGCTATGTCCGTCATGAGCTCGCAGAGCTTTTCGTTCGACGGCAGTATGGCGCCTGTCTTGGTTGGGTGAATTATGAATTGTGTAAAGAACTTAAGGTTATATTCCAGATCTGTTTCAACACCCATATTCGTCCGCTTCATATTGTTTTTCCCGAAGATGCAGTGGAGTCCCAGCGTGTGTAACCGTCAGGCAGCCATCGTTTCAATAAGCCATGTATATACACCGGGCAAAATAAAATGTCAATTTCCGGAAATCAGGATTTCCCCGGGGATGCAATGCCCTTTTTCTTTGACAAACAATGAGCGTATAATTACAATCCCACTTGATTCACGGAGAAAATATTACCCTTTTCCGTAAATTCAAGCGGCCTTTACGGGATTCTCATGCCGGACGACATAATAATCGACCTAGTAGACGTTTATAAATCCTTCGGACCCAAGGAAGTCCACACCGGGCTTTCGCTGTCAATAAGGCGCGGGGAGAGTATAACTGTCCTCGGGGGCAGCGGCTCGGGAAAGAGCGTGCTGCTTAAAGAGATAACGGGGCTTTTGAAGCCCGAATCCGGCAAGGTGATTATAGAGGGCGAAGACATTGTGCCGCTCGACGAAAAGGACCTCGTAAACGTGAGAAAGAAGATGGGGATGCTCTTTCAGGGGGCGGCCCTTTTCGATTCCCTCACTGTCGAGGAGAATATCGCCTACCCGCTCAGGGAAAACACGAAGCTCCCCGAAAACGAGATGAAAGAAGTCGTGGCGCGTAACCTCGAGCTCGTAGGACTCCCAGGAATAGAAGACAAGATGCCGTCCGACCTGAGCGGCGGTATGAAAAAGAGGGTGGGGCTCGCCCGGGCGCTGGCGATGAACCCGAAGATCCTCCTTTACGACGAGCCCACCACGGGCCTCGACCCACCGAACATAAGCAGGATCAACCAGCTTATAAGGAACATGCAGGCGCAGTTCGGCATAACCGGCGTGATAATCACCCACGACGTTCAGAGCGCGTTCGAGATTTCGGACAGGGTGGCGTTCCTCTACAGGGGGAAGATTATTTTCACGGGGACCGTCGAAGAGGCGAAGAATACGGACATCGAAATACTGAGCGATTTCATCAACGGCCGCATGGACAGCGCCGACGATTAACCGCCGCGCGAACTGAGAAACCGGCCCCGTTCCTTTACGGGCGCTCACCGTCGAGGCCGTCTACCGCATCTATCTTCCAGCCGCTTATCGCCGAGTACTTAAGGGTTACGTTTATACGCTCGGGCTCGCCGGGGCTTCCGAGAAGCCGCCTCGTCCCGCCGTTATCCGTAACCGTCGCGATAACCCCGACGCTGACGTAGGCTTCCGGGTAACCGTGCTCGTCATTGGTTATGAAGGCGTCGAGGTCGGAGTACGAGGCGTCTATCTCGCCATACTTTTCGAACGTTTTGGCGACGATATTTTTCACGACGGGGTAGCTCGCGCCGGAGCTGTCCTTGTACTGGAGCGAGAACCCTTCCATGACGCCTTCGAGGTCCCCGGCCCGCGCCGCTTCTGACATTTTATCGAAGAGGGCCTCTATGTCGCCGGCGTCGTCGCCGGGGCGGAACATCATATAGCCGAGGGCCACTGCAAGCACCATAAGCGGGAACAGGAATCTTCTCATGACGAAAGTTTACTCAAGGCGCGCCGCCCTTTCATCCTCGTACGATTTTACGGTTATGCCGCCCCAGTCCGCCGTTACGGTTACGGCCCCGTCTTCCGCGATACTGTAAATCTTTACGGATTCCGGCGCGGCTGCCTCTCCGCCTTCCGAAATGAGGACGCGCGGCCTGACCTGCCCGGCCAGCGCTGTACCGGAATCGCCGTCCGGCGTTCCCGGAATGAAGAGGACGGTGCTTTCTATATCCCGGCCGTATATATCCCCGAGGGATTTACCTCCTTCCCCGCCCAGCGATTCCGTGAGTAGAAAGCTGGCCCCTGCGGCATCGAGCCTGAGCGCGAGCGGGCGCGGACCCTCCGAGTCTTCCACCACTTCCCAGCCCTCGGGGCGCATCACTTGTATGCCGTAGCCGCCGGGCACGTCGATTTCGCTGATGCTTCTAAGATTCTCCCATTCGGCACCCTTATTCTTGATCGCTTCCCAGAGCGCGCCGTCGAGCCTGTCGCCGTCCGTCACTATTTTACCGACGCCGAAGTTCTCGACGATGTACGTGCCGCCGCCGAGGACGTCTTTCCCGGGCGAGGTCAGTATGAGGCAGTCTATTGTGTTGACGCCTTTACCATGGAGGAACCCGCCGATTATAGCGCTGTCGATAAAGCCGCTACCGGCGGGCTTCGGCGGGCCGCCGCTGACGAGGACGTTCCGCCCGCCCGGGAGCTCGAAAAGGACGGTGCTCCTGTCCTTACCGGTGTCGAGGAAGGTGGCGGTCACTCCATCGCCGAAATGCCTCGACACCGCAGGATAAGCGGCGCTGATTATGAACAGCGCCGCGAGCGCCGGCAGGGCGTATCTCGCCTTAGCATGCTTTGCCGCGAGTAAGGCCGCGACGCCGAGCGCCGAGTAGAGCACAAGCTGAACCATACCCAGCGGCTGCACGGATACGGACGAGTACGGGATTTCGAGGAGTAACCCTATGCCGAATATCATCATTTCCGTAAAGAGCATGTTGAGCCATATGAAGAGCGACGCGACGTGGGGCGAGATGAGGAACAGGGCGAATGAGACGAGGCCGAGCGGGACTATCAGAAGCTCCACCAGCGGCACGAAGATGAGGTTCGCCGGGATGGAGACTACCGGCAGGACGCCGAATGAATTGAGGACGAGGGGGAGGGTGGCGAACGTAGCGGCGCAGGTGGTCTTCACCGTGGTCAGTATGAAATCGCGGGTTGTTCCGAGCTCAAGCGGGTAGAACCTGTTTACGAGGAGAATTCCGAAGACGGCCAGGAAGGAGAACTGGAACGAGAGCTCGAAGAGGGCCTCGGGGCGCATGAGGAGGATGACGAACGCGGCGACGCCTAGGGTGTTTATCTTGTTTTCGTTCTTTCCGGCGATTATCGCGACGAGGAAGATGGAAATCATTATGAACGCCCTTACGGTCGGCGTCGAGAAGCCCGCGAGGGCTATGTAGAAAAAGAGCGGAAGTATCGTGAGCGCGGCGGCGATCCTGGAAACGCTCCACCTCAGCATTATGTACTCGGACCTTTTGAGGAGCCATTTGAAAAGGAAGTAGAAGACGACGGCGACGGCCGCCACGTGGAGGCCGGATATCGAAAGCACGTGCGCGACGCCGGACTTCGAGAACCGGGCCCTCAGCTCGCCGGGTATCCCGCCGTCTTCGCCTATCGTGACGGCGTTCAGCACCTCGCTCGCGGGCTGCCGGAAATTGGACCTCACGAAATTTCCGTACCTGTGCCGGAGCTTGTCGAGGCCGTGGAGAACGGGGCCGTATCCCTCGCCCCTTCCGAACGAGATTATGGGCTCCGCGCCCTCGACGTAGCCGGTCGTATATATCCCCTGCCGTGCGAAATGGGCCTCCATGTCGAACGCCCCCGGGTTCCTGAAGTTCTCGATCGGCCGGAGCTTGACCCCTATTACGCGCACGCTGTCGCCGTAGGAAAGGCCGGGGACGAGCGTGTCGGAGTATATCGCCGTCCGCCCGGACGCGGGCTTTACGGCGCCGTCCTCTATCACGTAATCGACGTCGATAAACATGCGGGAGCCGCGCTCTCTCTTCTCGGGCGAGGAGTAGAGCGAGCCGCCTACGTCCACCTTCCTCCCCGCGTAGGATTCGATCGTGTCCACCGGGTGATAAGGGGCCGGCGCGGCCAGCACAATGCCGACGGGAACGAGCAGTAGGAATCTGAGCGCGGGTACGAACAGGGCTGAAACCCCTGTGAGCGGGGCGAGTATCAGTATCCAGAGCCAGGGGTTCTGAAAATACCCGGCGAGGAGTATTCCGAAGACGAGCCCCGCGAGGGGCGGGATTATGGGGAATGCGTACGAGAATCTCCGGAGGGCGATTTTGTCAGGGCGTATCATGAGCGCGGCCGTGGGCGAAGGTAATCAATTATAAGACGAAGATGGGGCGTTACTCAAATACGGTTCGAAGAACGATCTCCCGGCTGCAATGAGCGTAGTCTCTATGCCGGTTAGTTCCCGGGGTTTAGACGGACCGCGTTTCAGTCGCCGGAGTGTTCTATGAGCACGGTGGCGTAGGAGGCGATGCCCTCGCCGCGTCCCGTAAATCCCATGCCGTCGGTCGTCGTCGCCTTTACGCTGATGACGCCCTCCGGAAGGCCGGCCGCCTCGGCGAGCGAGCTTCTTATTTCGGAGACGTGGGGCGATATCCTCGGCTTCTCGCACACTATGACGGTGTCTATGTTTACGACGCTGTAGCCCTTGGAGCCGAGGAGGGAGAGTATTTCTTTTAAAAAGGTGAGGCTGGAAGCACCCTTCCATTTGGGGTCTTTGTCGGGGAAGTGCGCGCCGATGTCGCCCTCGGCGGCCGCGCCGAGGAGCGCGTCGCATATGGCGTGGGTGAGGACGTCGGCGTCCGAATGGCCCTTGAGGCCGAGCTCGAACGGTATTTCTACACCCCCGAGGACGAGCCTCGTTTCGCTCGAAAACCTGTGCGCGTCAAAACCGAATCCTATCCTCTGCATTGTGCGTCTGTCTCTCCAATCGTTTTTCAGGCGTCGCCGTTATCGGCCCTTAGCTTAAGGAGAAGCTCGCCGAGCGCGAGGTCTTCCCTGGTAGTCACCTTTATATTGTGGGGCGAGCCCTTGACGAGCTTTACATGAGCTCCGATCCTCTCCGCAAGGAGCGCTTCGTCCGTAGCGAGGAAGCCGTCCTCGCGCGCCTTCTCGAACGCCTCCCTGAGGACGCCGTACCTGAAGGCCTGGGGGGTCTGGGCGAGCCAGAGGGTATCCCTCGGGACTGTGGACTCGACGAGCCCGGTCTCTCCGGCCTTTTTGACTGTATCACCTGCCGGGAGCGCCGCGAGCGCTGCCCCGTGCGCGTGGGCCTCGCGTATCACTTCTTCTATGAGCGAGGCCGAGGCGAAAGGGCGTACACCATCGTGCACGACGACGACGTCGGGCTCGCCCGAAAGGGCGTTGAACCCGCTTTCGACGGAATGCTGCCTCTCGGCGCCTCCGGGAACTACCCGGCTCACACGGGAGCCCGGAATTCCTGCTATCTCTTTTTCGACGTAGGGAACCCAGTCGTCGGGCGCGACCAGCACGATCTCGCTTATGATATCCAGACTTGAAAAAGTCTCAACGGAATGGGCGAGAAGCGGTTTTCCGCCGAGCGCCGCGAACTGCTTCGGCGCACCCGACCCGAATCTCACCCCCCTTCCACCGGCGGTTATTATCGCCGAGGCGGTCATCTCAGCCACGCGAATCCGACACCATCGGCTTTCCGTCCTCGTCCTTTACCCGGGAGAATATCATCCTCCCCGTCGGGGTCTGGAGCACGCTCGTGACGGAGACGTCTATCTCGTCGCCGAGGAATTTCCTCGCGTCATCGACGACGACCATGGTTCCGTCTTCCAGGTAGCCCACGCCCTGGTTCTCTTCCTTTCCTTCCTTGACGACGTGGATGTGCATCGTTTCGCCCGGAAGTACGACGGGCTTGAGCGCGTTCGAAAGCTGGTTCAGGTTGAGGACCTTTACGTTCTGAAGGCCGGCCACTTTATTGAGGTTAAAGTCGTTCGTTATGATGATGCCCCGGAGCCTCCTGGCGAGCTCGACGAGCTTGAGGTCGGCTTCCTTAATATTCGGGAAGTCGTGGTTCGTTATCTTGATCGAGACGTTCGGGATGTCTTTCTGCATCCTCTTCAGCACGTCGAGTCCGCGCCTTCCCCGGACGCGTTTTATGGGCTCTGAGGAGTCGGCTATGTGCTGGAGCTCCTTGATGATGAACTTGGGGACTATCATCGGGCCTGTGATGAACCCGGCCTCGGCGACGTCGGCTATCCTGCCGTCGATGATGACGCTCGTGTCGAGGATCTTCGTCTCGGCCGCCGCCACCCTCTGCTGTTGGGAGCGCTGCTTTGAAGCGGAGGACTGCTGATGATCGATTTCCTTTCCTTTCCTGTAACCCACGGTTATCGCGATGTTAAAGAGCATAAGTAAAATGACAGCAGACACGAAGGAGACTATCCCCNNCCCACGGCTATCGAGATGTGAAGAAGCGTGAGCAGGATGACCGCCGAGATGAATGTGACTATCCCCGCCGGAAGAGTAAGGGTTGACAGGATGCTGTTCACCGCCATGAAGGCGAAGGACGCGGCCACGACCCCTACGGCGGCCCCGAGGAGCGCCTTCGTGCTGTAATGCCTGACATAGGGCTCAAGCGCCCACGCGGCCAATACGGAGACCACGCCGAGCGCGACGCCCGCCGCCGCGGCTATTATCAAATCCTGTTCGGGATAGGCTATGATAAAGCCTATTACGGCCCCGAGTATAAAAAATAGAGTTTTCAGCTTCATTTCTACCTCACTGGATCCTCTCCCCCTTGCCGGAACTGACAAATTTTGAGTTTAGGTAATCGTTTGAGATTCACAAGGCAGCCGCGCTTCCGGCGCGGCCTTTAAATGCGGGAATCCTGTTTGCCTCTTAGAATCCGGGCAGTGGTCGATTACATGAACCGTGAACCTGCAAGGGCGGGAGATCGTTATAGTATTTTATATAGTAATCAGGACTTTCCGTTATTCACGGCGTCGATTACCTTAACGATTTCGTCTACTACCCTGTAGTACTTGCTGTTCCCGTTACCGGGGGGCTTCGCCCTGCCGTCTATGCCGACGTCAGCGAGTATATCCCCTGTAACCTCATCGACCAGCGTTACCCTGACCTGGACTGACATCTTGCCCCGGTCGTCGAAACCCATGAAGGCATATTCGCAGTATTTGCACCCGCGCTTGTATCCGCTTACGATACCGTCGACCACGAGAATCCTCTGGTTTTTGAAATCCTCGGCGTCTTCCACGCGGCTTATAACCTTGAATTTGTTCTGGGTCCGGAGCTCCTCGGCCACCATATCCGCTATGACCGTGCCCGAATCGTAGGGCACCCATTCGAGATCCGTCTTTCTGAAATCAGGAATGATGATGACGTCATATTGTGAATACGTCGCTTCGGGGGCCTTGAAAACATTTACGTTGGTCGGACCTTTACACCCGATTAATAAGAGGAAAAATAGAATTACGCTCGCCTGAAATACTTTTGCAACCATTAAGTTCCTCCGTATTGTGGGATATATTGTATACGAAATTGAGATTTGCGAAAGGGTTC